>Ga0134125_10000546_pt1 | contig 50202 bp, 45 predicted proteins | sample KB31751_FD_96464 | JGI IMG/M metagenome (GOLD analysis project Ga0134125, IMG submission 96464) | Terrestrial soil microbial communities with excess Nitrogen fertilizer from Kellogg Biological Station, Michigan, USA - KB3-175-1 | ecosystem: Environmental > Terrestrial > Soil > Unclassified ... | reverse complement strand
TCAAGTGGCTGGTCACTCAGCCGGTAGAAGCTCTGAGACTGGTGTTGTCGTTAGGACATTACGGCCAATTGCCAGTGGAGCCACGTTCACTTCTTTGCTTTGGAAAGTTTCGCTATCGGCTAAGTGGCGGGAATAGGTTGTGGTCCTAATGTCAGGATCGCGTTATTAATAGGAAACAGATTGAAGTCTGTTTTCAAGTGGCTGGTCACTCAGCCGGTAGAAGATCTGAGGCTGGTGTTGTCGTTAGGACATTACGGCCAATTGCCAGTGGAGCCACGCCTTCACTTCTTTGCTTTGGAAAGTTTCGCTATCGGCTAAGTGGCGGGAATAGGTTGTGGTCCTAATGTCAGGATCGCGTTATTAACAAGAAACAGACTGAAGTCTGTTCTACGCAAGAGCACCGGGACTCCTGCCACGAAATGATTGACGAAACCGAAAAACCTCTCGTTGAGTTTCGCGACGTCAGCTACGAAGTTCCAGCCTTATCCGCGCCGATAATTTCACACTTGAATTTGACTGTACGAACCGGCGAGACCCTCGTGCTTCTCGGCGAATCGGGCTGTGGAAAGACGACCACACTCAAGCTGGTAAATCGGTTGCTCGAACCCACCACCGGTTCGGTCTTAGTTGAAGGCCAAAGCACGACTACGTCGGATCCAATTCGGCTGCGACGGCGCACCGGATACGTAATTCAGGAAGGCGGACTGTTTCCGCATTTTACTGTCGCGGACAACATCGCTTTAGTCCCGCGTCTTGAGGGCTGGCCTGAGGAACGAATCAAGCGGCGTGTTGATGAACTGCTGACACTAGTTGGGCTAGGCGGAAAGAATTTCGCGAGCCGATATCCGGCTGAGTTATCAGGAGGACAACGACAACGAGTCGGAGTGGCTCGTGCCCTAGGAGCAGAGCCGCCCTTGTTGCTGCTGGATGAGCCCTTCGGCGCTCTCGATCCATTAACGAGAGCAAGTCTGCAGCGTGAGTTCATCGATTTGACGAGACGCTTGGGTAAGACTGCGATTTTTGTGACGCATGATGTGCGCGAGGCCCTGCTGGTGGGCACGCGGATTGGACTGATGGCAGCGGGCAAGTTGGTTTTGCTCGAAACACCGGACGCGTTCTTGAAGTCCGATCAGGAGCACGCGCAAGCCTACCTGCGCACGCTGACGTAGAACAGACTTCAGTCTGTTCCCAGGCGGCTGGTCACTCAATAAGTAGAAGATGTACGACTTTGTGTTGCGTCAGGACATTACGGTCAAGCACCCCGAAGCCACGCCGTAACTGCTTTACTGGAAAGTTTCGCTATCGGCTTAGGGGCGGGAATAGGTTGCGGTACTAATGTCAGGATCGCTTGTTAACAAGAAAACAGACTAAAGTCTGTTCTACCAAGATGAGTTTTTGGCAATTCCTACAGCAGAACAGTCCTGAGTTATTGACGCTCCTGCGTCAACATGCGCTGCTTGTGCTCATCTCGACGGTCATAGCGGTTCTCATCGGAGTGCCCACCGGCATTCTCATCACCAGGAACAAAGCAATCCAAAGCGCCGTTCTCACGGTGGCTAACATGATGCAAACAATTCCGAGTCTGGCGTTGTTTGGTTTTCTGATTCCTCTTCCTTTCATCGGAGGAATCGGCGCCCGCACGGCAATTGTGGCGTTGGTGGTCTACGCGCTGCTGCCCATCATCCGCAATACGGTTACGGGAATCCTCGGTGTCGATCGAAATGTCCGAGAAGCGGCGGTCGCAATGGGAATGACCAGAGGGCAGATCCTCTGGCAGGTTGAGCTGCCCCTGGCGATGAGCGTAATACTAACGGGCGTCAGGGTCGCCACTGTCATTTCCGTCGGCGTCGCCACGATCGCGGCTGCAGTCGGAGCCGGCGGCCTCGGCGTCTACATCTTTCGCGGCTTGCGACAAAACGACAACAACTTGTTGCTGGCAGGAGCCGTGCCCGCAGCATTGATGGCGCTGTTGGCTGACTTTGTCTTGAGCTTACTTGAACGACAGTTCTCAGTCTCCGCAAAAACACGGCAGCGCAGGCTCCCTCTCAGCCGGCCAGTCTTGCTTACGGCAGTAGTTTTGCTGTTCGCGATCTTGACGTATGCGCTGTGGCCCGCGGCTGACAACAAAGGCTCGATGCCGTCAACACAGAAGGTTGTCGTTGGCTCCAAGGATTTCACTGAATCGGGACTCTTGTCCGAAATCCTTGCCCAAATGCTCGAAGCCAAAGGCATCGCGGTTGAGCGCGTCTTCGATCTCGGAGGCACACTGGCGCACGAGGCGATGCTCGCCGGCAAAATCGATGTCTATCCCGAATACACCGGCACAGCCTACACTGCAATTCTTCATCATCAGCCAATTTCGGATCCGCAAGCTGTCTACGATCAGGTCAAACAGGAATACGCAGACAAGTTCAAGGTCGCGGAAAGCTCGCCGCTCGGTTTTGAGAATACTTTCGCAATCCTCGTCCGGGGCGCAGATGCCCGACGTCTAAACCTCAAGACAATTTCCCAGGCTGTTGTTCCAGCGCGCAACTGGCGAGCAGGTTTCGGCCAGGATTTCGTTTCGCGAGCAGACGGGTATCCCGGTCTGGTAAAAGCCTACGGGTTGCAGTTTGCCGACAAGCCGCGCGAGATGGATTTGTCTTTGACTTACATTGCGTTGTCGTCCGGCAAAGTTGATCTGATCGCGGGCAATTCGACGGAGGGTCGGATAGCCGCGCTTGATCTCGTACAACTCGAGGATGATCGGCATTATTTTCCGCCTTATCAGGCAATCTATTTCACGCGTCAGGATTCGCTGACCCGGACAACTGCGCTGCAGGACGTGTTGTCGAAACTAGCCAACAGCATTTCGACAGATGAGATGCGACGGCTTAATTACGAAGTTGACGGCAACAAACGTGGTCCAGCTGAAGTTGCGCGTGAATGGTTGAAGACTAAGAAACTATGAGATCGGAACCAGGAGGCAATTAATGACTTTAACGGAAGTACTTATTCTTCTAATCGTGGCGGGCGTTTGTGGTTCTATTGGTCGAGCAATCAGCGGCTATTCACACGGCGGCTGTCTGGTCTCAATCGCACTCGGCTTTATTGGAGCTTTGATTGGGACGTGGCTCGCGCGCGCCCTGGGCCTGCCGGAGTTGTTTCCGGTCCACATCGGCTCGTCGAGCTTTCCAATCATCTGGTCGATTGTCGGGGCGGCGCTGTTTGTCGCAGTAATTACTTTACTGACCCGAAGTCGCACCTGAGGAAGGCTGATGGTGGCTTAAGACTCTGCGACGCAGGCATTTCTGCCCGCGTCGCATGTCTTTCTGAACTGGATTTCAAATCTCAGTTAATTCGGTGGCTCGTTGCCGCCCTCGTTATTCGGAGGATCGATCGCGCCATCTTCGTACTCTCCGCGGTTGATATCCGGGTCCGGTACATTGTTTGGTGGATCGATAGCGGGTGAGTCCGCCTCGTATTCGTCTTGCTTCTCTGACATGGGTGTAACCTCCTGGGTATTTTGGGAGTTTTGGGGACATCGGCCGTAAAGGTCAGCCGAGTTGCTTGTAAAAAACCTGAATATCAGGCCGAGATAAATATTTTTGCGAAGCCTCGGACCCCCATTTCTCCATCAGTTGATTTAGGACTCCCCTCGCCTGGGTCAATTGCTGTTGGGCGATATCATGATTGCCAAGGCGCTGATTTGCAAGTGCGCAAAGTAATAAACTGCGCCATTGTGATTCTTGTTGACCGCCTTTGGCAAACCGATCCTGGGCGGTAGTGGCTTTTTCCAATGCCGCCGTTGCGTCCCCAGCGTTGAGCGTGCTCTCCGCTAAGGCCAGTAGAGCCCGCGACAACCAGGCCGCATCGCCGGCATCAGCCGCCATCTTCACGGCGTTCTCGCAATACGTTTGGCCTTCACGACCCGACCCGTTGCGGGCCAAAACCAACCCGAGCGTATAGTTCGCTTCGATAGTGACGCCCTTGTATTCGTTTCCTGCCAGCGAGATTGCATGTTGAGCTTTGACTTTGGCTTCAGCAAAGCGCCGCTCGCTTAACGCCTGCTGCGCGGACGTGCGTTCAATCTCAGGAATCAGTTGCTTGTAGCCGCTCGCCGGATCCGTCGCTATCCCCACGGCTTCGTCCAAAGCTTTCTGCGCTTCGTCGTAGCGACCGAGGCGCCACAAAATTTCGCCTCTGTTTGCCTGGTTGAAAGCAATCCCAAGTCGATCTCCAATAGGCTTGTTGATGGCGAAGGCCTGGTTGTATTGCTCGAGCGCTTCCGGAAATCGCTCCTGCTCGTAGAGCACCGCGCCAATCTCGCCATACGAAAAGGCCACTAACGGTTGCAGATTCCCGTTTTGCTTTGCCAGTTGCAGCTCTTCCTGAAACGCCTGGAGCGCTTCAGGGAAGTCGCCTTTATGTCGGTGGCCGCGTCCGATCGCCGTCAGACAGCCCGCATAGTCTCTCAGATAATTTCCCTGTTGAAAGAACGCCTTAGCTTGCTCAACCAAAGGCAAGCCTTCGTCAGTCCGGGATTCATGTATGTACAGACTGCCCAGACTCTTCAAGCCGATGTGCTCGCGAAATTTGTGCTTGGCGGAACGAGCGGCATCAATCCCTTGTTTGAAATATTTCTCAGCTTCACCGTAATCACCCTGCGCGTAAAAAGAGTCGCCAAGACTCAACCACGCCTGGGCGACGAGACTATCCAGGCCGTGCTGTTGAGCAAGCTGGACCGCCTGATTAGCGTAATCCTTCGCTTGCACGGTGGCGCCTTCTGCGCCGGACAAGCCGCTGAGATCCAACAGTGCGGTAACTTGCTGCGACTCGTTTCCAAGATATCGCGCCCGGTCGAGCTCACGCGTAAACTGTTCACGTGCATCTGTGAACTTGCCCGTAGCCTTCAGCAACAGACCTCGCTGGCGGAACACTTCTGTCTCGCCTTCGGCGTTACTCGAAGCGCTGAACAACTCCTGCGCTTTGTCCAGCGCGCTCGAGGCGGCGGCGATATTCTGCTTCCGGCTATAAATGATCCCAGCCCTGAGATAAGCGGTCGCGTATTGGCCATTGAGCTCAATTGCTTTGAGATAATTTTCCAGCGCTTTGTCGTTCTGATCGTTTCGCTCATAAGCACGCCCGAGATCGACGAAAGCCTGCGGTTCTTTGGAGGAAAGGTCGGCAATCGCCTGGTAGGACTTGATAGCGCTCGGAAAATCTCGTGAGACGGTGAAGTTAACTCCCTCGAGGTAAAGCGCGTCGGAGGTCGCGAGACTGGAGCGATCCGGAACCAAAGCACTAACGCGCAAGAGCTCATCTTTGGCGCGGTCTCTGTACTCCAATTCAGACAAGGCTTCAGCAAGTCGCGCGTGTGCGAGAGCAAAGCGGTCGTCTCCGCTGATCGCTTGCTCGAGTGATTTGGTCGCCGCGAAATAGGCGCCGTTTCGTACTGCATCCGTGCCTCTGTCATACCAATTCTTCGTGGCTGGAGTCGGTTCGTACGGTCTCGGTCGCCAGAAGTGAATCACCGCCCAAACCGCGAGGGCGCTCACCACGATTGCGGCTATTACCGTGAAGATGGAAAAACGTGTTCGCTTGAGGTTTTGAGTCAGCGTTTCCCAGCCCCCGGCGGGCGTGGCACGACTTCCAACGATTAGTGTTTGGCGACTCTCGCCGATGGTGCTCAGAACTGCACGCAGGTCTTTGAGCATTTCGTCCGCGGACTGATAACGCGCCTCGACACTCTTTTCCAGTGCCTTCATCGTGATTCGATCCAAAGCAGGCGGCACGCTGGAATTGATTGAGGAAGGCAATGGCGGAGTGACGTGAATAACCTGCGCGCCAATTTCCAGAACACTGTCGCCGGCAAATGCCGAGCGGCCAGTGATGCACTCGTAGAGCATGGCCCCAAGACTGAAAAGATCGCTGCGCCCGTCTATAGCTTTACCTGAGGCCTGTTCGGGCGAGAGATAGAGAGGCGTGCCTACGATCACGTCGCTTCGAGTCCGAGCTGACAGAAGTGTCTTGGCGTCGGGGTCGGCGCCGCTCGCTTGCTCGGGAAACAATTGTTTGACCAGACCGAAATCCAGGACTTTTACCTGGCCGCGCTCATTCACGACAACGTTCGACGGTTTGATATCGCGGTGCACAATCCCGTGATGATGAGCTTCGCTCAACGCCATCGCGATGGACGACGTAATCTCAACCGCTTGAGCCAGCGTAAGGCCGCCATCCCGCAGTAGATCACTGATTGTCTTGCCTTTGACCAGCTCCATTACGATGTACGGACGCTGCTCAGGAGTTTCGCCGTAATCAAACACAGCCGCGATATTGGCGTGACTTATCGCTGACACGGCTCGCGCTTCCCTCAGAAACCTGGCTCGATAATGTTTGTCGGCAGAAGTCAGGAACTTGATCGCGACGCGTCGGCCCAGGTGAGTGTCTTCCGCCAGATACACTACTCCCATTCCGCCTTCGCCCAATTTCTCGAGGATTCGATAATGAGAGATTGTTTGACCTATCAAGCCTTGGGGTTCCTCTAGGTAGCTAGATGAGACAGGATTACCAACGAAATGCTCGGAGCGGTTTCTATGTTTCGATGGCCGCATTGTCCGCCAAAGCCCGAGAGAATTCAAGCAGAAGGTAAAAGGGATGGACAGATGAACACACTCCAACCCGAGCGCCTGCGCGAAAGCTCCACACCAGCACTATGATTTACTTCTCCGCCTGCTGCCCGTTCAGCGCCTAACTATCAAAGCGAATGATGAATCTCAATCGTGAACTTCCCGCTTTCAGGAATCGCAATTTCCTCGGAAGTCTCGGCAGAATCATCGGTGATAGTCACGCTCGTAATACGTCGATTGGCGTTGTAGTGCCTGCTGGAATCTGGGGCATCGGGAGGAAATGTATCTTTAGACAGCTGAATCTCAATGGAACCGCCGCCTTTGATGATGATCGGGTCTCCGTTTGACATGGTAATTCTCCTTTGAGGAAGTGGAGGTTATTTAAGTGTGGTTGAGTGAATTTCCGTGAGTTTGTTTTTGTACCGACGAATGTCCGGTCGTTGTTGGTAACTTTGGTAGGTTTGAGGCCCCCATTGCTGTTCGATTAAAGATAGAGAGGTGTTAGCGGCCGTGGCGTACTCGGATGCTTTTCCGGGATCTCCCAAAAGTTGTTCCGCGCGTGCTGCGATTACTAAAGCGCGCCACTCGGAGTCATGCTTTCCGAGACGGCTGCTGCGATCACGAGCCTCCAAAGCATTTTGCAGAGCCTTCGCGCCGTCGCGTGTCTCAACCAGCGCCTCAGCCAAAGCCAGTTGGGTTGCACACAACAGCTCCTGATTGTTCAAACGCTTTGCGATCTCGAATGCATCGAGACACGAGACTTTGCCCGCGGCTCCGGAACCGGACCGCACTTGCGCCAGGCCCGTTACTGCCTTAGCTTCAGCCGCGCGATTGTTGTTAGTAGCGCCTGCCAGCTCCGTCGTCTGTTGTGCTTTTGAGATAGCCTCCGAAAAATTCTCTTCGCTAAGGGCCATGCGGGATTGTGTTAATGAAAGCCAGCCAAGCAAGCCCTTGTATGATTTGTCCGGTTGCTGAGCAATTTTCGCCGCCTCCTGAAAGTCAGCGCGGGCTTCGTCATACCGGCCTACTTGCCACCACGCATTCCCGCGATTCGTTAACGCGTAACCCTCGCTCACCACATTACTCAGCGACTTATTGATTTCGCGATTAGTCTTGAAGTGGTCAAGCGCTTGTGCGTATTGCTCCTGTTGGACGAAACAGGTTCCAAACTCCATATGGGCCTGGGCGATGAGGCTCGCATCTCCGGATTTTTCGGCAAGCTTTCTTAGCTCTTCCAGGGCTTTCAGCGCCTCCGCGTAATTTCCCCTGAGCGTGTTGGCGCGCGCGATTAACACCAGCGCCTGCGCAGCCTCTTTCCGATAATTTCCCTGCTCGTAAAAAGATAGGGCCTGCTGCGCGTACGGCAGCATCTTGTCGGGATCTGCATAACGTTCATATATCAGAGCGGCGAGCGATAAGAGGGCCTTCGCTTCGGCCCGTCGGCTCTTGTATCTGCGCGCGTAATCCAGTGCATTGGTGAGATGTTTCTCGGCCTCTTCGTATTGTCCTTTTAGTCGATAGATGGATGACAGCTCGATCAAACCATTCGCAACAAGTGTTTCCATCCCACGGGCCTGCGCCGGGTCGATTGCCTCAGTAACATACTTCTGAGCCTGATCGACGTTTCCTTCGGTGGTCGCAACACTCGCAAGCTGTATCAAGGCCCTGATGCGGAGGTACTCATTCGACGAAATTCGCGCCAGGTCCAGCGCCTGCTGGAGTTGTTGCCGGGCCTCAGGGAGTCGGTTCAGCTGGTTGTAAAGCTGGCCTCGCTGGAAAAAAACTTCCGTCCGGCCTTCAGTATTCTGTTGCGTTTGATAAAGGTCCTCAGCGGTCTTGAAAGCCGACTCGGCGGCGGGGATATTACTTGCGCGCCCATGCAGACATCCGAGCCGAAGAAAGGCTGTAGCGTACTGGGCGCTCTTGCTCGTGGCTTTCTCGTAGCTCGCAATCGCTTTCTTGATCTCCTCAGCCTTTTCGTAAGCTCGGCCAAGGTCCGCATAAACTTCGGGCTTGTCCGGATCAAGCTTCACGATTTGCTCGTATGAATCGATGGCGGCGCGAAAGTCTCGACTCAAAGTGGCATTGACGGCGTTCAGATACAACAGATCCTGTTGGGGGTAAATTGAGCGATCGGGTTCATACTTGCTGACGCTGATCAGCTCATCCTTAGCACGGTCGGTGTAATCAAGCTCCGTGTAAACCTCAGCCAGACGCGCGTGTGCCAGCGCAAATCTATCGTCGAGCTCGACTGATTTCTGAAATGATTTGCTCGCTTGAAAGAAGGCTCCATTCCGCATTTCAATCATGCCTTGATCGTAGGCTGCGAGTGCGGCCGCGTTGGGCTTGTATGGCCTCGACCGCAGGAAGTGAATCCCCAATCCAACCACGATGGCCAAAGCCAAAACTCCCAACAACACGCTGCCAATAGAAATGGTGGGCTTTCGCAAAGGCTCGATCAGAGTGATCAACGCACTGCTGCGTGCTCCGTGACCAGGCGAAGTCACCGATCCATCCAACAAACGTTTGGTGGGCGGATCGTTCGACGAAAGTCGCGGGCGCAAGTCGCGTAGCTCGCGAATCATTTCATCTGCCGATTGGTAACGGGCGGTCGGCTTTTTCGCCAGGGCCTTCATCGTGATGCGATCGAGCGCCGGTGGAATGCGCGCGTTTATTTTCGAGGGCTGAGGCGGATCAAAGTGAATTACCTGAGCGCCGATATCGTATGCGCTCGAGCCGGCAAACGGCGAGCGTCCGGTAATGCATTCGTAAAGCAGAACGCCGAGTGAAAACAAATCGCTGCGCTCATCTACGGGGCGACTGCTGGCTTGTTCAGGAGAGAAATAAAGCGGCGTGCCGACCGCGACGTTGCTTTGCGTGAGCGTGAATTGTGCCGAGCCACCCACAGCGAGCGCTTCATCAAGTTGCTTTGCTAATCCAAAATCCAACACTTTGGCGTGACCGCGCTCGGTGACGATCACGTTGGACGGCTTAATGTCGCGGTGAATAATTCCGTGGCGATGCGCTTCTGAGAGCGCTTCGCCGATCGCAATCGTGATGTCGACAGCTTCGGTCAGCGTGAGACCCGGTTCATCCAGAATCTTGTTGAGCGTCGATCCATTAACCAACTCCATCACTATGAATGGCCGGCCCTCTTCGGTACTTCCCGAGTCGAACACCATGGCAATGTTCGGGTGACTGAACGACGACATCACCTGCGCTTCGCGTTGAAAGCGCGATTGATAGTGTGGATTACTGTCGGTAAGAAATTTTATGGCAACCGGCCGATTCAGACGTGTATCGTGAGCGAGAAAAACCACGCCCATGGCGCCTTCGCCAAGGCGTTCCTTTATTTCATATCGTGAGTCTAACCGCTCCATCATATTTGAGGTTCCACTGATTATGAGAGCGAGGCCGACGAGCAAGAGCGAGGTCGCCGGGACAGTCGTCATTCGGACAACGCGTTGAGTCATTGTCCTTCAAACCCAGCGTTAGTTCAAGAGCTTTTCGTTAGAAAGACTTAGCCGCAGATTTCGCGGATTACACGGATTGTTATTTTGTAGCCGGCGAGCGTTTATCGCTCAATAGGATCTACCGCATAAGGAAGGCTAAAACATCAAGGACTCAAAACATTAATCCGTGTAATCTGCGCAATCTGCGGCCAAAGGTTTTCGCTTATTCCAGCACAGTCTCTTTGATCTTCTTTTCCTGGTCGCGGCGATAGGCCTTGAGTTGTTCACGCAACTTTGGTCGCGAGGCTGCGAGAATAGCTATAGCCAGAAGCGCAGCATTGGTGGCTCCGGCTTTGCCGATAGCAAGCGTGCCCACTGGAATTCCCGCCGGCATTTGCACTGTGGACAACAAAGAATCAAGCCCATTAAGAGTGCTGGTCATCGGGACTCCCAGGACTGGAAGCACTGTATGCGCCGCCATGACTCCCGCAAGGTGAGCGGCGCCACCCGCGGCGGCAATGATGATCTCGATGCCACGAGCTTCAGCGCCCGCCGAAAACTCCGTCGCCAACTGCACTGAACGATGCGCTGAGATGACACGGCATTCATGCGCAACTCCAAAGTCTTTAAGTGTCTGATCGGCGCTCTTCATCACGTCCCAGTCCGACTTGCTGCCCATGACGATGCCGACTAACGGTCGAGCCGATTTGGCCGAGCGCTTGATGTTGTTCGCAGAAGATACTTTTGGTGGCATAGGTTTTCTGATGTCTGCCAAGATTTTTGCGGCTTGGCCGCCTGATGTGCGGAAAGGCTCTGCCTTTCCGTATGTTTAAGATCTACTGGAGAGGCTGCGCCTCGATTATGGCTTCGAGGCACAGCCTTTCCGCATATCAGGCGGCGAAGCCGAATCGACCCTTCCGATTACGCACCCTGGTCCAGCGAATAGCCGCGCTCGCCATCGAAGTTGTAAAGATTCTCCGTCTTGATCGCGTCGAAATTCGCGTCGCTAAATCGCTGTAAGAGCCCAATGATTTGCGCATGCGTGATGACACCGGCATCGGCAGGAAGAAAGCGACACCGCCAATGATCGGAGCAGAAGGTTTCAGCGTGACCGCCCGGCCAAACCTTCACGCCGCGGTTGCTGATCATCGTCAGCTTTAATCCTTCGTTGCCGAGGTTACCGATCGCGGCCCCCAGGTCGTTAGCGGATCCATCATGCCAATCAAGAAATACATCCACACCCACCAGCTCTTTCTTAGCGCGAGTCCGTTTGCTTATTGCCGAATCTCCCGCCGCAACTTTGCTCTCGACGCTTTGGTACTTAACGCTCTTGAGAATCTCAGGGGATTGACCGACACGCGCAACTACTGCCTCAGCAAATTCTTTGGTACCTACCTTTTCTTTGCTGATTCCTTCCTTGTAGATGTCATAAGTGTGGACGCCGTCTTCAACAGTTCGCAGCCAGGCGTTGTGGACCCGTGCAGCTATTTCCGGCTGGCCGATGTGCACGAGCATCATCACGGCGCCCAGCAACAGTCCCGACGGATTAGCCAGATTCTGCCCCGCGCGGCGCGGCGCCGAACCGTGAATAGCTTCAAACATCGATATGTTCTCGCCGATATTTGCTGAGCCGGCCAGACCAACTGAGCCTGCGATTTGTGCCGCGACGTCGGATAAAACATCGCCGTAAAGATTCGGCATCACCACCACATCGAACGCAGACGGCGTATCGGCGAGTTTGGCTGCGCCGATGTCGACTATCCAATGTTCGTTTTCAATCTCCGGATACTCTGTTGCGATCTCATCAAAGACTTTGTGAAAGAGACCGTCGGTCATCTTCATGATGTTGTCTTTGGTGAAACACGTGACCTTCTTGCGATTGTGCCGGCGCGCATACTCAAAAGCATAACGAACGATCTTTTCTGAACCCGGGCGCGAAATGATCTTCAGGCATTGCACCACCTGATCGGTTTGACGGTGCTCGATGCCGGCGTACAAGTCCTCTTCGTTTTCGCGCACGATGATGACATCCATGCCTGGATGCTTGGTCTCGATGAATGGGTGATACGAAACGCAAGGGCGAACATTCGCGTACAGACCGAGCGTCTTGCGGACGGTAACGTTAAGACTCTTGAAGCCACCGCCTTGGGGCGTGGTAATCGGCGCCTTGAGAAAAACCTTGGTGCGACGTAATGAATCCCAGGACTTTTCTTCAATGCCGGAGCTGTTGCCGGCGAGGTAGACTTTCTCGCCAATGTCGATAGTTTCAATCTTCAACGCCGCGCCGGCAGCTTCGAGAATATGCAGCGTCGCGGCCATGATTTCGGGGCCGATGCCATCGCCATGCGCAACGGTGATCGATACAGGTTCAGACATAAATCTATTAAGCCTCTCTTCGTTTGGTGTACGCAGGAAGATGAGGAATATAAGCGATGTCGTTAGCGCCAGCAAATCCCGGTGACGGCCTCCTGTTCTCAACCATCTTAAGGTGGCTGGAATTCTGGTTATTAGACTCTGTTCGTCGTAACTGGCAACCTCAGCTAACAACCCTGTTAAGGCCCATTTACCTCTTGCGCAGAGTGCAAATTCTCCTGTACTTTATTCCGCATAAGTTTCCTGGCTCTCGCGCAGCAATGGTGTCTGCGCCTGTCCGTGACCGTGAAAGCGACGACGTTCGGCTGAGGAGAGAGTGAGGTAGTTGTCAACCAGGTAGAAGCAGTTCCCGCAGTTTGGGAGCTAGGGGCACGTCGCGCTTTTGCGTCAGGGTGTAGGCTGGCTCCCCGCCGGTATCCGCGATTCCCAAATTTGCCCCGCTTCTCCAGTGCGATAATCGCTCCTCCGGGGACGATTAGAGAGGATCAGATAAGCATGGCTACGAAACTTTACGTTGGAAATTTGTCGTTCCGTACCACCAGCGAAGATTTGCGCGAAGCCTTCGCCTCCGCAGGCACGGTCGAATCGGCAACGGTGATTGAAGACCGCGACACGGGCCGCTCACGCGGATTTGGTTTTGTCGAAATGGCCACGCCGGAGGAAGCGACGGCCGCGATCGAACAGTTCAATGGCAAGGATCTCGGCGGTCGTAACCTGACAGTCAACGAAGCCAAGCCACGCACTGAACGTGCGGGCGGTGGCGGAGGCCGTGGCGGATATGGCGGCGGCGGTGGTCGCGGCGGCTACGGCGGCGGCGGTGGACACGATCGCGATCGCGGCGACCGCGAGCCAAGGTGGTAGGACTCAAGTAAAAAGGTAAAAGTAAAAGGCAAAAGTGCGGAGGTATTCGCCTCGCACTTTTGCCTTGATCTTTATGCCCCGAAATAGCCGCAGCTTTATTTGAAACGGCCAGCCCGTTTCTGGATTCACTTTTTCCTTTTTACTTTTTCCTTTTTACTTCCGCGCAGCGGGCTTACTTTCTCGCTGCGGGAACGATCTTCAACTTCAATCTCTCGCCGCCGCGCATCACTTCGACGTCATATTCCTGGCCCGCCTTCATCTCACCCAACGCATAGGTGTAGTCGTAGACGTTCCGCACATCGCGTCCCGCGAGTTTCACTATCTTGTCGCCGGCTTTTAGGCCAGCTTTAGAAGCCGGTGAATCTTCGCGGACACCATCGAGGAGCAGCCCGTCGCTCGAATCGGCATAGTTTGGAATCGTGCCCAGCGAGACGCGAAACCCCGTCGAGCGACCGGTTGATTCACTCTTTGCGAGCGCATACGTCGGACGCTTTTCGCTTTGGTCAACCTCGGCGACCACTTGGGCCACCATCTCCACTATTCGGGCTTCGTCAACGTAATTGATCTTGTCGGCCGTGTCCGATGGTTTGTGATAGTCGCTGTGGGTTCCAGTCCAGAAGAAGAGTACAGGGACTTGTTTCGCATAGAACGACGAATGGTCACTCGGGCCGAAACCGTCTTCGCTTAGTGTCAGCTCAAAACGTTGCGGCCGAACGATCGCCGCCGTAACTGTTCCTGATTGATCGACAACAGCTGTAACTTTGCCCGGTTTCGGCATGCTCGCCAGCTCAGCCCGGGAAACAACTTTGGGATCTACATTCTTTCGTGCAATCAAGTCCCGCCATTCCGGTGCTGTGCCCAAGCCACCAATGATCAGCTTGTTGTCCTTCATCCTTCCAATCATGTCCATGTTAATCATGGCGACGGTGTTAGCGAGCGGAAACCACGGATGGTTCACGTAATAATTCGAGCCGAGCAGCCCTTCTTCCTCGCCGCTGAACGCAATGAAAACAAGGGTTCTCTTCGGTCCGGGTTTCTGTGCGGCAAATGTTCGCGCCAACTCGAGCAAGGCCGCTGTTCCAGAGGCATTGTCGTCAGCGCCATGATGAATCTCACCAGACTTGGGCGCGAGACTGCCCTCGCCGCCTAGTCCGAGATGATCGTAGTGCGCGCCTAAAACGATTACCTCGTCTTTTAGTTTTGGATCTGAACCTGTCAGGATGCCGATAACGTTAGCGGCGAGCACTTCGTTGCGCTTGACGTCAATCGTTATTCGTTCGAAGCCATTGAAGAAGCCAAGCGTGGTCACAGCGACAGCAGACGATTCCGGGGGACCTGCAAGCTTAGCGAGGTAACTCATGTCACCAACGCCGAAAACTCGAACGGCTGCGGCTTGCGAAATGGCGAGCACAAAAAGGCCGGCCTCGCCAGCACTGTTGTCGTACCTCAGCTGACTAAGTCGATCGTCCTTGAATTCCGGCTCGCGCGCGATGACGAGCAACCCAATCGCACCCGCATTGCGAGCAGCGATGGCTTTCCAGCGCACGTCTTCATAGCGCGCGAACTGTCCATGCGGATTGTCTCCATCAGGCGTACCGGAAAGGGTAATCGCCAATTTTCCCTTCGCCACGCCCTGGTCGTAATCGTCATGTTTGAGATCGGGAGCGCTGATACCGTAACCAACAAAAACTCCTTCCGGCTTTTCCATCGTGCCCGTTTGTGAAAACGCGAGCGGCAGCCAATCTTCACCCGACTTCAAAACGATCGTCTCACCATCCTTGTTGGCCAGACGTGTTTTGAGCAGGTTCCCCTGCCCCAATTCCACCCCCGCGACATATGGAAAGCGCTGTTGGTAAACCTCGCCTGGTTTCGACTTCGTCAACTCGACGATTGTTCCCAATTTGTAACGCTCGAACTCACGCGCGATGTAGCTCGCCGCGGCATTGGCGCCGGGAGTTCCCGTGCGACGCCCTGCAAGCTCGTCAGAAGCCAGATAAGTAACGTGCTGGCGCAGAAGATCAGGTTGGGTAGCGGGCTGCTGCGCAAAAGCCAGCGCGCCTGCGAACGTTGCCAGTACGAACAATGTAAGGCTGCGAAAAACTTTGGTATTCATAAGACTAAATCCTAATGTAGGGGCGGACCTGTGTGTCCGCCCTGATTATTGACGCTCACGTCGAGGGCGGACACACAGGTCCGCCCCTACGCTCAATTAGCCCAATCGGCGATGAAGACGTTGGTGTCGCCCTGCGCCTTACTGTGACGATTTGAGGCGAAGACCAACTTCTTGCCGTCTCTCGAAAACATCGGAAAGCCATCAAAAGTATCGTTGAAGGTGATGCGCTCGAGACCAGTACCATCCGTATTAATCACGTAGAGATCAAAATTACGGCCGCGCGGATCGTTCATGTTTGAAGCAAAGATTACACGCTTGCCGTCGGGAAAAAAGTAGGGCGCAAAATTGGCTTTGCCGTTTGAAGTAATCTGCCGCTTATTCGAGCCGTCAGCATTCATCACCCAAATCTCCAGCGATGTCGGCCGGATCAGATTGTCCTTCAACAACCCCATGTAGTCAGCCTTGTCTTTCTCAGTTTGCGGATGATGAGCTCGATACACAATCTGCTTGCCATCGTACGACCAAAAGGGCCCGCCGTCATAACCGAGTTCATTGGTCAATCGTTTTACGTTCCTGCCATTGGCGTCCATCGTGTAAATGTCCAGGTCACCGTCTCGCATGGAAGTGAAAACGATTTTCTTGCCGTCACGTGTGATTGTGCTTTCCGCATCGTAACCGGGCGTCGTAGTCAGGCGTTTGATTCCGGACCCGTCAGGCCGGGCCGTGAAAACGTCGAACGCAGGATAGATGGCCCAGACATAGCCTTTGGAAAAGTCCGGCCGCGGTGGACATTCCCTGGAGCCAAGGTACGTAGACGAATAAAGAATGCGCCGCCCGGTCGGAAAAAAGTACGAGCAGGTGGTGCGGCCTTCGCCATTCGAGACCATCTTCACGTTCGAGCCGTCGATATTCATCGTGTAGATCTGATCGCACTTGTGATCGTCGCGGGTAGACTGAAAAATCAGTTTCTTGTCATCGGCTGAAAAATAGGCTTCGGCGTTTTCACCGCCAAAAGTTAGCTGCTTGATATTGCGCAGGTGCTTTTCACCGGACACCCAAAGCGGATCAGTCGAGGATTGTGTCTTTGCCGGACGCGTGACAAAGCAGACTGGCGAAAGAAGCGTAACCAATGTTAGTAACTTAATAAGAGTTTTCATCTAAGAGTTTTCCGGAATCCTATTTTTGAAATCTAGCCCCGCGCGTCGGCAACAAACTGAAGCTTGTCGGACTTGGCGGCTCCGGCAGTTCGCCAGCGCTTGATAAGAATTATTAGTGATGTCAGTCCCACGATTATTCCAATCATTTGCGAAGTTGAGAGCCCGGTGAGCGTAGTCAAACCGGCGATATCGCCACGCGGATCGTCTCGGTAGAACTCAATCACAAAACGGACCGCAGCATAAATTAGCGCGTAGGAAAGAATCACTTGCCCGCTGAAGCGCCGGTGACGATGTAACCACACCAGGAAGCCAAAAACTATCAGCATGGAAACTGATTCATACAACTGCGTCGGATGAAGTGATACGCCCGCAGGCACCCCAGTGATCTCGTGCGCCAGCTCAGTAAACTTAACACCCCACGGTTCCGACGTCGGCTTCCCCCAGCAACATCCGGCTGAGAAACACCCGAGCCTTCCCAGCACATTCCCCAGTGCGATACCCGGCGCGCAAGCATCAGCAGTCTTCCACCAGGGCAGGTGGTAACGGCGCATCAAAAAGTATCCGGTGACTACAGCTCCGATCAATCCGCCATAAAAAACTCCGCCTGAGCGAAGGAAGTCGAGCGAGAAGAGCGCCCAAACATTTCCTCGATACTCCGGCTCGGTGAAAAGCATCAGGATCTTCGAGCCAACCAGAGAAGCCAGCAACATCCAAAGGCAAAGATCGTAAATCCGTTCCCTGGGCAAACCATCGCGACCACCCAGTCTCACGGTCACCATGATGGCGCCCAAAAACGCCAGCGCGAGAAACACGCCGTACGTGTGAACTGGAAAGTTGCCGATACGAAATAATTCCGGGTACATAAATCAGCAATCAGCAATCAGCAATCAGCAATCCTAATCACAACACTCGCTGAGCATGGTGAAGTACCATTGTCCGTTGCGAAATTCGAACGAGGCAATCCAGGGCGGAGCGTTCTCAAGACTTTTGATTCGCTTCGCTTCAGGTGGAGCAACTCGCCGTGGGTAAGTTTTCCCTTGTGCGTTTGGTTCAGGACTAGCCGCCACAACGCCTTTGCTTAGTACTTTGTCCAAAGCTTGCCAGCCCTTCACTTCAGGATCAGCCATGAACTTGAAAGCCTCGTCGCGGGTATCACCGTCATTATTCTCATCGCTACCGTTCGAGAAAAAGAAATCCCGCACCATCATCCGTTTTAGGGCGGCTTTGTCGCGACGTTTGACTGCTTCACGAAAAGATTTGAGAAACGCCGGCCACGCAGCATTTGCCTGCTCGCTCGCAGTCGGCGTTCGTGCCTTCTTCTGAGCAAGACCTAGTGACAGCAAGCAAAGCAGCAGGCCGAAGCAAGTAATGAGACGAGACATGTCTTGATTCAACGTTCGATGCGGGCGTTCAGAGTTCAAACTTCAGTTTGTGCCAGCGTGAGCACCACAATCTAAAGATTGAACTCTAAGCACCTGTTGTCGCCCTTTCCTTCTTCTTCACAAAAACCAGATCATAGGCCAACAGCACTGCGCCGACACAGATGCTCGCATCCGCGACGTTGAATGCCGGCCAATGATACGAGCCTGCATGCGCGAGAATAAAATCGATGACATACCCGAAACGGATGCGGTCAGTCAGGTTACCCGCAATGCCTGCCAGCAATAACGCGCACGCTCCGAGGACGCGGTCATCTTCTCGCGGTGTACGAAGAAAGAAGAAAAATACCGTCAACGCCGCCGCAGCTGCCAGTCCTACAAAGAACCATCGGCCCCATGCGCCTAATCGCTGCAACTGGCCAAAGGCGATTCCTGGATTTTCCGTGTAGATGAAATCGAGGAAGTTGTTAATGATAGTGAGATCACCGGTCGCGCGTAACGTGCGCACAGCCCAAGCCTTCGAGACTTGATCTGTCATGTAAATGCCAACAGCTGCCAGCAGGTAACCCGCGCGCCAGCCAAGTCGCGTCGCCGCATTCGAAACTATTTGAACGTCATTCATGAGAACAAAAACCCTATCCGCAGATTTCGCAGATTACGCCGATGTAAGAGTACGTCGCAGGAGCCGTAATTCAACAATCGTCGGGTGGCAGGGATTGTTCAGATTCAGTGGTATCACATGCGTGGTTCTCCCAAATACCCTTCAATTCACGCCAGACCAAAAACATCTCTGAAATCTCCGTAATCTGTGGATAGACTAAGCTGATTCACTTTCAATCTCTTCCAAGGCACTTACGCAACGCTCGCAGACTGTTGGAAAGCGAGCTGACTTACCAACCTGCGTCGAATAATTCCAGCAGCGTTCGCATTTGTCTCCGGCAGCGCGCGCGATCTTCACTTCCAGGCTTTTCGATTCAGTCTCAGCGACGGAAACCTGCGAGACGATGAAGACATAGCGAAGCTCACGCTCGTATCTTTTGAGAACATCCAGCGTGGCGCCGCTTGCTCGCAGCTCGACTCTCGCTTCCAGTGAACTGCCGATGACTTTGGCTACACGCGCTTCTTCCAATGCACGCAAGACTTCGTCTCGCACTTCAAACAATTGCTTCCAATCTTCGGCAAGGTCGGCGGCTCCTTCGCCTTCCGGGAGTGGGAACTTGGCGATATGAACTGATGGCGGCCTGCCTTCCTCAGGAGGCAGGTTTTCCCAAATCTCATCCGCGGTGAAAACGAGTAACGGGGCCAGCATGCGCGAGAGTTCTTCAGCGATTCTGTAAAGCACCGTCTGCGCAGATCGGCGAGCCAGGCTGCGCGGCGCAAACGTGTACAAACGATCCTTGATGATGTCGAAGTACCGAGCCGACAACGTCACCGTACAAAAGTCGTAAAGCGTGTGATACACCGTGTGAAACTCGTATCCAACGTATGCCGCCTGGACTTTTGTAACCACGTCATTCAGTTCCGCCAGCGCCCATCGATCGATCTCCAGCAAATCTTCTGAGCCAACCGCGTCGCGAGAAGGCTCAAAGCCGTGCAGGTTGCCGAGCGCGAAACGCGCCGTGTTACGGAGCTTGCGATAGCCGTCAGTTACTCTCTGCAGGATCTCAGCAGAACAACGCATGTCTTCGAAGTAGTTCGACGATGCTGTCCACAACCGCAGAATCTCGGCGCCGGAATCCTTGATGACTTCCTCGGGCGCCACAGCATTGCCCGCAGACTTATGCATCGCTTTGCCCTGCGCATCGAGAGTCCAGCCATGCGTCAACACGGCGTTGTAAGGCGCTCGATCGTGACTCGCCAAGCCCACCATCAACGAAGAATTAAACCAGCCGCGGAATTGATCGCCGCCTTCGATGTAAACATCAGCCGGCCAACGCAGACCGTCACGATTCTCGAGCACCGCCACCGACGAGACGCCGCTGTCAAACCAAACATCAAGAATGTCCGTCTCCTTCTTCCACTCGTTGCCGCCACATTTCCGGCACTTGTAACCTTCAGGCAGAAGTTCCGTGGCTTCGCGCGTGTACCACGCGTCGGCTGACTCCTTCTCGAAAACGTCGGCGACGCGATTGATGATGGCTGGATCGGCGACAGCTTCTGAGCACCCGGCGCAGTAGAAGACTGGAATCGAGACTCCCCAGATACGCTGCCGCGACACACACCAGTCGGGCCGGCCCTTGAACATATTGCGCATGCGATCGCGGCCCCAGGCTGGAATCCATTTCACGTTCTCGATTTCCCGCAAAGCCGCGTTGCGCAACCCGAGATGACTTTCGTCGCTGAAGTTCTCGGTAAAATTGCTGCTATCGCGACCGTCTTCGTCTTTCTCAACTACTTCTTTTCCCACTGCGTCCATCGAGATGAACCACTGTGGCGTCGCGCGAAAGATCACCGGGTTTTTGCAACGCCAGCAGTGCGGATAACGGTGATCGTAATTCTCCGTGAACAGCAGGACGCCCTGCTCACGCATGAACTCGATAATCTTTGGATTGGCTTCGAAGACGCTCATGCCCGCGAAATGCGCGACTTCATTTGCGAAGCGCCCGGCATTATCAACCGGACAATAGATGTCCAGGCCGTAACGTTTGCCAATGACGAAGTCATCATGGCCATGGCCGGGCGCAGTGTGAACGGCTCCCGTGCCCGCTTTGCTTTCCGCAGGCTTCTTGCTCGCTTCGCTGACATCAAGCTCGGTTTCAGCATCGGCCTCGCCGCCGAGCGTCACATGCTCGCCAACCATCAGGAGCGAAGGACGATCGATCCACGGATGACGACATTCAAGTCGATCGAGTCTCGAGCCTCCAAAACGCGCAATTACTTTTGGCGATTGTCGCTGGCCCTCGGCGTCCGTCGCTTCCAGTCCGCACTTCGCCGCTACTGCCTGCACCAGCTCGGACGCAACTATGTAAACCTCGTCGCCGTGCTCAAACGCTGAGTATTCAAAGTCAGGATGCACCGCTATGCCGAGGTTCGCCGGCAAGGTCCACGGCGTGGTCGTCCAAATCAGTACAAATACTTTTCGCCCGGCCAGAGCCGGATCGATCTCAGCAGGATCGCTGGTTAGCGGAAACTTAACGTAGACCGACGGGCTGGCGTGCTGATGGTATTCCACCTCAGCCTCAGCCAGCGCCGTTTGATCGTGAATGCACCAGTAAACCGGACGCGCGCCCTTGTAGACGTAGCCTCGCTCAACGAAGCGCGCGAACATTCGCGCTGTCTCAGCTTCGTAGTGATTCGACATCGTCAGGTAGGGATTCTCCCACTCGCCGAGAATGCCGAGTCGTTTAAAGTCACGCGTCTGGTTCTTCAAGGCGGCGGCGGCGTGCTCGCGACAAGCACGTCTGATGCTTACCGGTGACATGTTCGCTTTCTTGGCGCCGAGCTTCCGGTCGACATAAAGCTCGATAGGCAAGCCATGACAATCATAGCCCGGCACATAAGGAGCGTCGTACCCCATCATCGTCCGCGATTTGACGATGAAGTCTTTCAGAATCTTGTTCATCGCCGTGCCGAGGTGAATGTCGGCGTTGGCGTAAGGCGGACCATCGTGAAGAATGAACTTCTCGGCTTCCGCTCGCGAAGCTCGAATCAGCTGATAGAGATCCATCTCCGCCCATTTTTTCAGGCGAGTCGGCTCGTTCTGGGACAGGTTGGCTTTTTGAGCAAAGCCTGTCTTTGGCAGGTTGACCGTCTTCTTCAGATCAAGTGTGGTTTCAGTGGACGACATAGTGTTTCTTCCGGAACGGAAATAGTACCAAACAACTCATTCAAGGAACGAATACGGTCCTGGGTCTTTGGTTCTGTTCTTAGTTCTTTGTACTTGGTTCTTTGTACTTGAATGTTCGCCAGGCAGCTTTTCCCAAGTTGGGGATAACGAGATATCTCAAGAAGATTCAAGCACCAAGAACAAAGAAGAAAGCAGCCACCAAGAACAAAATCAAAGACCAAAGATCTAAACCAAAGACCTTCTTCAAGGAAAAACCCGAACCATTGCTTCCGAGGATGCGATGGTTCGGGTTACGAAAGCCCGGATGTTATCGAATTCTCAACCGATGAACATCTCATCCTCTCCGTAGGTGGCGTTTATGGGCTTCGGCGCAGGTGCGAACAGAACTTCGAGACCCCGGCGGAAGCCCGACATAATCGCGGCTGCCTCGCGCGCCGGCGTAATCACCTTTTCCTGGATGAAGTCGGCGGTGGTTATCACCTGGCGCTGAGTTCGATCGATCGTGGCACTGACGAGGTCAACCTTGTCACGCGCCTCGAAGGCCGTGTGGCTTACGATCTCTTTCAATTCAGCGACTTCGCTCTTGATTAACGCGAGCGACTCAGATGCATGCAGAGTTGCAGTCGAGATGTGGCCGGCCACCGCAGTGAATTGCTCGGCGATCAGCTTGCCTTGAACCGCCATTTGCTTGCTCTGCTCGCCAACGAAGGTCAACTTGTCGATCAGAGGCTCGAGTTTTTGCTCGAGACGATTCACTGACTTAACAGCGCGACTCACGTGGATAGCGATAACGATCATCGCTATTGCGATCGTGAAGAATGAAACGGCTACCACTACCATCACCCAGAAAGCCGGATCGTTCGGATTCATCTGTAGCGCGAGCGTAGTCATTGTCGATTAAGTTGTCGGCCTCTCGACCGAATTAGCCGAATTAGCTTTTTTCGCCGTAGTTCGGAGCCGCTTCGATGCGACCGGAAAGTTCCGTCTTGCGCTTTTCGTCCTGATAAGCTTTCTTACCGGCTTCGATTGCGGCGGTCACGGTTCCGATCTGGCCGGCCGCTGCTTCGCGGGCTTTTTGCGCCACGTCGGTGACTCGGTCGGTTGCGGTCGAATAGAGTTCTGAAGCGCGGTCGCGCGTCACTTCGTAGTACTCTCCGGCGCGCTGCTGCAAATCCTGAGCAGCTTCACGCGATTTATCGATGCCCTTCCGGGTCGCGTCAGCAATGTCGCCGCGCAATTCCTGTCCGGATTTGGGAGCGAACAGAAGCGCGAGAATCGCACCAATACCACCGCCAATTAGAAGATAAGTCAGCCGGGCTGAGATGTTGTCACTATCGTTTCCCATGATGGGATCCTTTCTGAAAATGGCGAGGCCAACTAGCTTCGCCGTTGTTTTTACGAGTAAATGTGTCGGGTTGGAATATAGCAAAAGGTACGCGAACGGTGCAAGAAAGGCACTGGCCCAGCCCGGTCGTAGTCCTGCGTCCTCCGGTTTGTCCGTGGTTTTGTTCTTGGTTCTTAGTTCTTCGTTCTTTGTAGTCGAATCTCTGGTTTCTTGCTTCTGCCTTTACGTGAGGCAGACAATGTGCCCAACACTCAAGCACAAAGAACTAAGAACCAAGTACTAAGAACAAAATCAAAGACCAAAAGCCAAAGACCCAAGATCTTCTTTTCGCGCTGCGTTACAATCGGCGCCATGTTCGTTCTTAAAGTACGTTCACACCAGCGGGAAGAGTTGGTCGAGTTCACCGCCGGCGTGCAGCAAAAGCTGACCGAATCAGGCGCCAGCGAAGGAATCGTTGTGCTTTACGTCCAGCACACGACGGCGGGATTAACGGTCAACGAGAATGCCGACCCCGATGTGCCTCGAGACATGCTGCACGCGCTGCGGACGCTCTTGCCGCAACACGGCATGGGTTTTCGTCACGGTGAAGAAAATTCCGATGCGCACATCAAGGCTAGCCTCGTAGGCACGACGGCTACAATTCCGTTCAGCCAGGGAAAACTGTTGCTCGGTCGCTGGCAGGGAATATTTCTTTGCGAGTTTGATGGCGGCCGTGAACGCAAAGTCATAATGATGATCAAGTGACGCGTGGCAGGAAGCGTGGCACGGGCGTCCCGCCCGTGAACCTCGCGCTGCCACTACCGACGGATCACGGGCGGGACGCCCGTGCCACTCGCCCGTGCCACACTATGCGAGCTCTCTATGACGACATCGCACCACGTTACGACGCGGCCATGAAACCTTTGGAGCGTTGGTTCCTCTCCAAATGGAGAGCCAAAGCATTGGCTCACTTGCCTCCGCATAGCCGGGTTCTCGAAGTTGGCGCCGGCACTGGCTTGAACTTTCAATTCTATCCACCCGGTGCATATGGTGTGGCGAGCGAGCTCAGCCGCGAGATGCTGAGACTGGCAAACTTAAAGAACAAACCAGCGCGACTTTCGCTCGTGCAAAATGACGCTGAGTCAATGCCGTTCGCCGACGCTTCATTCGAAGCTGCTGTAGCAACGCTCGTCTTCTGCTCGATACCTTCACCCGCGAAAGCCTTCGCGGAGTTGCGACGGGTGATCGCTCCCGGAGGCACGGTGGTTTTCCTTGAACACGTCAGACCGCGTGGACCTCTGGGGCCGATTTTCGACGCGCTGAATTTTGTGACCGTACGGTTATGCGGAGATCACTGCAATCGCCGCACTGCTGACGGGGCTCGCGAGGCGGGCATGAAGATTGAAATTATCGAACAACGCTTTCTGGGTATTTTCAATCTGATAGTCTGTAAGGTTTGAGGTAGCACAGACTTCAGTCTGTGTTTACGATCCAATGATCTTCTTGTATTGAAGGCAGTCAACGCAGCTTAGCGTACGGCCAAAGGAGAGCTGTGAAGAGGAAGAACAAATTCTAACTAAGTAGAGCTCATGGCCTTGAAACAAATCAACATTGAATGGTTGACGTTCCAAAGATGTGCTGGCCCCGGTAAACACAGACTGAAGTCTGTGCTACCTAAGAAGTGTAATCCGCGGATAGGAATAAGATGACACTCATACTAGTCGCTTCGTTGCTGCTGAGTTCAATTGCGGGATTTAACCCGCGCTCAACACCCATTCCCCTCCCCGAAAACGAAGTAATCATTAAGTACGATAAAACGAAGGACCTCACCACGGTCTCGCTTCTGCCGCTGCAAATTTCGGGTAAGAAAGACAACTACTACAGCCTTCACCTAACCGCGTCGTTTGCTTATCCGGGTCAAACCTTCAAGGTCCCCGACTCTTTTAGATTCGAACTCACGACAGTTGTAAAAGGCCGCAAGCTCAACCCTGATCTCTATGTGGTCTTTATCATTGATGGCAAGCAGACTCATCTAAGCTCAAACCGTTGGGCGGTGAAGAACCCTTTACCCGGACGCAGCGCAATCAGCGAAGTTATGGTCATGAATATGCCCGCGGAGATGTTTCTTAAGTTCGTTACCGCCAGGGATATTGCGATAAAGATGGGCGGCACTCGCTTTCCACTCACCTGGATTCATCAGCAGACCCTGCGCACGCTTGCCGATAAATCACAGATTTAGCTTTTTCGGAACTTACGCCTCAACTCAGACACTAATATTCACGCAAGCGAGAGCGTTACCGTCGTTCTTTCGATCAAAGGTGATCAAAGGTTTAGCCTTCGAGCGAGAGTTCTACGCCTTTCATTCACACCGTGGCTTCAGCCCGGTGCAAAAGCGGCCAACCAGAAAAGAACCGTTTCAACGGTTTCTGAATGGCTGGTAAGTGCTACTCGATTACGCCGAAGGCGTTCGCAAATTCTAGCCTGGGGCAGCGCCCCAGGTAACGCGGAAGGTTGAACCAAAAAACGCTGAAAGCGTTGTCGAAATGTATGCCATGCGTTTTTTTTCTACCGGTTGAAACTGAATGTGAATAAGCCCCGATGAGAAACGAATTTGAATCCAAATGTAAGGAGCAGAAATGTATAGATTGTTCACCAACCTGAAAACTCAAAGAGCTTCGTTATTACTCTTGATATTGCTCATCGCTACTACGTTCAGCTGCGCCTCATGCTCTCGGAAAACTGGGCCAACTCCGACCAAGGTCACGGTCATCGGCGATGCCACTATCAACACAGCGCCTGATGCCGCAGTGATCGTTCTTTCCGTCGTAACACAAGCCCCGCAGGCGGTCGCATCGCAACAACAAAATGCCGGAAAGACTGACGCGGTTATCAAGGCAATCAAAGATGCCGGCGGTGCGAGCGCGGAAGTCAAAACTAATGGCTACAACCTGCAACCGCAGCAGAGTTTTGCCGAAGGAAAAGTACCGAAGATCGGTGGTTACGAGACTCGGAATAGCCTGATGGTGACGCTCAGCGACCTCACTAAAGTCGGTACCGTCATCGACGCAGCGACTAACGCTGGGGCCAACAGTATTGATCGAGTCTCGTTCATCGTTAAGGATCGGAGCAAAGTCGGTGGCCAGTCGCTGGCAGAAGCTACGAGCGAAGCAATGACCAAAGCCCGCTCGATTGCTCAGGCAATGGGTGGTCGAGTAATACGTCTGGTTGAGGAACAGGAAGTTCAGACGGGAGGGCCGGGTGTTGCCGAACAAATGTATGACGCTAATACGGCCGGCTTAAGTGCGCGGACTCCCGTTCAAGCTGGACCCATCAGAATAACCTCCCGGGTGCAGTTGATCGTCGAAGTAGAAGCACAGCCTTAGGTGGGTTGGGCCGGATCCAGCTCATTCATCGCTGCGACGAACTTGCCAATGTCCTCGTGCGTGCGTTCGAGCGAGCGACGGCTATCGAGATAGGCTGTCCAGACTGGAGTTTGGGTTAACGCTCGAGTGGTGTCTTCGTCGAGAGTTTGCGCCATCAGGGCAATTAGATCGCTAACCACTCGGGTGTGATCTAGTAGTGACTGGATGATTGAATAAGCCAGTCGCGCTTGAGCGAAGTCAAGATCGCGCTGAACCTGAGCACCAATATCGGTGGTAGTTTCTTTCTCCAAAACTGTTTTTGTTGGGCAAGTTGGGCGGGAGTAACTAGCCTTCCCGACCTCGAGGTTAATTAACGGACTGGTTTTCTTGAACGATGAAAGCCTTTCGACGCTGAAGATTAATCTGGCGGCGATCAGCTCGGGGTCAGGAAGGGCAGTTTACTCCCGCTCCAAGCTGCCACTCCGTCAACTTCATAGAGCAAAAGGCAATTCAACAACCAACCCGGAAACCTCATCTACCTTCACTTTGGTCCCCGGCGCCAAATAATCATACTTCACATACGCGAGCGCGATCGTGCGTCCTAAACGTGGTGAATCAGTTGATGACGTTATTCTGCCAATCTCCTTGTCATCCACCGATGTAAGCTTCGCCCCTCGCGCTACCGATACAGAACCGTTGAACACAACTCCAGTCAGCCGCTTCGCGACATGCCCACGATACTTAATCCGGGCAATAATCTCCTGCCCGATATAGCAGCCCTTTGTGAAGCTAATCGCATCGTCAAGTCCAGTCTCGCTGACAACGTTCGTGTCGTCCATATCGATGCCGTACCGAGGAATGCCAGCCTCAACACGCAGAATTTCAAAGGCTTCGTAGCCCACCGCTCGAGCTCCAGCATTCATCAGCGCATCCCAAAATTCGCGCGCAATTTCCGCGGGAACTATCAAATCAAAACCATGCTCGCAAGTATGCGTGCTGCGAACGATCGTCGCGGATGAACTCTGGAAAGGCGCTTGCACTACTTGAAATGGTTGAACGTTAACTGCAGCTTCGCCAAACACGTTCTGGATAATTGAGGCTGCTCCGGCGCCCAGCAATGACAGCAGCGCCGTCTTGTCTGTCAAATCTTCCACGCGGAAATCGCCGGCAAGAGTGAAACGCTGCACTGTCTTGAAAACTTGTTGATGAGTCGCGGCTTCGGTGTCGATTAAGAAAGCCAGCGATCCATCATTCGATTGATTGAGCACTCGCACGAGTGCCAGCATGCGGCCTTGCACGTTTGGAAACGCTGCCAACATCCATTGATTAGCTGCCAGAGTTTTCATGTCGTTAGTGATGAGGCCATTCAGAAACTGCAAGCTTTCTGAGCCGGTCACTAACAAGCGGCCACGCGAGGAAAGATCGATGAGACCAGCGCCCGAATCCCGAACAGCCGCATATTCAGCAAGCGCGTCTCCATAAGACGCCGGCACGGACCAGCCGTCCTGCTCAGTCATCGTGGCTCCAAGCCCTTGATGAATGGAATCGAGTTGTAACTGCAGTAGCGTTGTTTCCTGAACTGCTTCACTCATGAAGATTGACCTGCAACCATGCCCTTCGCTTGAAGCGCCTGCGCGACGATTTGATAATCCAGTAGTTGCGCCGCCTCACGCCGGTGAGATGCCAGGACCTGCGGACTTGGATGATAAAGCGGCACCAGCAACCGACCGTCCCACACGTTGATTTTTCCGATGGCTTCTTTCAGCGTGAGTTCATGATAGTGAATGCGTTTGAGCGCATCAAGCGCCACTGATCCGAGCGTTACGACAACGCGAGGATCGACGAGCTCAATAGCCCGGCGCAGGAAACTCGAGCAGTTCGCCACTTCCACTCGCGTCGGTTTGCGGTTCGCGCCGGATGCCGTTTGAGGATTGCAGAGCGCCGCGCTGGTAATGAAGATCTGATCACGTCTCAAGTTTATCGAGGCGAGAAAACGATCGAAGTTCTTTCCGGATTGATCGCCCGAGAATGGAATCCGAGTTCGATCAGCACCCTTGCGTCCGGGAGCCTCGCCGACGAACATCACGCGCGCAGTCACCAGCCCATTCAACTCACTCAGCACAGCCGCCCGTTCGCACAATTCCGGACAGAGGGTACACGCGGCGGCTTCAGCAACGAGAGTAGCAAAGGAGAATTGTTTGGTTTGGATGATCACAGTTGCTTAGTCGAGGCTGCTGATCGACTTTGTCAGAAAATTTTCAAATACCACCTGCGGCAGCTGGGGAAGTTTCAAGTTCGGGCTGGTGTCCTGTCTCTAAAGTTCACGCAACAAATAGAACTGCGGTTTCCAGTCCCGGAGGGACGAAATGTTTATAGTTCACGTTCGCAAAAGTTACTTCCTTAGCTCCGTTTAGGAGCGTAAGGTGCTGCCGGCCAACCGAATATCTCGCTCCTCCGGAGCGAAAAGGATTTCTATACTGCGTGGTTCTATAGACATTTCGTCCCTCTGGGACTGAAGAACAGAGCGCCTACGGCGCTCATTTATTCTGCGAACTTTAGAGACAGGACACTAGTTCGTTCTTATCTTCGCAATCGGCCGGACTTGAAAATCCACCAGCTTCCGCTGCTGGGATTCAGAAGCTTAATAAGTTGGCGCTGTAAGTTGGACTTGAAAATAAATCCCCCGTCTGCCGCCGGGGGATTTGACACTGTCCAAGGCTTACTTAACTACCGTGATCTCTCGCGTCGTGGTGTTGTAGCCGCCGTTGTCGACAGGCCTCCCATCTTTATCCAACAACTCGAGTCTGACGGTGTGTTTCCCACTAGTCCACCCGGACAGCCAAGTGGGATCCCACTTGTCGATAAAACGCGGCTCGTCATTGTCGATGATGTACCGCACTCGATACTCGCCGCCATCGTCTTTCAACTTAGCATTCGTTAGCCAGAAGTCGATCATGATGGGATCGGCATCGCCGCCTTTGTACTCGCCCTTCGGACGACTGTAAGTGAGCAGCGGTTTGGTAGCGTCAACCGCGCCGGCAGTACTTGGCGGCATATCTTTTCCTTCACGTGGCGCCGCTGCGGGACTGGGGCTAGCCACCGTCTGTCCTCCAGTCGCAGTCGTGGGCTTCGATGCATCACCGCCACCTTTGACGGTGAAAGTTGCCATTTGAAACACACCTTCGTTCTTGTAGCTCTCGTGCCACGGACGCGATGCAAACACACGCAAAGTGTGCTTACCGGCAGTGAGGTTGCGAAGCTCAAAGGGCTGGCCGATTTCGTAATAAGCTTCGTAGGGCTGGTTGTCCAGGATCACGTGAATGTGATTTCCCTTGCCCGTGGTGGGATCTTTGTGCGGCATGTAGCCTTTGAGATCGCCGCTCAGGTTCAACTTGACCTCAACTGTCGAGCCATTGATGGTCGCGTCGTTGGCGGGTGACAGGATCTTCAATGCAGGCTTCGCCTCATCCTGCTCACCGCGCTGCTTCATCAAGTCCACGATTGTTTGAGGCCGAGCCACGACTTTCAGAACCTGTGCTGGAGATGGCGTCACCGCGGTGGTCGCAGTCGTGTTCTTGTTATCAGAGTGATCAGTGCAGGCCGTGGCCCACACCACTATTGCGATCAGAGAGAATAGCGGGAAGTTACCGAGTCGGCGCATAGTCTTCCTCCGTATGTCAGATTTCGAGTAAAGATTTGCTTGAGTTTAACCCGACACGGCAACGAGCGCACGCTGCTGGATAGCTTGCTGATTGGTGACTGCTGATTGCTGAATCACCTGTAAGGCTGCTGATTGCGGAACTCAAAGCCGCCGGCCAAAAACCATCAATCTGAATTCCGCAATCAGCAATCGCCAATCGCCCTATGCGCCCGCCCCCGAGGCTTGGGCGGTAGGTGTCGATACTTCTTTGACGACCTCACCGGTTAGGGACTGCTTTTTCTGTCGCGCAATATCAGCGACGGCGACTATGCCGATACAGGCGCCGCTGTTGTCCACTACCGGTACTCGTCTGATCATTTCCTCTTCCATGATCCGGCAGCATTCTTCAAGAGATGTTTCGGGCGTGACGGTCACGACCGGTTGGCTCAAGCAATCGCCGGCTTTTTGGTCCAGTGGATTAATACCTTTGGCTACCGTACGGCATACGATATCGCGGTCAGTGACGACGCCAATCGGGTGCCTGGCCTCGTTGATGACCGGTATTTCGCCGCAATCGTTGTCGACCATCAGCTTCGCGACCTCCTGCAAAGAAGTCTCGGAATTACAGCACGCGGGATCGGTTGTCATAAGCTCTTTTACTAGCATTGATTCTCTTACCTCCTGCTTGAAGCGGAATTTCCAAGTTAGAAAAACGAGTTACGGCGAAAGCTTCTGTATTCGTTGCGACTAATACAGCCAGAGCGTTCACTAATGGTGCGTTTGTCTCGTTAGAGTACAAAAACTGCCGAACCTTACTTATCTATGCAACTCTCGTGGAACAGACCTGGGGCGCCTTTAGTTTTGAAGGATGAGCTGCTTGAGAGCTCTCAAGATGAACTTTTTGAGATCGACGGATTACAACTTGAAGTTGTTTGCAACGGAACTGGCCTGAGTCATCGCAAGGGAACACATCTTGAGTTAATTCTCTTCTAGACCTGGAGGGAAAGTAATGAAAGAACGTTCTGATATTTCAGGCGCTTCGCTGATAGTCCTGGTAATTAGTGTCGTGTTCGCGTCCTATTCAACAGGCGCGAGTTCAACAGGCGCGAGCGAAATCACCGGCAAAACTGTCGCTCAAGCGGGCGTCATTGCTCAAGCAACTCCGTCGCCCACGCCCAGTCCCACACCTTCCCCGACGGCAAGTCCGAGTCCTACGCCGACACCGCCTCCGGTGCCAACGGTAACGCCGACGCCAACGCCCAATCCGGAGCCTGAACCAGTGCCGACACCAACCCCCACCCCGACTGGACGTCCGCAACCGATACCGACTCGAACGCCACGGGCATCAAATTAATCGGAGTCTCGACAGCGTTGAACGTTGAAGAGGATGTTAGCCACAGATTCCGCAGATTGCACAGCTATGCTTTGGTTGTTGACTTGAAGTGAGGCTTACAATTCAAGCGCCTACTTAAACAAAGAACGAGTCAAAACATCTGTGAAATCTGCGTAATCTGTGGCTAATGTCTTTGACCTGATTACTGAAAAATGTTGACAGTCAGAACCGGTGAGTATAGTCTCCGCGCTTGTAAGTCACCTTACAGACTCGGTGCGACTCACATCTGAATTTCGTGGTTGCGCCGGGCAGAAAAGTTAACTCACGCCCGTCTGAAGAAGTCTCCCCGGACTTACAAAACTATTGCGGGCGAGACCGAGCTCTTGCCACGAATGGAGTCGTCACTCAGAACCAAATGAACTTCAGAACAACCGATCCGAATACCTCAGGAACCTTGGCCTAAGGAGGCGTGAAAACATGAAAATCGAGTTGCAAATAAACAATAGTGCCGGCCCCGAAGCGCGATTCGTTAGCTGGGCTCCGTCCCCGTGCCGGATTCGAGTCACCAACCCCACCGGGGCCCTCATGCGGATAGTCAGCATCAAGCTCACTTGTGTTTCAAGCTCCACTGGCGGGGTCGTTGTTTTTCGCCAAGGCGCCACGGGGAGCTTTTCCGAAAGTCTGACTTTGGCGGTGCCGATCAATGGAACCTCCGTACCTTTTTTCGTCGCTGGAAGATTCGGACGGCCCAGCATCAACAACGAAGACGTCAGGATTGAAGCGCGTGCGAAGCTCACGCCGTTCGGCCTACCCAACACGCTGGTCGGCTCACTCAAGCTGATGGTGCGAATTCGCAAGAATGCGGAAAGCTTGACGCCGGGCGAACGCGATCGACTCGTGGCCGCGTTTGCGCAACTCAACAATCAGGGCGCCGGACGCTTCGCCGACTTTCGCAACATGCACACGAACACCAGTTCACCGCAAGCCCACGGAGCTCCAGCCTTTCTTCCCTGGCATCGAGCTTACCTACTGGATCTCGAACGCGAGCTTCAAGCGATCGATCCGAGCGTGGCGTTGCCGTACTGGCGCTTTGATCAGGCCGCGCCCAATCTTTTTACGCTCGACTTCTTTGGAGTCTCAGCTCCGAATGGAGCCGTGCAGTTCAGTAATACAAATCCACTCCAATTCTGGGTGACTGACGGCACGCCCGGTATTACTCGCGTGCCTTTGAACAACTGGGTTCCCACTACGCAGCCGGGCCCCGGCGTGATCACCGAAGCACAAACTCTCGCCCTCGGAAACCAGTACTCTGTATTTCGCGGGATGGAAGGTAATCCGCACGGAACCGCACACACGCGTTGGGATGGCTTTATCCGCCAAATTGGAACTGCGGCAAGAGATCCTCTCTTCTTTTTGCTGCACTGTAACGTCGATCGATTGTGGGCCAAGTGGCAACGACAGAATGCCCGTTTCGATCCGGCAGTGGCAGCCTCGTACGACAGCAATGCCAGCAATCCGGTGGGCCATAATCTTGATGACACGATGTGGCCGTGGAATGGAGTCACCACGCCGCCGCGCCCGCCGACCGCGCCCGGCGGAGCCATGGCTGCGTCGCCCTGCGTTAGCGCGCCGGGCCCACAACCGCAAGTGAAGAGCAGCCTCGATTATCAAGGCTCAATCAACGCAGTTTCGCGTGAGGGATTCGATTACGACGACGTGCGATTTGCATAAGGAGGTTCATAACCATGACTACGAAAAAGAAAGCTACCAAAGCAGCGAAGAAACGATCCAGTCTAGCCACGTTGTCGATCGCGACCAGTCAAAAGAAGCCGGCCCCTGCAAGAGTCGCAGCCCTGGCGGCCGCGCCTTTGGCGGCTACTGAAAGTGATCAGAACCTGCAGAAGGTGCTGGGAGTCCTGCAGAACCAGGATGAACCAGTGGAAGTGCGGCTGGCGGCGATGGACTCGCTGGCTGCAGCGGCGTTTAGCGTCGTCGCTTTCGAATCTTCCCGGCCTGATTACATTGCAGCTCTGCGCAAGGTTTCCACCGATCCGAATCCCGAGATCCGTCAGCGTGCTCTCTCAACACTGGCTGGCGAAAAGGATGGATTTGCGCAGAAGAAGCTACTCGAAGGATTGAAGAATCCCGACAAAGCGCTGGTGCCACCCGAAAAGGCGTTGCAGTTACTCAGCTATGACGTGCACGCGGAAGCTTATGAAGTCGCGCGCAAGATCGTCAAAGACCCACCCAACGAAGCTGCTAAACAAGAGGGTCTGCGGCTGCTTGCAGGCGATGCCAAATCAGCTTCTATGTTCGAGAAGCTTCTTCGCGATAAAGATGAGCTGCGTGAAGTTCGACAACTTTCGGCTTCCGCACTGCAAGCGCTCAAGCCTGATAAGCTGCAGGAACATGCTCGCGAGATGCTGCTCGACAAGTCTGAATTCGAGGACATTCAGGCCACCAGCCTCACCGCTCTCAAGCAATTTGGCGATGACGAAAATGTCTCCAAGGACAAGGCGTTGCTGGCGAGCGTTGATCGGTTGAGTACCAAGGCGGCATCGAGCAGGTACAAAAAAAGCGCGCGCCAATTCCTGACGAAGTTCAAAGGGTGAATGCGAGTCTATGCCTGATGTCGTCGAGACAGAAGCACTCTCTGAAGAGCAATTCGCTGAACTGGTAGATGCGCTGGGAGCGCAGGCATCCGGGCCTGCTTTCGTTGATGGACAGCAACAGCTGACTCTGCTGTTGAGCGAGGCTCATCCTCACTACAACCAGCGGGGCGCCGCCACGGTCGTGCGAATGCGAGGCTGGGTTTTACTCAGCCTCGCCCGAGTAGGCGTCACCGACGACACGCTGCTCTACTTGCTCGAAGAACTCGACACCGGAGTTGATCCGTATCTTGTTGCCGCCGCTGCAAAAGCGTTGCGGTCCTATCCCAAACCTAACGCAGCCCTGGCGCCGTTTGTGATGCGCGCGATTAATCAAATTCGCTATCACAACGATCCGGTATCTTTTGAATCGTACGGTGCTGACGCCCTCTCATCTGATGCGACTAGTCCAGTGCGGGAATTGCTGTTGACGCTGGCCTGGCTGGGACCCCAGGCGCGCGCGCTTTTGCCTGAGCTTGAGGCTTTGTCCGGTCTTCCAAAGAAGCTGCAACCGGAAGTCGAACGGGCGCGGCAAGCGATCGTTGATTCTGAAGCGCTGGATACGGGAGACTGTTGCTCGCTGCCTGCGAGTCTCAGGAGCAAGTTTTCGTGGGCGCTTGGTTCGCGGCGCGACTCTCAATCAATCGAAACCACCGTGTTCGAGGATCACGACGGTGCGACGGTCACTTTCAAGGAGTTCTTTCAAGGCCAACCATCAATTGTCGTCTTCTTTTACACGCGTTGCGACAACCCGCTGAAGTGCTCGCTGACTATTACGAAGCTGGCTCGGATCCAAAAGTTATTGGACGAGCGTGGCCTTGCTGATCGAATCCGCACAGCGGCGATTACTTACGATCCTGCATTCGATCTACCACACCGTATTCGAGGTTATGGACAGAATCGAGCTGTGCGTATGGACGCTTCGCATCGGATGTTTCGAGCCACGGAAGGGCTCGAGGCCTTGCGCGAACATTTCAAGTTGGGAGTCAACTTCATCGAATCGCTCGTCAATCGTCATCGACTCGAAGTGTTTATCCTCGATGACGAAGGACGGATCGCGGCTTCGTTCGAACGCTTGCATTGGGACGAGCAGGAAGTCGTCGATCGGGCTATCGAAGTGTTGGTTGAGCGGAAAGTTCCTGACGCGGTAACGAGTAGCGAAGTAGCTGCGGGTTCTACATCGCAGCGACGATCGATTTCGCGTACCTCATCACCAGTGTGGAGTACGCTCGCATCTCTTGCAGTAGCTTTCTTCCCGAAGTGTCCGATCTGCTGGGCCGCGTATCTGAGCGTGCTGGGTATCGCCGGCTTAAATCAAATTCCTTATTCGCCATGGCTGCAACCGTTGCTTGGGGTGGTGATGCTCATCAACATCGTGAGTGTGTGGCTGCGAGGCTGGTCAACCGGACGAATGGTCGGCCCCTATCTTGTGACGGCCGGACTGCTGGCAATCATCATCACAAGGCTAAGCCCCAGCTTGAACAGCTTAGCCGTCATTGGCATCCTAATGACCCTGGCAGGTTCCCTCATGAGTACCCTGAACGCCGACAACCAGCGCCGACGCGCTTCAATGAAATTAGAAGATAGTATGCCCAGGGTTAACTGACTGGCTCACCTCCCGTCAGTGCGCCAGGAAAAAGTAGGTAAAGCACAAATGATGAACTGAAGCCTTAGCCGATACCACAGGCTTGCCCCGTGGTGTTTCACGTTCACAGTTACAAAAACAGGCTGATCTATCTGGTTTGCAAGATGCCACGGGCTAGCCCCGTGGTGTTTCACGTTGCCGCCTGCCACCAGCATGAAGCGTGAACACTCCACGGGAAGAGCCCGTGGCATCACCAAAAATCTCGGCCCGCCTCTGTTAGCGACCAACGTGAGTGACCACGGCGCCAGGCCGTGGCCTTAGTTTTAGCGACTACCTACTTTTTCTGCCGCACTGACCTTCGTGATTCTATTGATTTAGTCTCCGGCGAGGCGTATAGTCCCGTACTACGAAGCCCGCTAGTAGTTCGCCACTCCCAAGTTATTGACCCTGCCCAAAAGTTATTCTTGGAGGATAAATGAATCGTACTCTCCGTTTCTTACTCATGGCATCCATCTGTGCGATCACCTTGCCGCTGGTGGCTTATAGTCAAGGCAAAGGCCCCAAAGTTGAGGTGTTCAAGGAAATCAAGCACGATATTTCGCCGCCCCTGCGAAGTATCCCTCCTATCCCACCTGACGTAGAGAAAGCGACCCGGGAACATCCCGTGAAGCCTATTCCGCAACCGAAACAAATCACCGGTCTAAATCCTGACTTAATTGAAGAAGACAGGGCCGTGCAAAGAACGCTGGGACCTTTGGTTGCGATTAACCCGCCGACAACGTTCGACGGCATTGGAGTACCGAACTATGGAGTGAACTCAGCCCCTCCCGACACCAACGGAGCCGCCGGGCTCACGCAGTATGTTCAGTGGGTCAACACTGCTTTCGGCGTTTTTGACAAAGCAACTGGCAATCTGATTTTCGGCCCAGCTAACGGCAACACGCTGTGGGCCGGCTTCGGTGGTCGCTGCGAAACCGACAACGACGGCGACCCGATAGTGCAGTATGACAAAATTGCGAACCGTTGGATCATGACGCAGTTTGCGGTTTCAGTAACGCCTTACCGGCAGTGCGTCGCAGTATCGACAACGGGTGACGCCACTGGCAGCTATGCCCGTTACGAGTTCACTTACGGCACCAGCTTTAACGATTATCCGAAGGTCGGAGTGTGGCCGGACGCGTATTACATTACTTACAACATGTTCGCGAACGGCCTGACTTTCAGCGGCTCCAGGTTGTGCGCGCTTGACCGCACTCGCATGCTCGCCGGGCTCTCGGCGACACAGCAGTGTTTTCAGCTTAGCTCATCTTTTGGCGGTGTACTGCCTGCGGATCTGGATGGACCAACCTTGCCGCCAGTCGGAGAGCCGAACTACATGGTTAACTTCGGCACCGCCAGATTGAATGTTTGGAAGTTCCACGTGGATTGGGTAACGCCGGCCAGCACTACACTGACTGGCCCAACTAATCTTCCTGTCAATGCTTTTACGATTGCTTGTGGCAATGGCGGGGCTTGTATCAAGCAGCCAAGCACAAACCAAAAACTCGATTCATTGGGCGATCGCCTGATGTACCGTCTCGCATATCGCAACCGTGGCGCATTTGCTTCGCTGGTGGTAAATCATTCGGTCCGCGTAGGAAGCGGCAACAACGCACCCACCGGAGTGCGCTGGTATGAGTTGCGAGTAACTGGAGGTACTCCAAGCGTTTTCCAACAAGGTACCTTCTCACCTGACACAAATTATCGTTGGATGGGAAGTATGGCGATGGACAAGATGGGGAATATCGGGCTGGGTTACAGCAAGTCCAGTACGGGTCTCTTTCCTTCGATCTTTTTCACCGGCCGAGCGCCCACTGATTTGTCAGGCACCATGCAAGCTGAAACGAACCTCTTTGGAGGCGCCGGTTCACAAAACGGCGGGCTTAATCGTTGGGGCGACTACAGCAGCTTGAGCGTCGATCCCGTAGACGATTGCACGTTGTGGTACACCACTGAATATCTAAAGAGTACCGGGAGTTTTAACTGGAGCACCCGCATCGGGAAGCTCAAGTTTACATCCTGCATCTAAACTGCTGTTTACAGGCAAGAGTATGGCCCGCCGGCAGGCGGGCCTTTTTTTCGCAACACTTTTCGTTGTGCCCATCAGCACGATAAGTGAATACTAGTTTCTTCACCCGGCTGCGGCTCAGACTGCGGGTTCTCGGAACGCGCGACGTGAGGCTAAAGCTGCCAGGACATAACACGCGCTGCCCATCAACATGGCCGCTTGAAACCCTGCCATCAGAGCTACAAAAACTGTCGTGATAGATCCAATCACCGACATGATTCCGTTGAGCCCCCAGTAAAACGGAGGCGCGGGGAGCGAACTAGTTCCAGTCTTCCGCAGGCCGCTCGGAAACGGCATTCCCATCGCCAGACCCAGCGGCGCAATCATCACGATCGCAACCACAATTCGACCCCAAAGCGGCAGCCACAAAAGTTTCGGAACCAGGCGTGGCAACGCCAGCGCTTCCAGCCCACCGATGATCGCCACCATTACACATGCCATCCACATCGGCACGCGCAGACTGAGCGCGCTTCCGATTCCACCCATCGCGAGTAGCGTGAAAAGCAAAACGGAAAGCGTGTAGATCGGATGGCCCACCAGCAGCGTTAAATTCTGCAACAGAGCCAGCTCGACTGCGATGAAACCAAATCCCAAAGTCGCGAAGTAAATCAATGAACCCGCGTATTGCCCTGCGGCTCCGCCTCTCGGCTTACCAAAAATAGCAAACAACAACAGCATCACGATGCATGGCGCCAGCAGCCACTTCAAAAGATTGGTGGCTATCAGGCCCGGCATTCCGAACGGTCGCTCGATAGCAAAATAGAACGGACTATCATCCCAGACAGCTCCCACGAACCGCGGTGATTCAGCTTCGTACTGGGCCAACGTCTTGCGGCCTGCCAGCACATCTCCAATTAGCGGAGGCGTTGGTCCACCCGGCATGATGAGTGGTTGAGCTTGAGTCCACTTATCTTTTATCTCCGTCGTTTCAGCCGTAGTGAATGGACGTTTCCGCAGCATGAATAACATCTGGGCCGGCGCATCAGGCGCAGTGTACTTTTCCGTGAGCGTCACGATTCGCTGTGACGCGGCCTCAGCTCCCAGGTTCGCCACGGAGTTCGAGACTAATCGCGGAATGTCCGAGTCCCACCGCAGGATTACCAGAATCCCATTGTCCGTGAGGTGATCGTAATACGCTTTGAAAGCCTCGACTGTGTACAGATAATTTTCTGATAGTGAGAGGCCGCCGGATGCTACCGAAGCCCACGAATCAACGAAGCCGAGCAGAATAATGTCGAACTTCTGGTCGGTGCGGCTGACAAAATTGCGGCCCTCACTCAGAATCGTTTCGACGTCGGGGCGGTCGTACAAATTACCGGCGCGTGGACCATAGTGCCGTACAAATTTCAGCATCAGCGGATTCATCTCGCATGCGGTCACTTTGGGACTGCCTGATGCGAGTGCTGAAACCACATCTGGCCCGCCACCTGGACCAATGATGAGTGTCCTCGCTTTCGGCACGAGTCTGAACGGAAGCGCCCGATACGAGTCGCGCAGATCGGTGGCGCTCTCGATTCGTCCGTCCCATTCGCGTATGTCGGTCCAGGCGTCTGAGTCGATGTAAAGCCGTGCTAAGCGACCTTGCTCGATTCCTTCTACCGCGTCAATTCGTGAGTAAGCGTTCCATCCAGTCTGCGCAACGTGGGCCTCGGGGGCTTTGTCCATCTGGTTGCGCATGGCTTTCGTAGTCCCTGGGATAACTCGTAGAGCTCCAAAACCAATCGCCGCGACTGCAAAGCCAGCTGTCACAAGCAATGCTGCGAAGGCGATAATGCGGACGGTCGATGAAGACTTCGCAGCCGCGGCTTGCTCGTTAGACGTTTCGCTACTGGTGATCAGCAGGACGGCTGCAATCGCTGGCGCAATCGCTCCAGCCATCAACGCTGATTCACCGCCGAGCACATGGAGCAACAGCGTCACTAAGACTGCGCCAATTGCCGCGCCAATCAGATCGGCAAAGTACAAGGCGCCGGCGACTGCTCGATGGAGATCGAACACGATCGACAGGGCCATGCCCGCAAGAAAGAAAGGAACCAGCGGCGCAATGAAGTACAGCGACAGCCTGCTCATATCAAACGGGAATTGAACAAGCAGCCACAAGCACAGCGGAATCGTAATGGCATAAAGAGCCGTCACCAGCCCTGCCATGTTCATCGACAGTGGCACCTTCCGCTTCAACAGGTGCACCGTGAATCCACCCAAACCCCAGCCCAGCAGTGCGACCGAAATGGCCACGAACGCGAAGTGGTACCAGATGACTGCCGAATAAATACGAGTGAGTCCGACTTCAAGCACAATTCCGGACAACGTGATTAGGAAAACGCTGAGACGTGTACGCATAGGGGAACTAAGAATACCGGTATTTGAAGCTGTTAAGACTTGGAATTACCGCGACTTGCCGCGCTAGTAAAGGCGAAGCAGGCTCGAACGTCAAGTGGAATTCCTCTTGTGAGAAGTATCTCCCAATAATTCTATTCGTGAATCATGCGGTTTCTTACCCAAGCCGGTTCGGATCATCATGGTCCTCGACAAGATGTCCCACATCTGAGACACTGCCAACGTGAAACCGGCCCTATTTCACCCCAAGGCTCGGGACGCAATTAGAAAGTTTCCCGCGGAGGTGCGGCGTGAATTCGGTAAACTCATCTTTGACTTGCAAAAAGGCAACAACTTCTCAATGCCGTTATCGAGACCGATGGCTTCGGTTGCGACTGGCGTCGAGGAATTACGCGTCAGGGACCGTTCCGGCGGATATCGAGTTTTCTATTACGCCAAACTGCGTGATTCAGTCGTGATCTTCCATGCGTTCGCAAAGAAGACTCAGAAGACGCCGCCGCATGAGATTGCGTTAGCGCAGAAGAGACTCAAGGAGATGGTCGATGAAGAAAGTTAGACCAGTTGTCGCCCGCAATGCCAAAGAGCTGGCGAAAGTATTGGGCCTCGCACCCGCCGACGGAATGGAGATCGAGATCCGTAGCGACCTGAACGACAAGATCATTGAGGTGGTCAATGAGAAGGCCTTGACTCACTCGGACGTCGCGCGGCTCGCTCACACGTCACGCACACGCGTGACCGCTATTCTGAACCGCAATACCCACGACATCTCAACCGATCTCATGCTGCGTGTATTGGCGTCGCTCGGCGTGCAAGCTAAACTCCAATTCAAGAGTGCCGCCTAGATATTTCACTTTGCGCTACGCCCGGACGGATGCAACGACTTGATCAGGAACCTGATCTTATTTCACACATCAACGCGACGCGGACAAACACATTCACCGCAGAAGGAGAGTAGATGACAAACTCGCTCTTGGATACTTTCGACCACGTTGTTGTTCTCATGCTCGAGAATCGTTCGTTCGACAACATACTTGGCTATCTCTACGAGAACGGCGTTCCTCCGGGGAAGCACTTCGAGGGCGTCGTGGGTAACAATCTGACGAATCCGGATGAGAACGGCAATCAGATCCCCGTCTCGATCCAAACCAACTTCCATGAACCCTATCCGGATCCGGGCGAGGAATTCGATCACATCACCGCACAACTTTTCTCGGGCGCCCCTACTACTGATGTTCCCAAAATGCAGGGGTTCATTAAGGACTACTTCAGTACCTTGACGGCGCTGCCGAAATGGCCAGGTTCAGCGGCTGATCAAAGTAAGGCGATCATGCAGTGCTTTACGCCGAGCTCGATCCCGGTGCTCAACGGCCTGGCACAGCAGTTCGCAGTTTTTGATCATTGGTTCTGCGCAGTACCGAGCCAAACCTGGTGCAACCGCGCCTTCTGGCACGCGGCCACTTCCTGGGGCTGGGTCAACAACCCGCCGCTGCATGGCGACGCTCCGTGGAACCTCGATGAATGGGCTGAATACAGCAAAGGAGCAACGCTATTCGATTTGCTCGAGACGAAGTATGGAGCCGGCAGTTGGCTCGTTTACGAGGACCTGGCCGTGCCTTTTACCAAGCTGGTTCACTGGGGAGATTTGAAAGATAAGGTTGGAGAAAAATACTTCCGGTACTTCGAGGGCGGCCGGCCTCTCTTCCGGAATTTCTTCACCGATTGCGCTGCCGGTGAATTGCCGAAGTACTCATTCGTCGAGCCGCACTTCATCAACTTCTTCGAAGACGTCATGTGGCATGACGATATGCATCCGTCTTCGTTTGAATCAACGATCTACTCGGATGGAGGCCCCGGCAGTGTGCTGCTGGGCGACCGCATCGTTTGGAAAGTTTATCAGGCGATTCGCAATTCCAAATCCGTCAGCGGCAACAACTGGCAGAATACTTTGCTCATCATCACTTTCGACGAACACGGCGGCTGCTACGATCACGTTGCTCCGGGACCAGTTACTCCACCGAACCCGGCCGACTTCAATCATGGTGAAGGACAAGAGTGTTTCGCTTTCAATCGGCTGGGCGTGCGCGTGCCGATGGTGATGGTCTCGGCTAATATCGCGGCGAATACGATCGTGAACAGTCCGATGCATCACTGCTCGTTCCTGCAGACGATGCAACAGAAGTGGGGCCTGACTTCTTTGGGACCTCGTCAGCATACTGCGCCGCCATTTACGGAAGTGTTCACTTCAACGGCACGCGCCCTCGACACCTGGCCTGATTGGGAATTCTATCCGGGACCATCATCGACGCTTGATGAAACACGCATGGGGACAATCGATCCCGGCGACGTGCCGCTAAACGATCTCCAAAAATCTATCATCGATGCGATTATTAAGTTTTACGGGGAGGATCTGGCCTTGGGTATCACTGGAGCCAACACCGCCAAAGATGCGAAAGAGATCCTTGAGAAGGCGAAGAAGCTCCGCCATCCTCGCCCGTTAGTTACTTAAGCAGGAGCAATGTTCCGGCGCTGATTTCAGTAACTGATCAAGAATTCTGCGTGGCCGGAGTCTTCCAGAGATACATGCTCGCGTAAGACCGCCATGGCCGCCAGGCTTCGGCACGCTTCTCGAGCTCGCCTGAAGTTTTCAGATCAAGTGCGCGCAGAAGGCCCAAGTCGCCGGTCGGAAATGCGTCCGGTTCTCCGAGAGCTCGCATGGCCACGTATTGCGCGGTCCACGAATCTATGCCGAGAATCTCACGGAGCTGCGCCAGGAAGGCATCCGAATCAACGATGCGTTCAAAGCTGATTTGAACACGGCAAACCGCGCGACCCAAAGCGCGAATCGTCTCCGCCCGCTTCCTGGGCAGACCAAGACGACCAAGACTTTCCACCTTGGCATCAGCAAGTATCTCCGGCGTGGGAAACAAATGTGTGAGGCCTTCTGCACCAGAGATAGGTTGGCCGAAAGACTGTGCGATTCTCCCTGCCAACGCGTTTGCGTCTTTCACACCGATCTGCTGGCCGAGAATCGCTCGCGTTGTGAGTTCAAAGCCGTTCCAGCAACCGGGTACTCGAAGCCCCGGCTCGGCGCCAATCCGTGAGGCCAACTCAGGATCCGTTCCCAGGCTCTGCGCAATGGCCGCCCAATCCGCATTCAGATCGAACATACCGCGGATGCGCTCAACGATCAGGTACAGCGTGCGCGGGTCAGCAATCTGAACGCGCACCGCAAGAGCCTCGCGCTCCTCATCGAGCGTCACCTCAAAATAGCCGTGACAGCCGTTCAAGGAAATGGAGCGGCGATAACCTCTCAGGTCCACCGCTTCGACACCGGGGGTGGCATGCGCCGCCAGAAACGCCAACATGCCCTTCCAGTGATAAGGCGGACGGAATCGTAAATGAAAAAGATAGTGACCCTCCTTCTGGATCGTCTTCTTCTGATTAAGGCGTCTGATTTGCGACGGCGTTCTGTTGTACGTCTTGCGAATGACAGCATTGAATCTGCGCACGCATCCGAAACCCGATGCAAAGGCAACGTCAGTCATTGACAGCCTCGTCTCATCGATCAGTTTTTTGGCGAAGTGCAGACGGCCAGTCTTCGCTACTGCGCTCGGCGACGCGCCCAGGTGCTGGATAAACAGTCGCCGAAGATGTCGCGAACTTACTCCGAGACGCTCCGCAATGCCTTCCATGCCGCCGTCTTCTAAGCCACTCTCGCCGATCAACCGCAAAGCTCGCGAAACTGTGGTTGAAGTTCCGAACCAGGCCGGTGTGCCAGGCGAACATTCGGGCCGGCAACGCAGGCATGGTCGGAACCCAGCTTCCGCCGCTGCGGCCGCCGTGGGAAAGTAACGAATGCTTTTTTCTTTGACTGTAGGTACAGGACAAATCGGGCGGCAATAGATTCTGGTGCTGAGCACACCAATGAAGAATTTACCGTCGAAGCGGGAATCGCGCGTTAGTCTCGCCCGCGAACATACCTGCCAGTCCAGCATCATGACTTTTACAAACCCACAGACCAATCAATCGTCAATAGTCTTCTCATTATATTCGACGCCGTCGGTCAAGCTGGACGTTTTCGGACTGCGATCACATGGCGCCACCAAGTTCGGCAATAACATACTTGACTCAGCAAAGATCAGACCGCCTGTGCGTAGTTCATTCTCGGCCACAGATGAACAAGGAGTAACACAGATCTTGAATTCCGATTTATTCAGATCCCTATATCCGTGTTCATCTGTGGCTAAAATCTAAATCGCTCACCACTCGGTCAACGTTTGCGTGAGTCAAGTATGTTGTTGCACCAAGCTCGCCGATTGAGGTCCGCAAACGTCCAATGCGCCGGCGTCTATTTCGTTATTGTCGCCGATTATGCTGCGAACAATTGTTGACGTGACTGAGATCTCAAATCGCCGGTTTTCGCGCCACGAGCTTTCCAGGACTTCCCTGCCTCTTCTTCGCGCTACAGCGCTGGTCGCAATCTTTGCGTGTGCGGTTTCGTCAACCGCGACCGCTCCATCGGGTGCTCAACAAGCGAACGCAGATGCGGTGGACAGTTCCATCAAGCCAGGAGACGACTTCTACCGGTACGCGAATGGAGGCTGGCTCAAAACGGTAGAGATTCCCGCCGGCCAGTCGAGCTATGACAACCGCGCCACGTTAACGCAGAGAACGAACCAACGTGTACGCGATCTCATTCAAGATGCAGCCGCGTCTCGTTCAGCCAAAGGCAGCGTTGCTCAGAAAGTGGGCGACTACTATGCCAGCTTCATGGATCAGGACGGTATCCAGGCCAAGGGGCTGAGACCACTGACCGACGAACTGTCTTTGATCTCAAAGATTACAAATAAGGAGTCGCTGTCAGCTTATCTCGGCGCCACCCTGAACACCGAGGCTGATGGCCTGACGGCAAACGCAGATCACATTTTTGGTTTGTGGGTCAGCCAGGGATTTGAAGATTCGAAACACAATCTCCCGCATCTGTTGCAGGGTGGCTTGGGAATGCCTGAACGCGACAGCTATGTTGACCCGTCGCCCAAAATGGTTACGCTGCGTGTTCAGTATCAGGCACACGTTGCGGCGATCTTAAAACTGGCGGGTATTGCCGAACCTGAGATTAGCGCGGCGCGTGTATTGACGCTCGAGACTGGGATTGCGCGTTCACATGCTCCGGACGCCGACGCCGCTGACGTCTTCAAGCAGAACAACCCATGGAAGCGCGCCGACTTTGGCGCCAAGGCGCCGGGAATGGACTGGGACGCTTACTTCCGAGCAGCCGGGCTCGCCAGGCAGTCGGATTTCATAGTGTGGCAACCGACGGCGGTGATCGGTACGTCCGCCCTGGTGGATCGGGAAGGGATTGATATATGGAAAGACTATCTTCGGTTTCACTTGATCGAACACTATGCGAGAGCTTTGCCCACGACCGTGGCTGCCGAAGATTTCGCTTTCTACGGAACGATCCTTTCAGGTGCGCAACAAACACCGGATCGCCAGAAAGTCGCCATTGACGCTACTAACGCCGCCCTCGGCCAGGCAGTCGGGCGACTTTACACGGAGCAATATTTCCCATCAGCTGCAAAGGCAAAGGCGCAGGCGATGGTCCGCGACTTGATCACCGCATATCGTGCTCGCATTTCGAATCTCACCTGGATGTCGGCTGCGACCAGGGAAAAGGCGTTAGCCAAGCTGTCTGCTTTGACGATTGGCGTCGGCTACCCCGATAAGTGGATCGACTACTCGACGCTCGATGTTAAGAGTGACGACGCGCTCGGCAACATGCGCCGCGCCGAGGCCTTTAATCGCTTGCGTAATCTGGCTCAGCTGAAACAACCTGCTGATCCGGCTGAGTGGAGAATCGATGCGCAAATCGTCGGCGCCATAATCATGTTCACGCCCAATTCTGAATTCTTCTCAGCGGGCATTCTACAGCCACCGTATTTCGACGCTCATGGAGACACCGCCTCCAACTATGGATCCGCCGGCGCGGGCATGGCTCACGAAATCAGCCATAGCTTTGACGAACTGGGAAATATTTACGACGATCAGGGGCGACTCGCTAACTGGTGGACGGCTGATGACCTGGCCGGCTATCACGCAGCGGCGGCGAAGATGGTGACGCAGTTTGACGGCTACTGCCCGCTCTCTGATCTTTGTGTCAATGGCAAGCAGGTTATGAGTGAAAATATCGCCGACCTCGCGGGATTGCAGGTCGCGCATGACGCATACATCCTGTCGCTGAAAGGCAAGACCGACGTCCTGATAGGCGGGCTGAGTGGAGAGCAGCGCTTTTTCGTAGCCTTCGCGCAGAGATGGCGCAGGCTGCAAAGCGAAGCCGCGTTGCGAAGGCAGATCAAAACCGACAACCATCCGCCGGGAGAATATCGCAGCGATACCGTTCGCAATGTCGAGGCTTGGTACAAAGCCTTCAAGGTCGGGCCCGCCGACAAACTTTATCTAAAGCCCGAAGACCGCGTCGGGATCTGGTGACCTCAGATGCGTAGCCTTTGTAGAATGGCCTGAGGCCTTGGCAGCAACTGCGCAAAGCAGTGCACCAGGAAAAAGCAGGTAAAGCATAAATGGTGAACTGAAGCCTTGCCGATACCACAGGCTGGCCCTGTGGTGTTTCATGTTCACAGCTACAAAAACAGGCTGATCCATCGGTTCGCAAGATGCCACGGGCTGGTCCCGTGGTGTTTCACGGTGCCGCCTGCCACCAGTATGAAGCGTGAACACTCCACGGGACCAGCCCCTGGCATCACCAAAAATCCTGGCCCGCCTCAGTTAGCGACCAACGTGAGTGACCACGGCGCCAGGCCGTGGCCTCAGTTTTAGCGACTACCTACTTTTTCTTGACAACGACTGACGCGCAAAGTTGAAGGACTCCATCTACGCCGTGCGTGCCGAGCTCCTTGTCACCAATGAACTGGCGTTCGGACCCTGGACCTTTGTTCACGGCGCTGTCTTCTCAGAGTAAGAAATCTGCGAGTGTTCTGTCTCTAAAGTTCGCAGAATAAATGAGCGCCGTAGGCGCTCCGCTCTTCAGTCCCAGAGGGACGAAATGTCTATAGAACCACGCAGTAGAGAAATCCTTTTCGCTCCGCAGGAGCGAGATATTCGGTTGGCCGGCGCATATTACGCTCCTCACGGAGCTAATGAAGTAACTTTTTGCGACGTGAACTATAAACATTTCGTCCCTCCGTGACTGGAAACCGCAGTTCTATTTGTTCGTGAACGTTAGAGACAGAACACCGGGGTCAGTTGCAGCACCTCGTGAGCGATAGATATGGAACAACTATTCAAGCCTTCTGGGGATTTGCAGATCGTCGCCGCCAACAGTTCGTCGCAAAATGATTTCGACTTTCTGATCGGAAAATGGAGAGTCCACAATCGGAAGCTGAAGAGCAGACTGAGCGGCTGTTCTGAGTGGACTGACTTCGAGGCTCAGGTACATTGCCGGAAAATTCTTAACGGCTTTGGAAACATTGATTCCTTTCAAACGATGGTCGACGGCAAGCCGTTTGAAGGAATGTCACTACGGCTCTTCAGTCCCGAGACCAGACTTTGGAGTATCTATTGGGCCAACAGCGAGACAGTCGTGCTGGACGTTCCACAAGTCGGCTCGTTTGAAAACAAAATCGGCAGCTTCTATGCACGGGACACTTACGAAGAAAAAGACATCATCGTGCAGTTCCACTGGGATGCGAGTAATCCCGACACTCCCGTTTGGTCTCAGGCCTTCTCCCCCGACAACGGGCAGACCTGGGAATGGAACTGGTATATGACCTTCCACCGAGAAGACGTCCCCGATTCACCGTAATCCATAACTCACAGTGCTTGAACGGTGGACCCATATTGAAGCCCGATCGATTCCGTTTTCCACCGCCCGCTTCCTGCTCTCGCCCTCAATCTGCATTCCGCAATCAGCAATCCGCAATTCTCTGGTGCCCCCGCAGGGATTCGAACCCCGAACCAACAGATTATGAGTCTCGCAAGACGAGTTCCTCTGCGTTGTGTTGCGTATCGATTGGTGCTAATGCCTTAGGAATTTAGTGTCTTTCCATAGCATCTCCGTGCGACCGAGGATGGTCAAGTTTAGCTGAGTTGGCACACAACCGGCACACAACATTATCAGAGACGAGGGGAGGGGGAGGACTGTGACCCCCCCACCCCGGCCCAGCCATGCCCCTGAAAGACCAGTACCTCACAGCGGATAAAGGGCAAATTTTATTAGTCCGTGTCTTTTAGCTTGCGCGCACAGAATCCATAAGACAATTGAGCTATGAGGGAAGTCAGTGGTCGCCAGAGGCGAGTAGCGGGCCGCAGTCTGCCTCGCAGCCAACTACCGGCCAAGGCGGCATCAACTCACCTGCGCTACGATCCTATGTACCCTTGATGGTCCCACGCTATACTGCTGCCTATCGAATTCTTATTGAGGCAAACGATCCCATAGCCTTTAGCAATGGCACTCGACTGTCGTATTTGCTGAATTGATGTAGGTGCCTTTGCCGCAAATGGGCGAGTTGCCTTGAACTTAGACACCAAATCTCGTCTATCTCTTGCCCCGGCTTTGGCGTCTAATACGTTTTGCGGATAAACCCTATACGTTCGGCGCTCATGACTACAGGAGGTTCCTATGGCTGATACCTATGAAGAGTTGCTTGAGAAAGGAGAATCTTTGTTCGCGCTTGATCAGGGTGACGAGGCGAAGCCCTACTTTCAAGAGGCATTGGCACTACTCGAAAGCATTCTCGATCGAGAAGCGCTCAACTACGGTGCGTGGGCAGGAAAAGGCGATGCTCTCGCGGGGCTAGACCGTTGCGATGAAGCGATCCCCTGTTTTGAGAGAGCGCTCGAACTGAAACCTGGCACAGGTGACGTTATGAGTAAGAAAGGCTTTGCTCTGCAGCGTCTCGGCCGCCACGAAGAGGCTGTCATAAACTATGACGAGGCAATCCGGCAGAAGGCAGACTGTTACGATGCCTGGCATCGCCGATCTTATTCTCTGGCTCGACTGGAGCGCTGGAAAGAGGCCCTATCTAGTCTTGATGAAGCAATCAAGCTAAGGCCGCAAAGTTACGTGGCATTGACTAATCGAGCTTCGTTATTATTGAAGACGGAGCTTTATGATGATGCAATCCAGAATTGCAATAAAGCAATCACATTGAAATCATCATATTGGCCAGCTTGGTTCTATAAGGGACTGTCTCTGGCTGAACTTGGACGATTCCCCGAGGCATTGTCAGCCGTTGATGAGGCTCGCGACAAATGCCCAACAAGCAGGGGTCAGGAGTTAATCGAAATCATGAAAGCCCGGGAAATGATTGTTTATAGAAGCACGCCTTGGTGGCGGAGAATGCTCTCCCCGGAGTTCTAATTCTTTCTGTCACCAAGCGCCGAAACGTATTAAGAGTTAGTGTGAGGCGGTGAAGTGAGGCCAGCAGCGGGACGGTCAACGAGCCGCCACACAATTCTGTGTTGAACTAAGCCGGGTTAAGGGCCACTTGAGTTTGAATAGACAACTTGAGGGAGGGATGCGCAAGTGAAGCAGCGGCCCGGGTGAAGGATAACAGCGATGAGAGCGAGAGCTGATGAGCCTGCTGTAGAGGAAGCCAGCCCCCTTGAGGCTGGTTTTTTGTGGTCGCAGACGGAGTTCGGCAGTGACGACGAGAGTAGTTCGCGGCGTTGGGCAGATCGAGAGATGACCATAAGGCAGCGGCCCGGAGTTCATGGGGCACGACCTCTGGGAGCGAGTTGCGAGAGCAATGTGAGTGGCTCGCCGCAGTGCGGACAAGTCAGCAGCGCTGGCGGCTGGGTGGTTTGTACACCTGCCGTCGTTAGTTTGCTGGTGATGGCAGAGAGCAGTTGTCTGGCTTTCCGGAGCAGTTGCCGATGAGCGGGACTGAGCAGGCCGTAGTAACGGACCTTGATGAACCTATTGGGGAGCAGGTGCTGGAGGAAGCGCCGGATGAACTATTCGGCGATGAGGGTGCAACGCTTGAGTTGGTCAGTGGCAGACTTGACCGGTAAAACAATTTCCAGGGTAGGCTAAAGCATTGAGCGGGTAGAGTGCTGGGAGGAATTAAGAAAGACAGGAAGTGGTGACATAAATTCGCAATCAGAAGAGCGCCTCCTCG
>Ga0134125_10000545_pt1 | contig 50203 bp, 36 predicted proteins | sample KB31751_FD_96464 | JGI IMG/M metagenome (GOLD analysis project Ga0134125, IMG submission 96464) | Terrestrial soil microbial communities with excess Nitrogen fertilizer from Kellogg Biological Station, Michigan, USA - KB3-175-1 | ecosystem: Environmental > Terrestrial > Soil > Unclassified ... | reverse complement strand
GCCTTGGCCAGCCGGCCGGCGAGATCGAGGAAGACGATGTCCTCGACCTGCTCGCTGGTGCGCCGGACGCGGCCGCACAATATCTCGATGAAGCGCAGCGCCAGCGCCGGATGGCGCTGGAGAACGGGCACGACTTCCCGCTTCTCGATGACCATCACCTCGCTTTTCTCGACCGCCACCACGTCGGCGGTGCGGATGCCGCCGTCGAGCGCCGCGATCTCACCGAAAATTTCACCCGGCAGGATGAGGTTGAAGACGGCGCTGCGCCCGCCCTCCGACGGCGCATCGACCCGCATTGCGCCGGAGACGAGAACGTAGAAGCTGCTGCCCAGGTCGCCCTTGCGGAACAGCACCGCGCCCTTGCGGATGATGCGGGTGACCGCGCGCGGCCCGAGCTCGTCGACGATCCGCGGATCGAGGCCCTTGAAAAAGGGATGCGCCCGCAGGATCGCCGCCCGGTCGAGTGGCTCGCGCCTGACCTGCATCTCACCGGGCTTTTGCACCGCTTGCGCCTCCGTGATTCCAAAAGCTCGCCGCAGCCGCCGCGCGGTGACGGACGAGGATCATACTGTTACGCCCGAATTCCGGCCGTCAATGAGAACGCGGCCGCCCCGCACAACCGGGCGGACGCGCGGCCTCTCCGCCGGCGCGTCAGACTTGCAGCCGTTAATACGCCGCGTCGTCCGGGAAGCACTCCTTCTGCGGCCAGCGCGAAAGCCACTCGCGGGCAACGTCACGGCCTTCGGCCCGGAGCTTGTCGAGGAACGCAACGCTGCGATTGAATTTCGACGAGAACCGCAGGCTGTCCGCCGTCTCCTTCTTCATCTTGATGGTGCGGATCGTGATCGGCTTGTGCTCCTTGCCGAATTTCTCGCTCTTGTATGCCTTGCACCACTCGTTGACCGTCAGGATGAAATCGAGCTCCTTGTTGAGCGACAGGTTGCCCATCAATTCGTTCTGCCGGTCCTGGATATCCGCGTTGGTCACGGGCAACTCGGGCCATTGCTGCGGGTTGATGCGGATGATCCAGACCTCGTCCGGCACATCCTTGGTTCCCGCGACGAACTCGCGGACCGGCGGATTCTGCGAATAGAGGCCGTCCCAGAAATATTGACGGCCGATGCGCTCGGCCTCGCGCAATGTCGGCAACGAGCCTGAGGCGGAGATGCCGCTCAGGCTGAGCGGCAGGCGCTGCCGCCAGCGATGCGTCACTCGCGGCCGGCTGCCGACGCCTTTGTTGATGTCGGAATCGAACACCGTCTCGATGCCGTCGATTACCTCCGAGGCGCCGAGCAGCACTCTTGTTTTCACCGCCGGCCAATCGATCTGCCCGAAGTCCGGACAGGCAGTGGCGACCATCGTGTCGAAGTCGTAGTACTCCTTGCGCACACCGAACGGCGGCAGCGCCGCCGTCATCGCCTTGCTGATGAGGCCGGCGGGGTTGAGGCCGAACACAGGCGCGTTCACGCCCAACATCGGCACCTGCATTTCTTCGGCCCTGAAGGCCGTGTAGGCCGCCGCGTTTATGGCGATTTCCGCCGGCGTCTTGGCGGCGAAGCCGTCCCAGAAGGTGTTGATCTTGTCGATCGCCTCGCCGGGCGATCCGGGCCGCCCGTTCTTCGGCGCCAGCCCGTACCACGTCATGAGCGCGTTCAGCGACCCCGCCGACGTCCCGCTCACTCCGATCAAATCGAAGCGCTTGCTCTGCTCCATGTCCTTCAGGATTTCGGTGAGCGCGCCCGCCTCGAACGCACCATGCGCGCCGCCCCCCTGACAGCCGATGACGACCTTTTTCGGCGTAACTTCATCCATGACGCGCGCTCCCGGCATTGCCTGTTCACGTCGCGATGTTCAAATTCGCGGGATCGGCCCATCCGGGGCTCGCGTATCCGGCGGGGCCGTCCAGCTTCACGATTTGGATGATGACACACTTATTGATTGTACTCCAGCGGGCGGTCGCGGACGCCCGTCCGAACCGGACTTGGCCCTTTCGCACCTCGAAACATGCGGTCACGGCGGCGCGATTTCATAGCCCGCCCACCTGCGGCGGATTACAATTCCACCTTTGCCGACATGTGTAATTCAGCATGCAGCCGCTTTGCTTACCGCAGCCGCCGGTATTCACGGCGGCGCCTTAACGCTCCCTAGAGCCTCTTATCAATTCCACGGCTACACGCTCAATGCGCGGCTGTATTTTTGCAATTTTTACAACTTATGATGGTACGCGGGCGTCCGTTGCCGCGTGCCCCGCCGCGGGATTTGGAGTATAGTCGCCCTGCTTGAGTGGCCGGCGCGCCCGCCGTGACCGGCGCGGCCCATCCCTCGGGTTTTCAAGTTAGGGCGTGACAATGAGTATTGGCACCTGGCTCCAGAAACACGGGCTCGGCCAATACGAGTCGCTGTTCGTCGAGAACGCAATCGACACGGATGTGCTGCCCGAGATCACCGAGGACGATCTCGCCAAGCTCGGGATTCCGATCGGCGACAGGAAGCGTCTCATCAATTCGGCCAAGCTGCGCGCCGACGATGGTACGGCTGCGCCGGGCGGCAATGGCGCCGCCGAGGCGTCAACCGCCCCCTGGACGCGCGCGACGGCCGAGCGGCGTCACCTCACCGTCATGATCTGCGACCTGGTGGATTCGACCAAGCTCTCGAGCCGCCTCGATCCGGAAGAGATGGCGGCGATCATCGACGCCTTCCAGGCGGCCTGCGCCCGCATCACATTGGCCTATGACGGGTTCATCGCCGATTTCCGGGGCGACGGCATCCTCGCCTATTTCGGGTATCCGAAGGCGCACGACGACGACGCCGAGCGCACGGTGCGCGCCGCGCTCGACATCGTCGCCGCCATTCCGCGCCTGAAGACCCCCGCGGCGGAGCCGCTGGCGGTCCGCATCGGCATCGCCAGCGGTCTGGTCGTGGTCGGCAGCTCGGGACGCGACGGCATCCCGCGCGAGCACGCGGTGATCGGCGACACGCCGAATCTAGCCGCGCGCATCCAGGGCCTGGCCGAACCCGGCACGGTTCTCGTCGCCGCTTCGACGCGCAAGCTCATCGGCAACCGCTTCGTGCTGCGCGACCTCGGCGTGCACAAATTGAAGGGCATCGCCGAGCCGGTCGGCGCCTGGGCCGTCGACGGCGCGTTCGGCTCCGAGACCCTGTTCGACGCGATCGATGCCCGGTACGCGCTCATCGGCCGCGAAAGCGAACTCGAATTCCTGCTCAAGCGCAAGCGCCTGGCCTGGAAGGGCGCCGGGCAGATCGCGCTGATCTCCGGCGAGCCTGGCATCGGCAAGTCCCGCCTCTCCGCCGCGATCCAGCAGGGCGTCGGCAACGAGCCGCACACGACGCTGCACTACCAGTGCTCGTCCTATCATACCAACAGCCCGCTTTATCCGTTCATCGCGCGCATCGAGCGCGCCGCGAACTTCAAGTCGGACGACACGCCGGCGCAGCGGCTGGAGAAGCTCGAGGCCGCGCTCACTTTGCCCGGCTCGCCGCCGCCCGACACTCTGCCCTTGTTCGCGAGCTTGCTCTCGATCCCGCTCGGCGACCGCTACCAGCACGTCGCCGGCAATCCGGCGCAACTGCGACGGCTGATCCTCGGCGCCATGCTCGACCAGTTCGAGGCGCTGGCGCGGCAGAAGCCGATACTCCTCATGTTCGAGGACGCGCAGTGGGCCGACAGTACCTCGCTCGAGCTTCTCGACCTGGCGGTCGACCGCGTGCGCAAGCTGCCCGTCTTCGCCGTCTTCACCTTCCGCCCTGAATTCGACCCGCCGTGGATCGGCCTGCCGAACGTCGGAAGCCTCCGCCTCGGACCGCTCAACCGCAGCAGCGTCGAGAACATCATCGCGCAGGTCGCCGGCAGCCGCAGCCTGACGCCGGCGCTATTGAACGAGATCGTCGCCAAGACCGACGGCAATCCGCTGTTCGTCGAGGAACTGACCAAGGCCGTTATCGAGGGCGGCATCCCCGCGGGCGGCGGCGACGCGCCGCAGCCGCAGGACGCCCTGCCCTCGCTCGTCCCCGCCACGCTGCACGACTCGCTGATGGCCCGTCTCGACCGCCTGGAGCAGGTCAAGGAGGTCGCGCAGATCGGTGCCGCGATGGGGCGCGAGTTCTCCTACATGCTGATCCGCGAAATGGTCGGCGGCGATGAGGCGACGTTGACCGGCGCGCTCGACCGGCTGGAACAGGCCGAGCTCGTGTTCCGCCGCGGCCGGCCGCCCGAGGCCACCTACACGTTCAAGCACGCGCTCGTCCGCGACATTGCCTACGAAAGCCTGCTCAAAACGCGGCGCAAGCAGTTGCACGGCCAGATCGCGCGCACGCTCGAGGCCAAGTTCCCCGACATCGTCACCAGCCAGCCGGAGCTCGTCGCCCATCACTTCAGCGAGGCCGGCCTGATCGAGCCTGCGATCCGCTACTGGATCAAGGCCGGCCACCTCGCGCTCAACCGCTCTGCCAACGCCGCCGTCGCCCATCTCAACCAGGGCCTCAAGCAGCTGCCGGGCGTCGAGGACGAGACCACGCGCAAGACGCTGGAACTGCTGCTGCAAACCTCGCTCGGCAACTCGCTCCAGGCGCTCAAGGGCTGGAGCACCGAGGAGGTGAAGAACGCCTATACGCGCGCGCTGCACCTGTGCCAGGACACCGGGCTCGACCAGGACGCGCTGCCCGCGATCTTCGGCCTGTGGACCTGGAATTTCGTGCGGCCGTCCTTCAGCGAGGCGAGGCTGCTCGCCGAGCATCTGCTGCATGCCGCCGAGACGATCGGCGACGCCGCCTACAAGGTGCTCGGTCACGAAGCGCTCGGCTTCACCTTCCTCGCGCAAGGCCACTTCCGCCCCGCGCGCACGGAGCTGGAGCGCAGCATGGCCTTGTGCGGCGAGGCGGATCCGGCGCGCTACATCGAGATCTCCGGCCAGGACCCGCGCGTCCACGCACGCCTTTATTACGGCATGGCGCTCTGGTTCCTCGGTTATCCCGATCAGGCGCTGCGCGCCTGCGCCGAGGCGCGCGTCTACGCCGAGGCTTCGCGCCGCCCCTTCACCGAGGCGATGGCGCGCACCATCAGCCTGCGCATCCACCAGCTGCGCGGCGAGTCAGGGATCGTCGCGCGTCAGGCGAACGCCGCGCTCGAAATCTGCAAGGAGCACGAATTCGCGCATTACCTCGCGATGGCGCTGGTCCTGCGCGGCTGGGCCGCTGCGCATGAGGGGCGCGTCGAGGAAGGCTGCGCCGACATCCGCGAGGGCCTCAAGCGCGAGCAGGAGACCGGCGCATCGCTCTACGAGTCGTACGGCCAGGGCCTGCTCGCCGAAATCTACATCAAGAACGCGCGCTACGAGGACGCCCTCGATCTGCTGCACAGGACGGCCGGCAAGCTCGAGCGCCGCGGCTCGGAATATTTCTATGCGGCCGAGATATATCGCCTGCTTGGCGAAGCGCAGCTTCGCCTCGGCGGCGATCTCGGCGAGGCGGAAAAGTCGCTGATGAAGGGCCTGTCGATCGCACGCGAGCAGGAGGCCAAATCGTTCGAGCTCAAGCTCCTGCTCAACCTCTATGAGCTCTACGAGGCACGGCAGAGCGCCGGGCAGTACCAGGCGCCGTTGTTGCAAATTTTCCGGTCGTTCGGCGAAGGCTTCGACACCGCCGATCTGGTCAAGGCCGAAGGCAAACTGAAGCGGGCCGGGCTGGTTTAGGCGGCCTTAGAGGCCGGCGCCCGCGCCGCCGATCACAGGCGCGGCGAACTGGGCGCCGATCGTCTGCACGATGTGCGCGCGGTCTTCGGCGATCAGGAAATGCGAGCCGTGGCGCAGCTGGTTCTCGAACCGGGCGCTGGTCAATTCGCCCCAGGCCTCGGAGTGCTTTTCCGACACCCACGGATCCTTGTCGCCGACGAAGCTCGTGATCGGGCACGCGAACCGCTCGCCCGGCCGGTAGACGTAGTTGGACGCCATGCCGAACTCGGCGCGGATCGTCGGCAGCAGCGCGTCGCGCAGCCTGCGCACCGCCAGCATTTCGTCGGCGGCCGAGGTGTCGAACTGGCGGATGATGCCAGCGAAGATCTCGTCGTCCTGCGCGTAGGCGGGGCGGCGCGGGTCGAAGCGCGGGTGCAGCATCATGTCGTAGACGAGGTTGTCCTCGAACTCGCCCATCGCCCGCAACAGATGCGGCGGCCGCGCGCCGCAGGCGAACAGGTGCGTGAGCAATTGCCGGTTCCGCTGCGGCAGCGCGCAGGCGGCGACGAACATGGTCAGGCCGCCGAGGCAGTGCCCGAAGAAGGCCGCCGGCCGGTCGATCCACGAGGTCAATTCCGGCAAGAGCCGGTCGACGAACGCGTCCATGTCCTCGACCGGCGCTTCGCTGATGCGCGTGCCGCGGCCCGGCGCCTCGATCGCGACCACCTCGATGGCGTCACCGAGCAGTTGCGGCCACGAGCGGAATGTCACCAGCCCGCCGCCGGCGTAAGGGAAGCAGAACAGCCGCGCCCGGGCTCGCGGCGTCGGCCGCGGTGAAACCAGCCACTTCGCGGCGGCGCGGATAATCGATGGCGCCGCGACCGGCGCGGCGGCGGCGTGGTCTTCATGCGCGTCGCCGTTCGATCCGAGCGTGTCGGCGGGCGAGCCCCACACCGGCGAAGCCTGCGACCGCGGCTCCTCACGCCTCACCGGCGCGGCGGCAAGCGGCAGCGCATCGACGTTCAGGATGCCGGCGGAGACGGACGTCTCGAGCAACTCGCCGACATGATCGGCCAGTTCGACGATGCTCGGGCCGGAAATCAGCTCGGTCACCGAGATAGGAATGCCGATTTCGTCTTCCAGGCGGTTGGCGAGCGACACCGAGCGCAGCGAGTCGAGGCCGACCTCGTTGAGCGGCCGGTCCGGATCGAGCGGCTCCTGGAAGCCGAGCTCCGCCATGACGTGGCGTTGCAGAAGATTCTGGATCGCGGCGCGCTTGTCCTCTCCCCCAGCGGCAAATGGCGCGCGCGACGGAAAGACGATGCTGTCGCCGTGCGGCGCGATCAGGCGGGCGATGTCCGCGCCGCCCCGGCTGGCCGGCTTCGCGGGCGCGGCCTTCTCGCCGGGCTCGACCAGTTCCGACAGGAACGCCGGCTTGCCGACGCGCCCGGCGTAAACCGGCCAATCGGCGACCGCGATTGCGATCTGGCCAGTGTCGCGCTGCATCAACCGGTCGAACAGGTCCATCGCCGGCCCGGGCGCGAGGTCCTTCATGCCGAGGCGCGACCACATCTCCTGGCCGCGCGCGCCGGACACGGTGGCGAGCCCCCCTTCCGACCAGGCGCACCAGTTGACGGCGACCGCGGGCAGGCCGACGGCGCGGCGGTGCGCGGCGAGGCAGTCGAGGAAGGCGGCGCTCGCCGTGTAGTTGGCCTGGCCGGCGGAGCCGAGGACGCTGAGCAGCGACGAATTCAGCACGAAGAAATCCAGCTCCATCGCCTTGGTCTGCTCGTGCAGCAGCCAGCTGCCGGTGACGCGCGGCGCAAACAGCGGCGCGAAGCGATCCCAGGTCTGACGGGCCAGCACGCCGTCGTCGAGAACGCCGGCCGAATGCACGACGCCCTTGAGCGGCGGCAGCCCGGCGCGGATGGTGTCGAAAAGCCGCCGCACCTCGTCCGCGCGACTGATATCTGCGCTGATGACATGAAGTGTAGCGGCGCTTCTTTCCTCGGGGCTGAACAAGGCGTCGAGGCGATCCGACGTCGCGTTGCGGCCGGTCAGCACGATGTGCTTCGCGCCATGCCCGATCAGCCAGCGCGCCGTGCTGACGCCGAGCATGCCGAGGCCGCCGGCGATGAGGTACGTCGCGTCGGGCCGGATGCGCGGCGGCCGCGCCGGCAAATCGGCCAGCGGCTGACGCACGAAGCGGGCGACGCTACGCGCGCCATCCGCGGCAAGCGCGATCTGGGTCTCGCCATCCGGGTCGAGAACCTCGGCGGCGAGTGCATCGACGACCGGCGCGACATCGCCTTCCGGCCGCAGGTCGATCAGCCCGCCCCAGATGTTCGGATATTCGAGCGCAGCCGTGCGACCGAGCCCCCACAGGCTCGCCTGCACCGGATTGAAACCACGCGCGCCACCGCTTGCATCCTGCGTCGCGCCGGTGATGAACCAGAGCCGCAGGCCGGACGGGATTGCCGCGCGCGCCGCGGTCAGCGCGTGCACGATGCCGAGCGCGCCGCTGCATATTCTTTCGCAGTCGTGCGCGAGCGCCTCGGGCGTCAGGTCCTCGGCCGTGGGTGCATCGAGCGCCCGCAGATCGACCACGCCCCTCACCGGCAGCCGCTCGTCGGACGCAATCTGTTGCAGCACGGCGCGATGATCCTCGGCCTGCCGCGTGTCGATCGTCCAGGTGCGGCAGTCGTGCTGATGGAATGCCTCGCCGCCCCGCACCAGATGACAGCTTGCGCCGTGCGCGGCGAGCCGCTGCGCTAGCGCCGCAGCGATACCGATCTTATCGGCGAACAGGACCCACGCGCCGGGCTCGGCCTGTGCCGCCGGACGGGCCTTCGCGCGCTGCCGCCATGTCACCGTATAGAAAACGTCGTCCTCGCCGGCCGCGGGCGGGGCGCGCTTGCCGAGATGCAGCAGACGCAGCTTCAAGCCCTGCATCTCCGCCACCCGGTCGCCAGCCGCGTCGCAGATACGGATATCGACGATCTGCGCAGCGCCGTCGCCGCGCGGGCGCAGCCGCGCATGCACCCAGGCGTCATGCGTCCCGGTCGCCTCGCAGGAGAACCGCTCGAGCGACACCGGCAGCCAGCAGGCTCCGTCCGTCCGCTCCGCATCCTCGATCGCGAACGGATAGGTGTGCAGGCAGGCGTCGAGGAACGCCGGATGGATCGCATAACCGTCGTCGCCAACGCCATCCTGGAGGCGCACCCGCGCGAGTACCTCGCCCGCGCCGATATGCAATTCATCGATGCCGCGGAAGCGCGGGCCGTATTCGAGCCCGAGCTTGCCGAGCCGCGCATAGGCCTCGGCGCGCGGCAGCGCCAGCGGGCACCGCTTCAGAACCTCTTGCGGATCGAAGCCTTCGCCACGCGCCGCAGGCTGCCGGCGCAGCGTGCCGGTCATGTGATCGGTCCACGGCCCGGGCGCGCCCGCCGTGCGGCTCGCCAGCCTGACACCGAAGCGGTCGGATTTCATGGGCATGACCGTCACACGGACGAGCCGGTCGTCACCGGCGTCGATCGTCATCGCCTGATGATGCATCGCCTGCTCGAGCGCGACCTCGGCGCCAAGAAGTCGCCGCCCGATCGCACTGAGGGCTTCGAGCTCGACCGTGGTCGGCAGGTACACCTGCCCGAACACCTTGTGATCGGCGAGATAGCCGAGTTCGCGCAGGCTGTAGCGCTTCTCGTAGACGGTCTCGTTGCCCTCGCCGCTCGCGCAGACACCAACGAGCGGATGCTCAGGCGCGACCGGCTTCGGCTGCGCACGCCGCGGCTCGTCGAGCCAGTAACGCTTGCGCTCGAACGGATAGGTCGGCAGCGCGATCCGCTTGCCGCCGCTCTCGGCCTGCACCGCGGCCCAGTCGATGTCGACGCCGGCGCGGTAGAGCGCCGCCAGCATCTCCGCCGTCGCGTCGACGTCCGCCTTCTGGCGGTTGAGCGAGCCGACCAGCGCCGCCGGCTTGCCCTTGTCGGCAAGGCATGTCTGCGCCAGCGGCAGCAGCACCGGGTGCGGCCCGATTTCGAGATAGACCTGGCAATCGAGCGCGGCGACCGCCGCCATGCCGTCGCCGAAACGCACCGGCTCGCGCGTATGCCGCCGCCAGTAGGCTGCGTCCGGCGCGGCGTCCATCACCGCGCCGGTCAGGTTCGACACCAGCGGCAATCGCGGCGGCGCATATGAAAGCGTGCCCGCGATCTGCTCCAGCTCGTCGAGGATCGGATCGGTGCGCGGCGAGTGGAACCCGTTCGAGATGCGCAACTCGCGGGCATTGACGCCGCGGCGGCCGAGTTCGCCGACGAGACGCCGGAGCTCGTCGCGATCGCCGGTGAGCACGGTGTTCGACGGGCCGTTCATCGCCGCGACCGTGACGCCGGGCGCGATCGCCGCGATTAGATCGCGTATTCCGGATTCAGGCGCCCAGACCGCGGCCATCGCGCCGCCCGCGGGCACCTTGTGCATCAGCGCCCCGCGCGCGACCGCAAGCCGCATCGCGTCCGCAAGCGACAGCACGCCGGCGACGCACGCGGCGGCGATCTCGCCGAGGCTGTGCCCGATGAGCGCATTCGGCGTGACGCCCCACGATTTCAAAAGCTGGATCAGCGCATATTCGACCGCGAACAACGCCGGCTGCGTGTAGTCGGTGCGGTTGACCAGCGCCGCCTCGCCGCCGTCCTGCGCGAAGATCACCTCCAGCAGGCCGCGCTCGAGATAAGGCCGCGCCAGCCGGTTGCATTCGTCCATGGCGCTGCGGAAGACTGCGCGCGTCCGGTAGAGGTCCGCCGCCATGCCGGCGTGTTGCGGCCCCTGCCCCGAGAACATGTAGGCGAGGCGCGGCTTCGCCGCGCGCTTGAGCCTGGCTGCATCGGCCCCGGTGGTATCGAGCCAGGTGCGCAATTCGCGCGTCAGGTCAGAGATCGTGCGCGCGCAGGCCGCGAAGCGGAACGCGAACTGGCCGCGGCTCAGGCACGTGGTGTAGCAGACGTCACCGATCGAGACGTCCGGGTTAGCGTCGAGGTGATCCAGGAGCTGCCGGACGCGCGCGGTCAGCGCGCCCGGGGTCTTGGCCGATAGCACGACGACCGGCATCAGCGGCAGCGGCACGTCGGTCACCGGCGGCGCCTCTTCCAGGACGGCGAAGGCGTTGGTGCCGCCGATGCCGAGGCTGTTGAGCCCGGCCTGCCGCCGCCCCTCGCTCTGCGGGAAGTCGCGCAAGCGATCGTTCACGTAAAACGGCGAGGCTGCGAAATCGATGCGGGGATTCGGCGTGACGAAATTGATGCTCGGCGGGATCTGCTTGTGCTGGAGCACGAGCGCGGTCTTGATGATGCCGGCGATGCCGGCGGCCTGCTCCGGATGGCCGATGTTGGCCTTCAGCGAGCCGATGGCGCAGAACTGTGTTCCGGCTTCGCCGCGGAAGGCGTTGCTCAGCGCCTCGATTTCGAGCGGATCGCCGACGATCGTGCCGGTCGAATGGCACTCGACATAGCCGATCCGGTCCGCGCGCGTGCCGGCGGCCGTGATCGCGTCGGCGACGGCCTGCGCCTGCTGGCCGACGCTCGGCGCGGTGTAGCTGATCTTGCCGGATCCGTCGTTGTTCGCCGCCGTGCCCTTGATGACGGCGACGATGCGGTCGCGGTCCGCGACGGCGCGGGCGAGCGGCTTCAACAGCACCGCGCCGACGCCGCTGCCGAAGATGGTCCCTTGCCCCTCGGCGTCGAACGGGCGGCAGTGGCCGTCGAGCGAATAGAGGTTGCGTTTCTCGGCGACGTAACCTTGCACCTGCGGCACGCGCACCGACGACGCGCCGGCCAGCATCATGTCGCATTCGTTCAGGCGCAGAAGCTGGCAGGCCTGGTGCACGGCGAGAAGCGACGACGAGCAGGCCGACTGCACCGTGAAACTCGGCCCGCGCAGATTGAGCTTGAACGAGACGCGCGTGCTCAGGAAATCCTTGTCGTTGCTGATGTGCACCGCGCCGGCGGTCTGGCCGGGAAACTCGTCATGCGCGACGTTGGCGAGGAGATAGCTCGAGACGACGCCGCCGCAGGCAGAGACGACGCCGACCTTGCCCGGATAACTGTAAGGATCGTAGCCGGCGTTCTCGATCGCCTCCCACGCCACCTCGAGGAACAGGCGGTGCTGAGGATCCATCAATGCGGCTTCCTTCGGCGACAAGCCGAAGAAGGATGCGTCGAACATGCCGGCCTCGCGCAGAACCGGCGCGGCCTTCACGTAGTTCGGGTTGGCGATGAGCGATGCCGGCACGCCGGCCGCCAGCAATTCTTCATCCGAGAAGAAGGTGACCGATTCGACGCCGCCGCAGAGATTGCGCCAGAAGGCGTCGACGTTATCCGCTCCCGGAAAACGGCCGGACATGCCGACGATCGCGATGTCCGCCTCTCGGTACGCACCAACCATTCACGCCGCCCCCGCACGATGAGTGCGCGCACGCGCCCTCAGCCGTCGTCCTGTTTCGTCTTGCCAGGCGCGTTCTTCATCTTTGTCAGCGCCTCGATCATCGACGAGAGCATCGCCTCCTGCGCTTCGATGAGCGCCACCGAGCCGGAGACGAGCTTCGGCACCGTCTCCTGGCAGGTCTTGCCGATGCCGTCCTCGAGGCCCGCGCATGCGTCGCGGAATTTGCGCTGCGGGTCGAACACCATCATCATCGCGTAGAACTGCCGCAGCGCGAAGTTCTGCATCGGCAGGATGCAGCTCTCGTCCTTGATCGCGTTCTTGCAGATGCCGAGCATGTCGCGCTGCGCCGCCAGGAGCGGCAGCGCCAGCAGCGCGGCGTTGCGCAGCGCGCGCTCGCCGCCGGCCGGAATATCGTTCGGTGGCCGTGTCTGCATCGGGACGGTCAGCATACCAATTTGCCGCGACCGGCAACAGCATGATTTGCACCTCCGGTCCCGGCGGGCGGCGCTCCAAGGAGGCCGCCCGGACCGGATCCGGCCGCTATTGATAGACTTTGGGGTCGAGCTCCTGCTTCGGCAGGGCGTTGAGGTCCATCGACTGCTCGAGCGCGCGGACGTCGAGGCCCTCGTACCTGGCCCCCTGACGCGGCGAGACGCTGGCCATCAGGACGGTCCCCGAAAGGACCAGAATTCCGAGGACGATATACATCAGCTTGGTCATGTGAGGCTCCCTTATCCGATCGGTTGGATGCGCCGGCCGTCACGGGCCGACGAACGGGCCGTCCGCCCAGGTGACGGCGGCGAGGCCGAGCGAGAGGATCAACCCGCCCACCGACAGGCCGATCACCAGCGCGATCTCGGGCAGGTGCCAGGTCTTGCCTTGCTGTCTCGAAAAAAGCGCGATGGTCATTGTGCTCTCCTGTTCTCACCGTTGCTGCCTCCGGGCGGTTGCTCCGGCTGCGATGAGGGCGATCCTGACGCGGCCGGCGCGCGTGCTGAGTGAACGGGCTCACACAGGCGAAGATTTTTGTGGAAGCCGGCCCGCGATCATGCCGCGCGAGTGGCAAACGAACGCCGCCGGCCGATGCGGCGGGCGGCGCTGCGACGACGGATGGAGGGCTGGATTAGCGCGCCGGCCGGTCGTGGTGCGGGCGCAGCGTCGCGCTATGAGAGGCGATGCCGCTTTCGGCGACGGTCGACGCGCCCGCGGTGTCCGAGGCGAGCCTGGGCCCTTGCCCGGGCCAGAAGGCGGCATAGGCCACCAGCAGGATATAGAAGACCGCCCAGCCGGCGGCGACCGCTCCAGAACGAAAGAGATCGTTGCGGGTATAGAGCCTGAATTCCGGCCGGCGATCGTTGGTCATGGCACGCCCCTTTGTCCTATGCCCGTCCCTCACCGAAGGACGAGCCGATTACGCCATGACCGTAGGCGGAATGCCGCGGCGCTTGCGTGAGCCAGGTCACACTGCCGACGGCAAACCGCGCGCGGGGCCGCCAAAATCGCTGCAAACGAAAATCGGCAGAACTGTAATTCGGCTCACATGCCGTCTCGCCGCACCGTGCCAGTGTCGCATCAGCGGTTGGCCAATGCCGGCCGTGAACAGGGCTCAAACCGGAGGACAAAGCCATGCGTAAGTCGATCAAACATCTGACCATCACTGCGGCCACCGTCGCGGCCGTCACCTTCATCGCCCTCGGCACAACCTCGGCCGTCGCCGCGGTCGGCAACGGCCAGGGCGCGCGCGGCGGCGACGCCACGCAGGCCTATCCGGCGCAGGACAACTGCATGCAGTCGCCGGCCTCGACCAGCTACACGCCGTGCTGGACCGGCGGCAGCAACTGAGCGGCCAGGGCCTCCGTGCTCCAGGCACGGAGGCCCATTCGCTTCACAGGATTTCAGGGCTCGGGGGATCAATGACTGCCGGCCGCGATGTCGCCGGCCGGAGTTCGCTCAAAAGGTGGACGCCATGATCAGACCATGCCTCACCTCGATCGCGCTGTCGTCACTCTGGGTGACCGCGGCGCTGCCCACGCAGGCGCAAGCCATCTCGGAACACGAGCAGCCCACGGCCGTCTGGTCGTCGCGCGACGGCCTGGTGCGGTCCGGCAGCACGACGGAGCAGGATCCCGCGGTGGAAACGATGCGCGGGCTGTCCGGCCAGCCCGCCGACCGCGACCCGTCGCAGTCGCGCAACGCGATCATCTGCGAGCCGTTCAAGTGAACGGGTGCCGGCCTAGACCTCGAAGAGCTGCTTCGGCGTCCTGTGCAGGCATTCGCCGGGTCCGTCCGCGCCGATCACGTAATTGTCACAGATGACGGCGAACAGCGACTCGGTCTCGTAGCCCGGGTGCACCGCGAGGTTCATGCCCGGCTCGATCGTCATGGTCTCGTCCGAGCGGATCAACGGCCGCTCGACCATGTCGTAGCCCTGCCCGTGCGCGTAAAGGCGCAATTCCGGCGGCAGCCCGCGCTTCTTCATATGGTCATTATGCGCCGCATGGATGTCGCGGCACGCCGTCCCCGGCTTCATCAGCTTCAAGGTGTAATCCTGCGCCTCGCGCACGGCCTCGAAGCCGTCCCGGAGTTCGTTCGAGGCGCGGCCGAGCACGAGGGTGCGCGCGATCTCGGTGTAGAAGCCGCCCGGCCCGTTGACCTCGATCAGCAGCGAGAGGTGGTCGCCCGCATGCAGCGTCCGGCCCTGCATGAAGCGCGGCACAAAGGACGAGCGGATGCCGAGCGGCGAGGAGCCGCCGAGGAAGATGCCCTGTTCGCTGCCGAGCCGCAGCGCCTCCTGCTGCGCCAAGGCCGTGACGTCGATGTCGCGCAGGCCGGGCTTGATGGCCTTGAGCACCGCGGCGAAGATCGCGTCCTGCATCTCGGCGCAGCGGCGGATGAGCGCCAGCTCCTCTTCGCTTTTGATCGCCTTGATGCGGTCGACCGCGTCGGTGGCATCGACAAACGTCGTTCCGCCCAACGACTGCTCGAGCGCATCGACCAGCGCGTGCGGCAGCGCGCCCTTGCCGACGAAGCCGATCGTCTTGTAGCCGCGCCGCTTGAGCGCCTCGACCGCCAGCTCCGCGTCGTAGCCCTGCGTATAGACGATCGAGGAGAACGACGGCGCGCACAGCATCTCGCCGACGCCGCGATGCAGCGGATCGTTGTCGAACTTGGCGCGCCGGCCGGCCGGGCCCATCTCGATCACGGTCATCGGAGAATCGGCATGGAAGATAACGGTGCGCGGATAGCCGTTGGTGGCCGGCAGGTCGGTGAACCAGCGGACATAACCGCCGATCCAGTCGCTTGAGTTCTGCATCACCAGCGCGTCGATCTTGTCCCGCCGCATGACCGCACGCACGGCGGACCAGCGGCGTTCGAGCTCGGCGTCCGAAATGCGGGTCAGGATCCGTTCGTTCGGCGAGACCATGGTCGCTCTCCTTCAGTGCGCCACGCGGTTGCGCATGTCGGCGTAACGGCCTGCGAGATACGCCCGCATGTTGTCGATGACGATCGGCATTACGTAGTCCTCGTATTCGCTGAAAAATCCGCCAATATGCGGTTGCATGAACACGTTCGGCAGGTCCCAGAACGGGCTGTCCGCGGGCAACGGCTCCCGGGAAAAGACGTCGAGTCCCGCCCCGGCGATGCGGCCCGTCGTCAGCACATCGAGCAGAGCCGCCTCGTCGACCGTCTCGCCGCGTCCGACATTGATGAAATATGCACCCGGCTTCATCGCCTCGAACACCGCCCGGCCGATCAGTCCGACATTGTGGGCGTCGCCCGGCAGGATGTTGATCAGGTAGTCCGCTTGCGCCGCCGCCGCCGCAAGATCGGCGGCCGGCATCACCGTGTCGAAATTCTCGACGGCGCGCGGCGTGCGGCTGACGCCGACGACACCCATGCCGAACGCCTTCAACAGACCGGCGATCGCGACGCTGCTCAGACCGACCCCGACGATGACGGCGGTCTTGCCCGCCAAGAGCGGCCACGGCCGGGAGCGGTCCCACCGATGCGCGGCCTGGTCCCGCACGAGCCGCGGCGTCTCGTGGGTCACCGACAGCATGAGATGCGCCACGGTCTCGCGCATCGCCGGGCCATGAATGCCCCGCGCGCTCGTCAACAGCACCTCGGACCGCAGGGACGGGCAACGGGTAAAGTGGTCGACGCCGGTGGCGAGCGACTGAATCCATTTCAGGTTGACCGCCCGGCGCATGAGTTCGTCGTTCACGCTGATGCCGAAGGCGATGAGCACATCGATTGCCGCGGCCTTGACCGGCAGCGTCTCGAGGTCCTTCACGGCATAGACCGTTTCCACCGGATGCACGGTCAGCCCCGGACAGGCCTGGCGAAGCCGCTCGGCGTAATGGTCGGCATTGGCTTCGAGGATGAGGACGTTCATGGGAGCGGTGGGGCGCTTTCGGCGGCGGGCGGACCGCCCACGAAAAATATCAGCCGGCACCATAGCCGTGCCGCGCCGGGAAAGCAGCATGCCTGCAACCGCGTTCTCGGCGGCGCCTCCGTTCAGGCCCGTATCGTGGGTCGGCTTCTACCGGGGCGGCATGGCAAAGCCCCGCACTGTACCGGCAGGTGGTGATGAAGCGCGTAGAGCGTCTGCAAACGCGCCTGAAAGCGCCGCGCGCTTGACGGCAAGGGACCCGGCTTGTCAATCTTGCCGCACGGCGCGCCGCGCCGGGACATCGCCCAAAGAACCGAACAAAAACGGCGGCGAACGAGGGAGGAAACGGATGCGTCTTCTCAGATCACTGCCATTGCTCGTCGCGGGCCTGCTCATTGCCGGCGCCGCGAAGGCCGAGCCGGTCAAAATTCGTCTCGCCTATGTCGTGCCGGTCGCCAACTGGGCGCCGCTGCTCGAGGCGAAGAAGGACCTCGCCACGCACTGGGGCAAGTCCTACGTGATGGAAGCCGTGCGCTTCCAGGGCACGCCGCCGATGATCACCGCGCTCGCCAACAACGAGATCGAGATCGGCGACCTCGCCTATTCGAGCTTCGGTCTTGCCGTGCAGAACGCCGGCCTCGACGACCTTCGCGTCATCGGCGACGAATTCCAGGACGGCGCGCCGGGCTACTACAGCAACGAGTACTACGTCCGCAAGGACAGCGGCATCAACAAGATCGAGGATCTGAAGGGCAAGGTGCTCGCCACCAACGCGATCGGCAGCGGCGTCGACATCGCCATGCGCGCGGCGTTGAAGAAGCACGGCCTCGTCGACAAGAAGGACTACACAGTCATCGAGGCGCCGTTCCCGACCATGGCCGCGCTCTTGAAGGACAAGAAGGCCGACATGATCTCGGCCGTGCTGCCGTTCGCGCTCAGCCCGATCCTGAAGGAAGAAGGCAAGCGCCTGTTCGACCAGACCGAGGGCATCGGCCGCTCGCAGTTCGTGTTCTGGGCCGCGCGCAAGCCGTTCCTCGACAAGAACCGCGCCGCGATGGTCGACTTCATGGAAGACATGATCCGCATCGAGCGCTGGTATCTCGACCCGAAGAACCACGACGAAGTCGCCAAGATCGCGTCGGGCATGCTCAAGGTTCCGCCGGAGCGGTTCGGCTGGCTGTTCACCAAGAAGGACTCCTACCGCGACCCGAACGCCAAGCCCGATCTCGACGCGCTCCAGCGCAATGTCGACGTCTGCGCCGAACTCGGCATCTTCCGCTCGAAGTTCGACGTGAAGAAACACGCCGACCTGAGCATCGTCGAGGAAGCCGCGAAGCGCGTGAAATAACGCGTTTCCGCGTATAGACTGTCGGCAGGCAAGGGACCGGGCCCTTCTGGCGCCCGGTCCTGCCCTTTCAAGGCCGGACACGCCCCGTGACATCGAACGCGCAGATCGTCGTTGACCAGGTCGGCCATCGTTACCGGCCGCCCACCGGCCGCGAGGTGGTCGCGCTCGAAGACGTCTCCCTGAGCGTCCAGAACCGCGAATTCCTCGCGCTGCTTGGGCCGTCCGGCTGCGGTAAGTCGACTCTGCTCTACATGATCGGCGGCTTCCTGCCGACCGTCACCGGCTCGATCCTCGTCGACGGCAAGCCGGTCGCCGGACCCGGCCCCGACCGCGGCGTCGTGTTCCAGCATTTCGCGCTGTTTCCGTGGAAGACCGTCAAGGCCAACGTGCTCTACGGCCTCGAGCGCACGCAGCTTGCGCGCGGCGAGCGCGAACAGCGCGCGCAGGCCTTCATCGACATGGTCGGGCTGACCGGCTTCGAGGACAGCTACCCCTCGCAACTTTCCGGCGGCATGAAGCAGCGCGCCGCGATCGCGCGCACGCTCGCATTCGACCCTGAGATCCTGCTGATGGACGAGCCGTTCGGCGCGCTCGACGCGCAGACGCGCAGCCTGATGCAGGCCGAGCTTTTGAACATCTGGCGGCGCACGCCGAAGACCGTCATCTTCGTCACGCACGACGTGCAGGAGGCCGTCTTCCTTGCCGAGCGCGTGGCGGTGATGTCGGCGCGCCCCGGCCGCATCAAGACGGTCATCGACACGCGGTTCGACAAGACCGACCCGCACGTCTTCAAGTCGAAGGCCTTCGTCGACAAGGTCGACGAAATCTGGGGGCTGGTGCGCGACGAGGCGATCAAGGCGCAGGCGAGCCGGCAGCCATGAGGACGGCGCTGATCCGATATTCGCCGCTGCTGATCCTGGCGATCGCCTGGCAGCTCATCGCCCATTTCGAGCTGGTGTCCTCGACGGCTTTGCCGCCGCTGACGCAGATCGGCGGCGCCTGGCTCGAATTGCTGCGGTCCGGCGATCTCCTGAAGAACGCCGCGCCGTCGCTCTACCGCGCAGGGGCCGGCCTGATGCTGGCCGTCGCCGTCGGCGCCATCCTCGGCATCGCCATGGCGTGGTGGCGGCCGGTCAATGTCGCGCTCGGCCCGCTGGTCGAGGCCTTCTACCCGATGCCGAAATCGGCGCTCATTCCGGTGACGGTGATCTGGCTCGGCTTCGGCGACGGCTCGAAGATCCTGCTCATCTTCCTCGGCTGCATGCTGCCGGTGACCATCGGCGCCTATAATGGCGCGCGCTCGACCGAGCAGGTGCTGGTCTGGTCTGCGCGCTGCATGGGCGCGGGGCGGCTGCGCATGATGTGGGACGTGGTCGTGCCGAGCGCGCTGCCCGAGCTGTTCAACGGCATCCGCACCGCGCTGGCGCTCGCCTTCATCCTGATGGTGACCTCGGAGCTGATCGTGGCGCGCGAGGGCCTCGGCAACCTGATCGGCTATCTCGGCGCCAACGGCTCCTATGCCGCCATGTACGCCGTCGTCCTGACGGTGGCACTGATGGGCTTTGCCGCCGACCGCGTCTATCAGGCCCTGACGCAGCGCCTGCTGGCGTGGCGCGAGACGGGGCTGGCATGAACACCGCCCGCCGCCTCGCCCGCGCCGCGGCCTGGGGTGCGGCGCACCTCGGCGGCATCGTCGCGCTGCTGGTCGCGTGGGAGCTGTTCGCCCGCTCCGGGGCGGTCACGATGTTCATGCTGCCGCCGTTCAGCGCCGTGGCCGAGCGCATCTGGACCGACGCCGTCGGCGGCACGCTGTGGATCAATATCGGCCTGACGCTCTACCGCGCCTTCGCCGGGTTCCTGCTGGCCTCGGTGATCGGCGTCGGGCTGGGCGTCGCCATGGCGCGGACCCGGCTGGCGCGCTGGTTCTTCGATCCGATCATCTCGGTCGGGTTTCCGATGCCGAAAGTGGTGTTTTTGCCGGTCATCATCCTGTGGCTGGGCGTTTTCGACGTCTCGAAGGTCACGATGGTCACGATGGAAGCGATTTTTCCGGTCGTCACCGCCACCGTGCTCGGCATCGAGGGCGTCGGGCATGAATTGATATGGTCGGCGCGCAACATGGGCGCCAAGGACCGCGAGCTGCTGTGGCAGGTGCTGCTGCCGGCGGCGTTCCCGCAGATCATGACCGGCATTCAGGTGGCGCTGCCGATTGCGCTCATCGTCGCCATCTTCACCGAGATGGCGATGGGCGGCTTCGGCCTCGGCGGCGTCATGATGCAGGCCTCGCGCTTCGCCGATTCACGCGGCGTGTTTGCCGGCATCGTCGAGATTGCCGTTGTCGGCTACTTTGCCGTTCTTGCCCTTGTTGTGCTCCGCCGCCGCCTCCTCCGCTGGCACCAGGAAGCCAGCGCGCCGAGCACCGTCTGACGGGGTGTCCCACTTACGGCACGCGCCGCGGCGAACCCTGCCCTTCATAGACGGAGCGAAACGCGGCAATCGCCTGCTCGGCGGCGGCGGCGTCGATGTGCCGGTGCGTGACGAGCCGCAGCGACGTGCGCGTCCATGCGCCGGCCCGCACGCCGTTGGCCGCCAGTCTTTCGTTCCAGGCGTCGGCCGTTGAATTGGTCCGGCTTAGGTCGACCATGACGATGTTGGTCTCGACGCGCTTCACATCGACGAGCGTCGGATCGATGGCGCCCAGCCCGCGCGCGATCTGCTGCGCGTGGCGGTGATCGTCCGCGAGCCTGTCCACCATCCGTTCGAGCGCGACGATCCCGGCCGCCGCGACGATGCCGGCCTGGCGCATCGCGCCGCCGACCATGCGCCGGTAGGCCCGCGCCTCTTCTATGAAGGTCGCGCGTCCGCACAGCACCGATCCCACCGGCGCGCTCAGGCCCTTGCTCAGGCAGAAGCCGACGCTGTCGCCGTAGCGGGCGATGTCCGACGCCGGCACGCCAAGCGCCGCCGCCGCGTTGAAGAGCCGCGCGCCGTCGATATGGATCGGAATGCCCGTGCTCGCGGCCGCATCCTGCAACTCGGCGAGACAGGCGAGCGGCGGCACCGTGCCGCCGGCATCGTTATGGCTCGTCTCGATGGCGATCAGCGAGGTCGCGATCCGCGTCTTGGTCGTCTTCGGCTGGATCAGCTCGCGCAGACCCGCGACGTCGGGGACGCCGGCGGTTGCCGGATAGACCTTCGGAAACAGGCCGGCCAGCCGCGCCACGCCGCCCAATTCGCTGCGCATGATGTGGCCGCGCGCATCGAGCAGCACCTCGCCGCCGCGCTGCGCGTGCGTGAGCAGCGCGACGAGGTTGGCCATCGTGCCGCTGGCGACGAGGAGCCCGGCCTCCTTGCCGGTCATGCGCGCGGCCATCGCCTCGAGGCGGCGCACGGTCGGGTCGCCGTCGCGGGAATCGTCGCCCACTTCGGCGTCGCGCATCGCCTGCCGCATCTCGTCGGTCGGCAGCGTGACGGTGTCGCTTCGCAGGTCGATCATCGCGCTCTTCCCTACAGTGTCGACAGCTCGTAGCGGCGCAGCAGCCGGTAGACCAGCGCGACCGGCAGCACCGTGAACACGATCAGGATCGTCGCCGCCGCCGCGGCCTCGCCGGCGCTGGTGCCCTCGAGCGCCTGGAACATCGCCACCGTCATCGTCGTCCACGGACCGCTATAGAGCACGATGGTCGAGCTCAGTTCGGAGGCGATCGTGACGAAGCTCAGCACCAGACCGCCGACGATGCCGGCGACAATCAGCGGCACCGTGATGCGCAGGAACGTCACAAAGGGCGGCACGCCGAGATTGATCGAGGCTTCCTCCAGATTGCCGTCAATCTGGTGCAGGATGCCGGCGGACGAACGCACCGAGAACGGCAGCTTTCGCACCGCATAGGCGATGACCATGATGATCCAGGTGCCGGTGAGAATGACCGGTCCGCTGTTGTAGGTCAGCACGAGGCCGATGCCGAGTACCGTTCCGGCGACCGCGAACGGCGCGGTGGCGGCGATGTCGAGCAGCGCCGTCAGGCGCGAGCGGCGGCGCGCCAACAAATAGCCGATCGGGACGCCGATCAGCGTCGCCAGCACCGCGCCCGCGGCCGCCAGCATCAAGGTGTTGGCCAGCGGCCGGTAGGAGCGGCCGAGGAGCTGCGCGAAATTGTCGAGCGAGAACTGGTAGTGCAGCACCGGGCCGTTGAACTGGAGGAACGAGATGATGACGACGGCCACGAAGGGAACGAGCGCGGCGGCCGTCACGATCCAGCAATAGCCCGAGGCGAGGAGGCGCAGGCCGGGACCAACCGGCAGCAAAGGCGGCGCGCGCCGCGCGCTGGTCGCGTAGTAGCGCCGGCCAAGGATATTGCGCTGGATCAGCAGCGCGACGGCCGTGCAGGCGACCAGCAGCATGCCGAGCACGCCGGCGGCGGCCGGATTGATCGCCGTTTCGCCGGCGAACAGCTTGAACGTCTCGACGGCCAGGATCGGCTTGTCCTCCGCCAGCACGAAGGGAACGCCGAAGTTCTCGATCGCCTCGATGAAAACGAGGAGCGCGCCGGCGAGGATCGACGGCAGCACGATCGGCAACGTCACCGTGACGAACGTGCGCATCGGCGAGGCGCCGAGGTTCTGCGCCACCTCTTCGACCGAGACGTCCACCGATTTGAAGGCCGCCACCGTCGGCAGGACGACATAGGGGTAGAGCGTCAGCACGTAGGTGACCACGATCCCTGGCGTGCCGTAGATCGAGCCGAACGGGATGCCGGCGGCGTGCAGTTCCCTCGTCACCAGCCCCGCCCGTCCGAACATGAGCACGAGTGCATACGCACTCACGAACGACGGCAACACCAGCGGCAACGCGGCGAGCGCGAGCAACAGCGGCTTCCCCGGCATCGGAAAGCGCGCGATGCAGAACGCGAACGGCACGCCGATCACGATGGTGAAGACAAACGCCGCCGCGGCGATGACGAGGCTGTTCGCCAGAGCATCGAGAAAGAACCGGTTCGAAAGCACGTGCGGGTAATTAAAGAGCGTCAGCGACGTGCCGGCGGCGTCATAGACGCTGGCGCGAAAGACACGCAGCACCGGCACGAGGAAGAATGCGCTGAGGAAGACGGCGGCGGTCAGCGCGATCGCCGCCTGGAATCCCGGCGCTCGGACAAGGCTCCTCATCGATCTTTCGTCCAGACGACGGCCCGCGCCGGATCGTAGGCCATGCTTATCTCGCCGCCGCCGGCCGGGGCCGAGGCGACGGCGACCTGCAAAGGCGGCGCGCCTTCGAACATGCGGACATAAAGGCGCGTCACCGCGCCGAGATATTCGACGCCGCTCAAGGTTCCAGAAAGCGTGATCCAGCCGGCGGGCGCAGCCTCGCCCGCCACGAGCAGCCGGATGGCTTCCGGACGGACGGAGATTTCGACCCGGTCGCCGGCTTGCGCGCGGGCGTCGTGCACACGCAACGCGCCGCCCGCGATGGCGACGTCGATCTGGTCACCGACGCGGCCCGTGACGACGCCCTCGAACAGGTTGGTCGCGCCTACGAACTTCGCGACGAACGGACTTTCCGGCGCGCCGTAGATCGCCGCGGGCTCGCCGAGCTGCTCGACCCGGCCGGCCCGCATCACGGCAATCCGGTCCGACATCGACAGCGCCTCGTCCTGATCGTGCGTGACGTAGATGACCGTTATGCCGAGCGTCTTCTGCAGCCGGCGGATCTCGCCGCGCATCTCGACGCGCAGCTTGGCGTCAAGATTGGACAGCGGCTCGTCGAGCAGCAGCACGCTCGGCTCGATGACCACGGCGCGGGCGATGGCGACACGCTGAAGCTGGCCGCCGGAGAGCTGGTGTGGCCAGCGGTCCTCATAGCCTTGGAGCTGGATGAGCTTGAGCGCGCGCGCGATGCGCTCCGCCCGTTCGGCGGACGGCACGTTGCGGGCGCGCAGCCCGTAGGCGACGTTGTCGCCGACGCGCAGATGCGGAAAGATCGCGTAGTTCTGGAACACCATGCCGGTCTTGCGCCGGTGCGGCGGCAAGGTGTCGATCCGCTCCGCGTCGAACAGAATGCGGCCGGACTCGAGATCGCAGAAGCCGGCGACCATGCGCAGCAACGTGGTCTTGCCGCAGCCGGAGGGGCCGAGCAGCGTGAAGAACTCGGCGTCGCGGATGGCGATCGACACGTCGTCGACCGCCCGCACGCTGCCGAACGTGCGGACGGCGTTCTCGATGGATATCGACGTCACTTGACGCGGCTCTCCGTCATCTCACCGCGTGCTGCGGACGATGTCCTGGATCTTCTGCAGCGTTTCCGTCCGCTTCTGCGTCCAGCCCGCCTCGTCGTAGGTGAGAAGCTTGACCTCTTTCAACGCCGGCATGCCGCCCGGCAGCTTGGAAAGATCGAGATCCTGACGCGCGGGCCTGCGGAAGAACTTGCGCACGATCTCCTCGCGCACTGGCTTCGAGGTGATGTAGTCGACAAATTTCTTCGCCGCCTCGGCGTTAGGGCCGCCGCGGATGATGCCGACGCCTTCCATTTGCGCGACCGTGCCGTCCTGCGGATAGATGACCTTGACCGGCGCGCCGCCCGCCGCCCATTGCAGCCCGGCATATTCGAGCGACATGCCGAGCGGAAACTCGCCGTTGCCGACGCCCTGGAACACCAAGGTCGACCGGTTGAGCACCTTGGTGTTGGTCAGGAGCTTCGTCATCTTCGGCCAGCCGTCGCCGCCCCAGCTCTGAACCAGCATGGTCACGTTGGTGTAGGCGGAGCCGGAATTCGCCGGGTCGGTGAAGGCGACCTTGCCCTTCCATTTCGGATCGAGCAGATCGGACCAGCCTTTCGGGCCTTCGGCCGCGGGCAGGTCCTTGGTGTTCTGCAGGATCACCAGCAGATGCACGTTGGTGCCGATCCACAGGTCGCCCGGGTCGCGGAAGTCGGCCGGCGTCGTCTCCTTGTCCTTCGCGGCGTAAGGCGCGAGCAGGGCCTTGTTGGTTTGCAGGAGCGCGCGGCTCACGCCCCAGATGATGTCGCCGAGCGGCTTTTCCTTCTCCGAGGCGATGCGGCGAAACAGGACGCCCGAGCCGGCCGTGACGCCTTCCACGGTGATGCCCGTCGCCTTGGTGAAGCCGTCGAACACGAACCGGTCGAGATTGGCGTCGTTCGCGGAGTAGACGACGACCTTGTTCTGCGCATGGGCCACACCGCCCAGCGCCATGACGGCCATGGCCGCCAATACAGCAAACATGCGACGCGTCGACATCCCGATCCTCCCCGTTTTTCTGCGCGGTTTCCGCTTCTGTCGTTGGGTTGAACTATAGCCCTCGGAACCAAGGGCCTCAATCAGGCTCGCTCCTAGACCGCTTCGAGCGCAGCTTTCGCCGCCGTCGTGCCGGCGCCGGGCGCGACCGAGCGGCCGAGATGGCGCAAGGTCGCCTCCAGTTGCGCAAGGTCGGTCATTATGTCATCGGCGCCGATCGCGCCCATCGTGCCGAAACGGATCACGCGATTGGCGAGCTTCGTGCGCTGCCCCGCGATGACCGTATGATACTGCGCGTACATGTGCCGGACGATGGCCGAGCCTTCGAGGCCTTCGGGCACCAGCGCCACGGTGACGGTCGCGGAGCGCAGCTTCGCCTCGGGCAGCATCGGCAGGCCGAGCGCGACGCAGCCGGCCTGCAAGGCGCCGGCCACGCGGCGGTGACGCCGCAGCACCGCGGCGAGCCCCTCCTCGTGGATCATAATGAGCGCCTCGCGCAGCGCCAGGATCAGCGGCACTGGCGGCGTGAACGCGGTCTCGCTGTTCTTTGCCGCCGCCTTGGCCTTGCGCAGGTCGAAATAAAAGCGCGGCTGCGTCGCCGCGGCCTCGATGACACGCATGGCCTTGTCGCTCGCCGCCAGAATGGCCACGCCGGGCGGCGACATCAAGGCCTTCTGCGTCGCGGCGATGAGGATATCGACGCCCCATTCGTCCATGCGCACATCGATGCCGGCAAGCCCGCTGACGCTGTCGACGATGAGCAGCGTCTCCGTTCCGGCAAGCAGCGCGCCGATCGCCGCGATGTCGGTCACGACGCCGGTCGAGCTTTCGTTGTGCACGCAGACGACGGCGCGGTACTTGCGCTGTTTCAACCGCTCGGCGACCTCCGCGGCATCCGGCGCCCCGCCCCACGGCACGTCGACCTTGTCGACCTCAGCCCCGAGGCCTTGGACGATGCTGACGAAGCGTTCGCCGAACTGCCCGCACACCAGAACGAGGACGGCGTCGCGCGGGCTCAGCACGTTCGTCAGCGCCGCTTCCATGCCGGCGGTGCCCGAGCCGCCGAACATGAACACATGGCCCTTCGTGCCGGCGACGTTGCGCAGCATGTCGACGCAATCGGAGAGCACGCGGCGGAATTCCGGCCCGCGATGGCTGAGCACCGGCAGCGCCATTGCCCGGCGCACGCGCTCCGGCACCGCGGTGGGGCCGGGGATGCGCAGGCGGTAGTCGGGAGGGATGAGATCGAACGCGGAGGGAGGGCTATCGGCCATGATCGAGACTAACACCGGCGGCGGCCCGCTTCACCAGCGCCGGCCTGCATGGCGGCCAAGCGCGACAGCGACGCGAGGGCGCGAAGCCCGACACAGCTGTATGGAGTTGCTGGCTGGGGCTGCAGCGTGGATCGCGGACGTGTCCTGCCGAATTCCTTGCAAACAGGGACTTTTGCAGAGAATTCTGCCGGCATCAGGTTTTCCAGTGCAGCACCGCTCGCTCGACCCCGACGATGATTTGAGTTGCTCCGACGCTGCAAACGACGAGGGCGAGCACGCCGGCGAATATTCCGCTCGAGCTGAAGTTTCCGGCCGAGTCCTCGATAAGGTAGCCGATGCCTCGGTTGCCGGCGATCAACTCACCGAAGACAGCAGCCGTGAACGCATAGCGCACCGAAATGCGGAGTCCGGAAAAGACCCAGGGCATGATGCCGGGCAACATGACCTGACGCACGATCTCGCGCCGGTTCGCGCCCATCAGCCGGTAGGCGCTGGCCCAGCCGCGGTCGAGGTCATGAATGCCGTCGAGCGTGTTATAGAGGAGAAGGAAGTACACCGTGACGGCGACCAGCGCGATCTTCGATTCGATGCCTATCCCCAAGAAGATCACAAAGAATGGCGCAAGAGCGATCTTCGGCAGCGAATAAAGCGCGACGATGAACGGGCTGAAGATCGCCTCGACCCGGGTTGATAATCCGAGCAGCAAGCCGGTCGCCACGCCGGCGATCGCGCCGATCAGGTAACCCAAGGCGGCGGAGCTGATCGTCGCGGTCAGGTGCACCCAAATCGAACCATCGGAGAACCATTTATAAAGCTGCGCGACAATTGCGCTCGGAGCGGACACCCACAGGCGCGGCAGGAATATTCCCGATCCGACCTCCCATAGCGCGAGAAGGACGGCGACGATGACGAACTGGCCGAACAGACGGCCGCCGCGGGACGTCAGGAATTGCGAGAGCCGCCCCTCGCCCGGCATCGCGCGGCGCGGCGCGCGCGCCGCGCCGGCTACAAGCGACTCTTCACTGTCGCGGGCGACATAGGCCATGCGTCAATCCCGGTTGACCTCGTCCTGCAGGTGATCCCAGAGCTCCTCGTGAAGCTCGGTGAAGCGCGGCGCAAACCGGATTCGGAAGACATCGCGCGGCCGGGGCAGATCGATCTCCCGCACAGTCTTGACACGGCCGGGCCGGCCCGAAAACACGACGACGCGATCCGCGAGCGCAATCGCCTCGGCAAGATCGTGCGTGACGAACAGCACCGTCTTGCGGCCGATGCCGACGATGCGCTGAATCTCGTCGTGCATCACCAGCTTGAGCTGCGCGTCGAGCGCGCCGAAGGGCTCGTCCATCAGCAGCGTCTCGGGATTGTAGATGAGCATGCGCGCCAGCGCGACGCGGCGGCGCATGCCACCGGACAGCTCGCCGGGATAGTGTTTCTCGAAGCCCTGCAAGCCGACGAGCTCGATCATACGGTGAATCTTCTCGTCGCGCTCGCTCTTCGATGTCTTATGCGCCGACAACTCGAGCGGAGAACCGATGTTGTCGCCGGCGTTTCGCCACGGCAACAAGGTGTCCCGCTGGGTCATGTAGCCGACGCGCAGGTTGAGATCGTCGACAGGTCGTCCGTCGTAGGTCAACCGGCCCTCGCTCGGGCGCAACAGGCCCGCCACCATGTTCAGAATGGTCGACTTGCCGCAGCCGCTCGGTCCGACCAGCGCCACGAACTCCTCGCGTTCGACCGAGAGATCGGTCGGCGCCAGCGCCATAATCGCCCCGGAGTCCCGCTCGAACGCTTTCGAGACACCTTCGAGCTTGAGAAGTTCTTGGCCGTTCGCCATCACGCCACCAAAAGTCGCCAGCGCATTATGCGGCGTTCCAGCTTGTTCGCAGCCTCGCCGATCGTCACGCCGATGACCATCAGGACGGTCAGCGCGCTGAGCATGCCGGTAATATCGATCTGCTGGCTGGCGTACATCAGCAGGAAGCCAACGCCGGCGCGCGCGAGCAGCATCTCCCCCACGGTTGCGGAAATCAACGAATACGGCAAGGCGATCTTCAGGCCCGACAGTATCCAGGCCAGGCACGCCGGAGCGATCATTTTACGTATGACTTCGCTGCGGGACGCTCCGAGGAGCCGGTAATTCTCGATCAGCTCGCGGTCGATCGTCTGCACTCCGGCGAACGTCGTGAAGAACAGAAGAAAGAACGTCACGATCGAGACAAGGATGACCTTCGGCGCGAGGTCGAGCCCGAACCAGAAGATCAGCAGCGGCGCGAGCGTGACCAGCGGAATGCTGTAGAGACCGAAAATGATCGGCCGCACGAGGCCCGCGACCACGGGCAGCCGTCCGAGTACCAGGCCAAGGAGCGTACCGACCGGCGCACCGATCAGCAGGCCGCAGGCCATTTCCGTTAACGTCGTCGCAATGTGAAGCAAAAGGCCATCGCCGGCCCAGGTCCAGAGCCGAGCGAGGATCAGGCTTGGCCGGCTCGACCAGACGTCGCTGACGAACCGGCCGTAGAACTCCCAGCCCGCCAGCAGGAGGGCGAACAGCACCAACCGGCAAACAATTACGATCCGCCGCTCGGCGATGACATTCCGGACCACGGCCGTCGCCATCCGTTAGTGAGACAGACCTGCGAGGGCTTCCTTGGCGAGGCTGTCGTTGACGACCTCGTCGAATTTCGCGGAGACCTTCTGCTTCGCGCCGATATTCATCCATGCGACCGTCTTGTCAACTTGCTCCTGCGTCAGGACCGGCGAGCGGGCGCTGGCCTTTCGATAGGTTTCGACGACTTGCGGGAACACCGAGGCGTCGATATCGGGGAAGAACTTGCGCATGATCTTGGCGGTTTCTTCCGGGTTCTTCTGCGCAAAGACCATGGCCTCGGCGAGCGCCTTCATCGCGCGCCGCATCAGGTCCGGCTTCTTCTGGAGTGTGGCGCGGCTGGTCGCGGTGACGACGAACGGCACATTTATGAGCTCCGGCACCTCGTTCTTGAAAGGATTGATGACGGTCTTGCCGAGCCCCTTCTGCTCGATGATTTCCGGGACCGGCGCAACATAGACCACGCCGTCCGTCAGCTTCTTCTCGAATGCAGCGAGGATCGAAGAGCCGGCACCGAACGGCACCAGACTGACCGTCTTGTCGGGATCGTAGCCGCGCGCCACGAGAACGCTGCGGATCAGAGCGTCGGTCGAACTGCCCGGCGACGAAATGCCGATCTTGAGACCGGCGAGCCGTTTCACCTTCTCGTCCACCGGCATGTCGAGCTTGATGCCCTGCTTCGCGATCGCTTCGTTCGACAGCGCGATCGTCATCCCGTAGACGTCGAACACGTCGCTGATGGCGACCATGTCGGCGCCCTCGCCGCGCGCCTTGACGACGTGAAAGAACGCCATCGGGGTCATGTCGGCGCTGCCTCCGAGAATCGATGCCGCCTGGCGAGTCCCTGAATTGACGTTGACCCACTCGGCGTCGATCCCGTTTTTCTCGAAGAACCCGCCGCCGCGAGCGATGTAGAACGGGAAATAGTGCATCCCGTCGCCGCCGGAGGTGATGGTGAGCTTCTCCAGTTTCTGCTGCGTCTGCGCTCCGGCCGGCGCGAAAACGAAAACGGCCAGGAACAAACCTGCAAGTATCCTTCGCATTCTCTCCTCCCGTCAGATCGCCTTATTTTTCTACTGAGCGATTCCAAGTATCCGGCGCGCGTCGGCGGGCGACGCGACCGGCCTGCCCCAGATTCTGGCCGTCTGCGTCCACTGTTCCACCGACTGGGCGTTGCTGGTCGCGAGTTCGCCATGTCGCAGGTAGACGAAGTCCTCCATGCCGCAGCGGACGTGCCCGCCTCTTGTGAAGGCCTGCATTTGCAAGGCGACGTATTCGTCGGGGTTCGAGGTCTGCGCCGAGACCGCCCACTCCGTTTGCTCGGGCATGTATTCGAGGCACATGTCGAGCATGCGCGCGTCGAGCGGCATGCCGCCCGGAACCCCGAAGACGAACTGGATGTAGTACGGCGGTTTCAGGAGTTTCTTCGCGATCAGGCCGTTGATGGCGGCAATGTGCCCAACGTCAAAAATCTCGACCTCCGGCCGGATGTTCCTGGCGAGCATCCGGCCCGCCATCTCTTCGAGATAGGCGAGCGAGTTGTTGTAGATGCGGCTGCCGATATTGATGGGTCCCGCATCGAGCGAGACCATTTCCACACCCGCGTCCGCAATGCTGAGCCGCATTTTGTGGTCGGCCTTGCCACCGTCGTCGCCTGCGCTCAGATTGATAATGGCGTCGCAACCCGCCGCTTCGATCCTGTCGACGATGTTGCGGTACGCACTAACGTCCATAATGGTTGAGCCGTCTGCAAGACGCGCATGTAGGTGGACCATCGCCGCGCCGGCCCGCCAACAGGCCAGTGCCTCCTCGACGACGGCTTCGGGCGAAACCGGGTGATGCGGTGTCTTCGATTTCGCCGGCGCGCCGCCGGTCGGCGCGGCACAGATGATCAACGGCTTCATGCGGAGGCACCTTCACGGACGAGACGTTGCGACATGAACGGGACCAGACCGCCGGCCGCGATGATCGCCAATATCGAGGGACCGAACGGCGCGAACGCGGCCGATTTGCCGCCGCTTTCGACGACGCCTCGATCGAAATCGACCGTCATCTCGGTGCCTTGCTCCGCAAAATCGACCGCGGCGGGGCACACGACGGCTGGTAGGCCGATGTTGATGGCGCTGCGATAGAAGATGCGGCTGAAGCTGCGCGCAACCACGCAGGCGATCCCGGCTGATTTGATCGCGATTGGCGCGTGCTCGCGCGAGGAACCGCAGCCGAGGTTCTCGCCGCCGACCAGGATGTCGCCGGGCGTCACCTTCGTCGAAAACTGTGGAATGAGATTGTAGAAGCAGCCCTCGGCCAGGACTTTCGGGTCGAGCGAGCCGAGATAGCGGGCCGGGATGATCTGATCGGTATCGATGTGATCGCCGACGACGTGAGCATGGCCCTTCATGATCATGACAGCACCGCCTTTGGCGAGGCGATCTCGCCCGCCACCGCAGTGGCCGCCGCCACATACGGGCTGCTGAGATAGACTTGCGCCTTCGGGCTGCCCATGCGCCCCGGGAAGTTTCGATTGTGCGTGGCGACGCAGACATCGCCTTCGGCGAGCACGCCCTGGTGCCAGCCGGCGCATGGTCCGCAACCCGGCGGGTTGATCGTTGCGCCGAGCGCGCGGAACTCGTCGATCAGACCCAGTCTTTCAGCCTCGCGCATGATGATGTTGGTTGCCGGCGTCACGATCAGCCGCACGCCGGCCGCAACCTTTCGCCCGCGCAGCACCTCAAGCGCCTGTTGCAAGTCGATGATACGGCCGTTGGTGCACGTGCCGATGCAGACCTGCGTTACGCGAATGCCCTTCAGCTCCGACACAGGCACGACGTTGTCGGGGCTGTGCGGCTTGGCAACGACGGGCTCGAGCGCGGATACGTCGATGTCGACAGTACGCTCGAACTCGGCATCTTCGTCGGAATACACGGCCTCGTACGGCACCGTCGTCCGCGCCGCGAGATAATCCTTCACTTTCTGGTCCGGCGCCATGAAGGACGTCTTGGCGCCCATCTCTATGCCCATGTTCGAGATCGTGAACCGCTCGTCGACCGACAGCGCGTCGAGCGCCGGGCCGGAGAATTCGATCGTCTTGTAGCGTGCGCCGTCCACCGTCAGAGCGCGCTCGGTCGCGAGCACATAGTCCTTGCTGGTGACGTATTTGGCAGGCTTGCCGTTGTAGCGGACGCGGATCGTCTCCGGGACACGCACCCAGGTCTCGCCGAATGCGTAGATGTACGCCATGTCGGTCGAGCCCATCGGCAGGCCCCACGCTCCCAATGCACCGTAGGTGCAGGTATGCGAATCGGCGTTGCACACCAGCATGCCGGGCCGGATGAGGCCGAGGTCCGGGACCAGGGCATGATCCATGCCTTCCATATTGGCGAAGAAGCTCTTGATGCCCTGGTCGCGGCACCACTCGCCGACAAGGCCCACCGCCTTGCCAAAAGCCTCGTCGCGGAACGGCATGTGACGGCCGGCGACGATGCAGATCTTGTCCGGATCGAAGACCTTCGTTGCTCCCGCGCTGCGAAACTGTTTGACCGCAAGCGGCGACGTCATGTCGTTGGACATTGCGAGGTCAACCTTGACCGTGACCGTCTCCCCGACCGCGACGGAGTCCCGCCCGCAATGGCGCGCGACAATCTTCTGCGTGGCCGAAAGGCCCATGGCAGCATCCCTCCCGCTGAGGCGTCCCGTACTGTTATCGATAACAGTAGTTGGATCGCGCCGCGCGCGTCAAGTATGGTGGCCGCCATGCCGAACAAGAAACGCCCCGCCGCGCTCCAGGCGCGCATGAAGGAAGTCGCGCTGCGCGCCAAGGTATCCGCCATGAGCGTGTCGCGTGCTCTGCGCTCGCCCGACCAGGTCTCGAGCGAGACGCTGCGCCGCGTGCAGAAGGCGGTTCGCGAATTGGGTTATGTGCCCAACCGGCTGGCCGGCGGCTTGAAGGCGCCGAGCCGCACCCAGCTGGCGGCCGCCATCGTACCCAGCCTGCAGAACTCGTTGTTCGCGGCGACCCTGCAAGGTCTTACGGATGCGCTGCGCAAGCGCGGCATCAACCTGATGCTTGGCGACAGCGGTTACTCGCGCGAAGCCGAAGAGTCGCTGATCGCGGCGTTCCTGGCGCATCGTCCCTGCGGCCTCGTGTTGCACGACACGAGCCACACCCCGGGCGTCCGGCGCCTCGTCCGCAATGCCGGGATACCGGTCGTCGAGACGGGCAACCTCGTCAACCGGCCCCTCGATCTGCTGGTCAGTTATTCGAATTTCGCCGCCGCGAGGGCCATGACGGACTATCTCGTTGGCCGAAGCTATCGCCGCATCGCATTCGTCGGGCAGATCGCCAGCCTGAACGAGCGGGCCCGCGAGCGGCAGCGTGGCTACCGCGCCGCGCTCACGGCCGCCGGGCTCCCGCTCGAGGAGGCGCTTACGATCGAGACCCCTGGCAGCTTCGAAAACGGGGCGAAGGCCATCGTCCAGCTCATGGGCGTCCGTCCGAAAGTTGAAGCTGTATTCTTCGCCGGTGACGTCCTGGCCATCGGTGCCATGCTGGAATGCAATCGGCGCGGATGGGAAGTCCCGAAACAGGTCGCCATCGCGGGATTCGACGATTGGGAAATCTCGCGCCGCTTCGCCATTCCGATTACGACACTGGATATCCCCCGCTACCAAATCGGCGAGAGGGCGGCCGCGCTCATGCTGCGCCGGCTTGATGGGGAACGCGGTAAATTGCCGCCGATCGACGTCGGATTCCGGATTATCGAACGCGCGAGCACATAGCCTCGAGCCAGGCAGGCCGGGATAACGGACATGACGAGCCAGGCTCGAGCCGCAAACCGGGGAAGCAATTAGAAAGGGATGAAAGGCCTGGCTGGGGCGTCAGTGCGAGCCGAGCGGGTCTCCTAGGCTTTTCCCTGCAAACAGGGAATTTTGCAGGGAATTCCGCCTCGCAAGGAGCAACTCCGCCTTAAGAGCCTCGATTTTCTATAGCAACTTCGTCAGCTTAGCGCGCCATTCCCTACGCACCGAAACAGGGAAACTCGCGTCGCTGATCAGGCAACTGAAGGTTCGGATCAGCGAATTGTTGACAAGTCGATGGTTCTGGAGAGGGCGGCCCCATCGACGGCGGACCAGACCATCACATCGGTCCCCCACGCGCCATAATCTACCATTGGCGCATTAGCTCTGCTGAGGTCGGCTTTGAGCCATTTCCCGACATACAAACCCGGTCGACGACGATCGAACGTACCGTCCTTGGCATTGACAAATTTGGTAGCTCAAGGCTCATCAAGCGCGCATGCGCGCCGCCTTTGTCGCTCTCGCAGCCCTGTTGCTTGCTGCGCCCGCGTTCGCCGTCACCGGCAACGCGCCGCCGGCCGCGGGCCTCGCCGCGCGCGCCATCGTCATGCTAGTGGACGAGAAGGACGACCTCTGCACCGCGACGGCGCTGGCGCCGGACCTCGTGCTCACTGCCGCGCATTGCGTGGCGCGGCCGCTCAGGCGCGCCGTCAAGGTCTACCAGACCGGCGAGACCATAGCCGTGACGCGCACGGCCTCGCACCCGCGCTTCAATTTCATGAACTACCTCGCCAGCCGCGCCACCGCCGACGTCGCGCTCGTGAAGCTCGCCGCACCTTTGCCCGACATCGTCGCGCCGGTGCTCCTGGCCGAGCCGCGCCGCGTCGCCGTCGGCGAGACGCTGACTATCGCCGGCTTCGGCGTGACGAAGAACGGCACGCCGATCGGACTCGGCATTCCGCGCGAGGCGAAGCTCACCGTCACCGGCAAGCCCGGCTCGCTGCAGATTCGCCTCGTCGATCCCGCAACGAAGAATGTCCGCCCCGGCCTCGGCGGCTGCACCGGCGATTCCGGCGCGCCGGCCTTCGAGACCGGAGCCGACGGTTCGCTGCGCGTGATCGGCGTCGTCAGCTGGTCGACCGCGCCGAACGACGAGGAAGGCTGCGGCGGCCTGACCGGCCTGACGCCGCTTCTTCTTTATCGCGACTGGATCGCCGAGACGGCGAAGACGATCGGCGCGCGCTGAATTAACCCGCCGCTCACCATGCCGGCCAACCTCCGCTTAAGCCTGCGCGCCTAGAACAAAGGCATGAGCAGCGTCACGGCCATCGCCGCCTCGGGCATGCTGAACGCCGCCGCGCGCTTTGACGCGTCGGCAGCGAAGGTCGCCGATCCGTCGTCGGGCGCCGATCTCGTGACCGAGGCCGTCAACCAGATCGAGGCGCGCGTCTCCTTCGCCGCCAACGCGCTGGTATTGCGTGCGGGCAGCCACATGATCGGCGCGCTCATCGACCTCCTCGCCTAAGCCCCTGATCCGCCGCCATTCGCGCGCGAGGTAAGGTTACCCGGTCAGCTTACCGGGCGGCTTTGCTCGCCTCGGCCCCGCCGGCGCGATAGTTCCCAACCCTCGCGCGTGGATTGTCACGCACCAAGACCGACGGAGACGCCGCCCCCGCGGCCGCAAGCCGCGCCAGACTGAGTGAGGTTGAATTGATAAAGCCCGCATCCGTTTTCATCACGGCGATTTTTGCCTGCCTGATCGCTTCCGCCGCAAACGCCCAGCACCATCACCGCCACCACACGCAGGCGATCGTCGTCTGCGACCAGCGCGGCTGCTCGGATCGCGCCACGCCGCGCCAGGCGCGTGACGACGCCAACACCGCGCGCGCCGACGTCAACGTGGTCGACGGCAACGGCAACGAGGCCGTCATCGGCGGCCGGCCGGAAGGCTGCCCTTACGAGTTCTGCGGCTGCGAGGCCTCGCGCTACGTGTTCGGCGAAATCCGCCGCGAGCTCAATCTCGCCTCCGCCTGGATCCGAAAATTCCCGCGCGCCGAGCCGGCGCCCGGCACGGCGGCCGCGCGCAATCACCACGTCATGATCCTCATCAGCCATGTCGGCGGCCGCGACTGGCTGGTGCACGACGGCAATTCCGGCAATCACAAGACGCGCGAGCACGTCCGCTCGATCGCCGGCTACGTCATCGTCGACCCGCACGGGGTAAGGGCGGCGAGCGCGGAGTAATGGAACACCTGATCGCCGGCTTGCCTCACGCTTTCAGCCATCACGAAGAGACCCCGTCGTTCGATGCTTACCTAGTTAGCACCCAGCAGCGGTCGGATCCGATCGCGGGCGGGCCCTTTCCGGACGATAGAGGCTGAGCCGGCCCAGCTCTCGAAGGACATTTGGATGACGCGATCGCACAGTAGCGAGCAGCTCGGGATTATTGAGAATTCTTCTGACGTAGGCCTCGGTCACCATCAGCGCACGAGCATCATTGGCGTACGATTGTGCCGCTTTCCAGAATGCCGTTTCCAGCGAGGGTATCACCTCCTCGATCAGCTCCAGCTCGGCCCGGCTGAGGCCTCGCATTCGCCGCTTGCCGCGGACGAAATCGCGCGCGTTAGAGGCAAAAACCAATACATTCAAGAACGAGAAAGAGAAATCAGAACAGGCGACCATAAGATCGGCAATCTCATTCTGGCGCCGAGCATTGACCCGCCTGAGCATCGAGTAGAAATAGAACTCTCCTGTATCGGCACCGATCTTTCTCAGTGCTGGTTCGCAGATACCCTTCGTGGTCACGCGCGTCATGCTCTCTCAACCGTATAGCCTACGGGCGGTAAGCGTGGGTATCGAATCGAGGCCCTTTCGCTTGAGCATTTTGGCGAAGTTCGAATCACGAAGCAGCGATTGAAGCGACTCCTCCAGACTTCTCTGCCGCGACGTGATCTCATGCGCCTTTTCAGCGAACGCCCTCATCGATCCGGAATACCTTTGGAATGCCCGAAGAAGCATCTTGGCGTGTGGCTTTTTTCGGTTGAGCCAACTAGAGGAGAACTTAGGCGCTCTCAGGCTTTCGAGCCGAGGAAGGCTGGGCTCAAGAACGCGCAGGGGCCGCGCCTCGACTAATACTTCGCGGGCAAACAGGCTCTGCATTGGTTCCAGCGTCTTACACTTAAAGCTTTCAATTTCTAAGTGATTTCGGTCGAACAGCAGCTGCTGCGCTACATTGGAAGTCAGGTCAGGCACAAAAAAATAGGCACCGGAGTCAATGGTGGTCTCTGCTGGGCGCACAATCATTAGCAAGTCTGATTGATGAACAATGCTTCTCTTGAGGACCCACCTTGGTTCGCCACCCAATGTACGGTAGAAGCAATGTGCATTCGCGATGAATATTGTAAGCTCATTGTTGATTAACAGCTTTGCTTGCCTTCGGTTTCCTACTTCTTGGACAGAATGGCCTAGTCGTTTGAGTTCCTTTGTAACCATCTGTACGACACGTCGCCTCGTCGAGACATAGCCGATCCCGTGCGACGCTCGCCGGTAACCGACGGCCTCGAAGGCCTCTAGCATGCTGCCGAAATGCTCCTTGAACGAGTTAGTCGCGGGACATCCTGCCGTGTCTCTAAGAATTGTCGACGACAATCTCCCGTGTCGGCACCAAATAGCAGTCAAGGTGCTTAGCAGCTCAAAGCTCGTGACACGCGGTTTAAGGCGTCGCAGCTTATTTTGCGCGAGCTGGAACACTTCCTTGTCGACGATCGGCTTAAATACCTCTTCGGCTCGAACCCATTGTCCCGGATGACGTTTGATCCGACGCAACCTGAGCCGGTACGACGTCTTACCAAAAACGTTGTTGCCTATGTATTTCTCGTTCGAGAGCATTGCACGGACGCCCTTGATGCGCCAAGGCCTGCCGGCGTTGTTGAGAATGCCTTCGGCATTGAGCTTGGCTGCAAGCGCACTGATTGAAACATCCGTCGTGGCAAACTCGGCAAAGACCCAGCGAACGGTTTGGACTTCCTTTTGAGGCCCAGGTACGAAGGTCGTTCGATCAGAAAATAGACATTTGCGCTGGCCGTTCTCCAATATCCCCTTGGGATGGCCGTGCTCGTCCAGAAGCATGCGGCGCAGCCCAAACACTGCGCGTCCATGGCTGAATCCGCGGCGGGCCATGTTGGTTTTTGCTAAAGACATTCTGCTGGATAATTCCCGGCTGTACTCGGCAGCCATAGCGCGCTTTATGCTCTTGATAATTGTAGCCGTGACGCTGCCATCATTAGCGAACTCTTCGGCGCAGTATCGCACCGCAATGCCCGCCTCACGGCACAGGAATTCGTAATGGGCGCTTTCATCAGCATCTTGGAAGCGCCCCCAGCGACTTACGTCATAGACAAGAACGGTCCCGAAATCGGCATTTCCATCCCGAACGTCCTGCAGGAGCTGCTGAAGGCCAACGCGTCCTTTGATACTTAAGCCGCTCCTCCCTTCGTCCGAATAGGTCCTAACGATTTCGAAGCCTTGGCTTGCCGCATACAGAGCAATCAACGTTCTTTGATTTTCAGTCGAATATTTCTGCATGTCCGTGGACATACGGACATACTGAGCAGCCCTCTTTGTCTGCTCGAACGGCATAGAGCTATACCTCTCGCCCGTGACGTGGCGGGTCGGCTCAGAAATACACGCAAAGGCAAGCGTACTATCGGAAGGCCATCGCGCCAATGGCTCTGGTTTGGACCATGAACTGCGCTTAGGCGCGGTATTTGCCCAGATCGACTTCAGCCTGGTCGGCTTTTGGCATCGAGAATGTTCGAGGCCATGCCTCGGGAGCGGACGTCAAATCGACTAGTGGTTTCATCAAGAGCGGACGCAAGCGACCGTCCTCGCTCACGTTAGCTTTGGCTCAACAGCCGACATAAGGCGCCTACCCAAGTATGTCAGCTTCGGGCCAGGTGCAGACCTCGTGCGACGCGGCGCTTTCGGCTATTTCGACTTAAGAGCATCCCTACAGCGATTTTCTCCTACGCGCGCCCAGGCATTGTGCAATGCCGCCATGACCTTGCTAGACCACGTGAAAGTCGGTCGGGAGAAGTGCGTTGACGCCGTGCAGAACCGCGACCGCAGTCGCGTCGGCCCCGCTGCCGCCATTCGCATCCCAATAGAGCGTTGCCCCGCTCGGGTTGCTGTTGTCGAGAATGAAGTCGCCGCCCGGTGCTGCATTAGTGACGGCGGCTGGCATTCCTGTCAGAACGGTTGGGGCGGCACCATGGGCGAGCGCGCCGCCGAAGCCGAACGCCGAGACCTGGATCACGTCGTGGCCGGAAGTGAAGTCCGCGATCGTGTTTGGCGTCTGCGGCGCGGCCGTGAATACGAAGCTGTCGTTACCGGCGCCACCTACAAGCGTGCCTCCCTGCGGGTTGGCCACCAGAACGTCGTCAGTGGCCGCACCGGAGGGGTTGTTGATCGTGGCGATGAAGGCCTTCGGCGAATTGCTGGCGTCGTAGTAGTTGCCGGCTACCTGCCCCGCATCGTTAATCCCGTAGACGCCGGTACTGTTGGTGCCGAGCGGGTTGTCGACAGTGACGACCACGCCGTTCGTTTCGATGTAGCCATGCCCGCGCCCGGCCGCATCCCAATAGACCCCGACGATCTGGCCCGCATTGTTGATGTCCGTCGCCGCCGTTTGCGTAGCGCCAGGCACGTCGATGTTCGTGAAGACGCCATTGTGCTCGAGGTACGAATGAGTTCCATACGTACCGATGATGTCGCCGGCATTGTTGATGCCGTTGGCGTGGGCGTCGTTCGAGCCGAACGGATTGAAGAACGTCAGGGTACCGCCGACGACGGAGAAGGCCGAGTACGTGTTGCCGCCGTGCAGGTAGGACGAGCCGATATAGTCGCCGGAGTCGTTGATTCCTTCCACATCCGTGCTGACGTTCGGGCTGAGGTCAATCGTCGTGACGGGCTGCCCGACCCCATTCTCGATGAAGCCGTAACGGGGCGTCGAGTTGTTCGGCGAATAGAAGCCAGCAAGGACACCATAGTCATTGATGTCGCTGACGTTGTTCTGGTTGCCGATGTGAACGAAGGTGAAGCTGCCGTTCTGATAGAGCCAGCCGTCGCCGCCCTGGATCGTAATGTTGTCGTAGGTCTCGTCATTGCCGACGACGATGCCGGCATTGTTGATGTCGCTGGCGCTGCCGATACCGTTGAGCGAGCCAGGAGCGGTGAGAGTTATGAAGTTCGACACCGACAGGGGTGAGGAAACATCCAGCGTTACCTGATGCGCCGCTGAAGTCGCCGTGCTGCCGCCCTCGCTCGCGTCGGCGGTGATGGATAGAGTGGCGGCCGTCGAGCCGACGTGCAGCGTCAATCCGGCCAGCTCGGCTTGGGTCAGGGTGATGGTGCCATTGCTCGCGACCAGCGCATCGCTATTGCTGTCGGTCATCGTGATGTCTCCCGGCAAGCCCGAGATCGTCACGTTGCCCAGAACGTCGTCGGCGTCGGCGGCGGTGACCGTTATTGGTAGCCCCACGGACCCGCCAGCAGCGGCGGACAAAGACGACGGCGCGGACACCGTTGGTGCCTCAGCACCGTCGCTGACGGCATAGGTTTCCGGGCTCACCGCGGTGTAGACACCCCCGGCGTCGTCGGCCGTCGTGGCGGCGACCCGCAGCCGGGCACCGTCGTCAGCAGCGGCAACCGTGTAGTTTTTGCCTGCCGCGTTGGCGATATTGCTCCACGTGTTCCCGTCGTCAAACGAGTGTTGCCATTGGAAGGAGAACGTCGACCCCCCGTTGTCGGTCTCGCCGACGAGCGCCGAGTTTGCGGTCAGCACCTCACCCGGCGTCGGCACGCCGTTCTGAATGAGGTTATGTGTGTAGTTCGCGATGGCGAGTTGGCCTGCGGCCGTGACGTGCTCGTTATCGGCCCAAAGATAGGTCTGGCCTGCATTCGCGGACTGCATTGTCGTCGCGTAGAGGCCCCACGCCTTGGCGATCTGGTTGGGGAGCGGGTCGATGTCAGCGCCGCCATTGGCGGGACTGTATGGATTGCCGGCCGTAAACGGCCCTCCCGGCGGCTGCACGGTGTTGGTGATACCGTACGGCGCCGGATTATTGGTGATCTGCCGCACGAGAGTGGAGTCGTCTGCAGCAAGGTAATGTACGCCCGCGGCATCGAGACCGGCCCACAATTTCGCATTGAACTCCGTGACCAACGCGCTCCGGCCTGCACCGTCGTCGATGACGATGTATTTCGCTCCCGCCGCCTGAAGTTGCGATAAGTCGGACACCAGCGCGTTGGCGGCGTTGTCCATATAAGCGAATTGCGCGGCTTGGCCGCTCAGGGTCTGCGCGATCTTGGAGTCATTGCCGCCGCCGCTGATCAGGTACAATGCGTTCGGATCGGCAATCCCACCCGTTGAAGCCAGATAAGTCTGGATCTGGCTGGTGACCGATGGGGCGAGCGAATTGGCCAGGCTGCCGGTCACCGTCGCGCCGCTGGCGGCGTAGTTCGTGCCGCCCGGCTCGCCGACTGCATTGGCCGTCAATCCGTAATCGGCGGCCAGCAGCTGCGAGTTCATCGTGCCGCCGATCGATGTCGGCAGGCCACCGCCGGCTGCGACGGCGGCATTGTACTGGTTCTGCAGCGTCGCGCTATTCGAGATCGCGTGTGTGAAGAAATATCCGCTGTCGATGTTGCTGTCGCCGAAGCCAAGGAACTTGCTGAACGACTGCGCTCCCTGTACCGCCAGGCCGCTGCCGACGCCGATAGTCACGGCGGCAACTGACGTGACGTCGAGCACTGGTGCGGTCGCCGCACTGTTGGCCGAAGCCGCGCCGCCGTCAGGATCCTGCGCCGATGCCGCCACGCGGATGAGGTGATTCTCGTCGGTTTCGACTGGGGTGTAGGTCGATGCGGTCGCGCCGGTGATATTGGCCCAGGTGGTGCCATTGTCGGCGGAGCTCTGCCACTGGTAGCTGTTGACGACGGCGTCGGCGTCGTTCGTAGACGCTTGCGCGGTCAGGGTCTGGCCTTCCTGCGCGGTGCCGGTGACCGTGACGGCGACCGCCAGGGGCACATCGACAACGGCGCCGGTCGGGTTGCTCGCGACCGAAACCGGATCGCCGCCGATCTCGACGCCGTGGCCGATCACCCGCAACAGATGGCCTTCGTCCGTCTCCTGCACCTGATAGGTCTGTGCGGTCGCCCCGGCGATATTGGTCCAGGTAGCGCCGTTGTCGCCAGAGCCCTGCCACTCGAAGGTGTTTGGTGAGCCGTTGCCGTCATTGTCGCCGATGAAACTGGCGGTGAGAATCTGACCTTCCGCCGGGTGTGCCGTGTTGCCCTGAATGGTCGCAGAAACATTGTCGAGCACAGGCGCGGTCGCCGCGCTGACCAGGCTGATCGACTGGTTGGTGTCATCGGTTGCGATGACCGACACGCGGAGAAGGTTGTTTTCGTCGGTCTCGGTCGCGGTATAGTGCACGCCCGTTGCGCCGGCGATGTCGGTCCAGGTCTGGCCGTTGTCAGTCGAGACCTGCCACTGGAACGTGGCGGTGCCGAGATCGCTGTCGGTACCGACGCTGAGATTGGCGTCGAGCGTCTGGCCCTGCTTGGCGAGACCGCTGATGGTCACCGACGCGCTGGCCGGATAAACGTCGACAACTGGTGCGGTCGGCGCGCTGTACGTATTGACGCTGTCGGCGGCGTCGGTCGCTATCACGCGGATGATGCTGTTCTCGTCGCTCTCCTGCACCGCGTAGATCGGGGCCGTCGCGCCTGCGATCGCCGACCACGTCGTGCCGTTGTCGGCCGAACTCTGCCACTGATAGGTCAGAACCGCGCCCGCATCGTTGCCGGCCGCCAGCGCCGTGAGGGTCTGACCCTCCTGCGCGGTGCCGGCGGCTTTCACGGAAAGGCTGCTGCTGGTGGTGGTGGCGCCGGGCTCGTAATCGATATCGAGCGTATGGCTGGCGGACTGACCGGCCCCGTCGGTGACCTTGATGTCAAGATATTCGTGGTGGATGACGCCGCCAGGCCAGGTCGACGGATCGACGGTATATGTCCAGTTCACCGTGCCGGCGCCGGAACCGGAGCCGTCGTTGCCGCCGGCGAAGCTGAAATTCAGCGTGCCGAGCGCGGCCGGGGCAAACCCGACCGGCTGCACGTCCATGCTCAAGGTGTGATGATCGAGCTGGTCGAGATCGGTGAAGTCGAAGCTGCCCGAGAGCGTCACCGGAGTGTGGCCGTTGCTGTCGAGGACGAAGCTTGTCGTCTGCACGCCTGCGATGACCGGCGGATTGTCGGGCGGCGTGAAATAAGAGCCCGCGATCTGCGCCAGCGGAATACTGACCAGCTGCGTGCTCGAAAGGCCGTTATTGTCGGTCAGCGTCGCAAGATAGTTTTGCGTCGCCGGAATATTGCCGTTCGCGGCCTGATACTCGGCCGGCGTCAGCGCGTAGGTAACGGTAACCGTGCCGTTTCCGGTTCCAGTCGAGTCGGCTCCGACCAAGGCATTGATGCTGCCGAGAAATCCGCTGCCCTGCGGCTGCAGCGTTACCGAATGAACGTCCGAGAGATCGACGTCGGCGAAAGCCATGATGCCTGACAGCGCCAGCCCGGTCGTCTGGTCGAAGCTTTGCGTGCCATTGCCCAAGGCCTGCAATACGGGCGCGTCGTTTGTGCCCGCCACATCGACACTGACGTGCTCGGTGGCGGCCGCGCCGTGCGAATCGGTCACGACGACGTCGAATCCGTCGGTGACGTGCTGTCCGGCCGCCAGCGCCTGGACGTTTGCGGCCTTGTCATTCAGGAGATATTGCCAATGGCCCTGCTGATCCACCATCAGGTTGCCGTATTGCCCCTGGACCGTGGAGACGTTTTCGGCCGGTTCGCGCGCGATGAACTGAGCGCGGGTCCAGTCTTCGCCGGCCACGGTAAAGACCTGCCCGGTCCCGGGAACCGTGAAAGTCGTGGTGTTGCCGCCGGCGTCGATGACATCGAAGTAGGCGGAGATGTCCTTCGAGCCTGCAACCGTGTGGGCGAGGTGTAGTGCAATCTGCGACCCCGCTAGTTGCGCCGGATCGATCGCGACTTCACCGAGCAGATTTGCTTGATTGGTCGTGAGATCAATATGTCGGAACTGGACGGCCAGATGGCCGTCGAGATCGCGCCGCACTGATAGCTCAAGCGTATCCACGCCGGTCGAGCTGTTGATACGGTCGGTCAGGCGGACACCATAGAGTTCATTGGTGTCGTCCGGATTGACGAAGTCGTAGCGGGCGGTGGCGTCGAACGTTGTATCCTGGCTTAACCGCGGAGAGCCATTGGCCGTGGTCGGTGTGGTGAAGGTCCCGTTCTGAATGGCGAAGCCGCTGTTGATCGAAGCGAGCGAACCCTCCAGTACCGCATGCCCATCCACTTCCGGGATCGTCGTCGTGATGGTGCCGCCATAAGGCGAACCGACGCCGCTCAACGGCACCGTGCCGTCGAAAGTATCGTCGAGTGAGACGCCGCTTGCGCTTGTCGCCTTGAACTCATCAAGCATTGCAACGAAGTCGCCGGGCGCCGAATGTCCACGCGCATTCGACCAGATGAACGTGTCATTGTGGTCGACATCGCTGGCGGTGAGCTGATCATTGGCAATGGGGTACTGATCCTCGGCGACGGACCCGGCCTGCGGCCCGCTGGTGATGACGGGCGCGTCATTGGCGCCGTTGATCGTGACCGTCACCTGCTGTGCTGTGCCGTCGGCCGTGTGCACGGTGAAGGAATCGGTCAAAATCTCGCCGGCGTTGAGCGCCTGCACCGCGTCGTTGGCGGTGTTGAGCGTGTAGCTCCATGTACCGCCTGCGGTCATTGTGAACGTGCCGTAGCCTTGGTCGCTCGCGGCCGCGGTGGTGACCGTCTGGAAGGTGTTGGCGGGATTATCGATATCGGTATCGGTCAGCGTGCCGGTAACCGTCGGCGCTGAGGGCGGAGCGTCATAGAGCACCGCTCCGGTCGAGGTGCCGGAAATGACGGCTGGATCGTTGACCGGTGTCACGGCCAAATCGATCGACTGCGTCGATGAGAGGGCGCCGCCGGCTCCGGTATTACCGAGATCGTTCGCCGTGACGATGAGCGTATCACCACCATTATAATTGGACGACGGCGTATAGGTCAGCCCGCTGGCGAGCGCGGTGTCGATATCGGACTGTGAACCGGTGAGTAGGACGGCGCCGCTGCCGAGCCCGCTCACGCTCAGTCCGGCGGTTGATCCGAGCGATAGCGCGCCGTTGCCGACGCCGAGAGACACCTGAATCGGAGCGTTGCCGGCGTCCACGTCGGAGATGCTGATTGTCTCGAGGGCCAACGGCGTGTCTTCGGCCGTGGTCGTGCCGCCCGTGCCGCTCAGGATCCAACTGTCGGTCACCACGTTGGCGAATGCAGCAAAGCCGTTGTCGTTTCCAGTGAAGGTCACATGGTCGATCTGCGGACCATTCAACGTGTAATGGACGGCCGGGCTGGCTCCATTGAACGGAAAGATCGATGTTGCGCTTTCCCCAACAGTGCCCAAGACATGATTGGCGGAATCGTAAGCGGTTGCCGTCCATTGTGGGTAGGCGCTACCGGACGGGCCGGGATTTTCGGTGACCCGGTCGAACGCGAAGCTACTGAGCGGATGAGCGAAACTGACCGTGTAGCTGACAGGGAATCCGCCTCCCTCTCCAATAACGTTGTGGCCTGTTGTTGCCGCGACAATGCCACCTCCGTAGATGGTCCGATCGTCGGCCACCGTCGGATCTGCACCGGACCCGCTCGATGAAATGGCGATTCCGAATCCAGCGAGATAACCGCTCAAGGCAACGCCATCGATCGAGCCCGTTCCTGGATTGAGCGAATCGAAGTCGACAGTGACTGCGCTCGAAGCGATCGCGATCGCCGGCGCATCGTTGACCGGCGTGATGTCGAGCGTAGCCGATCCGGGCGTGCCGAGCGTCCCATCAGTCACCTGGTACGAGAAGGACACAGCGGTGTCGTCATTCGCTGCCGGCGTATAACTCCAGGTTCCGTTGCCGTTGTCGGTGAGCGAACCGCTGCCGGAGGCGATCTGCAGATTGGCGGCAGACAGATTCGGCCCGTCGATGTCGGACGCGTTCGCGAGGAGGTCGGCCTGCGTGATCAGGCGCGGGCCGCTGTCCTCTGCAATTGGCGCAAGCCCGACCGGCGCGGTAACCGGCGCGTCATCCATCCCGTGAATGGTCACGGTCACGATGTGGCTGGCGCTGCCGTCGGACGACACCGCGGTGAAACTGTCGGTCAACGTCTGCCCGGCGCCAAGCTGCTGGATTGCCGCTTGCGTATCGTCGGCGGTGTAGGTCCAGTGCCCCGCGACATCGAGGCTGAACGTGCCAAGCCCGCTGCTGCCGACGGTGCCCGCCTGCGCCGCAAAGCTCGACTGACCCTGGTCGGCGTCGCTGACGGTCAGCGCGCCGGTCGTGGTGAGCGTGACAGGGTTGCTGTCTTCGGTCACCGCCCCCGTCGTCACGCCGCCGATCACCGCCACGTCGTTGCTGCCGTGGATGGTGACCGTCACCAGTTGCGAGGCGCTGCCGTCGCTCGACACCGCCGTGAAAGAGTCGGTCAGCGTGTGCCCGGCGCCAAGCTGCTGGATTGCCGCTTGCGTATCGTCGGCGGTGTAGGTCCAGTGCCCCGCGGCATCGAGGCTGAACGTGCCAAGCCCGCTGCTGCCGACGGTGCCCGCCTGCGCCGCGAAGCTCGACTGACCCTGGTCGGCGTCGCTGACGGTCAGCGCGCCGGTCGTGGTGAGCGTGGCAGGGTTGCTGTCTTCGGTCACCGCCCCCGTCGTCACGCCGCCGATCACCGCCACGTCGTTGGTGCCGTGGATGGTGACCGTCACCAGTTGCGAGGCGCTGCCGTCGCTCGACACCGCCGTGAAAGAGTCGGTCAGCGTCTGCCCGGCGCCGAGCTGCTGGATTGCCGCCTGCGTATTGTCCGCGGTGTAGGTCCAGTTGCCCGCGGCATCGAGGCTGAACGTGCCGAGGCCGCTGCTGCCGACGGTGCCCGCCTGCGCCGCAAAGCTCGATTGACCCTGGTCGGCGTCGCTGACCGTCAGCGCGCCGGTCGTGGTGAGGGTCGCCGGGTTATTGTCCTCGGTGACGTCCCCTATCGCCACGCCGCCGATCACCGCCACGTCGTTGCTGCCGTGGATGGTGAAAGCGATCTGCTTTTGGGTGCCGTCTATCGAAGTGACCGTAAACGTATCGACATTTGAATCAGTGGCGCCGAGATATTGAACGGTGCTGTTCGCAACCGAATAGGTGTACGCACCATTGGCCTGCAGCGTCAGCACGCCAAGATTGCCGGCCGCCGACTGTACCGAGGTTTGGAACGCGGCTTGTCCAGCGTCAGGATCGCTGATCGGAATGGTTCCGGTCGCCACGAGATTGCCACCGAACGGATTCACGTCTTCCGTGACCCCGGCCACCGTGGGATCGCCGATCAGGGCGGGATGGTTTGCGACCGTTGCAGGCGCTGTCGACAGTGACAGATTGTCGACTGCGAAGCCGCGGTTGTCATCGGCGCCAGAGCCGATCGTCAGATTGTGACCACCAGCGGCCTGGTACGCCGCCCAGAACGCGGCGGGCACGTTCGTCACGAGATGGGCATTGTTAGTGATGGTGTGATTGACGAAATCGATGATGATCGCATCGCCATCATGCACATTCGACAAAGAGTAGGCCGCGCTCGTCTGCCAATGTCCGCCGACGCGCGCCAGCGTCGAACCGTCGAAGTCGAGATACACGGAGACCGGCGGCGCGCTGTGATGGCCGTCGTCACTACCCTCGCCCTCACCGCTCTCGACGACGAAGCTCACTTTTTGCAGGACCTGCGCCTGCCCGCCGACCGGGTTGAGCGCGAAATCGATCGCCTCGCCGCTGTTGAGAACGTGAGCGCCGTCATCGCCGGAACCAGACACGCCGAAGCCGCGATTGTTGTCGTAGGTGATGTCGTTGGTCAGGCTGCCGACCGCCGTCGAACCCACGCGTCCCGTTGCAGTGATGGTGACGGGATCGGCCACCGTGTCGTCATGGATCAATGTGTTGAGACGACCGCCGCCCGTCGTGTCGCTCAGCTCGAAGGCGGTATCCCACGAGCCGTCGGCATTCGAATCGTAGAGCGCATAGAAATCCTTGTCGTGACCCGCGCCTCGTTTGGCGAAGGCATCGTATTGCGCGTGGGAGAGGGGCGCGTCCGGATTTCCGGGTTGCCGGTCGGAAAGTGTACCGAAGGTAATGACGGCCATGGACGTCCCCCAGTTCGCAGTGGCGACTCGCACCCGTTCCGGATGCGCGGTTCGACCTGGGGGAAACGAATGACGGATTGCCCTGGCGAAAAGCCGGGCCAGCAGGTGCCTCCGCCGCAAGCAGTAAGTTTCTTTGTTTTATGAATTCCATTTACGTGCGGCACCAAGAAACGGGGCCGAACGTGACTCCCCCCAGAGTGGTAAAAGTCTAGGTCAATTGGTCGGGGCGGCTCAAGCGTTATCGGTCGTATAAACCAGATTTATCACGATAGGATATAACTGGCCGACACATTCGTGATTTTCGATTAATGAAAATTGGTGCATACGCCGGATGCTCTGTCCGCCAGCGTACCGATGCGGTTTGTCATCCTGCACGCCTGTGTGGCTTGGCTCAGTCGACGATTTGAAACTGCGCGACTAGGCCAAACATCCCCAACGTGAGTGGCCGAATCGGGAGCTGCATGGGGCCCGGGTCAGGAGCAAAAGTGATGTCACCCAGCGCTGGCGCGCTTCGGTCAGTCCTCAGCTCCCATTTGAACTCTCACACCCATGGCGAAAGTTCGGCGACAAATGAGGCTCCCATCAGATCACGGTTCCCGCGCCCCCGACCGTTTGCCAATGACGTTGTAAGCAGCCACAGGACGTCGGATGCCCTTGAGCGTGAACTCAGCTATAGGCTCGACCTCAACCGCGCTCTCGACCGCCATCAATACGCGAGCGCTGATTAGAATCTGACCAGTTTTCGCTTCGTCGCACAAACGGGAGGCGAGGTTCGATACCGTTCCGATAGCCGCGTAGTCGAAACGACCCTCAAATCCGATCGTGCCAAGAGTTGCAAATCCGTGCGCAATTCCCACGCCAAATCCGATATCGTGCCCGAGGCGCCGCCACTTGTCCGTCAGTGCTCCGAGGGCTTCTCGTATACCAAGGGCCATTTGGACGGCTCGGAGTGCAGGGTCTGTAACCGGGACCGGGTCATTGAAGATCACCATAACTCCGTCACCAGCGTAACGCTCGAGCGTCCCGCCGTATTCGATTGTTAAGCCACCCACCGCTGCGTGATATTCGCGCAGCAGAGCCATGACGTCTTCCGGATCGGCGCTTTCGGAAAACCCGGTGAAGCCGCGCAAATCGCAGAATAGCGCGGTTATGTCCCGCCGGTGACTCTCAAGCTGCCTCTCATTTCCTGAAGAAACGATGAGATCGGCGACTTGCGGAGGAAGAAACCGGCGCAGTCGTCCCATGCGCTCAATTTCGGCCACTTGCTCCGCGACACGATTTTCAAGTTGTTCATTTAGATTATTTAGATTTTTTAGCAGTCGCGCGTTTTCGATAGCGAGCGCCGCCTGTGCTGCGAAGCTCTCGACCAGAGAAATTTGAGAATCGCTAAACGGATTCACCTCGGTGCGATAGATCACGATCGCTCCCACCAACGCACCATCCTTCAACATTGGCACGGCAATGTGCGACCTGGCACCCGCGAGCCGGGTAGGCGCGCTTGGGGTTTCCTCTTTTGAATCGTCGGCAGATTTGATGACCGACAGCGTCACAAGCAGCCGACCGAGGGGTGTACCGGGAGCAGGTAGAAACGATCCTCTCTTCGAATGATGCGCGATCAAGGCATCCGGAGCACCGTGCATCGCCGCATTGTGAAAAACGGCGCCGTCGTACGTGTACATCAGGCCGAATTTTGCTTCGCAGAGATGCGTCGCCTTCTGCAATATGACGCTGAAGACATCACTCAAATTTGCGCGCGTACCTATAATCCGCAAGATTTCCGACGTCGCTTCCTGCTGATCACGCGCTCCCGCAAGCTCGCGTTGAACGCTCGCGAGGTGTACTTCCAAGGCCATAGCCGAAAACTTCGACAAGATGATCCGCCCGGGACTCATCAGCGCGAAGGACCGAAGCTCCGTGGCAGCGCTCGAAGACGAAACCGTCGCAGAGATCGAGGACCGCATTCTCCGCTGCCTGGGGGCCGCCGTCATCATGCAGTGGAGCACAATTCCGCGAAAGCTGCAGCGCGAGCTTTTCGACACCGCAGGATCCCTCGGCGATGTGACGCAGGCGACGGCACTGCGAGGTCAGATTGCTCGCTTCCTG
>Ga0134125_10000543_pt1 | contig 50254 bp, 44 predicted proteins | sample KB31751_FD_96464 | JGI IMG/M metagenome (GOLD analysis project Ga0134125, IMG submission 96464) | Terrestrial soil microbial communities with excess Nitrogen fertilizer from Kellogg Biological Station, Michigan, USA - KB3-175-1 | ecosystem: Environmental > Terrestrial > Soil > Unclassified ... | reverse complement strand
CTGATTGCGATGGGGCGAGCGAATAATGAGATGGATGTGGTTACCGACAATGGCGTGTTGGTAAACTCGGATATGAAATCGTTTTGAGAAAATAGAAATAAATCTCTCAATCGCAGAAAGGTTTCTTTGCGCCAAGAAACTGTCTTTACCTTTGGCAAAAGTGGATCTCATGACGATATGGATGGGATCTTTACTGGAAAGTGGTCTTAAGTTTTTACGCTTGCCTTTCAGCAGAGCTCCACCAAAGAAGCGCAAATCTTTTTTCATGAGTTGTAATTGCTGAGGTTTTTTCATATCGCCACCCAGGTGCAACTCTGGGGGCGATGGGGTCGGGGCTTCAATCAAGAGAAGGGCTGGGTGAGAAGGCGGGTCTCGGACGGAGATTGTGATGACGTTCTAGAGAAGATATTGATTCAATTCTAGCGTTGGGCTGGCTCTGATTCTCGTCTAGAAAAGGAATAGGTCCTCGCCAAAATGAGGCGTTTTCAAGACCTTTGTCGTAAAGTCCAGTCACCTCTTCACCAATAAACACCGATAAGAGAGTTAAGATAATACGATACAAGGGGGACCAATGAGTCAGTACGATCTTTCAAGTCTTTATGATTTCCTTCTCCATACGCCCGAACAAGGGCTTCGAAAAATGCTCGTCGATAGCAAACCAATGACAGATGTTCATTTCAGCTTGCTACTCAAAGTGGTGAGAGGTTGCAAAGTCGAAGAGTTTTCTACTCACTGTGAAAAAGAAGATTTTCCGAAAATAAAATTCGGCCCAGCAGAAACAAAAATCAAAGAAAAGTTTTGGAAAGATTGCATGACGGCGTTCACTTCACGCGGATTGCTAACTCCAGCGCAACCAACAAAAGTCGCTTAAGATTCAGGGCCACCTTTGGTGGCCTATCTCGCAGCCTCTAAATTTTTAGAGATAATTTCGTGAGTATTTTTGGATAGCCCGGCACTCATCAGCCGTTCCAGTTGCTCGTGAACTTTCTGCTGTTGAAGTTCTGGCAAACGCGTCCACACATCAAAACAACCAGCCAATCGAGCTGCCACATAAGGATTGATGCGATCGACTTCTAAAAGTTGATCGGCCATAAAACGATAAGTGTCTTTGCTTGGATCGTGAAAGCTGACCAAGTTGTCACCGAAAGTCCGTAAAAGTGCATAAACTTTGTTCGGATTTTTCAGAGTGAAATCGGGATGACTTAAAAGTTTCTGTACGGTCTCAAAAGTTTTTGGATGAGCGGCCGCCGCCTGTGTTGCAAACCATTTATTCACGACTAAAAATTCGTTTTTCCACTGTTCATAGAACTGATGGATGGCGTAGTCTCTGAGGTCATTGTTCAATTCCGACATGATCGATAGCGCTGATTGTTGATCAGTCATGATCTGAGCTTGATCAAATTGGTTTTTCAGCAAATTTTGTTTTTCTGGTATTTGGCTCAAGTAAAGCAGTGCCGTATTTTTCAGACGACGTTTCCCAAAATCTTTGGCATCGCGAGACTGAATATTTTTGCCATGAAATTCAAAATAGATTTTTTCAAGCTCAGCGACTGTGGCTTTGGCAAAGGCTTGATCCAAGCTTTGTCGGGCTTGCAGAAAAGCGGGAGCCACAATCGCGGGCTCGAGTTGTGCCAAGTAATCATCGCTGGGTAAAGTCATCAGCTTGGCTTTGAGATCCGGATCCAACGTTGCATCTTGAACGATCGAAGCAAAGGCTTCGGTTAAATTCGAAGACACTTCCAAGATTTTCCCCGGATTTGATTTGGCTTTGCCAATCAAGTCTGAAAAAGCTTGCTGATAAATTTTTTGCGAAGCTTCCCAGCGATTGAAAGCATCCGTGTCTTTTTTCATCAGGAATAATAAATCTTTAAAGTCAGCATTCCAATTCAGATGAATCGGAGCTGAAAACTGTCGATTCAAAGAAAGTACGGGGCGTGAAGAGATATTATTAAAAACAAATTTTTCGCTCTCAGTTTTGAGATTGATCAGTGATTGACCCTCTGTGTTTTTGACAATTTGATCACTTTCAAGGCGGAGATCCTGTCCCTGTTCATTGAGAAGCCCGATCACTAAAGGAATATGAAAGGGTTTCTTCTGCAGATTTTCAGCGCGTTCTTGTGAAGTTTGTGGACAACTTTGAGTCAAGGTCAGCTCATAGGTTTTGCTCTGAGAATCATATTTCTCTTCAACTTTGACTTGCGGAGTGCCGGCTTGGGAATACCAAAGTTTGAATTGATTCCAGTCTTGTTTATTGGGCTCGGCAATCGCGTTGGCGAAGTCTTCGATGATCACCGCGTGACCATCAAAGCGCTCGAAATACAAATCCATCCCTTTACGAAAACCAGGGCGGCCCACCATGGTTTGCATCATGCGAATGACTTCGGCTCCTTTTTCATAAATCGTTGAGGTATAAAAATTATCGACAGCATAGCAGGATGCGGGACGAATCGGGTGCGCATTGGGGCCGGCGTCTTCAGAAAATTGCGAAGCTCGAAGATCGGCGACATTATCGATACGAACCATCGCCCGTGAGGACATATCCATAGAGAATTCTTGATCACGAAAAACGGTGAGACCTTCTTTGAGACTGAGGTGAAACCAATCGCGCAGAGTCACTCGATTGCCAGTCCAATTGTGAAAATATTCATGTGCGATCACTGATTCAATATTGTAGTAATCACCATCGGTTGCCGTTTTCTGATCGGCAAAAACAAGTTTGGAATTAAAAATATTGAGACCTTTATTTTCCATAGCTCCAGCATTGAAATCATCAGCGGCAACAATCATGTAGGTGGAAAGATCGTATTCGCGACCAAAGCGTTCCTCATCCCACTTCATGGATTTTTTCAAAGAATCCATGGCATGCTGACAGCGATCTTGCTTACCATGAGCGGCATAAATTTCTAGCTGTACTTTGTTGCCCGAGGCTGTGGTGAAAGAATCTTTGATCACACCGAGGTCGCCGGCGACCAAAGCAAAAAGATAGGAGGGTTTTTTAAACGGATCAGCCCAACTGACTTGATGGCGACCATGGCCGATATTTTTTTGTTCAAGGCGATCCCCATTGGCAAGAAGCACTGGGAATTTTTTTTGGTCGGCAGCAATGCTGACCTTGTATTTGGTCATGACGTCGGGACGATCCATGAAATAAGTGATACGTCTGAAGCCCTGGGCCTCACACTGAGTGACAAAAATATCACCGCTTTTATAAAGACCTGACAAAGTGGTGTTCTCGGCAGGTTTGATTTTGGTTTCTATTTCCAGTGTGAATTCCTCTGGCACGTTCAAAACTTTCAATCCGTAAGTTTGAACTTCATACTTCGGCAAAGTGTTATTGAGCTCGATTTTTACCAGCTCTAAATCTTCGCCATCGAGGAAAAGATCGTTGGCTTTTTTGTTGAGCTTCTTGATCTGAAGTTTGCTTTGGACTCGACAAAAGTCCTCAAAAAGATCGAAGAAAAGTTCGATCGATGAGATCTCAAAATCTGGTGCCTGATAGTCTTTAAGGAAGATTTTTTTCATGCCATTTCTCCTCAGCATCTCAATTATACAATCTTGACATTAATGATCAACCAGAGTGGCATAGAGTCATGCCATCAGTCCAATTAGACCGTGTGACAATCAATACCGCAAATCTTCCCGACATGCTTGAATTTTATCGAGCGATTGGTCTTGATCTGCAAACAAAGAAAATCTCGTTGGGAAGTCAGGTTTACACCACTCGTCTTGGAGAGATCGAATTTCAGCTTTATAGCATCAATATCAAAGATCCGATGGCAACGCCACCGCTGCAGATGAGTTTTGAGGTCGATGATATCGAAGCTGTCTTTGCGCAATTAAGTCTTTTGCGTGGAGTGGACGTGATCATGGAGCCCACCGAGCTTGCGGATGGAAAGCGGGCCATCGTGCTTGATCCCGATGGCCAGTCCGTCGAAGTTATTCAGCCTTTAAAACTGTAAGTCCTTTGACCACACTTGCAAGTCTTGCCAGCTCATGAATTTTTTCTGGATCCACATTCAGTTGGCGCAAAGCTTTTTCGTGAGAAGAAACACAGCTTGGGCAGCCATTCACGACGCTGACTGAAAAGGCCATCATCTCAAATTTTTCTTTGCCATTCTGAGGTTTCATAAACGACTGCATACGAAGTCCTGCGCGTGGATAGGCATCTTGATTTTCAGGAGCGACGAAGCCCTTAAATTTATAATAAGTGTTGAGCATTCCCATGATCGCCGCACTTTCTTTGGCTTCTTGGATTTGCTCAGTGCTGATACCACGCTCTCGAAGCCCTTCAGTGGCAAAAGTTTCGAGAGACTTGTTGTGCAGCGAAGAGGCAATCGCGAGCAAGTTCATCAAGCGATCATTTTCTTCGAGCGGGCTTTCTTCCATAATTTTTTTAAAGTTCATCAGCAGGTCGCGAAAGATGGTGGTGGCGTGACCGGCATATTCTTTGTCGAAGTAATTATTCACGGTGTCTGTAAGGCTCATAGTTTCTCCTTTTTTTACTAACGCGGGCGAAGAAGCAGGGGCTTCAGTTGAAAATAATTTGCGCCCTTGTTGAATTCTGATTTTAAAAAATCAGAATTTCTTTTTTCTTCTTAAAGGAAACCTGATTTCCCGAAGGGAAATCAGGTTTAAAGTACTCTTAAATGAATCTAGAGAGTAAATAGCAAAGCCAAATTAAATTACAAAGTCGCTGCAAGCGACACTTATAAAGTCGCTTGGCCTTTTTCCCAGTTGCATGGGCACAGTTCATCGGTTTGCAAAGCATCGAGTGTACGCAAAACTTCTTTCACGTTACGGCCGACGCTGAGGTCATTCACGCTCACCCAGCGAACGATGCCGTCAGGATCAACAATGTAGGTTGCGCGCAGGGGAGCGCCATTCGCTTTTGAGAGAATACCCAACTCTGTTGCCAAAGTTTTGTTGTAGTCAGCAATCATTGGGAAATGAAGGTTTTTCAGATCTTCATGATTGTTTCTCCATGCCAAGTGCACGAATTCAGAGTCAGCGCTGAGTCCGAAAAGTTTTGCTTCACGGTTTTGGAAATCTTTGGTGTGCTTGTTGAACTCTGCGATTTCAGTCGGGCAGACGAAGGTGAAATCGAGAGGCCAAAAGAACATCACGGCCCAGCTGCCTTTGAAATCTTTTGATGCGACATCGGCAAATTCTTTGCCTTTTTCGCGAGAAACACAGGCTTTCAATTTGAACTCCGGAAATTTCTCTCCGATTCCGAGCATGCGCTGAGGTGTTGTAGTTGTTGTTTGTGTCATTGTCCGTTTCCTTTCATCGCGCCTATTTATTTAAGGACGCGTGCGTTTGGTGTTGTGTTCACCGGTTATTAGAATATCAAATTCTTTAATTTTAAAAGACTTCGCCAAATCTGTGGAAAGCTTAATTTGGTCTTTTTCGATGTCAAACAGCTTCTGTGTTTTCTCATCAAGGAAGTGATAATGATCATCCATGTTATTGTCGTAGATCACTTTATCGGTGTGGGCAAAACGAAACTCTTTCAGAAGTCCGGCATTCACCAAAGTGTTTAAGGTGTTATAAATTGTGGCCAAGCTAATTTTGGCCAAATTCTTTTCTGCCCAAGCGTGCACATCTTCTGCGGTTGGGTGATCCGCGTCGCAAAGCACATACTGGCAAATTGAAATCCGTTGCAGAGTGGGCTGCACTCCTTTTTCTTTCAATCGACTTTCAATCTCAGTCTTTGTTAAGCAAGCTTTTTTCATGAAACATGACCTTCCTGTGTCTTTGTTCTAAGATTAGAATAGCTCTAAACTTAGGATAAGTCAAGACTGAAAAAGGCAGGGCTCGATGACGCTGATTGAACCCAAGTCAAATCAGTCAGTTAGTTCCATGTTTGCTTTTTAAGTTCAGCTTCGCCGGCCCATGGCCCATTATGAGATTGAGTCGAGGTACGAACGCTTTCGACAAGATCCGCTGAGATGGCGGAGGCTTTGTTACTCCATGCTTGGCGCACATAAGTTGTCACAGCGGCAATATCTTCGGAAGACAATTGATCTTTAAATGTCGGCATCGAGCTGCTGAATTTTTGCCCTTTGACGGTGATATCGCCTTGAATTCCATGAAGCACAATGGCCGCCATTTGTTTGGGAGATCCGGCAACCCACTCTGAGCCATCCAGAGGAGGAAATGCGCCAGGAATGCCAGAGCCTGTGGCTTGGTGACAGGCTTGGCAAGTGGTTGTGAAGATACGTTTTCCTTTTTCAGTGAGAGCGGCCACATCCATTTCGTGAGCATCGCCAGTTTTAGCAACAGCAACAGTATTATTTGGAGTCGAAGATGTGCGGCTATCTCCGGGAGTCATATTGGTGTTCGGAGTGCGCAGAATAAGGAAAGTCACTCCGAAACCAATCAGCATGGAAAGCAAAATCACCGGAACTTTGACGAATCGGTAGGAGGAGCTTTCGATGGGATCTGATTTTTCTTTGGCGAGCTTGTCTTCATTAAATTGGTCTGTCATTTTGCCTCCGTGTGTAAGACGGGATCGCGATCGCGCTTCAGTGAAAGCAAATACTCGACCAGCTCTTCTGCTTTCGGATGAGGAGTGATCCATTTATTTTCTTCGCCAGGAATTTTGATGGCCTTGTCTGAGGGCGCTTGCGCTGATTCCGTCACATCATAGAGAAAAGGAAAGCCGGGCATAATGCTCCAACTGACAAGCAGTCTGGGGTTGTAGAAGTGCAGATGCAGCCACTCGCGGCTGGGTTGGCGAGAGCCGATATTGGAAAGATCGGGTCCAGTGCGACTGGTGCCCAGCAAGTGCGGTTTATCGTAAATATAATCCGAAGGAAGGCTTGCGCGACCCCAGCCAAAATATTTATCGGCACCGGCGGAAGGATCACGCACCTGCTGAGAGTGACAATAAATACAGCCATACTCGATATACACGTGTCGCCCGAGTTTTTGGATTTCGGTGTAGGGAGCTTGCGCGCTCATTTGCGCTTCGTTGATTTTTTGTACCTGAATGCGCGGGACAAGAACAAACAAGAAAATAGAAAGCAGAATCGTGCTCGAGCCGCCGAAAATAAAGATGTAAGCCTTATTCATGGGCTTGCTCCTTTTTTCGCGGCCACATTAAATCAGCCACATTAAAAAACATGATGAGATGAGAAATGAGCATCAAAGTTCCGCCAACACTTCTGATGATCAGATAGGGAACAGTCACTTTCACCGATGCTTCAAAACTGCCATTCGGATTTTGCAATTCAAGACCTTGGAGAACTCCGCCAATGCCCAGTGCGATGGTGTAGATGAGGACGCCCGATGAAGCGATCCAAAAATGCCAATTCAGGAGCCAAGGACGTGGCCAATCTCGTCCGACCAAACGTGGAAGTGCGAAATAAATTCCACCAAAGAAAACCATCGTCGTAAATCCGTAAAGCCCCAGGTGAGCATGCGCAATGGTCCAGTGAGTAAAATGAGTGACATAGTTGATCGGTCGCAGGGAATGCAAAGATCCTTGCAGCGAGCTGAGAGTGTACATCATGGCCCCAAAGACGACAAATCTTAAAACGACAGAGTCTTTGAGCACGCGAAAATGTCGGTAAGTGGAAACGTGGTGATTGATCGCCACCGTCACCACCGGAATAACCATTCCCACACTCATCACAATCGAGAGATTTGCAACCCATGTTGGAATGGGCCCGCCCAATAAGTGGTGCGCGCCCACTTGCGAATAGAAAAGCGCCAAGCCCCAAAAACCAAAAAGTGAAAGCTGATAAGAAGCAATCGGGAATCCGGTGATTTTTGGGATGAGATAATAAATCATTCCAAGCCCCAGCGGCGTCACCCAAAGTCCTAAAACATTGTGCGCGAACCACCAGTTGGAGATCGCTTGCTCAACGCCACTATGAAGGAAGTGGCAGTTGCCAATGATAAAAAGAACCGGAAACCAAATCAGCGCGCAAATCGTGTACCACATGGTCACATAAAGATGCTTCTCGCGGCTGAGAAAAACGGTGCGAAATAAAGGAATGGCAATCAGGCCCCCCGCGATCGCTAGCAGAATATCAAAGGGCCACCAAAACTCGAGCCACTCAAGGCCATCGTTGTAGCCATAGAGAATCCCAATACTACCCAACGTCACACCGAGGTTCCAAAGAACGCCTGCCACATAAAGAATATTTTTACTTTGCAGCGGAACTTTGGTGAGTCGTGGAACAAGCCACAGTGAAATTCCAAGACCTGCGAAACTCAACCAACCATAGGTGACAATATTTAAATGGAGAGGACGCAGTTTTCCGAAAGTAAGAAAATCGCGAACGCCTAAAAAATTAGGATCATTGAATTTAATGGAAACCAAAAGTCCTAAAAGAGAACCAATGACCAACCACACCACCGACGAAAAAATAAAAAAGAGAATGGGGCCTTTTGCCGATTGATCAAGCATTCGCCATTTTTCGCTGAGCTGACTGCGGTCATCGAGCTCGGGACTGCCTTCTTCGTTCGCGGCAAAGATCGAGCTTGCCGCCGATGGAGGTACGAGCACTTGTTTTTGAATGAGGGCGATGACAAAAGCCATCATGCCAAGAACTGAAATCGCGAAAGTGAGAGTGAGAAAGATGACTTGTGCGTTCATGATTTTTTTACTCTTTGGTTTGCTCTTGTAATGTTATATATTATATGCAACATTTATTTCAGGCTGTCAATTTGTTGAAAAGAGAAATCATGCTCAACCAAAGTCATGACTCAAGCCCCCTGGTTTATTTTATTTCGGGAATGTGGTGCTCGACTTGTGCAAAGACTGTGCAAGAAAAGACACTGCAAATTTCGGGAGTTTCTTCAGCTGAAATTAGTTATCCAACTAAGTTACTAACAGTGCGCTTGAAAAATCAAACAAGTGCTGAGAATGTTGATCAACAAATTTTAGGAAAAATTGAAGGCATTGGTTTTGGCATTAAAAAACAAACCATGGGCTGGCTGGCCTCATTTGAAGAGGATCTTAAAAAAGAGCAAGAGCGAAGTATTTCAGATGTCCGAATTGGTCTCGTTTGGTTCTTGGCGATGTGGTCATCAATGATTGCCATTGCTGGTTATCTGAATCAGGGAGTCACGCCAGAACAGCATTATTATCTTTCCTTGGCATCATCTATTTTCGGTCTACCGGCGATCGGGATTGGTATTTGGCCTTATGCGCGCTCGGGGCTGCGAGCTTTGCGCGCAAGCCAGCTTTGGACTTTGGATTTATTTATTTTTTTAGGTGGTGGTTCGGCTTTTTTGATTTCAATGATTCATCTTATTTCAGGACGTCCTGAAACTTACGCTGATTCAGGATCGATGATTATTGCTATTTTGCTTTTGACAAAAAAAATAGAAAACCGAATGGCCAGAAAACTTTCAAGCTCGATTCTTTATCAGATCAATCAATTTCAAGACGAGGTTGAAGTCTTTAAAAATAATCTTTGGATCAAAGCCAAGACCTTTCAAGTTAAAAAGAAAGATCGAATTTTAGTGAAGCCTGGCGAAACGGTGGCCTTTGATGGAACGTTGGCCAGCGCTGAAGCTTTGGTGAATTGTCATTTGCTGAGTGGTGAAAATACTCTGCTCAATTGTCGGCAGGGCGATCATCTTTTCGCGGGCTCTATTGCTGGCTCTGCTTTTGAAATGACGGTGGATGAGCCCTTAGGCCAAAGAAAAATTGATGCTTGGGCTGAGGCGGCTCTGATCAGCGGCAGTCAGACACATTTATCAACGAAATTTTTGCGGAACATCGAAAATCGGCTGACGACTTATGCTTTGTTCGGGGCTTTGGGGATTGCTACGATGTCGCATTTTCGTGGTGAAGGATTGGTTCAAAATATTGAAGCTTTTTTTATTGGTGTATTGATCTTTTGCCCCTGCCTTTTTGTCAGTATTTTGCCGATGACCAAGCAAATGGCTCACCTGGCTTTGCTCAAAGTCGGAGTTCTGCTTCAGCGACCCGAAGCTCTTTGGCAATTCAGCCAATTGAAATATATTTATCTCGATAAAACTGGAACTCTTGAGGCCGTCGATTCGGATTTACTGGCCGAAGATCCCGAGGAAAAATCATATTTGCTTTCTCTTTTGTCAGAACTTTCAATCAAAACACGGCATCCGATTTTACGAAATTTTTCCTTTCACAATAACAAAGAGCAAAATTTATTAGATAATATCGAAGAATTTGCTGGCCACGGAGTCAAAGCGACGATCGATAGTTTTACTAATGGCTCAGCGACGCTCTGGCTGGGGCAGCCAAAGTTTGTCTCTCAAGCTGCGGGCATTCATCTGCCAGATCCAGATTCTGTTTTTCCTTTGATGGCTTTGAATCGTCGAATTGTTGGACAAATTGCCGTCAAAGCCATTTTTGATGAGCAGGCCAAGCAATTCATCAAGAAAATTTTAGAACGATTTAAAAATATGAATATTGAAATTCTCTCCGGCGATCCCAATCGACAGGCGGGTCAGAATTTGGTGGCGCTGAATTCCCAGCGTATTTCCTATTATGGAAATCTTTCGCCGGAGCAAAAAGCACAGAGAATTCAGCCGCACAGCTTGTTTATCGGCGATGGCTTGAACGACACCTTGGCTTTAGCCACTGCGGATGTCAGTTGCCGAGTGGGGCATCGAGTGTTTGGCTTTGTTCCTGTCGATATTCAGTTACAAATTCCGGATTTGGAAATTGTTTTATTGGTGATGGAATATGCAAAAAAATATAAAGCAGTTCAAATTCAGACGGCAATTCTGGCGCTGACTTACAATGTGATTACTTTTTCTTTGGCGGCGATGGGAAAATTTTCTCCACTTGGTGCGGTACTGGCGATGCTCGCCAGTTTTTCTATTTTGCTGGTCAGCTCTTTAAGACTATTAAAAATTCCCAGGAGTTATGGATGAAAAATGTGGCTCCTTATCAAATTTTTTTCCCCGTCGGGATCTTGGGCGCTCTTATTGGCGCGGCACTTTGGCTTTTCCAGGCGATGCTGCCATCGGTGCCAATCATGTTGGTGCACTCGCGTCTGATGCTCGGCGGATTTCTCTGGTGTTTTGTCACCGGATTTTTAATGACCGCAGTGCCGCGAATGTCGGGGGCGGTGAAAGCAAGCCAAGTCGAGATCGGCCTCGCTCTTTTTCTGCTGCTTTTTCAAATGGGGGCTGCGTGGATCATTGATCCACGATGGTTTTATGGCGCAAATGCTTTGTTGATCTTGTCGCTGATTCTTTTTGGCGGACGTCGAATTTTAAAAATGACAAAGCAACCGCCTATTTTTTTCTCACATATTGCTTTGGCTATGATTTCGGCACTCTTAGGCTGTTATTTCAACGCCACTGGGAATTCAAATTTAGGTCTGCATCTCTATTTTGTCGGAGCTGTTTTACTTTTAGTTTTAGGAATCGGCACACGATTTTTTTCTTTTCTCTCGGGATTACCGGCAATTTTTGAAAGTGCAGGAGACAAAAAATCTCGTCTGCTCTTTCATACCCTGGGTCTTTCGGTGGTGGTCGCCTTGATTTTTGCAGGCCTTGGATTTAGGCTGGCCTATCTGGTATTGACTTTTTTGGTGGGAATTTATTTATTCGTTGTCTGGAAAATTCAGCGAGCTTCCATGCGAAACTCTTCCTTAAAATATGCCGTTCGAGTGGTGGCGGCAATGATTCCACTGAGTTTTTTCCTATGTTGGTTATGGCCATTGCTGCAAATCACTTGGTTTCATCTTTTGTTTATCGGCTGCTTTAGTCTTTTGACTTTTTCTGTCGCAACTCGAGTCACTTTGGCTCACGGCTCTTACCCGATCGAGCTTGAAGTTCGATCGTGCTCTTTGTGGGTTTTTCTCGTTCTTATTGTCTTAGCACTTTTGTTTCGCATTGCTTATGGTTTGTCTGCTGGTGATGAGATAAGAATTGGCTTCTTGCATGCGGCTGTTGGATTCTGGCTGGCCGCCATATTGACGTGGTGTTATTCATTTTTAATAAAAATTATCAAACCAGGGCTTTTGCCAAAACCAATGTGTTAGGAGTTCTTAGTGCGATTGACGGATTCAACCGATTATTCATTGCGAGTTCTCATTCATCTCAATCGAACAAAATCGATGGTGACGCTGGGTGAGCTTGCCGAAAAATTAAAAATTTCTCGCAATACTTTGATTAAAATATCCAACAAACTGACAAAGCTTGGTTATGTTGACGCCACCAGGGGGCCGTCGGGAGGTTTGCGCCTCGGTCAAGAGGCAGGACGTGAAACGGTGGGCGCAATTGTCCGAAATATTGAGGAGAATATGCATCTGGCTGAATGTTTTAAGGACGGCAAAATTCAATGCACTTTGCTGAAAGGTTGCGTGCTCAAAATCTGTCTGGATGAGGCGCTCGACGCGTTTGTTTCATCTCTGGATAAATACACTCTCAATGATATTACTTCTTAAGATTGATTTTTTTAGCGCGAAAGAAAGCGCAAAAAAAGCTGGCCTAAATGCGCAAGCTTTCTTTGATAAGGTGGAAACATCACCGAGCTCAGTGAAAAGAAGGACTGCTGCATCACAGTTCTTTCGTGAGAAAAAGTTTTAAAACCAAACTCGCCATGATATCCGCCCATGCCACTGGCTCCGATTCCGCCAAAGGGCGCATAGGGAGTCACATGCTGAATCAAAGTGTGATTGACGACTGTCCCGCCAGCGGTCGTTTCATTGAGGCAGCGATCAATCTCTCGTCTATTTTTTGAGAAGAGATACAAAGCCAAAGGCTTCTCGCCTTGGCGAATGTGCGCCAGCGCATCTTCGATTTTTTGATAGCGAAGAACGGGGAGAACCGGACCGAAAATTTCCTCTTTCATGATCGGGTGAAAGGGCTCAACATTTTCTATCACAGTTGGTGAGAGATAATTCTCCTTGGCAGATCGCTCATTGCCAGTCACTAATTTTGCACCCTCAAGAAGAGTCGCATCGAGCACTTTTTCCAAACGAGCATAGGCCTTGTCATCAATGATACGAGTGTAATCTTTTGATGATTTTCTTTGCTCTGGGTTTTTGCCATACATGATTTCAATTTGCTGAGTTGCTTCTTTTAAAAATGCAGCGGCAACCGTTTCTTGAACATAAACATAATCAGGAGCGATGCAAGTTTGTCCGGCATTGATAAATTTCCCCCAAACCACGCGCGCGGCCGCTTTTTTTAGATCTGCGGATTCGGTGACCAAGGTCGGAGATTTTCCACCGAGCTCCAAAGTCACCGGCGTCAGATGCTCGGCGGCTGCTTGCATGACTTTTTTGCCGACGGTGGTGCTGCCGGTAAATAAAATATGATCAAAGGGAAGTCGCAAAAGTTCTTCGGCCAGGCTGGCGTCGCCTTCAACGACGGCCACTTCATGAAGCGGGAAAGTTTGCTCGAAGATTTTTTTAATCACACGTGAGGTGGCAGGGACTTTTTCCGACGGCTTCGCGATCACGCAATTCCCAGCGGCGATGGCGGCAATGACTGGGTTTGCCAGCAATTGAAAAGGATAATTCCACGGTGCTAAAACTAAAACGACTCCTTTGGCTTCATAGCGAATGTGAGTTCTCGCACCTAAAAGTCCGAGAGGAGTCGGAGCCCGCCGTGGCCGCATCCATTTTTTTAATTTTCGAATCGCAAAATTAATTTCTTCAATGGTGATATAAATTTCTGCAAGCTCGACCTCTGCTGCTGGGCGGTGGTAATCGCTCCACATCGCGGCTTTTAATTCTTCTTCATGAGCGAGGATTGCTTTTTTCAAGCGTTTCAAGCGACCGATGCGCTCATCGGCGGTGGTTTGGCTCAAGCGCCAGCGATTCTCTTTTTGCTTTTCAAAAATTTCTTGCAGAGTCATAGGTTCCTTCTTTTTTATTTAAGCCTGTCTTTTTCCTTGCATTGAGTGAACTATTTTTCTCAAAGCAGACCGAGGCATCAATCGCGTGCCAGCCGTGCTGATGACTTTATTAAGTGCTCCGTGTACGGCGATGGCTTTGTTGCGCATCAAGACTTTGTAGCCATACTCTGCGACATCGCGGCTGCTGGGAAGTTTCAGCATTTTGAACAGCAGAAGGCCTTCCATATCAGCTACTTTGGCAAAGTTGGATTCCGTGGGCCCTGGGCAAAGGGCTGTGACCGAAACTCCAGTGCCTTTCAGCTCCTCAAAAAGACCTTCGGAGAATGAAAGAACATAAGCCTTGCTGGCATAATAAACACTCATCAGAGGGCCTGCTTGAAATGCGGCGGTCGAAGCGACATTGAGAATTTTCCCAGATTTGTTGGCGATCATGGTTGGCAGATAAAGCCTTGTGAGCTCGGTCAGTGAAGTGATATTCACCTGAATCATCTCGGCTTGCTTGTCCCAGGCGCTGGTCGCAAAAGCACCGAGAGCACCAAGGCCTGCGTTGTTCACCAAAGTTTCAACCACCCAATTGCGTGACACAGTCATTTCATAAAGTTTTGCGGCGGCATCGTGTTTTGAAAGGTCGGCACTAATCACATGAGCGGTGATTCCATAAGTTTTTTCAAGGCGTTCCTTCAGCTCCTGCAATTTATTTTCACTGCGCGCCACCAGAATGAGATTGTGCTTTTCTCGGGCAAAAACTTCGGCCAGCTCAAGACCAATGCCGCTGGATGCGCCAGTGATTAATGTAAAATTGGAATTCATAGAGCCTCTGCTTTCTTTCGATCAGTAGTTGTTAAAAAATGTATAAGATTTTGTTTTGTTCTGTTGGGGGCGGTTTTGATATCCACGCAAAAGATCCAGCAGGGTTTGCTCAAGCTCCGCATGAAAATCAAGACGAAAAATTTCCAAATTTTGATGTGAGTGAATGACTTTTTTAACACTCGGATGGGGCTCGCAATATTGATAGAGCCCAATCATCACAGCGTAAGTTCGGCCCATCAGGGGAATCAGTTCTTCCTCTTGAAATCCTTCAAGACGATGAGAAAGAACTGAGGCAAGCTTTTTCATCCAAGCGGTGAGCTCTAATTTGAAATTCAGCAAAGTATCTTCGCTGAGATTGTGCTCCAGCACGGTGTGGAGAATTGAAAAAAGGCGGGGAAGCTCGGGATGTTTTTTGAGGCTCATAACAAATTCGGCCGCAAACTCTTTGAGAGAGATGGGGCCTGAGCCGCCAAGTTCGGACTCAAGCCAAGTGAGCCAGCGCCAAAATTCTCTTTGCTCAAGGGCGAGGAAGACCTCTTCTTTGGTTTGAAAATAGAGATACAAAGTGCCTTTGGCGAGCTTTGCTTCTTTGGCAATTTCGGCGATTGAAATTTCATCGAAGGCTGATTTTTGAAACAGAGAAAAAGCCGCATTAAGAATGACCTCTCGGCGATTGGATTTGGCGGTGTCTGATCTAGCTCTTTTAGTGAACACAGTTCATATATTAAATGAACTTAGGTCATTTTAAAAGAAGTATTCTTGATACTTCATAAGCTATGATTTAAAATTGAAATTATTCTTTTAAATTCAATAGCTTGTGTAAAACAGGCTCCGATTTCTCGAAGCCTATTTTTGCCGCATGGCTTCCGCAAAAGGTACGGCGTACCTAGCGTTCAGACAAAGGTTGGACTTTGCGTTGAGGGGCGCCGATGTATTCTGAAAGCGGGCGGATGATGCGGTTGTTTGCGGCTTGTTCCATGATGTGGGCCGACCAGCCTGTGGTTCTTGCCATCACAAAAATCGGAGTGAAAAAATCAATTTCAAATCCCATCATGTAGTAGGCGGGGCCTGCTGGAAAATCGAGATTGGGATAGATTTTCTTTTTCTCAACCATCACTTTTTCAAGTGATTCATACATCTGCATCCACTTTGGCTCATTCACAACTTTCGCCATCGACATCGCATATTTTTTCATGGTTGGTACGCGAGAGTCTCCGCTTTTGTAAACGCGGTGGCCGAAGCCCATGACTTTGCGTTTTTTTGCCAAAGCGTCGATCATCCACTGCTCGGCTTTTTTGGGATCAGCGATCTCGATCATCATGTGCATGACTTGCTCGTTGGCTCCGCCGTGCAAAGGACCTTTCAAGGCACCAATGCCAGCGACAGTTGCTGAGTAAATATCAGAACCGGTTGAAGCCACCACGCGTGAAGTGAAAGTCGAAGCATTGAAACTGTGCTCAGCATACAAAATCAGAGAGACATCAAAAGCTTTGACGACTTCTTTTTGTGGCACTTTTCCAAAGCACATGTGGAAAAAGTTTTCAGCGATCGAGAGCTCTTTGTTCGGCGGAATAAAATCCAAACCTTTTTTGAAGCGATAATCCGCCGCAATCATGGTTGGGATTTTTGCCAGCATGCGAATCGCTTTATCCAAATCAGTCGCAGGAGAGTTATCCCAAATGCGCTCGTCCTCGGCGCCTAAAAAACTGGTCGCCGTGCGGATCGAGTCCATTGGATGACATTTTTTTGGCAGCAATCGAATCACATCGAGATTGGCTTTGGTGATATCACGGTAGCCGCGCTCTTTCTTTTCGAAATCTGCGAGCTGGCCTTTGTTCGGAAGTTCGCCCGTGTACATGAGGTAAGCCACTTCTTCAAAGCGGCAAAGCTCTGCTAAATCTTGCACCGGATACCCGCGGTACATCAGAGTGTTGGTGTCGGCATTGACCTTGGAAACAGAAGAAGTGTCGATCACGGCACCCTCAAGGCCTTTTTTGGTATTTACCTTTTCCGGTTCTGGAACGTAGTCGGGATTAATATACTCAGCCATCTTTTATCTCCTTTGCGCACCTTCGGTGCGACTCCTCTAAGGTACGCCGTTCCTTTTGCGGGGCACGGCGTGTCGATTTATTTTTTGACCTTAAAATTAAAAATATTTTGATCGAAGGCATTGTAACGTTCGTAATCGGTCAGCTCGTAAAGTTCTTTGCGGTGTTGCATGCGATCCAAGATTTTTTCTTGTGATCCTTCCGCTAAAATATGTTTCAGACCATCCTCTTGAGCCTTCATCGCCAATCGCAGAGTCGTCACTGGCCAGATCACGATGTTGAAGCCTAAGTTTTCCAGTTGCTTGATGCTGAGAAGTTTTGATTTTCCGAACTCAGTCATGTTTGCCAAGAGTGGTGCTTTCACGGCTTTGCGAAAAGCTTCAAATTCTTTTTCGTCAGCGAGGGCTTCCGTGAAAATCACATCAGCGCCGGCATCGATGTAGGCTTTGGCTCGCTCGATGGCTTTGTCCAAGCCTTCGCTGGCTCTGGCGTCAGTGCGAGCGATGATCACAAAATTGGGATCGAGTTTCCTGGCCATATCGGCCGCTTTCAATTTTTGGATCATCTCAGAAGTGGCGACGAGACTTTTTCCATCCAGGTGGCCACAGCGTTTTGGATTTTCCTGATCTTCCAAGTGACAACCGGCAAGGCCAAGCTCGGTGAATTCTTGAATTGTGCGAGCCGCGTTCATCGCCACGCCAAAACCAGTGTCAGCATCAATGATCGAAGGAAGCTTTGTCACACGAGCAATCTGTCTTCCGCGCTGAGAAACTTCCGTCAAAGTCGTAAGCCCCACATCAGGGTAGCCAAGATCGTTCGAAAGAACAGAGCCTGAAATATAAACTCCATCAAAGCCCAATTTTTCAATCTGCATGGCGGACAGAGGCGAAAAAGCGCCCGGAAATTTCAGCAGTTTTCCGGATTTCAATCCCTCGCGGAATTTTTTTCTTTTATCTGTGGCAGGCGTTTCATTAAACAACATCTAAAAAATTCCTTTGGTGTCACGCTGATGGTTTGTCAGCTGATCTAGTGCGATTTGTACGTTGAGCTCTTGAACTTGGGACGCAGTCAATTCAGGCAAGGCTTCTGCCAACGTGATAAAACGGTTGCGCTCATCTTTCGTAATAATGCCTTCTGTGAGCTGATCAAATTTACGAACGTAATCTTTGCGAGCAAAAGGTTTCGCTCCGGCAGGATGCGCGTTCGCAACGCCAAGTTCGTCGACCAACTTTTGACCATTGTTGAAAATGATTTCCACGCGGCCACCGAAACGTTTTTTGTTCGGATCTTGCTCGTGATACCACTCGGTCCATTGTGGTTCTTCAACGGTTCTGATTTTGTGCCACAAGGCCACAGTCTCAGGACGGCGAGCGCGCTCGGGCGCATAAGATTTCACGTGATGCCAGCTGCCATCTTCCAAAGCCACTGCAAAAATATACATGATCGAATGATCCAACGTCTCGCGAGAAGCATTAGGATCCATTTTTTGTGGATCGCCAGCGCCGGTGCCAATCACATAATGAGTGTGGTGAGAAGTATGAATGATAATTTCTTTGATATCTGCAAAGTTAGGAATTTTTGATTTCATCCTGGCTGCAAGATCAATCAGCGCTTGTGATTGATACTCAGCCGAATGTTCTTTGGTGTAAGTTTCAAGGATCGCACGTTTTTCTTCACCCACTGCCGGAAGTGGGACTTCATATTTATCATCTTTTCCGCCGAGCATATAAGCGATGACAGAGTCTTCGCCTTCATAAATCGGAGACGGTGCGCCTTCGCCACGCATGCAGCGATCCACAGCTTCGATCGCCAATTTTCCTGCGTGCGCGGGAGCATAAGCTTTCCAAGAAGAGATTTCACCTTTGCGCGATTGACGAGTGGTGAAAGAAACATGCACTGCTTGTTGCACCGCTTGAAAAATTGTTTCCGTTGAAAGACCAAGCAAGGTTCCAACACCCGCTGCTTGAGCTGGGCACAAGTGAGCAATATGATCTTTTCGATATTTGTGCAGACAAATTGCTTTTACTAAATTCACATGGACTTCGTAACCAGTGACAATGCCGCGAAGAAGTTCGCCGCCATTTTTCCCAAGCTGCTGAGCCACTGCTAAAATCGGTGGAATATTATCACCGGGGTGAGAGTAATCTGCCGCCAAAAAAGTATCGTGAAAATCAAGCTCACGAACGGCAGTGCCATTGGCCCAAGCCGCCCACTCGCAATCAAATTTTTGATTATTCGGCATTCCAAAAACTGTTGCCCCTTTGGCGCGAGGATGTGCAATCGCCATGGCCCGAGCGGAAGCCACCGGACGACGATTCGCAGATGCAATCGCTACCGAAGCATTATCAATCATGCGATTAATGACCATATCGGTGACATCAGCTTTGATCGGAGTTTTGTCCGAAGCAATCTCAGCAATGTGCCAAGCTAATTGATTTTCGCGCGCCAATTTTTCTTTCGAAGGATAAACTCTCACTGGATATTTTTTCATGGAAAAACTATCGCTGAGCGTGAGTGAAAACTCAAGGAAGTTTGCCCTTCAATGAGAAGCATCAAATATTGTAGATTTGCCGCACTGTCCCCGGTTGCACCAACGGTGCACCTCCGGTGCAACGGAACGGCGTACCTAAAAGGTGCCGATGGCGAATTGGATGGGACATTCGCTTTCGCCGCGACCGGGAATTCGTTTGAATTTGCAGGCGACTTCGAGAGAGACAGCTCCCACCGGTGTGGCATATCGCATGCCGACTCCGGCAGAATCTCGATAAGGGCGGTAAATATCTTGGCCTTGGATGGTGACCGCACCACCGTCATAAAAAACGGCGCCGCCGATATTGCCATAAACCGGAAAGCGAATCTCGGTTTTGAGTAAGTACATTGCGGCCTCGGTTTTTAGAAAGTAATTATCCGTGCCCAAGTCATAGGCATTCGGAAAAGCTTCGCCGGGAAGATATCCACGAATGGTGGATTCGCCACCCAAAATCAAACCTTTGTTGGTCCATGGCACTCCATCATTGGGATTGCCGTCGGATGTATCCGATAAATTTTTTAAATAACCACCGCGAATCGAATTCGCCCACGTCCAGCCGGGGCGCCAAGGCGACCAATAGTGAGTAAAACTCGCGGTTCCTCGCCAATATCGAATCGTCGGTGAACTTCCCAGTTGTGGCGAGGCATACTCGGCTTGGATTTGAGTGAAGGTTCCGCTGGTGGGATTGAACGGGTGATCGCGAAAATCGATATCAAAAGTGGGACCGGTGGTGGCAATGGTTAAATCATCAATGTTATTTCCGCTCGGATGAACGCCGCTGATGTAAAAATCTCGGATCGAGGCCGAGTTCCAAAGATCGTAAGAGACAAAAAAGTGCGACGTGATATTTTGCTCAACGGAATAAATGGTCTGCTTGATATCTGTTGCTTGAGTGGTATCGAGAGGATTGAGCGTCACGGATTGATTGTAAGTCACGCGTCCACGCAGACGAGTATCAAACAAGTAGGGTTCCAGATAACTCAAAGTCACAATTCGCTTGAGATATTTAATATGGCCAATATTGTAATTGCCTTCAAGGCGGAGGGACGCGGCGCGAGCAGTGCCTGCGATATTGTTGTAACCGATGCCAGTATAACCACGAAGTGTAACACCAAGCTCATTCGTGATGCCGGCGCCTAATTTGAAAAGTCCAGGATCGCGGTCATTCAAGCGAATGACGACCGTGCGCTGAGAAATTTGGGTTTTCTCCTCGAGAGTATGAATATCGACAATGGTAAAAAGACCCAAACGTTGCAGCCGAGATGTGGACTCGTCAATCAATTGCGGAGTCAGCGTGTCGCCCACTTTAAATTCCAACTCTTTCATGATCACATAATCATGAGTCAGACTATTTCCTTCGATGACGATGGCGGCGACAACAATTTTTGGTCCTTCATAAATTTTAAAATTCACATGTGCCAAAGTGTTGTCGCCATTATAAGTGACGAGATCTTCATGCTCGTTGGACAATGACATTTCAAGATATCCTGAGCTACGATAAAATTGACGAATCTTCGTCACCGCATCGTCGAGCTGGTTCAGCTTTAAGGGCTCATGAATTTTAAGGCCAACCACAGCGAGCAATTGTGCTTCGGTGAATGACGAGCCTCCCTCGAAAGTCACCGAGTCTAATTGAGTCAGTGGGCCTTCATCCATGTTGACCAAAATGGTCATGGCATTTTTATCTTTGTTGTAAGCCGCACGAGTGCTGATGATATGGGCTTTGAGATAACCTTGATTTTGGCGATCGATCACCAAATTTTTAAATCCAACATCGAGATCGTCGCGGTTGTAATAACCGTCGTTAATCAATTCGGAAGAATGCCTTCTGATAAAATTGGCATAATATTTTTCAGGTTGTGAAACGCGACCGGTGATTTGAATTTCGCGAAGTCGAACTTGCGGGCCTTCTGAAATTGTCATCACGATGCGACGCTGATAGGCTTTTGATCCATCGGTTTCATCGGCAGAAACTTCAACGCGGGCATAGCCGCGAGAAAGATAAAAATTCTTCACTCGATTGGCAAGTTCGGGGGCAATGCTGGGATTGGAAGAATAAAAGTGATCCAAGTCCAAAGATTTTTCGACTTTGGATCGACCGATGTCGCTCGCGCCATTGATATCCAAAATATACTCTTCCGAGTGATCAACGGTATAAGTCAGAGTCGCTTCGGTCTCATCCTTATTCAGGCTGATATCTGGGCCTTGAAGATCAGCTTTGAGATAATTTTGCGAGCTCATTTCCTCGCGAACATCTTTGTGCACACTGCTGAGAAGTTGCTCGGTCAAAGGTTCTTTCAGAAGACGCTTGCCCAGCCAGTGCTGAAATTTATCTTTGAATTCCGGATTACTGGCTTTCAAGACAATCGTGGTCACGATGGTTTGGCGACCTTCGTTGATTTTGACATTCACTTGAACTTCCGCTTGTGAAAGACGAGTGAATTCGAGATCAACCACGGCATTTTGATAACCGTGATCTTGATAAAGTTTGCGCACGCGCTCGCCCGCTTCAATCAAAGCCTGTTGATCAAAAGCAGCCTTCTCGCCGACATCGAAAGCCCGACGCACATCTGTTTCTGACAGCGTTGAATTGCCAATGAAGCTAATTCCTGCAATGTGACGAGCCTTGCCAACATTGAGATGATAAATTTGCTGACCGGAAGCTTTTGTCTCAACAAGGATTTGGGCCGAATCAAATTGCTCTTGAGTGATTAAATACCGAATCAGATTGTCGAGATCATTTTTGGAAAATTTGCTGGTGTGAAGAATCGGCATTTGCGCAAATAAGGCACTTTGCGCTTTAGTTCCAAGCGCACTCAAGTCGAGAATTTTTGCAGAGTCCTCAGCGTGAGCCATCAGCGGCGACAGCAATAAAAAAGCACACAGCAGAAAAAATTTCAGAGAGAATTTCAGAAGAAGTTGAGCGGTCATCGAAACTCCTTCTTAAACTCGAGATCAAGTCCCAAGATACTTTCGTAAAGATTCGCCTGGCCGGTTTGTAGCAACGACTGGTCTTGCACTTGTCGATTTTCGTAGCTGCCGATGGCGGAAACACTCGGAGTGAGCGAGTACTGCAAACGAAATGCGGTCGCATCGGTTTGCCCGGTGAGACGACTGGCGGAAGCCTTTAAGCGCTCAGATAATTTTTTGCTCAAGGTGATCGTCTGGGTCGATGTGTTGCGAGTGTCATCGTAGGTTGATGACACTTGAAAGTCGACGCCGAATTGTTCTTGCAGATCTTTCACAGGTTTTAAATTTGAAAACACCGCAGCGCCTAACTGAACGTTGGAGGTGTCTTGCTGTCTCGAGGTTTCTGCTTGGCGCTCGAGCACGTTATTTTGCGATATGATTCCCAGCGCAATCAAAGACACAATGTCGGGTTGAGAGAGTGGTGGTGTGCTGGACAGACGAACAATGGGATCTTTGGCGGTTCCTTGCACGACAATGTTGATATCGTACTCGTTGATTCGCGAAAAAGCCGTGGCGTAAACTTCAGGATTGATTTCTTGCTGGCCGGTGAATTGAACATTGCCGGCTTGCACTTCAAACGTTTTATCACGAAAAATAATTTTTGTTCCTTTTTCGGCGGTGACTTTTCCGTACAAAATCGGTTGGTCGGGAAGTCCTTTGACCTGAATTTGTCCTGAAACCGAGCCTTCCATCATTGAATTCTTCACTTGCAGAGGGTGATCTAAAATCACATTGAGATCAAGCAGAAGGGGCTCAAACGCACTCTGTAAAATCACTTTCGGCAAATAAGAACTTTGTTTGAGTCTGTTCGTGCCGGTGCCTTCGGTGAGCTCCATATCCATCAAACCACTATTGACGTGATAGGTTCCGGCCAGAGTGTAAGGAAACCAGTTCCCAGAAAAAGTCAGATCACCACTGCCATTGGTATGAACTTTGTCTGGCACGTTCAGACTGACATTATCCAAATGTGCTTTGATGTTGACCGGAATATTGCGCAGACCTGCCAGAACAATGGTTCCATCGCCAGAAAAAATACCACCAGCCAGAGTGCCGTTAAAAGCATTGATGATAATTTTCGATTGAGAAAATTCAATATCCGAATGAATGCGCTGAAAGGGATGAGGAAAACCTTTGACCTTCACGTAGCCATTTTCAACGGTGGCTGTTCCTAAAATTTCAGGTGTCTCTATTTTCCCAGCGATATCAATGCCAATAGTGGCTTGGCCCGAGAACTCTTCTAAAAAGGGCACGAAAATTTGTAGCAGTCGAAGATTCACTTTGCCGTCCAGTCGAACATTCAAACGATCCCGAGTGAAGTCGTGACCTTTGAGCTCAATAAAACTTTGCGCTCCATGAAGAGAAAAATCATTCAATGAGGTGACGCCGTTTTGCATCGTCAGCCGCATGGTCTTTTTATTTTGCAGCAACAAGGTTCCGCGCTTGAGTTGAAATTGCTCGATGTTGCCTTCTCCCGAAGCCGCAAAGATGCCGCCTTTTTCTGAACTTAAGTTTAATTTTCCAGTGAGGCTGGCTTCGTAGTCGTTCAGCAAAGGTCCGCCGCCGACCAAAGCAAACAAGGTTGCATAGTTCCATTTGTTGGCATCAAGCCGTAGATAAAAAGGAGCCGTCTCAACCAGGGGAAAAGCAAATTCAGATTTCAATTGTCCACCGGCGAGCGAAGTCTTACCGGAAATACTTTCCTTGCTAAAACTAAAATCAAAATCGGATTCTGGAAACTCTTGCTCTTCCACTAAGGTTTGCGTGAGCTTGCCATAAAGTCGAACATCGGGCTTCAGCACAAATCCTTTCAATGACATATCAAAGTTGAGCAGCCCTGAAATATTGGCGCCAAGCAAGGAAACATTTTCTGACTCTTCGAGATAAAATTGAGAGCCATGAAATTGAATATTAATATCGCCATTGGGATGACCTTCACCGGTGACCGTGATCTGAGATTTATTTTTTGTGATCAAAGCTTTTTCGACTCGCATTTGGCCCGAGTCCGAATGCAAAGAAACTTCGGCGTGGTCATAGGATTCTCCGGCCACAGCTCCTGGAAAGAGAGTCGCATTGAGATCATATGAAAGTTGCCCCAACGCAAAAGGTCCTTCGGCGACAACATTCATCGAGCCCGTGCCCGTGAAACTGACAGGCATTTGAAATCGGCGAGAAAAAACAGCCAGCATATCTTGCACATCAAAAGTGTTCGATTGCGCGCGCGCAGCGATGCGATGTTTGATCAAGTCGACAGTGACTTGTCCCGTGTATTTGCTGCTGCCGATGGTGCCATCAATATTATCAAAAAAGAGATGGCCTTTTTCATAGCGAACAAGTCCGGTGGGACTGCCGAGTTTAAAATTCTCAAACACCACGTCTTGGCCATTCATGTTTAAATTAAAAGTGGCGGCATGGGAATCGCCTTGAGTCGAACCTTTGATGGAGCTCAGTCCTTCCAGTTTCAGTCCGGCCAGTTGTTTGAAATCTTCGAAGTGCAAAACACTGTCGGTGGCAAAATTAATTTTAAATCCATCTTTGTAACTAATCACACCATCAGTGACGCCGGTATCTTGGCCAATTTTAATTTGAGTTTTGTAACTCACAGCTTGGCGGGTGACGACCAGGCCGCCGGCGGCCTCGAAGTGATCGACCCAAGCGATGATGTCTGATTTTTTATCGCCGCTGCGAACTTCCAACTGATCACCTGCGGTTTTCCCTTGGCAGGCGACTTGGGTTTTCGGTATCAGCGGACCTGAGCAATCCAGATCGACATCGCTAAAAAGCTCCAGAGGCAAATCATCCAAACCCAAATGTTGCAGCAGCTCGTTGATATCGATTTGTTCCGTGTGGATATGGCCTTTGACCGCCAGGGCGAATTGATTATTCTCATCGGCTCCTGAGAGAGTGAGATCTTTAATGTCGATGAGTCCCGCTTCATTGGTGATGTGCAGAGCCGGAATGTTGATGCGATCTTTATTCAAGTCGGCGCGAAAATCCACATCGCCGACATTGTACTTAGAAATCTTCACTTGCTGGCCCGTGACCTGCATGTCAGCTCGTGAAATTTTCTTTTTATCAAACTTAAATGTTCCTTTGGCGCGCAAAGTCCCTTCGAGATCTGGAAACTTCATGAATGTTTGTAACGACGAGGACAATCGCGGCAAATCGGAGAAGGCATCAATTTCAAGTTCCAATTGCGGCGAGGTGTTCGCATGCGGAAGATCTTTGATGAGGCCCTTGGCAGAGAGGAAAGAATTCAGAGAGCTTATTTTGAGGCTCGAAAGATCAACGGCTGTCGCCGAAATTTTCCCATCACTTTGCAGACGAAAATTGATGGCCTTGTCTTTGATGTTGAAAGTTGAATCAGCCAAATCAATTTGGTAAGAAAGAGAATTTTTCTGTTTTTGCATCAGCAAGTCAGCGTTTTTTAAAACCAGATCAAAGTTTTCTTTTTTCGATATGACTTCAAAGCTGCCATTGCGGATTCCCAGCTTGTAAAGAGGAACGCGGTCAAGCAGTTCAAAAATTTGTTTGGTTGGCAAGGGCTTGTCGGATTCATTATTATTTTCAAATTGATCGAGATCAACGGTGGCCTGAGGCTCGACAATGATAAGCCTAGAAATCGCCAGCCGTCCTTGCGCCAGTTCAAGAAAATCCAAAGAGGTTGAAATCTTTTTGATGGTCACCGAGGGAAAGCCTTTAAGCTCTCCCGGTTTTGGATCAATTTGAATTCCGGTCAGGTCGACTTCAGGAAGTAAAAGTGTCCAATTCAAATCCTCAATATGAACTTGCACAGGCAATTTTTCAGAGGCGATCGTATTGATCTTGGTCAGCAACCATTGCCGCACCTTCGGTTTGGCGTAGAAATAAATTCCTTCCAAGCAAGAAAAGCCAATGACCAAGGGAAGAAGAATCAGCAGGAGCTTCTTGTTCAAGACAGATCCTCCTTCCAAGCATCCAAGAGAGCGTGTGCCGTTCGATAGTCAGGGCGAGCTTGCAATAAGCCTTCAATGATTTCAATGGCAGTGAATTTTTGATTGAGTCCCCACAGCGCCTGCGCTCGCAAGTATTGCACCGAGAAAACTGTTTCGGGATCATTGGCATAAGCGGTCTCGAGCCAAGTCAGATGATCCAGCAAGGAAACGAACTTACGTCCGCGCAACAAAATTTCAGCGCGCAGCCAGTCAGTCGACACCGTATTTTGCAGAGTGTTTTTTTGTAAACGCTCGAGCACTTGATCCAACAAATGAATCGCACCTTCTTCATTGTCCCACATCAGTTGTGAAACGGCGAAGTCCACGGCCAGCCCAAAAGAATCTTCGTGCTTTAAAAGATCGCTCATCACTTGCTCAATTTGATCGAGCATCAGTTGCACTTGTGGATCTCGGGGTTCGTGATAATAAATGGGGGGCACGCGCTGATCTTTGGGAACTTGCTTGGAGATAAAGTCCATGGCTCGGCGCTCGCGCAAGTCGCGAAGAGCTTCCTTGACGCGGGAGTCGTTGGGGAAAAGCTGTCCCATTTTTTGCAAAAGTTTTTCTTCGTCTTGATGCAGTTGTTGAGATTTTAAAACATCCAACTGTTCAAAAAAATCGTTATAAATTTTTTGTTGTCGATCAAAATAGGCTTTACGACGAAGCTCCCGCTGTCGAACAATCTCTTCCTCGAAATGATCCAGTTGGTGAGATCTGGCAAGATGAGAAAGCTGTCGTTGCGATTCAGCGCCTTCGATTAAAGCTTGTTTAATTTCTGGTTCAACGGCAGCGGATGCTTGAAAAAGAGCTTCGACAAAATGTCCCCACGGAATATTTTGCGGAGAATCTAATTTTTTGAGAATAAAATCGGTGAGGGTTGCTGAGAAACCAGATTTTAAAAAAAACGCAGCCAGCGCTTCAAATTCAGCGAGAGATAATTTTTCGGTTTCGTATTTTTTAAGGAGAGCATCGGCCGCCAAATCAGGCTGACCATAATGGATCAGCAATGCCTGAATTTCGAGTTCCAAAGATGAGGCCGAACGGGCTTGTGACAAAAGCTCCTCCTGAGCGTGGTCTTAACCCTTTTATTTTGCGTTAAAACCAAGTAGATCAGGAGACTTAACGGATTGCGTTAGGACCTATTCGTTGACACGACTGACATAGGCGCCAGAAGAGGTATCGATTCGTAAAACATCGCCCTCATTGATGTGCAAAGGCACTTGAGTGGTGAGGCCTGACTCCATGGTCGCGGCTTTGGTCGCGCCAGTCACGCGATCGCCCTTCACACCAGGTTCTGTTTTTGCCACTTTTAAGTGCACAGCATTGGGAACATCCACAGAAACTGGACGATCGTTGTAGAACAAAATCACCACTTGCAGATTTTCAGTCAGATAATTAGAAGCCTCGCCGACCGTTGGTGGGTCCATGACGATTTGCTCATAGTTGGTTTGATTCATGAAATTGTAGCCAACATCGTCTTTGTACAAGAATGTCATCTCAACATTTTCGACATTGGGAACTTCAAATTTTTCACCGGATTTAAAAGTTCTCTCGAGATTTTGTGCCGTCAGTAAATTTCTCAGTTTTGTGCGAGTGAACTGATTTCCTTTTCCGGGTTTCACGTGTTGAAAATCGATCACTTGGAAAGGTTGACCTTCAACCATCACACGGAGACCTTTACGAAAATCTGATAAATCGTACATGCATTACCTCTTCAGTTGAGAGGGTTGAAGATGCCTTGAGCGACTGGGAAGGTCAATAGAATTGAAATCTGAAAATGGTTTTCAAAGCGGTGGGGTTTGCAGCTCTTTTATCCTGTGCAGCAAATTTTCCAAAACACGTTTTTTGCGCTCGAAAGCCTGTCTTTCTCGATTTTTCAGGGGAGAAAGTGGAGCTGCTGTCTCAGGAGGAATACTTTCATCCAATAAAGCAAAGCGCTTTTGAATTAAAATTTGTCCTTCAGGATTCATCGAAAAAGCATGATGGGCACGGTTCAAAGCCTCGCGGGCTCTGGTCAAATCATTGCGAATAATCAACGCATCCACCAAGGACAAAGTTCTTTCTAAATCTTTGGGACTTGCCAGCGGTGGAACTTTGCTGAGGCCCGCAAGATCAATCCCTGTTGCAGTCATGGAATCCTGACCCAAGCTTTGGCGCAAACCTTTGGGAGCTTTGTTCGGAATCGAAGCCGACGTGGACAGATATTTCATTTCAAAAACATCATCTTCGTACTCGTTGGCGGTCAAAGTTTCCAATTTCTGCACGGCTTTGCGAGCGCTGTTTGATTGAGGATTTAAAAACAGCACCATTTTAAAGCAGCGAAGAGCTTCTTTGCTGTCATTCAATTGCAAATAACAAGTTCCTGCTAAATGCCAAGCGAGCAGATTTTGTGGATCAACCTCGCAGGCTTTTTTTAAAATCGGTAGAGCTTCCTTCAAACGATTTTGATCCAGCAGAGTGCGCCCCAGAGCCACATAACCACTGACATATTTTGGATGACGCTGAATTCCATCCAGCGCGACTTTTTCGGCCTGCGCGTGCATGCCGAGCTCGCGGTAAGCCTCGGCCAGAGTCGCAAAAATTTTCGACATGGGATCGCGAGCGAGAATCTTGCGGTACTCTTCGATGGCTTCCGGTGAAATTTTTGAGGTCGGCGGTTTTGGCATCAGTAAATTTTTGCATTCCTTGGCCTCGCATGCAAGCATCAGGTGATGATCATTCTAGGTATCGATCCGGGCTCTCGTATTACTGGTTTTGGCGTCGTTGAAATCAACGATGACTCGTCGGCGAAGGATTTCGCGGTGACTCATCGAAGCCACGGCGTCATTGTGCTGGATTCGAATTTGGAATTTCCGAAGCGAATGAAGGAATTGGGCGCAGCCCTTGAAACTTTGCTGGTGAAATACAAACCACAGCAAGTGGTGATCGAAAAAATCTTTCTCGGCAAAAATGCGGATAGCGCTTTTAAATTAGGACATGCTCGTGGAGTGGCTATGTACGAAGCGGCGAAAGTGAATGCCACAGTCATCGAATATGCCACACGAGTCGTAAAAAAAGGGATTGTCGGTAATGGCGGTGCTAGCAAAGAAGATGTACAAAGCTGTTTGCAGCGATTGCTGAAAATCAAGGCAATTGAAAGGCTCGATGCCTCGGATGCCTTGGCTCTGGCCACTTTTCAGGCTTATCAGCTGATGATTCCGTTGCCAAATCAGCGGTTTTCAGGAAATGCTCAGAGCACAACTGAAGGTGTTTTATGATTTCAAGATTGATCGGCCTTATCGCCGACGTAAATTCAGAAAGTGCTCTTATCGATGTGAACGGTGTGGGTTATGAAGTGCATTGTTCTCTCGGCACTTTGGCTGAAATGCAAGCGTCGTCGATGGAAAAGAAAAAAGTCAGCACCACAGTTTGGATTTACACGCATGTGCGTGAAGATGCGCTGATTCTTTTTGGTTTTGCCTCGATGATTGAAAAAGAAATGTTTTTATCGTTGCTGAAGGTGAATGGCATTGGGCCGAAAATGGCGATTCATATTTTGTCCGGCGGAACTGTCGAGCAAATTCAATCCATGATCGAGCACGAAGATGTCAAAGCACTTTCAAAATTGCCGAAGGTTGGCAAGAAAACAGCCGAGCAAATGATTTTGACTCTCAAAGGAAAACTAGTGGTGGCTGAGAAATCAAATGCTTCTCATGCTGCAGGGGCGTCGGCGGCTTCACAATTGTCTTTTGGACATCGCGAGATTTCCTCGGCTTTAATCAATCTCGGATTTCGCGCAGTGGATGTTGAAAAAGTGATTTCGCAGATGCCAAAAGAAATTGAACTCCAAGAAGGAATTCGTCAGGGGCTCTCGGCACTGACGTCTTTGTAACACCGAAGGTGTTTGGAAGAAAAAGGTAAACAGATGGCGCAAATTTTTGAAGTCGAATCAGATCTACAAATTCCGCCTGTTCTCAATGCTCAGGAAATCTTGAGCAAAGAATCTCTCGAAGGTGAAAAATCTTGGGAAAATATTCTTCGCCCTTCAAGCTTTGATGAATTTCCAGGACAAGACGAAGTGAAAGAAAAGCTGGGAGTTTTTGTGCAAGCCGCGAAAGCTCGCAAAGAACCTCTGGATCACTTGTTGTTGTCAGGGCCTCCGGGGCTTGGCAAAACGACGCTGGCAAAAATCATTGCTCATGAAATGGGTGTTGATTGCAAAGTCACTTCTGCTCCGGCGCTGGATCGCAAAGGCGATGTGGCGGCATTGCTCACGTCTTTGAAACCAAACTCAGTTTTGTTTATTGATGAGATTCATCGCTTGAGTCGCGTGGTGGAAGAGTATCTCTATACCGCCATGGAAGATTTTTATCTCGATATCGTGACGGGCGAAGGCTTGGCGGCGCGTTCGATGAAATTTCAATTGGTGCCTTTTACTTTGGTGGGAGCAACCACACGAGCAGGGCTTCTCAATGCACCTTTCCGAGATCGTTTCGGGATCGTGGAGCGTTTGCAATTTTATGATCGCCAAGCGCTTGAGACAATTCTGATTCGCTCGGCGAAAATTTTAAATATCGCAGCCGATCCTCTCGGCTTGTCAGAGATCGCCAAACGCTCGCGAGGAACTCCGCGGATTGCCAATCGTCTTTTGAAACGCGTGCGTGATTATGCGCAAGTCAAAGGCGATGGCACGATCACCAAAGACATTGCAACGTATGCTCTCAATCAATTGGGAGTCGATCAATTGGGTCTTGATCAAATGGACCGACGCATTTTACATCTCATTGGTGTGAAATTCCAAGGTGGCCCCGTCGGTATCGAGACCATCGCTGCGGCACTGTCGGAAGAAAGTGGCACTCTCGAAGAAGTTTACGAGCCCTTCTTGATCCAAGAAGGATTGCTACAGAAAACTCAACGTGGACGAGTGATCACCGAGCTTGCCCGCAATCATATTGCTGAGGCTTAAGCAATTTAAGCCTATTTGGGGCGGCCTAAACTTTCCGGAAAGGGGATAAATTCCGTTTCGTGAATGACTTTTGGAAAACGCCCGGCAATCCAGTCTTGTTTGGCTTGTTCAATGCGATCAACGGACGAAGAAACAAAATTCCAAAAAATATGGCGAGTTTCTGGAAAAGGTTCGCCGCCGAAGACGACGAAATAAGAATCTTCAACGGCTGTGACTTGAAGTTTTGAGCCTTGATCCAAAATAACATAATGGTTGTCGTTAAGAGTATGCTCATCAAGTTGGATGGCGCCCTTGATGCGATAGAGGCTGACTTCCTCTTTCGCCCCTGGAGTAAATGAAAAACTCTCGCCTTGGTTTAAACTCACTGAGAAGAAAAAAAGTTTCGAGAAAACTTCGACGGGAGATTTTTTGTCAAAGGCTTCGCCAGCAATCAAAGTGATTTTCGCTGTGCCGACTGAGAATTCAGGAATTTGATTTTTATCATAGTGAGTGAAGCTGGGCTCGATCTCCTCTTTGTCCAAAGGAAGCGCAATCCAAAATTGCAAAAGAGAAAAATCATACTCATGACTTTTGATTTCCGGCGGAATGCGCTCCGAATGAGCAATCCCACGACCAGCAGTCATCCAATTTACGTCGCCAGCTTTTAAAATTTGTTCATTGCCCAACGAATCGCGATGAATGGCTTGTCCTTTCAGTAAATAAGAAAGTGTTGAAAGCCCAATATGCGGATGCGGGCGAACATTCATTCCGGTTTCAGGCATGAAATGAGTTTCTGGCAAATGATCGAGAAAAATAAAAGGTCCCACCATGCGTTTTTTGACGTAAGGAAGAATTCGTGAAATCGCGGTGCCATCGATGCTCATCGCACGCGGAGTTACCATCATCAGGATATCATTGGTGCTTGCCATGTTCCCTCTCAATCATTTTCGATCATAGATACCATTAGAGTGCGTCTTTGCAGAATTTCTTTTACTTTTCGGCAACGATCTTCCGTCAATCCGAAAGGCATTAAAATCACGGCGGCAATCACAAAAAATATTCCTACCGCCGGGCCAAAAGCCAAAGCAATCCGCTTTGGAGTTTCAGGATCTGGAAAATCCACGTTGGACCAATCCAGCAATAAGCCTGTGATCAACAGAGCTAAAGCTCGCGAAAATTTTGCGGTAAATTTCCAAAGGCCAAAATAAAAACCGAAATTTTCTTCGCGAGTTTTGACGGTGTCATAGTCGACAACATCCGTCAGAATGCTTTCAGCCAAAACATAGGAGCCAACAACAAGGCCACCAAAAGTTGAAGCCCATAAATAAGCCGCCAGCGCATTTCCGACCGGAAGCAGGGGATAGATAAAGAAACTGCTGACTCCAAAAATAAGAGCGCCAGCGATCAAAGCATATTTGCGCCCCCATTTTTTACCAATCCAAACCCACAAGGGGATGCTGATTGAAAAAACAGCTAAGAAAATCACCAAGACATTGCGAATTTGTTCTTCATTGAATTGCAGACGCAGACGATAGTAAAAAAGCGCGGCTGCCGAATTGATGGTGAGCCCCATATTCACCACAAAAAAAGCACCGACCAGTGAGAAGAAGGGTTTGTTGTGAAAAGTGGCTTTGAGCTTTTCCCAAATGGGCGGCTCAAATTTCACATCCGTGCGATCAATATCTTCATCGGGATCATTGCGAGTCAACGAGAACGAACCCACGAAAGTGGCGAAGAGCACAAGCATGGCCAGCACCCAGCTGGCTTGTTGATAAGCATCGGGATAGTTGCGTGAGAGATAATAGCCGGGAGCAATAATGCCGCAAAAAGCGCCGATATTAGAAAAAACCATACGCCAAGCGATCAGCTTTCCACGCTCTTGACGATCCGAGGAGAAATCGCCCACCATCGCGGTATAGGGAATTGAAAATAAAGTGTACGAGGTATTAAACAAAAGCCCCATGCCCAGCAAATAAAGCCACTTCATCTGTTGAGTCACCAGCGAGCTGGGCGGGTGATAAAGAGCTGAAAGAAAAATCGCGGTTGCCATGGAACCCATGATCACCAAATGCCAGCGAGTGCCGTGACGACGTCTCCAAGCATCGGAGAATCTGCCAATCAATGGATCAATAGCAGCATCCCATAAAATAGAAATCGACAGAGCGACCCCGACCCAAAAACTGGGAATGCCGACTTTTTGCGAATAGAAAACAAGCAGGTGAAGACGGATAAAAGTTTCAACCGCATTGACGCCGGTCTCAACAAATCCGTAAAAAACTTTTTTCATTGACGATCCTCACACCGCTTTTGCGTGTGAGGTCAAATTTAGGCGATTTTTTTGATTTGGTCCAGCTTGTCTTTCATTGACGAATTGTCTTGCTGCAATCGTTGATTTTCCTGTGTCAATTGCACGAGCTTGCGACGAAGCATAGTCATCTCTTCGGCAACACTTGCGGGAATTCCACCAGCGGGGCCCGTCGACGCCACCGTTGGATCTCCTGAAGCAGAAGGTGAAGAATCCGTGACCAGAAGTGGAATAAATCCACGACCTAATTTTTCTTCGATATCTTCAGGAATGACCATTCCTGGATCAAATTTTTCAAAATGCAAAGTCCCTTCAGACTCCATTTTTCGAATTTCCGCAAAAAGTTTCATAATACCAGCCGTGGTTTCGCCAGGATTGGGAGTTTTCTCTTTGAGGATTTCTTCCACGTTTTTGCGTTCTTTGAAATTGAGAATTTTCATGAATTGCTCGGCTTTTTCTTTTGGCAGACCGCCAACCACCATTGCTAATTGCAACGGTTGCACTCGGGGAAAAATTTCTGCCAAGTAGGTTGGATTCCAAGCAAGAATTTTATCGATTGTTAAAAGACGCTTTTTAATTTCCGATTCCCAGGCGGGGTTTTCGTCATAGATCATCTTTAAGAATTTTTCTTGTTTATCTTTGCCTGTGGTTTCGATGAGATTTAGCAGTTGGATAAAACCACCGGGCTTGCGATAGCGATCGATCATGCTCATTCTTGTCTCCCTTGATGATGCTATGAATGTATCGTCAAAATAATGAATTTCATTGAGTCCATCTCAGAATGGGTCGCCACAAGCATATTCGTCGTGATTGGGGTAGGGATTGCGACTGACTAAGGCGCATTGTTTGTAATAAAACTGCCAAGCTCGCTGAGGGCGAGATTCAGGCATACGGTTATCAAGAGTAAATCCATCAGTTGCATATCCGGCGGCGCGCGAATGATTTTGTTCTTGGCGCTCCTCTAAAAGTTCGCGACCGGAGGGGCTTGCACAACCCGTCATAAATCCCAAACCTAAAATAGACATCAGCAATAAAAGCCTCGATAATTTCATACTATGACTCTTCGGAATAAGTTTGCTCGACCAATAGAGGTCCATGTTCAACGCGGCTTGATCACGGAAAGTATTCACTTTGTCGATGCCGTGGTTGTCGACTCAAAAGGAGACGTCGTTGCCAGTTTTGGGAAAAGTGAGTCTCAATTAAAAACAGAAAAAATATTTCCCAGGTCGGCAGTGAAGCTGATCCAAGCTTTGTTCATGATGGAAAGCGGAGCCGTTGAAAAATATTCGCTGACGAAAAAGCAAATCACTATGGCTTGTGCTTCTCATCATGGCGATGACTTACAAACCGGCGTGGTGCGAGCTTGGCATGAGCAATTGGGCTTCAGCGAAAGCCAACTTGTCTGCGGAGCGCATTGGCCCAGCGACATTGAAACTCAACATGAGATGATTCGAAATCGTAAACAACCTTGTCGTTACCACAACAACTGCTCTGGCAAACACACTGGCATGATGACGGGGCTTCTTGCGAATCATCAGCCGCTTGAAAATTATCAAGCTTGGGATCATCCGCTGCAACAGAATCTCCGCCGTATTTTCAGTGAACTTTCAGGCGAAGATTTTTCGCAGACAGCGTGGGGAGTCGATGGTTGTGGAATTCCCAATTACTCGATGACGTTGCCCGGAATGGCGCGGGCGTTGAGTGCTTTTTTGCTCGATCCGGCGTGGGGAAAATCGCAAGGTCTCGAAATTTCCAGTGAGCGCCAAGCGCGGATGCGGCAAATCAACGAAGCCATTGTGGCAGAGCCTCATTTTATCTCTGGAAAAAATACATTTGGCAGTGAGCTGATTCAAAAGCTCAAGGGCCGAGCTATTGTGAAGGGCGGAGCCGAAGGTGTTTATGCGGCGATTTTGCCAGAGGCAGGAATTGCTTTTGCCGTTAAAGTTCATGATGGAGCCTCAAGAGCCTCATCCGTCGTCACGGCTTTCTTAATGAGAGCTTTCGGTGCCATGACTGGGGCCGAATGGGTGCAGCTTTCTGACCACACCGAACCCAGAATTAAGAATTGGGCGGGTGATATTGTCGGGAAAATATTTGTTCCTCCCTCTCAATTTGAGGTAAGATAGGAAAATGTTCTTACAAAAAACCATTCGCAGTCGAACTGTAGTCAAAGGCATCGGCGTTCACTCGGGAAAACCTTGCACGCTGACTTTTTTGCCGGCTCCGGCGAACACGGGCGTGCATTTTGTGCGAGCGGATTTGCCAAACAAACCATCGCTGCGAGTGATTGCCGACAATGTTTCGGCGACGGGCAATGCGACAACTTTGGGGGGCGCTGAATTTTCTGTCGCCACGGTCGAGCATTGTTTATCGGCGCTTTCAGCTTTGCGAATCGATAATCTTTTTATTGAGCTGGACGGCCCTGAAATTCCCATCGGCGACGGCAGTGCCAAAGCTTTTTTGGAAGCTCTTCACCAAGTCGGACTTGTTGAGCAAGATCAGCCGCGCAAGTATTGTTATGTGACTCAAGCGGTGTATTTTTCTGAAGGTGAGAAGCAAGCTTATGTTGTCCCTTATCATGGTTTGCGTCTCACGGTGACCATCGATTTTCCGCATCCCGCGATCGGGAAACAAAAAATTGATCTCGATATCAACGATCAATCTTTCACTCGCGAACTGGCTTCGGCGCGCACCTTTGGATTTATCAAAGATGTGGAAATGCTCAAATCTCGCGGTCTTGCTTTTGGCGCCAGTCTTGAAAACGCCATCGGCCTTGATGATCAAGGTGTTGCCAATCCCGAAGGCTTGCGCTTCCCAGATGAGTTTGTTCGGCACAAAGCTTTGGATGCTTTGGGCGATCTGGTGACGTTGGGAATGCCGCTGATGGGACACGTGGTACTTTATAAAGCCGGTCACGATGTCATGAACAAATTGGTACGAAAAGTGATCGAATCCACCGAGTGTTACAAACACATCGAGCTTGGCGCCGATCTTTCTGAAGCCGCTCTTCTGCGCTCGAAATCCTGGAACTAGTCAGTAAACTTACTTATGACAATTTGACATATTGGGTTGACATAAATATGTCAAATTGCTATATTTAAAGTGTGCAACTGCTCGGTAAAAATATCATCCACGAATTTAAGAGAAAGCATTCATCGAGCCGTAAAGCTTTGGATCGATGGGCCAGACTTATTGAGGGGGCTCATTTTGGCCATCCTCAAGACGTCAGGCAGTTGTTTGGAGTCAATGTGGACTTTGTCGGTCATCAGATTGTTTTTGACGTGGGTGGGAATAAAATTCGGGCCATTACCAAAATTGAGTATGGAATTAAGATCGTTCTTGTCACTCACATCCTGACCCATGCTGAATATGATAGGGATCAATGGAAAGAAACGGAGAAAAAGTAAATGGGCATCACCAAGGAACTGCTGGAAACGCTGAAGGAAGAAATCAAACCGTCACCTGCTAAAATGAATGCATCATACATGCAGCTTGTTGCGCTTTTCCCGCTCCAGCCAATCACAAGCCAAGAGCTTCACAAGGTAGCTCTGAAAGTGATTGAAAGACTGATCGTAGCAGGAAAATTTCTTAAGCAAGAGGATCGTGGAATCAGCGTTTATCTAAAAACCCTTTCTGAACTTGTTGCCGACTATGAGAATGAAAATTATAAAAAAGGAACCGCATCTGGAAAAGAAATGCTAGCTTACCTGATGGATTTGCAAGGTCTTGGCCAAAAAGATTTAGCCAAAGAGCTTGGCGGCCAGCCGATTGTTTCGAAAATTTTGAACGGTGAAAGAGAGCTGAATCTTCGGCAGATGAAAGCCTTAGCGAAGCGATTTAATGTCTCAGTCGAAGTTTTTATTTAACGCCCATTTTGGCGTAGTGATTTTGCCCCGGTGACCATTGACGGCTTGCTGTCAGTTTTTAGGCACTTTTCTTGGGGCTTTCTGTGAAGGAATCAGATACTTAGCTGCTTTGTTGGCTGGCCCCAATTTCGCTATGAAATTCCTGTGATCAACTGACACTTTGGGATGGCCATGCGAAAAACTTTTAGACAGTTTTTAAATTCGACGAAAATGAAGCCGAATTTGTCCTTTGCGACAGGGCTTGTTTTGCTGTTTTCGTCGAGTCTTGTTTTCGCGTCGGCGACCGATACCTTGCCGGAAGGGATTTGGAGTCCCTCTTTGCACATGGGAATGATCACCGGCATTGATCAAAAATACACTGGCGATGGCAATCTTTGGGGTCTTGGTGACACTCACGCTGTTGAATTTAATGCAGCCACTCTTTCGCATTTCGATCAGCAAGCACAGGATTTGGTTGCGGCTTTGAATGAATTTGGCAAAGCGCAATTGGGAAGTAATATTAATTTTGGCACGCTTGTTCCGAACACGGATCCCATTATTAATTACTATGCTCCGGTGCTGGCGCGGGGAGTGACTCCAAAATGGACGCTGGGGCTTGGCCTGCCGGTGATTCATTATCAAAATACAATTTCGTTCAGCGTTCAAAATTCAAATTTGGATTACTATAAAAATCAAGTGCCGGTGGGTTCGCCACTTTATACTCAAGCCGTAAATACCAACTTGGTGCAAGAGACTTATAATACGATTGTTCAAAAAGGTTACGATCCATTGACCAATCAAAACACCACCTTCTTGGGTGATGCGCAGTTGGCGTCGCTCTATCGTTTTTATGAGCATGGTAATGTGTCGGCACTTTACACAGCGACGTTCAATCTTCCCACCGGACCGAAATATGATCCCAGGAACTTAGCGGCGCTGAATGTTTTTGGTCGCACGGGATTAGAAAATCGAGTCACGTTGTCTTATGTGATGGGAGCTCATTGGGAAGCGGCTCCGTTTTTATCTTATATGGCATTCATGCCGGATCATGTGGATATGCGCGTGCCGACAGATCCCAATGACGTTTTGCCGGATCAAAGCACCGAGCAAAGTGTGACTCGTCAATTGGGCGGAACGGCCATGGCGGGTGGAAATATGTATTACACACTGAATGATCAATGGTCTTTTGGAGCGGGTTATTCTTACGAGAAAAAAGCTCAAGATACTTATTCCGGAAGCCAAGCCGTGCGTTATGATTTGCTGAGTGTCGCGACTGACGATGAGGCTCAGAAAGTTTCTGCGCAAATCAATTATAGCACCGTGAAAAGTTATTTTCGCAAACTTAGTTTATTGCCTGGCGTGATCACGTTTAATTATATGGATACGATTGCGGGCCGAAATATTGAACGAGAAACGATCGAAGAACTTGTCTTTATGATGTTTTTTTAAAAGGATGAAATGCAACGACGTCTGAAACTTTTTATTTTAACTGTGATTGGGACTTCGTTTTTTGCTGTGGCCTGTGCGCCCAAGCAGCAGCGACTTCAGATCGATCATCCGCCCCAGGATTTTCAGCCGAAGGTGGCTGATGCTGATGTCAAAGCTCAGGGTCTTTATAATATGGATTTCGATCAGTCGGTGACGGTGAAGTCGCAAGTCACTCCGGCGTTTGTGTATCGTCTGTCAGAAAATATGATGAGCCTGGGCGCAAGCCAGCACAACGAAGACCTTTCCAATAACGGACAAAAAGTTTTAAATAAACTTTTGGATCTTCCGGGATTGGCAACGACGGTGCCAGCAAGCAATTCGCCTTTCGTACAATTGGCGATTTCAGAAACTCGGGAAGAGGTCAATGAGGCTTTGACCGAAGTGGATCAGCAACTCAAAACCAGTGTCGATCAATTGAATCAGACCTTGGTGCAATTAGGAAAAACCTATCCTTGGCCGACGGGAGCAAGTTCTTTGACTCAGGCAGGGCAAACGATTGCTGGATTTTTGGGTGAGTTTTTAGCACAAGCAAATCAGCTCAATATTTTTGATGCTTTGAAATCGCAATTGCAGATTGAAATCGCGAATCAGCAAAAATGGATTGAGGATTTGACCACTCAGATTGATCAAGAGTTGCATTCGGCGAAACACTTTCCTGAGCTGATGGCGTACTTGCAGAAATTGCTGAAAGATCAACAGATCACACCACCGCCAGACTTGCAAAAAACTTTGGATCAGGGAGTTCTCCTGGCTCAGGATTTGTCGAATTGTAATTCAGAGCAGTCGGTTCTCACCGCGATTGTGGATGTATGGAATATTCTCGATGATCAGCAGCGCGTGCAATACATCAAGCCCGAGTCCGAATCTCTTTATAATTATTTGAAAAAAAGCGATGCGAAGGATCTGCAATGCTTGCGAACAGCTGGCTGCATGAATCCCATGAAGTTTGTTATTAAGAAATTTTTTATTCTTCCGAAAATTAGTAAAATGGGAGTCGCCAAAGTTTGCGCCAGCATTGATCAAAGTGCTTTGAGTTATGTCGTGACCACATCACAAACGAAGGTGTCGCAAGTGTATCCGCAAATGCCAAGTTTTGTATCGGATGCCTTGAACAAAGCCATTGCCGATAAAATGAAAATCCTTAATACCATTCACCAGGATTACTCGGGCTTTCTTAAAAAACAAATTCAGCAATGGGCGACGCAAAATCTGCTGGGCAAGGGCCAAGTTCGAGGTGTTGATGTCGGTAATTTGCAAGTGTCATTGAAGGATAAAGCTTTACAACTGCAAGTGGTCGCAGGTCCAGCCACTGCTGAGGCCTTTGGTAGTTCGATGGCGGCGCTCACACAATATTATAATGATCCCAATGCCGAAATGAATCGCGTGCAACAGTCGTCCTTCGACCTGGTGAATAAGCTTGTGGCTTTGGGTGGCTACACGACCGAGTACGGAACACTCACGCCAGCGCTCCTCACACCACTGGATAAGGCCGCGCCACTTTTGGATTTGACTCATTTGACAAGTCAGACGGCGCCTTATGGATTGCCGGATCAATTCAATGTGGTGAATAGTTTTGTACCGAAAGAAATTCATCCGGCTCAATTTTCTATGAGTGCCAGGTCCCAAGCGGAGCTGATTCGTGGTCTCTCGAAAGTTATCGGCTACCTCAGTGACTGGAGAACTTCGGCGTACGACCAAACTTTGGGTGGCATTACGGCAGCGACTTTAGTTCCTGACTATAAAGATGTGAATGAACTTCAGCGTGCCATGTTTCCGAAGGCAGAGCTGATGACTTTGGCGATTGGTGACTTGGCAGTATCGCTGGAAAATCTCACCAAGAAATTGGCCCAAGTTTTTGTGATCGGGCTGCATGACAATAAAATTACTTTTGTGAACGATTACGATTTGGAAAATGGCGGACTGGTTGCTATGGCCGGAGTGGTGGATATTAATAATGGTGTCAGAGCCTCTGCTGTGCGCTCGCAAGATCTTTCTCGTTGGATTATCGCCATGTCTGAATTTATTAAAAACAGCGAGGGCATTGAGCAAACGAAGTCCGATATTCTTCTGGAAAAAGACGCCGGTGGTGCGACTTCTTTGGATGCTTTGGTGAAGGCGCGCGGGCAGTTGAAGCTTTTAACTTTAGCTTTTGCGAATTTGCTGTCGCATCAAATGGTGGATCAAGATGGTCTGGTCATGTCACAACTCAAGCTGACTGATTTGGGAACTGATGCAGGTCAGAAATCGTTGCTCGATCAAGCGATGGCGATTCAGGCGCTCAATCAAGCGGCAGATGCGACCGGAATCAGCATTTACCGAGTGTCAGCGACCGAGCTTTACTACACTCTCAATTCCAAAAAATACTTAGCAAAAATGCACTTTTACTCGATGTCAGGGAAGATAGAGACCATGGATCTTGAGACTTTATCAGAGACCGTCCGGGCGATCTCAGAACTCAAGTCCTCACTTCCAGAGAAGAGCCAAGCGCAAGCCGACTGGATTCTCGATCCATGGCTCAAAGGCCTCTCGCAACTCCATTAAAAAGGTTCCGGGTACAAATTTGCAACTCACCGTTCCTCAAAAACTGCTTTATCTTTGGCGGCGTTGTGGGCACAATCTCGACCGTTTCCATTTATTGAGTATTTAGGACAAATCGCACCTCGAGTGTGCAAGGAGCAATTTATGATCGTTGGAGTTCCTAAGGAAATTAAAATCAGTGAAAATCGCGTCGGCATGACCGAAGCGGGTGTTCGTCAGCTTGTGAAAGAAGGCCACACTCTTTATGTGGAAAAGGATGCGGGCGTGGGCTCTGGAATTTCAAACCAACAGTACGAAAAAGTTGGCGCGAAAATTTTGGACACCAAAGCTGAAGTTTACGCCAAATCAGACATGATCGTGAAAGTGAAAGAACCGCTTCCCGATGAATATGAACTGATGCGCGAAAATCAAATCATCTATACCTATTTGCATTTGGCGGCAGAGCCTCGTTTAACGAAAGTTCTCTGCGAGAGAAAAGTTAAAGCGATTGCTTACGAAACCATCCAAAAAGAAGACGGATCACTTCCGCTTTTGATTCCGATGAGTGAAGTGGCAGGTCGTATGGCAACTCAAATCGGCGCTTTCTACTTGCAAAAAGATCACGGCGGCAAAGGAATCCTCCTTGGTGGCGTGACTGGTGTGAATCGCGGTAAAGTCACTGTCATCGGTGGCGGAGTGGTTGGCACCAACGCTGCGAAAATGGCCGTGGGCCTTGGCGCTGAAGTCACAATCCTTGATGTGAATCTTTCTCGCTTAGAATATCTCGACGATATTTTCCAAGGACGCGTCAGAACTTTGTACTCAAATGCTTTGAACATCGAACAAAGCGTGATTGAGAGTGATTTGTTGATCGGTGGCGTTCTGATCACGGGTCACAAAGCTCCAACTTTGGTCAGCAAACAAATGGTTTCTCAAATGCAAAAAGGCAGCGTGGTTGTGGACGTTGCGGTTGATCAAGGCGGTTGCATCGAAACATGCAAACCAACTTCTCACCAACATCCCACATACGAAGTCGATGGTGTGATTCATTATTGCGTGCCAAATATGCCAGGAGTTGTTTCAAGAACTTCAACTTATGCATTGACGAACACAACTCTGAAATATGCATCGATGTTAGCAGCCATGGGAGTCGAAGAAGCCATCGCCAAAGACAAAGCTTTGTACAAAGGCCTCAACGTCTACAAAGGCTTCGTTACTTACGAACCCGTAGCCCGCGACCTCAACATGGAGTACCGCCCGTATAAGATCTAAAAAGGTTCCGGGTTCTTTTTTGCGGCTCAACGCTCCAAAATTCTGAAATTCAAAAAGCCCTGGCAGAAATGTCAGGGCTTTTGTTTTTGGCGACGTCATTCCTCCAAAAAATGCAAATGCCCCCAGTATTCTGTTCTGATCAAAGCGATGTGATGTTTCTTCAATAGAGCGACGACTTCGGCGTGAGGATGGCCGAAGCGCACTTGCCGGGCTGATGAGACTGCCATTTCTAAATGGGGCATCTTCAACAAAGTTTTATCACTGGTGCTGGTGCGGCTGCCGTGATGGCCTAAAATGAGAATGCGAATCCGTGATGGATGCGGAATGTTCTCGCGCCAGATTTTTTCTTCGCGCTTGGGTGAGTCTCCGGGAATGACAAACCACTCGTTGCGGGAAATCCAAACTCGGCTGGTGTCGTTGGGGCTCATGTGTTTGGCGTGGGGATTTTTGCCATCAAAAATTTTCAGTGGCCACACTTTTATGGCAATGGGAACAAGAGATGCATCGAAAGAGGAAAGTGTTTGTGGAGTTGGGCATAAAGGAATCGGCGAGAGATTCTTTTTCTTTCGATAACTAAGTCCTACCGGAAGACTTTCCACACAAGTTGGAAAAGTTTGCGCGAGGCTTGCGGCAAAACCAATATGATCTTGATCGGCGTGCGAGAGAAACAGCAAATTTTCGTGTCCTTCGCAATACTTGGGCAGCAAAGGCAGAGCGCTGCGCTCACCGCCGGCATCGAAATGCAAACAAACCTGATCAAAAACTTCGGTGGACCAAGCGCCTTGGCCCACATTCCAAACAATCATTTGTCTTCGCGGTCGAAGGCTCACCGACACTGGTGAGGAATGAAAAAACATCACGAGCATCAAAAAATAAAGGAGAATTTTAGTCATGACGACCTCGCCAACGATAGCGGTAAAGAATTTGAATCATCACACTCAGCGCAATGATCAGGCTCCACGCCGTTTTGGGATAAAAATAGGGAATCGGCGTGGATGAGTGTGATCCCATCAGCGAAAGCACCCAGCGCAGCAGCTTTTCAAAACACCAAAAAAAGAAATCACACGCCGGCCCCAAGAATCGAAAAAGATAAGTCAGTGCCGAGACCGGAAAAAGAAAAAGACCAAACAGTGGCATCAAAAAAGCATTGGCGACGACGCCTTCCCAGCGAAACTCGCCCAAGGGAATGACAAGTAAAATTTGAATCAAGGTTGCAGTGATCAAAAGTTCGCGAATATTTTCTTTGTGGTGATGGCGAGTGTCGCGGTGAAACGCCACGATGCAAAACCCAAGACAGCAAATCCACGGCAAATAAAGTCCCAAAGCAAAAATCCACATTGGCTGGTATGCCAATGCCAGCAGCCCTGACGCGGTGGTGATGGTGAAAAGACTCCAGTGCCAACGAAAGCGTTCATTCAAAGAACGTAAAGCTTCGGCAAACAGAGCGCGCGCGACAGGTGGGTGAAAACCGCTCGTCAACGCAAAACCAAAAAGCACAAGCCAGCGAAAAATTTGAATTCCTTTTCTTGCCCAGGTTGGAAATTGTTGAAAGCGATCCGTTTGCTCCAGCGCCCACGACAGCATTTGCAAATGACCGACGGAAATCACCAACAGGTGAACCAAGGAAGTATCGATCAAAAGTTTATAAATGAGCGGATTAGAAAGCCGTTCTCCGCAGACCAAAGAGCCCACCCAATCTTGTGATGAGATATGTGGCAGGTGAAAAAGGCATTGTTGATGAAAATTCTTGGAGATGTCTGCCAATAAAATTGGCAATCCAATTTTTGAAAGAACAAACACTCCGGTCAGTAAAAAGAGAAAGATCAGCATATATTAATGAGTTAACAAAATTCGTGCTCAGTTGTTGTGCTGACAGATTCTGAAATGAAAGTCGGTGGCCGTTGAAATCCGGAAAATAGATGCTGACAGAACCTGTGACCGAGTCCCCTTTAAAATTAAAAAATCTTAGTAATAATATAGGCTTAATCGTGCTTAATTGAAGAGCATTTGGCTCAACCCCTTATTGAGTCGACGGTCTAAGGTCTAGCCCGTGATAATTTCCCCAAAAAATGTGGATAACTCTTTCGAAACCCACACGAACTGATCGCTTGTGAAAAAATTCGAGTGCATGTCATACTAAGTTCATGAACAAAACCATTTTAATATTACCAGCATGTCTTTGTTTGCTTGTTAGTTGTGCAAGTTCACAACGGAACTCTTCTGCTAAGATTTCGAAAAGTCCTCGCGTCCTTGAGCTTGAGAAAAAAATGAGAGACCGAGAGCAGCTGCGACAGGATAACCAAGATCGACAAATGGTTCTTGCAGAAAAAAGAAAACAGACATTGACCAAAAATTTGACCAGAAGTTCAGCGGTTCAGGCGATTCATATGTCGGCTCATCCACAAAATAAAAAAGTGGTGGTGGCGCCAGCAACAGGCAGGGCCGATGACTTAAAAATTTCTGACCGGGAACTTTATTCTGAATTGTTAGCCACCTATGATCGCAATGATGTGTTTGGATTTCATTCACGACTGCAGATGTTTCAATCCCGATTTGCACAAAGTCCATTGATGGAAGATGCGCTTTATTTGGGAGGGCTGATGTCGATCTCAGAAAAAAATTACGGTGTGGCTTTGAAAAACTTCAATCGCATTTTGAAAGAGCATCCTCACGGCCACAAAGCGGCGGCAGCACTTTTTGCCAAAGGCGCGACATTGAAAAAAATGAATCTCCCCGCGCAGGCTCGTCAGTCGTGGGTTCAAGTTCAAAAAGGGTTTCCGGGAAGTCCCGAATCTTTGCGAGCTGATGCGGAGATAAAAATTCTGAAACGCTAAAAGGAATTTGACTGAAGATTTGCAACCAACAAGGATGTTGATGACAACTCGAGTTTTGGCAACGGCGATTTTTAAACTACTGATAAATCTATTGATGATGACCTGTTTTTCATGGGTCGTTTCGTCTGTGGCATTGGCGCAAGACGATGCTCCGGATTTGAATCGCGAAGCAAAATTCCACCGCATTTACCAAGAGTATAATTCTCAGCCGACCAGCGCTGACAAATGGCAATCGGCTTTAGGACAGACGCAAAGCCAAAGTTACGACGTGCAAAAGGGTGATACGCTTTGGGATATTAGCGACACTCTTTTTGCTGATTCTGATTTTTGGCCGAAGGTGTGGTCACTGAATATCGAAAAAATCGGCAATCCTCATGAGATTAGTGTCGGACAAAGAATTCAATTTACTCCAGGGACTGCGGGCGAACCACCTCAGTTGGCAGTGACTGATGGCAAGAGCAGCGCCAACGATAACAGCAAAGACAGCCCGAGTTGGATGAATGATGAAAAGCCGCAATCCACAATTCAGTTTGATTTAAGTCATGTGAGCATTCCGCCGCCTCTTCATCCTCCACGTCCTGTAACAGATATTCCGGCCAGTCTGCCACGTTGGAATTACAAAGGAATACCGTCGACGGTGGTGAGCATGGTTTTAAAATCTCCCACCAGCGATTTTGGACATCCGCCCGAAGTATTGACCGCCTATATTGACGATGCAGCACCGGTGACTGTTGGTAAAATTACTGAGGCCGAAACCGGTGTGGATGCGGCAGCAGAGTATCAATATGTTGTTTTGCAATTGCCGGAAAAAACGGCTGATAAAAAGTTGCTGGTCATTAAAGACATCGGGACTCTGAAGGATCCATCGACGGGCGAGAGAGGCCACATCATTCATGTTCAAGGTGAAGTTGAAGTCTTAAGTGAAGTGAATCCAGACAAGAATCTTTATCGCGCGATGGTGACAAAATCAGTGGACCTCATTGAAGTTGGCTCACAATTGGTGACCGGAAAAGTTCCTGTCTATAATACCAGTGCCAATGTTGCCAAAGGCACGGCGGATGCCATGATTATTGGTGGCGTGGAGAGTATTGAGGGTCAAATCTTTGGTAGCCAATCGGTGGTGTTTCTCAATGGTGGAACGGGTAAGGGCATGGTGCCGGGATCTGTGTACTCGATTTACAAAAAGCAAAGCACGCGCACTGAAACCAAGGAAACTCAAAATCCTTTAGAGATTGGGCATGTGAAAATTTTAAAAGTGGGAAATAATTTTGCCACGGCTGTGGTGACTGATTCGACAGAAGCCATGCAAGTCGGGGATGCGACTTCGCCAACAATGGATCGCTAGTCGGACACGCTCTTTGCTCTGATCGTCTTAAATGCTGAAATCAGCAGTTCATCAAATTTGCACAAGACATCAAAGATTCTCAGATCAAAGGAGTCTCTTATGTCTTTTCTGCAGTTAAGAACCTTGATGTCAGGTCAGGAGTCTTTATGGTTTCTGGCTTGGGTCGCTCAGCAGCGAAAAATCTATCCGTCCTCGTCCATTTTAGGATCTTATTTTCGTTTGCAAAAAAAGATTCAAGAGCACGATGGTTTTCGTTTTCCGCTCGATCCAGAATTTTCTGATTGGAAAAATGCATTCATGTCGATTTCGATCGGGGCTTGGAATCGTTTTTTTATTTCCTTGCACGAAAGTTTATCGCTGGGGCGACAATTGCTTTATCCAGGTCATCCTTTTTATCCGTTTTCGTTTTTACAGCTCAACGAAGTTCCTTTTCTTTTGCACTTGGAAGGCTCACCGATTTGGTTGGGGCTTCCTGGCTTGTCCGTGGTGGGCTCGCGCGAACCCAGTGATGAGTCTTTGCAATGGCTGGAAGAAAATTTAGCCCCTTTCATTGAGAAGACGCCCTCTTTCACCGTCAGTGGTGGAGCGCGTGGTGTGGACCAGCGAGTGCACCGAATCTCTCTCAGGAAAAATACTCCGACAGTGGCTTTTTTGCCGGCAGGGCTCAATCAACTGTATCCTGAAACTCTTTACGAGATTCGCGATTTGATTCTTTACACCGGTGGAGCACTGGTCAGTGAATTTGATCCGGATCAACGAATGGCGAAGCATCACTTCGTTCAGCGCAATCGCTTGATTGCAGCGATGGGAGAACTGACGTTGGTGGTAGAGGCGAAGCGCAGAAGTGGAACCCTGTTGACGGCAAAGGCCGCGATCGAGCAAGGGCGACCGCTTTTGGTACTGCCGACTCATCCTTTGGATCGGTTGGGGCAAGGTGGTTTGGATTTGATTTGTGAAGGAGCGACTCCGATTCGTGACGAGGCAGATCTGACTTTGTTTTTTCGTTCAGAGCAGCGGATGAGTCAGCTGCTCCCCAAAATTGGAGGTCCTTGTTTAGGGGGCGGAGTCCAGGGTATCCACTAGATCTAGGGGCAGCTCTTTGCACTTCATGGTTTTTACGCAAGTTTCTAAAAAAAGTGACATTTTCTGAAAAAAGCTTTTGAAATTTCAAACATTATCTTCGACACTCTTTTTAAGGGAGGGGCGATGTGGTCAAGGATGACCGTGGTAGTATGGATGCTGCTGCATCGCTCTGTTTTTTTCTGATCTCTTCAAAAAAGTCTAATTCCAGTTTTTCTTTAAGATCCAACCAGTAAATAAACCAAAGATCACATTCGGTAGCCAAATCGCGAGGGCTGCGGGCAATTGTCCATTTCTAGCCATTCCGTCGGTGGTCACGTACATCACCCAATAAGTCACAACCACGATCAAGCAAATCACCAGGCCGCCGGATTTTTGGTTGCGACGATTGCTGGTGGTGCCAAGGCCCACTCCGAGCAAACTAAAGATGATGCAAACAAAACTGACGGCCCAGCGCTTGTGATACTCGGCCTCAAGAGTCAGGCGATTGTCTCTGGGAAGCTCTGGATGTTTTAAAATTTGACTAATTTCTTCCAGTGTTAAAGATGGTGGGGATTTCTCGCGAGTTTCGAATTTGATGGGATCAACGATTTTTAAATCGAAGCTATCAAATTTGATTTTCGTATGTGCTTCACCTTTGCGGTGAAGATCGCCATCAAAAAGTCGAATCAACACCGAGTTAGGAACGGCGGGGTCTTGGACAATTTGTCCATGCTTGGCGATAATCGTGAGCGGTAGCTCGCCCGCTTTTTCATCATAGATAAAAACATCTTTGAGTTCGCCTGTGCGCGAGTTGACCTCGTTGGCATAAACGACTTTATCAAAAAAACCATCGGAGAAAGTGCCCTCGCGAATCACGGCCGTTGCTTTAGATTGGCCGACCTCAGAGATGAGGAGCTCAAATTGGCGATTTCCCCAAGGCGCAATATGAAAAGAGGTCTGCGCTGAAACAATGGCGACGATGATTCCCAAGAGCAATGCTGGAAGCGCAATGGAAGCCATACTGAGGCCGCTGGCTTTCAGAGCCACAATTTCTGAGTCTTGCGAAAGACGTCCATAGGTCATGATCACTGAGAACAGGAGACTCATGGGGAGAATGGCGGGCAAAAAGCTGATGGACATGTAGGTCACAATGCGCCCCACAACCGAGAGATTGACTCCGTGAACCAAGACGAACTCAGTCCAGCGCAGAGCCTGCGCCATGAGCAAAATAAAAATAAAGACCGCGATGCCCATCATGAATGAGGGAATCATCTCAAAGAAGATATATTGGGTGGCCTTGCTCGGGAAAAACTTGTGCATCCTAATCCTTGCGCACCTGTGGTGCGACGTCTCATCTTACGTCAGCCCAAAGCATCAAACAAGGAAACTAGGAACCGCCAATTGCTTCTATCCGAAGGGATGTGAAAGAATAGGGGAATGGTGAAAGTGCTGCTTGCCTATGAGGATTACAATGAGCTGACTCTGACCGAGAGTTACCTGAAAAAGGTGGGCTTTGACGTTGTCGGTATTAGCAACGAGCTTCTGATCCAGGACCAAATTCTTGCTTTTCATCCAGACGTGATCGTCGCTCACGGAAAGAACGTGAAAGTGTCCAGTTTTTCGGTGGGACAAAAACTCAAAGAAAATCACAAATTCACCGGCAAGGTCGTGATCGTGGTGCCGCAGGGAATTCGCCCGACGCCTGAAGAAATCATTCGCATGAAAATGGATGCGGTGATTGAAGCTCCTGTGAATCCAGAGCGCCTGATCCAGGTTTTGGCGAGAATGGGTCGAGTGGACTCAGCTCCTTTGCTTGAGAAATTTCACCGAGCACGAATGAATGATCCAGAGCTTGAGCGGATCATGATGATTTCAAAAACCAATGACGAAGCGGCGATACCGGCCGGGGCTCCGACGTCAGCGAAAATTTTTATCCCAATTCAAGATACGGCTCGGGCAAAAAAATACTCGAATCTGATAAAAAGCACAAAGATTGATCCAGCGGTGACAACTTTTGACCGTAAAGATGTGCGAGAGAAGCAAAAAGACCTGAAAAAAGACTGGGACTTTGATCAAATGGAAGAGATGGATCAGCGTCGCCGTGATTTTGCCGAGGCTTTGTTTAAAAAGGGCAAATAGGCTGGCTTGACAAGAGCATCCAGAGATCACAGATTGGCATTGATAACTTGAGTGAAATACAAAGGAGATAAACATGGGCCAAAATACAAAACAAGTGACAGACGGCGAATTCGAAAACGAAGTTCTGAAATCTCAAACTCCAGTGTTAGTGGATTTTTGGGCTGAGTGGTGTGGTCCTTGTCGTGCCATTGCTCCAAAATTAGAAGAGATCGCTTCTGAGTTGGGTACCAAAATTAAAATCATGAAAGTCGATGTTGATAATAATCAGCAAACGGCCGCTCAATACGGTATTCGCAGCATTCCAACCATGATCATGTTCAAAGGCGGAAAACCTGTCGAGCAAATCATGGGCAATCACCCCAAAGAAAACATCGT
>Ga0134125_10000539_pt1 | contig 50397 bp, 38 predicted proteins | sample KB31751_FD_96464 | JGI IMG/M metagenome (GOLD analysis project Ga0134125, IMG submission 96464) | Terrestrial soil microbial communities with excess Nitrogen fertilizer from Kellogg Biological Station, Michigan, USA - KB3-175-1 | ecosystem: Environmental > Terrestrial > Soil > Unclassified ... | reverse complement strand
TTTCGAGACCAAAATGGAAGACGCGCTGCGCGGCGCATCCGGCCAGAGCGGATCGCTGGACCTCACGCAGACGGCGGCTGCATCCAAAAATCCAAACCCGGCCGATGGCATTGTCGATTTCACTTTGAACGTGACTTACGACATGGCGACGCACGACCTGACAGAGACGCTGACGCTGGGCGCGGCGCCCGCCGATGTCGACGGCCTTTTGCGGATGAACAATCCGTCGCCGTACAACCGTCTGAAGAACATTTTGGGGTCGGTCCTGATCTTCACCCCGATTCTCAACGCCGTCACGGAAGCCCTCGATCCCGGCAGCGCCGGTGACTGGACGGCAATCGCGGTCGATCTGGGAGTTCCGGTCGCGATCGGCGCGCTGGGCTTCATCAATACAACCGACATCACGCTGTTCGGCGGAACGCTGCAACTGCGTGAGAACATTCCCGGCGGCAGCGATCCGGCGAAATTTACCAACGCCTCGCTGACGTTCGATTATTCAGTCGGTTTCCGGATCGACATTGACGCCCTGAATATTCATTCCAGCCGCTCGATGAGCGTACGGTACAAGGCAGTTGGCGTCAATCTTCATTTCGGCGACCCTGTTAAGTTCGAATTCGTTCTCGATACCAGCAAGGGCTACTCGCTCGATCTAAGCGATCCCGCGCTGTTCAATTTGCCCGCGCCCCTCGGCGATTTGCTGAAAATTGCCGCCGCGCGCATCGCACGCTTCAATCCCCTCACCCTGGAGCTGGATATCGAGATCAAGGCCGATCTCGGGATCATCACGGTGGATAAGTTCATCGTGAAAGTAGCGCTCGACGGATCCACGCCGCCGATGATACTGCCCTCGGGCGTGAAGATCAATATTCCGGAAACGCTGGTGGGCAGCGGGACCGTGAATATCGGGAACGGCGGTTTTGACGGCACCATCGATATCACGCTCGTGCCCGTGAAGCTGCGTATCGCAGCGAGCGTTGGCGTTCATCACATTACGGACGGCGCGCGCGAAGCGACCGCGTTTTACCTGGGTCTCGAAGTCGATTTCCCCGCGCCCATCGTACTCGGCTCCACAGGGCTTGGGATTTTTGGTCTCTTCGGCCTGTTTGGCATGAATTACGCCATGCAGGAAGATCCCCCTGTCCCCGGCGACGCGGTGGGGCCCGATCTGAAGTGGCTCATCGCAAGCGGCGGCGCGCCTTACAAGCTGCAAAACGGCGCTACCACGCTGTGGACGCCGAAGATAGACAACTGGGCGTTCGGCGTGGGAGTCGTACTGGGAACGGTTGACGGTCTGCTGCTCAATCTCCGCGGCGCCTTCATTCTGGAGTTGCCGGGGCCGCGCATCATCATCACGGTCAATCTGGAAGTGATTACCCTGGTCGCCGATTCCGTCTCTCCGGACGGCATGGATGCGTCGTCTCTGGACGTAGGCATCATCGGTATCCTCGACCTCGATTTCGGCGCAGGCCAGATCACGCTCGGCGTGATGATCAATCTGTCAGTTGCATCGCTGATCACGATTCAGATTCCGATCCAGATCTTCTTCAACTGGAACGATACGTCGGACTGGCATGTCTGGATCGGGACGATCACGACTCCTGCCACGGCCAATATTCTGGGCATCGTCAAGGGCGGCGGCTACTTCATGATCGGCGGCGGGGACATTGATCCGTTCCCGCCGGGTTCGAGCACAAAATTGCCCGGCGTCGCTGTGGCGCTGGGTATTTTCGCCTCCATCGTGTGGGGCAGCGAATCGATCGATATCTATCTGAAGGTCGCGGCGCGGGCCGATTTCGGCGTGTCGTTCTCGCCGCATCTGTTCATCGTCGGAGACGTGCATCTGGAAGGCGAACTGCGGCTGCTCATCATCAGCATCGGCGCGTCGGGCGATTTCCTGCTGACGCTCTCCACGTCTCCCGACGAGCTGACACTCAACGTCCATGTCTGCGGACACATTTCGCTTTTCTTCTTCAGCATTTCGGCGTGTGTCGATTTCAACATCGGACCGTCGCAATCGCCGACTCCACCGCCGGGCCTGATTTCGCGCATGTATCTGCAAAGCTTTGCGCCGGTGATCGCTTCGGGGCAGGGTGGGGACCGGCCGATTGACGGAAGTCTGGGGAATGCTATTCTCACCGCCGCGTCAGGCCTGCCTTCACTGCAGCCCGGCTCCGGCACGCCGCCGGTTGTTCCGATTGATTCGGTCCCGGTTCTGCAAATGCAGTTCGGAGTGGATGTCTCGACGATCACGCAGACTTTTACTTCCGCAGTGCCCGCGTGCGTCACCTATCCTGGCGACCCGGGCGTCAGCCTCGGCGGTGGACGCAAAGCTCACTACCGGATCACAAAATTGTCGATCGATCCACCGCTGCCATCCGGCGTACAGCCGCCCGTCGCATGGCGGCCGAATAAACCCGCAAGCGATACGACGCAGACGCAGGTGGATCTTGCGCTCTTCACGCGTAATCCGAACGTGACGAACAGCGCAGCGGAGCGTTCCACGGAACTCACGAACCAGATGCTCAGCATCTGGGGCGATACATGCGGCCGTATCGCGCCTGCCGCCTGTGTGTTCTGGGCATTCTGCGGCCAGCGCCTCGGACCCTCTCCGAACGCGTGGAAGCTGACGGGCATCGTGACGCCGGATCCTCCGAATACTGTCCGCACGTCGCCTGTGCCGACGGGACTTCAGGTGGAGCAGCCGGAACTGAGCGCGGCTGACGCCCAGTTGCTGAAACTTGGATTACCGATCGCGGGCAAAGGTCTCTATCCGGCGCAGATCATCGGTCCCGACGTCAAAAATTCACAGCAGCGTGTGTCGTTCGCGACTGCGCCACCGAATAGAACCTGCCAGCGCGCGCTTGAATTGCCTGAGCTGTTGTCGCTGCGATTCACTACCGGTCTCAACAAAGAAATCAAGACCGGTGGCGATGAAATCGCGAAGAAGATCGCCGAACTGACGAGCGCCAGCCGGTGGGTCCGGTTCGATACCGGAGCGTCGAACCGCGTGAGGCTGCTGCTGGGCGTCAGTCAAAACCTTGTCAAGGAAAACGGACTTGCGGACATCAAGATTCGCGAAAGAGACAGTCTGAATAAACTGATCGCCGAAACCGGATTGCCGGCGTTGAGTCCTGTGACCATAACAGCGTTCACGCAGTTGCCCGCCACCTGGAATACTCCCACGAGTCCGTGGTACGCGGACGTTACCTCCATCCTGCCGTTCCTCGTGCAGGATCATCTCGTGCCCATCTTTGTGGAACTCAAGCCAAATCCCGCGACGACCAAAATCGAAGTCGCCTACACGGGCGCGGCCGCTTACCGGCCCAGCGTGGTGGTGGGCGCGATTGAATCCTGCCCGAAGAGTGAGACCGACCGTGAAGAGAATGGCGTAATCATCCAGCAGAGCACGATTCAGCAGATCCAGAGCTACCTGGATGGCGGGTCACCTGTGCCGCTGCTCGAGCCGAACACGGATTACACAATTACCGTCGACTATGACGTTGTGGTCACGGAGGCCGATGGCAGCACTCCACCAGCCTTCGGCCCTGCTACACAGGCGTTCAGCTTCCACACCAGCGGTGACGTGCCGAAACAACTCGATCCCTGGGTGCTCTGCACATCGCCCGCTCAAAGCGAAACCTTCGCGTTTTACAAAGATGATGTTGACATCATGTTCAACGATCGAACGGTCATCCAGCTTTTCAATAAGCTGGGTTATCAGCTGACCATGGACCTTCGCGCTGCCGATGGCCTGCCGGAACCGGCCAATGCGCCGGTGACGACAACATCCATCAGCGGCGTCGGCACCGCCGCCTACGATTCGCTGCAGGAGCTGGTGAAGGAAGGCAAGCTCCCCTGCGTCGGCGCGACGTCGGATTATCAGAACCAGCAGTTCAAGGCGCCCGTAGAACTGCGGCCTCTGATGGGCTACACGCTCGATCTGAAGACCGATCCGGCGCTGCCTGCTCCGTCCGATCCCTCAGCGCCGGTGACGCCGCTTTTCCGCCGTCAGTTCACGACGGGCCGTTACGCCAGCCCGCAGAGTCTGGCCGACGATCTGGGCGCAACCCTGATCACGCACCGCGCGCTGACGCAGAAGCTGAGTTTCCCTGTTACTCCGGGCAGAACGATTCAGGCCGATCAGGATATTCAGAATGCGTTCCTGACAGCCGGCGAGCATGCTCTGCCGTCGCCTGACAAAAATGCCATTGTGATGTACTGGGTACCCTCCTCGCCGGGCGGACCCTATGTGCCGCACGCGATTCTGATCGATTCCGTGGAGCCGGTCTGGCGCACACGCCAGGAGCCGACATTCACCACTCCGATCCCGTCCGATCCGACGTTTAAGATCGTCACCATCGGCCCCGCGACATCTCTGGAGATTCAGGAAGCCGGCGGTTCATCGATCGGCGGATACATCACTTCGCCTTCCGGCGCCCGGACGGTGGCGATGTTCGCCGCGGGCTTCTCGCCGCCGCCCGGAGGAACCACCGTCACGCTGACGCTGCACCGGCCAGCCAGCGCGACATACAACACCGCCGACGAATCGCATACCGTATTCGCCCTGCCCGTAGCACCGCAGGCGCCCTGGGAGAACGATCATGTCTAGGTACGTTTGGCCTTCTGTTTTCACACTGCGCGCTACGGCGCTCGTGGAAGCAACCCGGCAGCAGAAAACGCCTCCGGTAAGAGACAAGTACTTCCCGAAGTCCACGGGTTTGTTTCCTGTAGCGCTGCGCTGGAGCACCACGCCTGATCTGGGTTTTCCGCGCGAGCCGTTCCAGGTCTTTCGCCGCCAGCGTGATAATGCGGCGGAGAAAGCCCTCTATGAGCAGGCAATCACGTCGGCCGTTACCATCAGCGGCGATGCAGACATACCGTTTTTCACCGGCGACTATGCCTATGTGGCGCGGGTCAGCGTCACCGTGGCTTCCGGCAGCAGTCTGATTCTGTCCGCCATCGATGCCAATTTCCGCATCATCCCCGGCCAGACCATTACTTTTTCGGCCAACGGTTTGGCTGAATTCCGCGCCCCGGGAATTGCGGGCCTGCACGCAACGGGAGCCGGCGCCATCAATGGCGTCGCGGTCATCGAAGAAAATAAATACGCCAATCTTGCGGACTGGCAAAAGATCCAAACCGTCGGGCTCCCGCTCAAGGACAAGGAAATCGGCGCGGCCTATCATACGTTGCCGCAGGGTTTTGAACCCCCCACGTTCGATGGCGTGACGGCGGCCGTTCTTCGCACCACGATCACGGCGCTTTTGCAGTTAAATCCGCCGGCCACCGGTGTTGCGGATTTCCCGCTGCCTGCATGGCCGGTTCCGGATCCGCCCGCATACGTAAATCAGTTGCGCAGCAGTTCGTCGCTGGTGCCGATGATCGAGCGTTGTCTGAAGAACTCGGTCGATACCGACGTTACAAAGATGCAGGCTCTTTACACGGAAACGGTTCACCTCGAAGGCATCAAGCAGGCGAATCTTCCGGGCGCCACGGCCGACCCGTCCCGCCCGAGCCAGGCGACGCTGCCGATTACCGGAGTATCCATGATGTCCGCGAGTACGGATTCCTTCGCGGCCGTTTCGCTGGGCTATGGCACAGTCGATATTCCTCCTGGGGCGCAGCGCGCGGCTGACACTCCGGGCGCGGTCGCCATCGTGGTCCAGACTCCGACGCTGCCTCCCGCCGCCAACTATGGGGGGTGGGACTACATGGTTACGGCGCCATTTGTTTTTCCGTTCGGTCTCACTGTCACGCTTGCCGCTCTCTCCACCGGCGAGCTTCCGGTAGAAGCGCCGGTGGGAATGAGCGGCGTGGTGAAACAGGTGCAATCTCCCGTTCATCGAAATGAAGCGGCGCCCGCATCGATCACGGTTTCGTGGCAGCCTTCCACAATGCCACAGGGTTATGGAATTCTGGTGAGCCGTGCGCCCAATCAGTCGATGGTTCTGAATTCATCGCGCCCTCCCGGGGTGAAGGGATTTGATCCCTACGTGGCGCTCGCGCCGCTGAACCCCGACCCCAATACGCCGCCGATGCTGCAGTTGCCCAATTTTTGCGACACGCTGGCCATGCTGCCGCTCAGGAATCCGCCGAACAACAACCGTTACCTGGTTGCCGGGCTGGACGTTTTCGGGCAATGGTCTGTGTGGTCCTCGGCATTCGCCAGCCTTCCGCCGGCGCCGATCGCGAAACCCGGCATTCGCAATGTGGAATTCATCATGGACGCGGCTCACGCCACCGGCCACGTGGTGCCAGCGACGCTGCGCATTGAATTCGCATGGGACTGGACGGACCGCGCGCCCGGCGCGCTTCGTTTCACCGGACAATTCGTGACGCCGCCGGCGCAACTGGGTCCCACCGCGTATACCGCCGGTCTCGCGACAAAACAGACAGGCCCCGTCGGACCGCCACTGGTTCTGACATTCAACTATTCAGCGGCAGGGCCCGCCGATACAATGTTGCCGAACTGGCCGCCGCCCACCGCGACGCCGCCTCCTTATCCGTTGCCCGTGCCTACCCCGCAGCCCTGGGTTCCGGCCGTGACTTCGGGCCATACGCTGGCGGGTCCGATCACGATCATCCAATCGAAAGGAGCTGACCCGAAAGCGCAGCAGACTCTCTATCGCGTGGACATCAGCGGGTTCAGTCTGGATTTCACATCCGTCAACGAAATCGATTTCGCTTTGTATGCCACGGCATCCGAAGAGATCCGTCCCGGAGAGTGGAGCGACATCACCGATCCGGTCGCGAAGTTTATCGGGAAGATCGCGAAGGCCTACGATCCGATTCCGCCGGCAGTACAGTTCGTGCCGCCATCCATTAGCTGGACCGCGCTTCCCGATGCGACCGGCAAAGCCCGCGGCATTCTGGAATGGACTGCCGATCCAAAAGCTATTGGCTATTACGTGTGGGAGGCGACGGAGAGTGCTCTGCTGCATCTTCTTTCGCCGGGCGCGGCTGATCCGGCGCCATCCACGCCGCTGGTGACGCGCGGCGGAAATCTCAAAACGCTGGTGCTGGCGAATCAGGATAAGTCACTGCAGGGTTTCGCGCGGCTGAACAAGGATCCCATCGCCGGATCGCGAACCGAGATCGTGGTGCCCGCATCCGCCTCAACCCTGTACGTCTACCGGGTCTCCGCTATCAGCGCGGCGAAGGTGGAAGCCGCGCGCTCGCCGCAGATTGCCGTCTTTGGCGTGCCGCGGCGTAACGTGCCCGGAGATCCCCGGCTGGTCTTGCGCCGTTCCGCGTCGCCGCAGGGAATTCAGGTGATCGGGCTTCCTGTGGAGAGCGGACCGGTCCCCGCCGGTTATCGCGTATTCCGCGTTCGCAACGCGGCGCTTTCGCAGGAAGGGTCGACGATGGGTCCAGCGAAACTGAGCGATACCAATGCCGGCTGGCACGATTATACCGGCAGCAGCCTGAAAGGAACGCCTTTGACCGGAAAATCCATTGTGGATACGGCGGCGATACCCAGTTGGTTTCTTTGGTATTACAGGATTACGGCGATTGGTGTGGACGATCCGGCCAACGGGCTGCTGCGCGGTGAATCCGGATATTCCGGTGTTCAATCCGCATTCACCACGCCGTCCGATCCTCCCTTGATTCAGGCGCCGGTTCTCAAAACAAATATCAACGGCGCACTCGTCACACTGACGACCGATTTGCCCGCGGCCGGCGTCAGCCCAATCGGCCCGGCGCTGGTTGAAGTTCTGCAGCTGATTCCCGATCCGGTGAATCCCGGCAAGATGACGACCAAGACGATCCTTTCCTCCGCGCCCAACGCGATTACCGTCGGAACGCTGGCACTCCCGATTGTCATCTTTCCGCTCGCTGAAACAACTGCGAAAATATCGCAGACACCGGACAAGGTAGTTCTCGAGCCCAAACTGCCCCCGAAAATCCCGCTCCCGGTTCCGAAACCGATACCGATACCGATTCCGATTCCGCACAAACCGCTGCCACCGACGCCGGCCCTTCGTCGCAGTGCGCCGGATTCCGCGGAGCATTTCAAGCTCTACGTTCTGATTCCGTGGAGCGCGGCGCAGAAAGATACGTTCCTGATTCGTCTGACCGATCCGCTGGCGCGCCAATCGGTTTATTCATTCTGATGATGGGCCTGGTGAAAACGGGGAAATAGATGGCTATAACTCAGCAGCAGGTTACACAGGCGCTCCAGCATGGGGAGTTGCAGGCGTTCGGGCTTGCCATGCCGCGGCTCGCGCCGGATTGGTCTCCCAAGGGCGCATCGAGCCCCTCATTCTCGGTGGCCGATGAATCGAAGATGACCATCACGTCCTCGGTCAACTGGGCCGCGCCGCTCGATATGAGTTTTCTCGCGGTCGATCCCTCGAACGGCGTCCCCATGCCGGTCACTCTGACGAACGCGGCCGGTGCTGTCGAAAATGCCAAAGGCGTTCTGCTCGCGCTTTTCGATCAGCCATGGCTTCGGCTTTGCCGCCTCTATACGCAGATTTTCGAGACATCCAGTTCGAGCCGGCCGGAATTCGATCGTGGGCTTCCGTTTCGTCCGGTTCCGCGCTACATCTTCTTTCCCACCCAGACGATGTCGATCAAAAGCGGGCTGGCGGAAGCGTGGGCCGATCTCGGCTTTCAGGGAGACGCGCGGTTTTTCGACGGCGATGGTGTCGTGATCGATCCGGTTGCCGTGATGGCCGCCTTCGCGGCGATTCTGACGAAGTATCCACTGCTGCAGGCTGTCGATCTCAGCGATCCACCGCTCAATCCGCTTCCGTTCACGAACTATCTCACCACTCTGGCGCCCTCGTCAAAGGTTCGCTTCCGTTTTGTGACGCCGGATGGCACCCCATACAACGGTACGCATCTCACAAACGTGACCGCCATTTCCGCTGCTTCGGGTATTTACGAGATGAATTCCGGCAGCACGAGCATTTCGCTCGATGCCGTCAGCGCGAGCTTCACGCAGGATGATCACGACCGGCTCGTTTTCGGCCCTGCCACCAGCGGCCGGCTGACCAGCTCGTTTACGCCGCCGGCGAGCGCAGTCACACTCTCCCGCGATTTCTTTTCACTGCGCGTTGTTGAGCTCAATAATTACCTTGTCGGGGCGTGGCCCGCATCATCGAGCGATGCCGCAGCCGGTGTCCAGCGGAAACCTGCTGTTCGCATCAATGAAAACATCACACTGCTGAGCGACGGGAATGACCTGCTCGCAGCGGCGAATACGGCCCTTGGTTCAGGCGCTGATCCTTCGCTCGCAGTCGCGCAGGCGATCGATGGCGCTTTCGCGATTCCACCATCCGTGGGCGCCAATGCGCACTGGCCGAACTTCCCCTCCGGTGTCCCCGCTGATCCTTCTGAAACGCTCGCTATCGCTCTCAAAACGCAGGTCGCCCTCACGGCGAACTGGGTGACCAACACCGCCTCGGATTTCAGGAAAGCCGATGTCGTGCTGCAGATTGCGGCGCTTCCGGCGAACGCATGGGTTCGCATTTATTCGCGAAAATTTCTGCCCGATGCCCTCGAAGGGCGCGGCGATGGACGAGGCGGTCTGGTTCCGGCCAGTGGAACCCTGATCCTCAATCTGACCGATCCATTCAGTCTTCGAAGCCCCTCGAACAATCCGGATCCGGGGGACATCATCGTGCCCGCGAAGGCCACGTTGATGTTCGATATGGTAGTACTTCTGGCGAACGGCAAGTCGCGCATTTACGGTGACATGACGGTTGATGTCAGCCCCGCGCCGGGCACGCCGCCCACCAGTTCGGCGACGAATCCCTGTGGAACGGCGTCCCTTCGCGGTGTCAGCAACTCCGGCATTTTGGGACTTGGCACCGCCGGAAACACCGGATCCGCGCCTGATCTGGCAACGTGGGCGAAAAATCTCGCCGGGGAAAACCAGCCTCGTGATGCGTCGCGTCTGCCGACCATGGCGCGGCGTGAACTGCTGGTGGCAGGTGCCGCTACGAACGTATGGACGGGTGTGATCGGCGGCGGGCGTATCGCCACCGAAACGATTTCCTCCTCGACGCGCACCGGCGCGCCTGGCAGCCCGGGCGGACGCGAGACGTCCGTCACCGGCGCAACATCGCACGGCGGCATTCTGGCTTATGACCTCGCCCGCCATGCTCTGCGCCGTTCACATAGTCTGATTTCTCGCCTCACCGATCTGGCCGACAGCAAATGGAATGTACCCACCGCGCCGACCGCCGTGGCGGTTGGTGGAACTCCCTCGGCGACGAACGGAACCATGGCGGGGGCCGTTCTGCAAACGGTTGCGCCTTACTGCGAGACGCCGGAGCTGTACGCGGCGTGGGCTGCGGGCATCAATATAAATACAGTCATTCAATACGTAATCGATAACTTCCTCCCCAATAGCATTCCGGGGCGAACGCAGATTGTCAACGCGCTGAACGGCCTCAAGACGACACCTGCCGCGCCCGCACCCGCCGCGGAAACTTCCGCGGAGCAAAGAATCGCCGTTGAGCTGGAGCGCGAGGTCACCAGCGTTTATTTCGGTCGCCGCGAGGCACAATGGGCGCTGCAGAGCGCGATTAAATCGGCGCGGCATCTCATCTACATCGAAACGCCTGGCTTCTGCTCCACCGCGGGAGCTACGTCGCAGGGATATACGGCTGACCTGATCGCGCTGATCAAAACGCAGCTCTCTTCGCGGCCGGGTCTGCGCGCCATTGTCTGCGTTCCGCGTTCGCCGGATTTCGCCCCCGGTTATGAGGGCATGTCGTCGTATGAAATCAAAGACCGGCTGACGATCGTGAAAGGTCAGACCACGCCCTCTGTTGTGACGCCACTGCCCGACGCGCAGACTGCCTTCTTCCATCCCATCGGCTTTCCCGGCCGTTACAGCCGGGTCGAGACAAACGTTGTGATCGTCGATGACGTATGGGCAATGGTCGGGGGCTGCTCGCTTCGCCGCCGCGGTCTCACGTTCGATGGAAGCAGCGATCTGGTGCTGACCGACACGCTGATCGAAAACGGACGGTCCGCGACAATCCGTGATTTCCGCCGCGCGCTTCTCGCCAACCGGCTGGGGATTGCGGCGGACTCGACGCAGCCCTCCTTCGTGGCGCTCAGCGACGCCCAGTCGGCTTATCGCGTAGTCAAGGACGCGCTGGCAGGCGGCGGGCTCGGCGACATTGCGCCTGTGTGGGACGGTTCCGCGCCGGGTACGACGCTGGCGACAGCATTGCCCATCGAGCAGGCAAATCCGGAAGGGCGCGAATTCGATGTCGCGATGGCACTGCTGGTTTCGGCGCTCGCGACCGCTGCCGGAGTCTGACGAATCAAGGTCCCTGAAGGTCTCTGGCTAAGATTTTTGAAATCGAGTCAGGGCATATCACCGGGAACGAATCAATTGCTGATGTGAAGATCACGCGCTGTTCTATTCGTACCCGACAGCATCGCTCCATATCAGTTATCGGAAGGCTTCTCCACATGGTCAATTATGAGAAACCCCGTTGGCCCTTTGGTCGATTGTAACTCCAGTCCCAGTTGCTCCCGGACCGCCGTGAAGATCGATGGACTCGAAAGGTCAGACGGTGAAGATCGATTGGCGCTGTCATCCGCTCCGACCGGTGACGGTTCCATGTCTGGCACCCACTGCAGCTTCATATCGAATCGCCCAGGAAGACCAGTCTTATCGATGATTGTGCGGCCCAATTGTTGGCCCAAAACACTTGCAAACAGAGGAAGGGGCACCGCGGTTCCGATTAGTCCGTGAGCGCTTACTCTCAACGAACCGTTTGGGCCGAGTGCGCCTCCCGGCGTTTGGTCCGCAGACGGCGTAATCCTGGCGCCGCCTCGTCCCACGATGAGCGCATAGATAGTAGACTCTCGCGTCTCGCGGTGGAAGGCTAATTTGAATCGATCCGCCAGGAGTGCCTGCAGCATAAGCCGTATCTGATTCGTATCAGCACTGGGGTCGAGCGATTTCGCGTCAACATCGAAACTGTCGGAGTTAAACCAGCTGGGGCCATCGGAGACCTGGAAATTTTGAAGTCCGTAAGCAACAGCCACTATCAATCTCGCCGTTATGTTTGTACCAATGAACCGCCCTTTTCTGGTCTTGAATCCCGGGGGGCCTGCTTTGGTGGCGCTGGATTTGATCGACGCCACCTCGAAGGAGAGTCCGGAATCGGTTCGTGCTTGAGCCGATAGCCATGTGCCTCCGGCTATCAAAGCCAGAGCCGCTACTCTCATTCCGTGTTTCACGCTGGATTGTTTTCTACAGCCACCGACGCCCCAAACATATCGAAGTCTTCTCAGCGGCCGCCATCAAGGCAGCGAAATAGCGAGAATACAACGAGCCTCACAACGCGCCCATCCGGTTAAACGGGCGCGCTGAGAGGCTCACTAAAATCGCGATTTGCGAAAGGGTTACTTCACGTCGGCGACAGTGATCGTGTCGCCCTTGGCGGTACCCGTCACGGTGACGTTTTCACCGGCGTGCGCAACGATCTTGTCCTGGTTGGCGATCTTGAAAATTTTGCCGTCGGCCGTCACGAGCACCGCGGGCGAGCCACCCTTGATGCACTTCTTGGCGCAATCGGCATTATCCTTCATCTGAGCCTTGGTGGAGCAGGCCGTGTCTTCGACAAAGCCCTTGAACTCAGCCGCCGCAGCCAGCGCGGAAAGTCCGAGGACCAGAGAGGCCACTACTGTGAATTTCTTCATTACAATGAGTCTCCTTAATGAACCGCGTTGGGTCCGAAATGACAACCCTCTACGGACTGAACTATCTTAAACCATTCGGCCGCCCGCCGGGTAACGGATCAGGACGGCCAGCAGGACCAGGCTGCCCAGGGAGAGTATTATCCCGGTTGGGCGGCCCGGGGTCTCGTAAACGAGCCTGACGGCGTGGGCTCCGGGTGGGACTGGAGTTGCCATCGCAAATCCGTTGGCGGGAAGCACTGGCGCGGGGGCGCCATCGACGCCAGCGCTCCAGCCGGGGTCGAACGATTCGAGAACATAGACGAAGCCGGGCTGGGAATTTGACGACTGAATGCGGATCTCGCCGGGCGAGGGGCGTGAATATGTCAGACCAGCCGTAACGTTCACGGCAGCGCCGGAGGGGACGTATCGCCTCGCCGGCGGTTCCAGCAGCAGGCGGTCCCAGGATCCGGCGGCGAACATTTCGGGGATACGCGATTCCGCTTCGAATTCGGCGCGTTTGCTCGGAAAGAACTGGACTCGTGGCGCGGGATTCGCGATCCGATAGAGACATCTGTCTCCGTTCCGGGCGATTGGCGCAAGATCGTTCCGCACGTCGCTCGTGATGACGAAGCGTACCCCCAGCGCTTCGAGCGCGCGGGGCGGCAGGGCGGAAGCGTCGAAAACCTGTTCGTTCGTTTTCGGCGGCTCTCCCGCGAGCGCCATATACGTGCGGTTGAAGCGGGCGAGGAAGACGGAATCAAAACCGCCGGCATCGTCATAGCGCTCGCCATAGAGCGGCGTATTGCCGTCACGCTCGTCCGCGATGCGGCCGTCCCCGGCTTCGCGGTCGAGCGTCGCCTGGAACGCCGCAGGCCCCTCGTCACGTGGGTAAGTTTCAATGAACCTGTCGGCGAATCGCCACAGGTCGGCAAAGTGCAGCGCGAGGATCACGGCGATCCCGGCGTGCAGCGCGCGGCGCGACCAGGGGAGTTCGCGGACCACGTCTACCGCGGCGCCGAGCGCTGCCGCCGCGCAGAATGTGGAGAGATAAAGGAGCCGTGCCGGGCTGCGCAGGAACGTTCCGGGGAGCTGGTGAAGAATCGGAGTGGCGAGCGGCAACGCACCAAGGAACGCCAGCGTGCCGAGAATCGCGAGAAACCGCCATCGCCAGGCGGGCAAAGGCCGGCGGACGCTCGCGCGAATCGCCAGCCCCACAATCGCAATCAGCGGCAAGAGGCCGATGTAAGACGCCGTGTCCCAGAACCAGGAGCTGTTGGGATAGCCGGTGAACGGGTGTTGATCCGAAAGAGTTGCCGGCGACGCCCAACCCTGAATGCCGGGCACGATCAGCGCCAGCAGGCGGCTCCAGGGCATCACGATGTCGTTATCCGGCGGGGCGAGATGCAGGATGCGGGTGCTGCGCCCGATGAACAGCAGCATCGGCCACCAGGCGGCGAGCGTGAGCCCGATGCCGAGCAACACGGCGCCGCTCACCCGCAGACGGCTTTTCACCGGCGAGCCCCTGCCGCGCCACCATATATAAAGGAGCGCCGCGCCCACCGCATATGCCGGAATCTGGGGATGCCCGGCCAGCACCACACAGGCGGTTGCGATAGCCAGCACGCCGAGATCGAAGCGACGCGCGCGGGTCATGGCGCGATCGCTAAGCCAGAGCAGCAACGGCAGCGCCGGATAGGCTTCGAGCAATGGGAGATGCCCCGCCATCACCCGGGAAGAGAAAAATCCTGCCGCGGCGAAAGTCCATGCCGCCGTTCCGGCGCCTACGCGTGAGAGCCTCAGGCTCCGGAAGTACAAAAATCCGAACAGCGCCGCCAACCCGGCTGCTATCGCGACGCCCAGGCCATAAGCCACGGAGGGATCAACCAGCAGCAGAATGAAACGCGTGGGTATCCACGGAAATCCCTGCAGATTCGCCGTAAATGGCGCCCCCAGCACTTCATGCGGATTCCACGCCGGCAGGCGGTGCGCCGGCCCGAAAAGCCATTGCCGGGCAAACCAGAGCCGGAGCCGGTGCAGCATTTCGTAATCGCTGCCCATGAGCGAACTCGAGCCGCGCAGGATTTCCGGCCGCATGTAAACGGCTTCAGCCAGCAGCACTGTTATAAGCGCCGCGAGCGCGGTTCGAAACCGCTCGCTGGATGGGGGAGTTTGCACCTAATTGCTTAGTATCCCAGCCGGATGTGTGAAAAGCGCCATAATTCAACTATGCGTGCTTTTCCGGCTCTGTTTTCCGCCGCGGTCCTCCTGTGCCCGCTTCTTCCTGCCCAGACCACGCCTCCTCCAAAAACGTGGATCGATCCCGATACCGGCCACCGCATCGTGCGGCTCACCGATGAGCCCAACAGCGCGAGTCTGTACTTCAACCAGAACGGCTACACAGCCGACGGCAGGAAGCTGATCTACACGACGCCCGATGGCATCTCCGCGCTCAACCTCGAAACGCACGCGACGAATCGCATCGTGACCGGAAAAGTGCGCGTCATCGTGACCGGCCGCAAGACGCAGAACGTCTATTACCTGAAGGATGACGTAATCTTCGCCGCCAATGCCGATACCGGCGAGGCGCATGAGATCGCGAAAGTTCCGCCGCGCAGCTCTGTGGTCACCGTGAACGCGGATGAAACGCTCCTGGCTGGCACCTACACCGAACGTCAGGCTCCCAGCGTAAACGTCACCGCGCCCGGCCAACCGCAGCAACTCGTTCAGGCGGCCAACAAAGGCCAGATGATGGAGGAGCGCCTCGCCGCCCACATCCCAATGGGGATGTTCACGGTCAACACGAAAACCGGCCAGGTCAAAACGATCCTCAAGAGCACGGACTGGCTCAATCACCTGGAGTTTTCTCCCACGGATCCCACTCTCCTCATGTATTGCCACGAAGGTCCCTGGCATAAGGTGGACCGCATCTGGACCATCCGCGCTGACGGCAGCCACATCACACAGGTCCACACCCGTACCATGGCGATGGAAATTTTCGGGCACGAATTCTGGGCGCCCGACGGCAAGACCATCTGGTATGACCTGCAGACGCCGCGCGGCGAAGACTTCTGGCTGGCGGGCTACAACGTGGAAACGAAGGCGCGCACCTGGTATCACCTGCAGCGCGACGAATGGTCGATTCACTTCAATGTGACCAAAGACGGCAAGCTGTTCTGCGGCGATGGCGGCGATCCGGGGCAGGTGGCACATGCGAAGGACGGCGAATGGATCTATCTGTTCCGGCCGGAGTTGATTCAGAATCGCGGGATTGCCGATCCGAAGTTCGTCAACCCTGGCGTGTTCCACGCGGAAAGGCTGGTGAATATGTCGCGGCATCAGTACAAGCTCGAGCCGAACGTCAGCTTCACGCCGGATGAGAAGTGGGTCGTGTTCCGTTCGAACATGTTCGGGCCGACATATGTGTTCGCCGTAGAAGTGGCGAAAGCGGGTGTGGCATCAATGAAGTTCAATTTCAGCGAGGGACTGGCAAAGGCCGCGAAGTCGATGCCATACACCGATGAGCGCGGTGCCGGATTCGAGGACGCGGGCCAGCCTTACTATTTCTCGGCGCGCGTTCCGAGCGAGGGCAACTATAAGGTGTCCGTTACGCTCGGCGACGACCATGCCGCGTCCGATACAACAATCAAGGCCGAACTGCGGCGGCTCATGGCGGAAGCCGTACGCCTGCCCGCCGGTAAAACGGAAACGCGAACGTTCATCGTCAACACGCGCACCGCTAAGATTGACGGCGGCGGCGAGGTGCGTCTGAAGGATCGTGAGAAAACTACCGAGGCGTGGGCGTGGGATAACAAACTGACTCTCGAATTCACTGGACCCCATCCCGCTGTTCGCTCGATCGAAATCGAAAAAGCCGACAACTCGCTGCCGACGCTCTATATCGCGGGCGATTCGACTTCAACCGATCAGCCACGTGAGCCCTACAACAGTTGGGGTCAGATGATTACGCGCTTCTTCACACCGGAGATTGCGGTGGCGAACCACGGCGAGTCCGGTGAATCGCTGCGCGGCTTCATCGGTGAGCAGCGCTTCGCGAAATTGATGAGCGTGATCAAGCCTGGCGATTTTCTCATGATCCAGATGGGACATAACGATCAGAAGGAAAAGGGCGAGGGCGTGGGCGCGTTCACCACGTACACGGCCGATCTGAAGATGTTCATCGAAGCGGCGCGCAAACGCGGCGTGAAGACCATTCTCGTGACGCCGGTCAGCCGCCTGGCCTGGGGCACTGGGGCGGATGCCGACAAGATTGTGAATAACCTTGGCGATTATCCCGAAGCTGTCCGCCGCGTCGGCGTGGAAGAAAACGTTCCGGTGATCGACCTGAACGCGATGAGCCGCGAATTCTACGAGGCGCTGGGCCCGGCGAATGCTCCCCGGGCTTTTGCCGATGGCGATACGACTCATCACGATAATTACGGGAGTTACGAGCTGGCGAAGGCTATTGTGACGGCGATCCGCCAGCAGAATATTCTGCTGGAGCCGTATCTTCTTAGTACTCCGGCGTTTGATCCCGCGCACCCCGATGCGCTGGCGTCATTCGATATCCCGGCGGAGCCGCGAGTTCCGGCGAGGCGCCCTCTCGGGCAGTAATTCGTCTGCACGTTCACCGTAATACGTCGTCAAAAGGACAGGAGTTCATTATGCGCGTCACCTGCATTACGTTGCTCTTTGCTGCCTGCGTGGCCGCCCAGACTGCCACGCAAACCCAAACGTTCGATCTGGCCAATAAGCCCGGCACCCATGCCCTGGAGGAAGTGACCACTATTCTGCGCGTGGTGGGGGGGGTCACTCATGTTTCGATGGATCGGGACACGTCTTCCGTGAAGATTACCGGGACGCCGGACGAACTGGCGATGTCCGGCTGGATCATCCGCAATCTGGATCAGCCTTCACCTTCGCCGGATCCATTCCTGGTGGCCGGCAAGAGTGACGATGGAATTCGCGTCTTTCACCTGACGCAAGCTGGTGCGGCTTCGCCCCGGGCGGTACAGGAGTTACTCACTGTCATTCGCACGGTTGGCGATATTCAAAAAATCTTCTACTATATGGATCACGCGGACCTCGTAGTGCGCGGCCCCGCCGCCGAACTGGGTCTGGCCGAATTTCTGACCAGTTCGCTCGACCAGACTCCCGACCCGCAGCGAACCGCGATGACAATGAGCCCCGAATATCAATACAACTGGGGAAGAGGCACGGACACGGTACGCGTCTATTATCTGGCGCACAGCGCGCAGCCGCAGCAGACTCAGGAAATCCTGACCAACCTGCGCACTGTCCTGCAAGTGCAGAGGGTTTTCAACTTCACTGCCATGGAAGCGCTGGTCCTGCGGGGTTCGCCGGAAACGGTGGCGGCCGCGGAGTGGATGATTCGCTCGCTGGACGTTCCGGCAGATGCCCGGAACGCGCCGCGCGAGTTCACGGCCTCCACGCTGTCGCCAGGAGGCGCCATGATTCATGTACTCTATCCCGCGAATTTGCGAGGCCCTGCTCTGATGCAGACTCTGACGGCTCTACGCACGGACCTGAATATCCAGGAAGCGTTCCTGAAGACTACGCCCGCCACTCTCGTCGTACGCGGTTCGGCCGATCAGGTCACCAAAGCGGACCAGCTCATTCAGACGGCGGACAAAGCGGCGAAGCCTTAGCTTGGCTGGAGTACGCCGCGCTTCGCCAGAGCCCGCATGAAGGCGAGCAGGCTGTGTTCGTGAATGTGAACTTCGCCGGTGGGAACCATGACGTTCGCGAGGCTGCCGAGTTCGTCCGCGAAGATGTGGACGATGTCGCCGGTCTTGTGGAAGAAACCGCTGCCGGGGCCGCCGCGGTCGGTGGTGGGAACGATGCCGGTGCCGTTGAAGAGCACGACGCCGTCGGGGTAATCGTGGATATCGAATAGCTGCCGCGCAAGCGATTCCTGGGGGTCGCGGCGAATTTCGGCCATCGAGTTGACACCTTCTTCGTGGAAGCCGTCTGTGCCATCGACATGCAGGTGGACCTTCGTATTACGGATGGTGTCAAGTGTGAAGGACGCGTCGAAGAGCCGGACAAAAGGGCCGAGGCAACTGCTGCCCCGGCGGTCCTTGGCGACGCCGAGGAGGAGCGCGGAAAGGCCTTCGAGGTAGCGATCATTCACGTCATTGCCGAGCGTGGCGCCGACGATTTTGCCGCGCGCGTTCATCACGGAAACGAGCTCAGGTTCGGGGTTGGTCCATTTCGAATCGGCGTTGAAGCCGGCTTCGGCGCCGTGGCCCACTGAGGCCAGCGGCACAGCCTGTTTCGTGAAAATTTCAGCCTTTTCGCCGAGGCCGACCTGCGGGTAGGTGGCGGAAAGATTGAGTCCGTTGATGTCGGTCAGGTACTGGAGGAGCTTGAGGGCCGGCGGGGTAGCGGGGGTGAGTTCGGCGATGCTGCCGACCGAATCGCGTATGCGGCCGATGACTTCGGAGCGTTTTGCGGCGTTCGCCATGTCGCCACGCAGCGCCTCTTCGATCATGCGCTCGATCATCGAGACCGGGAAGGTGACGCCGGCGGCTTTGACGGTCTGGAGGTCGATAGGGGCGAGAAGTATTTTCGATCGCAGGACAGAGGCGAGATCGCCAATCGCTTCTCCCTTCGCGGCGCGTACTGCGGAGGCGGGATCGGCTTCATTGCAGAGCTGACTGACCGTGGAGAACGCCGCGGTGATGTCGGTCAGGGTCGCATCGGAATTAACGCGAACGACCGACGGGCCGAGGCCTGGCCGATTGACGCGGCCGACGAGCGTGGCGCGGGCGGCGTCCTTCGGCAGCGTCGCTTCGACTGTGAGATGTTTTTCAATCATGGACGCTTATCGGTACTTCATGTAAATGGTGGAGAGCTCGGAGTAGAAATCGATTGCAACTGAGCCCTGCTCGCGGAAGCCGGAGCTGGAATCTTTCACGCCGCCAAAAGGGAGCTGGTATTCGACGCCGGCGCTCGGCAGGTTGACGGTGATGAGGCCGGCTTCGATGTCGTGGATATATTTGAATGCGGCGGAGAGGTCTTTCGTCAGGATGGACGCGGAGAGGCCGAAGCGCACTTTATTGGCGATGCGCATGGCGTCGTCGTAATCATTGGCGCGAATGATGGCGAGGACGGGTCCGAAGATTTCCTCCTGGGCGATGGTGGCGTCCGGCGAGACATCGGCAAAGATGGTGGGGGCGACGAAGTAGCCTTTGGCGAGCGCACCTTCGAGGCGATTGCCGCCGGCGAGAAGGTTGCAGCCTTCGCTTTTGCCTTTTTCAATGTAATCGAGTACGGTCTTCATTTGCGATTCATCGACGCAGGGACCCATGTAGATGCCGGCTTCCGTGCCGTCGCCGACCTTGAGAGCTTTGGTCTTTTCCACGATGCGGGCGACGAACTGATCGTAGATGCCGGCTTCGACAATGGCTCGGCTGGTGGCGGTACATTTCTGGCCGGTGGAGGCGAAGGCCGCGTTCATGACGGTATCGACTGCGTATTCGAGATCGGCGTCTTTGAGAACAATGGTCGGGTTTTTGCCGCCCATTTCCAGCTGAGCGGGGAGCTTGCGGGGCGCGACTGCATTATAGATGTGATCGCCGACGCCGCAGGATCCGGTGAAGGAAATGGCGCGCATGGAGGGGTGGTTCACAAACGTGTCGCCAATTTCGCGGCTGGAGCCGGTAACGACGTTGAGGACGCCTTTCGGCAGGCCGGCCTCGACGAGGGCTTCGGCAAGACGGAAGGTGCAGGAGGGCGCGAGGGCCGCCGGTTTGATGACGACGGTGTTGCCGCAGATGAGGGCCGGGGCCATTTTCCACGCGGGGATGGCGATGGGGAAATTCCAGGGCGTGATCAGCGAGACAACGCCGCGGGGCTTGCGGATGGTGAAGCAGAAGACCCCGTCGCGCTCGGAGGGGACCGTTTCGCCATTGAGGCGCGCGCCTTCGCCACCGAAATAGCGAAAAATATTTATGGTGCGCATGACCTCGCCTTTCGCTTCAGGCAGAGTCTTGCCTTCTTCCGTGGTCATTTCCTTCGCGAGCTGATCGACGCGCGCGGAAAGGAGCTCGGCGGCTTTGTAGAGAATTTCGCCGCGTTTGGGCGCGGGCGTATTGCGCCACGCGGGGAAGGCCGCTTCGGCGGCGGCGAAGGCGCGTTCGGCGTCTTCTTTCGGTGCGGAGGGATAAGTGCCGACGATTTGCGCGAAGTCGGCGGGATTGTGGGTCTGGAACGTTCTGCCGCCCGTGGCGAGAACCCACTCGCCGTTGATCAGATTCCGGAATTGAAGTGCCATGGAAAACCCCCTGATTCCTGATAGTGGAACCGGTTTCAGATGTAGATATTTCAGGATATCGAATGGGTTGCCCCGGCGCCGGTGACGAGCGCTCAGGCCGCGATCAGGGGGAATCTCGATTCGAGGGCTTTCATTTTGGCGGCGAGGGTGGTGCGCTTGAGGCCGAGGAGGCCGGCGGCGGCGGTTTTGTTGCCGCGGACGCGGGTAAGGGCCTGGCGGAGAAGGCCGGCTTCGAAGTCATCGAGGGCGCGCTGGTAATCCATCCCATCCGGCGGCAGGGGAACTGCGGCGGGCGCGGATTCCGGCGCAACGGCACGGACGAAGCGGAGGTCGGAGGCAAAGATCACCGGACGATCGCCGCTCAGGATAACGGCGGTTTCGATCGTGTTTTCGAGCTCGCGCACGTTGCCGGGCCAGTCGCGCGCTTCGAGACGGTCAAGCGCGGAACGGTCGATCGTTTTGAGCGGGATACGCTCGGCGGCGCAGACCTTCTTCACGAAATGACGCGAGAGAGGCGCAATGTCGTCCGGGCGATCACGCAGCGGCGGCAGCCGAATCTCAAATACATTCAGGCGATAGAAGAGATCCTGACGGAACAGACCCTGACGGACACGTTCGGCAAGATCGACGTTCGTAGCGGCGATAACACGAATATTGAGGCGCAGACGCTCATTGCCGCCGAGACGCTCGATCTCCCGCTCCTGAAGAACACGGAGGAGGCGAGCCTGGAGGGCGATGGGCATATCACCGATTTCGTCGAGGAAAATGGTGCCGTTGTTGGCGGCTTCGAACTTACCGGCGCGCGACTGGAGGGCGCCGGTGAAAGCACCTTTGTGATAACCGAAAAGCTCGGCTTCGAGGAGCGGTTCGGGGATAGCGGTGCAGTTGACCGCGATCCACGGACCTCGGCTTCGATCGCCCGCTGCGTGGATCTCGCGAGCAACCACCTCCTTGCCGGTGCCGGTTTCGCCCTGGATCAGCACATTGCAGCCGCGGCTGGCGACCATCGTGATGGCAGCCTGTACGCCACGCATGGCGGCGGAGAGCACTGGAGATGGATGGCCGCCCGACTGGTCGGCGAGGAAGTCGAGACAGAGAGGATCGTCCGGCTGGGTGATGACGTGGGCGGCGCCTGCTTTGATCCAGGCGACGGAGGATTCGACGCTGGCGGCCGGGTCGTAGATCCATAAAGAAGTGGCGCGCGGCACGGTATCGAGAAATGCGGCGGCGCGGTCGGCATCGGACTCGCAACGGATCTCGGCGACGACGGCGGTGGCGTCCACCGGCAGCCCGCCGGGGGACTGAATGGCGGGAAGAGCAGGCCATCCCTCGGGATGATCGCCATCGCGATTCAAAGAAGAAGGAATCCAGAAAACTCTCATTTGCATAACAGGCTGTCTATCGACATTTTTTTGACGACCTTTAGGCAAATCCGCGTCACTCGTGAAAATATTTTTTCTTCCTCCTCCCTAAACATCTTCGAATCCTCACCCGATAAACCACATGGGACGAGTTCGTCTATGCGACTTCATCTGGATACGACGAATACCGGGGCGAATGCGGTCGGCGCCGGAACGGGCGCGGCGCCCGGAGAAAGAACGAATCGCTCAGGCGCGGCGGGCGATGGATTTTCGACAGATCGGGTGGCGGTGTCAGGGGCTTCGCGCGCGTGGGCGGCGTCATTCGCGGATCGCGCGGCGCGGATTCAGCAACTGACGGGAGACGTTCGCAGCGGCACCTATAACGTTTCGAGCGCGGCAATCAGCCGGTCGATCGTGTCGAGCGCGAGGTTGTAAGAATGTCGGGATTGTTCTCTTCGCTCAACGGAGTCTCGACGGCGCTCGCTGCGTTCAGCCAGGCGCTTGGCGCGGAGCAGGCGAACGTCTCGAATTCGTCGACGCCCGGGTATGCTGCCGAGCGGGCGGTGATTCAGCCGATCGGATTCGGATTCTCGTCGGGCGCGGGGTTTGACAGGGTATCGGTGCAATCGACCGGCAACCAGTTGGCGGATGCGATTGTGCGGGCTTCGGAGTCTCAGGCGGCGGCGAGCGATACGGAGGCGGCGCAGCTCGGATTACTCAATCAGCAGTTCGATATCACGGGAACAGCGGGGATCCCGGCGGCGCTGAACGGATTCAGCTCGGCATTTGCCGATGTGAGCGTGACACCGAACGATTCTGCGGTAACGGCGAATGCGGCCGCGGCGGTGGACAGGGTGGCGGCGGCGTTCCGGACAGCGGCGCAGAGCGTGGCCGGGATTCGCGACAACGTGACGAAGAATATCGATGACGTCGTGACCGGTATCAATGGGCTGGCGGGACAGGTGGCGCAGCTCAATGGGCAGATTCGAAATTCGGCGGGGGGAGATGCAGGGAAAGATGCGGGTGCGGATGCCGGTTTAGATGCCTCGCGGCGGACAGCGCTCGAAGCGCTCGCGGCGGACGTGGGATTGACGGTGACCGGCAATGCGGATGGAACGCTGAATGTGCTGGTCGGCGGATCGATTCCGCTGGTGCTGGGGGATCGCGCTTATGCGTTTTCAGCGAGCGGCGCCGACAGTTCGTTTTCGGGAACGCTGGGCGGATTGCTTGAAGCGAAGGAAGCGACCGGCGCCGCGCTCGACGATCTGAATACGCTGGCGGCCGGATTTGCCACTGCGGCGAATGCGGTGTCGCCATTGTTTACATTCGACGCGGCGAATCCGGCTTCCTCGATTCAGGTGAATCCGGGCCTGACGACGGCGAGTTGGTCGAACGGGGCGGCGAATGCGCTCGCGGAGCTGGCGGGGCAGAAAGACGCGGCGAACGACCAGTATGCGCTGCTTGCGGAATCCGTGGGGCGGAAAGCCGCGGACGCGACGAGCCGGGCATCGACGGATCAGACGAGTTTGACGGCGGCGCAGGCGGCGCAGGCGCAGATTGAGGGCGTGTCGCTCGATGTGGAAGCGGTCAATATCACGGCATACCAGAGGGCATGGCAGGCGTCGGCGAAGCTGATCGGAGTGCTGGACAATCTTGCGGTCGATGCGGTGAATCTGGTGGGCCAGCAGGATACATAAGCCATGACAGTGCGATCAGCAACGGTGGGGGCGGACTGGTTTCTGAATGGCCTGGCTGAGTTGCAGGCACGGGAGCTGAAGACGCAGAAGGAGCTATCGTCGGGAACTCGGGTGTCGACGGCAGCGGACGATCCGGCGGCCGCGGGGGCGCTGTTGCGGCTGGGGCCGGAACTGGCGGCGGCGGAGACTTATCAAGCGAATCTCGGGAAAGTGCAGGCGGAAGTTTCAGCCGGAGATTCGGCGATCGGGTCGGCAATCAACCTGGTACAGACGGCGCAATCGATTGCATCGCGCGGGGCGTCATCAACGACGACGGCGGCCGAGCGGCAGAGTTTCGCGGGGCAGGTGCAGACGCTCGAACAACAACTCGTGGCGCTGGCGGATACGCAGTCGGGCGGGCGATATATCTTCGGCGGTGATGCGGATGAGACCGCGCCCTATCAATACAACGCGGCGAGCTCGAATGGCGCGGATGGGGCGGGGCTTCCCCTGGTTACGACGCAGACCATAGTGAATCCGGATGGGGTGACTGTGTTTCAGCCGCTCACGGCGCAAACGATTTTCGATTCGCCGAGTGGGGCGAACGCGTTTGGGGCGCTGAAAAATCTGACGGATGCGCTGGCGGCGAATGATCCGGCGGCGGTGGGAAATGCGTTGGGTGCGCTGGGAGATGTTTCCGACGCCCTGAACCGGCAGCAGGTTTATTACGGGGCGGCGGGCGACCGGCTGGCCGCCGAGCAAACCGCGGTGACAGGGCAGATCACGAACCTGAAGACCGAGATTTCCGGGTTGAGCGACGCGGATATCACGCAGGATGCCACGGATCTGGCGGCGGAGTCGACGGCGCAGCAGGCGGCGCTCGCAGCGCAGGCAGCAATCCCCCGGAAGAGTTTGTTCGACTATCTGGGTTAAAAATTTGGGCCACAGATGAACACAGATGCACACAGATAGAGAATGGATGGAGCGCGGCGGGCAGCCGGCGGTCGCGTTTGATTTCCGGCGTCCGGACCGGATTTCGAAGGCGCAGTTACGCGCCATTCATCAGTTGCACGACAATTTTGCGCGGGCGCTGGCGTTCAGTTTGTCGGGATATTTGCGTTCTTATGTGATCGTGAATCTGGTCAGTGTCGAGCAGCTTTCGTATTCGGAGTTTCTGGAGTGTTTGCCTTCGCCAACCTGTCTGGCGGCGCTGGGGCTGAAGCCGTATGACGGCAACGCGATCCTGGAGCTGAATTCGGCGCTGGTGTTTCCAGTGATCGAGATCCTGCTGGGCGGGAACGGGAAGATTCAGTTTCAGACGCAGCGTGAGGTGACCGAGATCGAACAGGTGCTGCTCGGCGGATTTTTCGGACTTGTACTGCGCGATCTGCACGAGGCGTGGAAGGCGGTCACGCAGCTCAATTTCGCGATCGATCGGCTGGAGACGGAGCCGCAGTTCCTGCAGATGATGGCGCCGACCGAAGCCGTAGTAGCGGTGGCGATCGAGATTCGGATTGGCGATGCGGTGGGGATGATGAATATCGCCATGCCGTCCATCATCGTCAAAATGATGCGGCAGAAGTTCGATCAGCAGTGGCTGCTGCGCAAGGCAGCGGCGACTGAGGCGGAGCAGATGCGGGTGATGAAGCTGATCGGGCCGGCCGAGGTGAATTCGGAGGCGATCCTCTCGGGGCCGCGCATGCGGCTGCGGGATTTGATCGAACTGGATGAGGGCGACGTGCTGGGGCTTGACTATCCGGCTGCGCGACCGCTCGATCTGCTGCTGGGGGGGCGAAGGAAGTATCGGGGCGAGATGGTGACAGCCGGTCCGCGGGCGGCGTTCCGGGTGAGCGAGTTGTGCGGGGAGGTGGCGACATGACGGCAACCGGAGCTTTACTTGAACTGGGGTCGGAGTTACAGGTCGCGTCGCCGTGGCTCGGGCAGATTCGCTGGAATGCAGGGGAGGAGTTGTTTTTTCCGGCGGGGCTGCCGGGGTTTGAGCGCTGCCAGCGGATGGTGCCGGTGGAGATTCCTTCGCAGCGTCCGCTGATTTATCTGCAGAGCGCGGAGGATGCGGAGGTCTGTTTTGTCGCGATGCCGGTGCTGGCGGTGTGGTCCGGGTTTTCGCTGCGGATTTCCGAGGATGACCGGGCGGCGATTGGGGCCGCGGAAGACGCGGCAATCGGGACGGACCTGCTGTGTCTGGCGCTGCTTCTGCCCTGGGGGCGAAGTGTGCAGGCGAATCTCGACGCGCCGGTTGTCGTCAACCTCCATAACGGATGCGGCGTGCAGGCAATTGCGCCGGCGGGCACGGCGGGATTGTTCCGGCTTTCCGAAAATGGCTGGGAGGCGGCATGCTGATCCTGCGGCGGCGGGTGGGGGAGAAGATTCTGGTGGGCGGGTCGGTTGAAATCGAGATTGTGGAGATTTCAAAGAGCCGCGTCAAGCTGGGCGTGCGGGCGCCCCTGCATGTACCGGTGGTGCGAAAGGAATTGGCGACCGTGGCGGGTGAAAACCGGACGGCGCTCGAACTGGTGGCGGGCGAAGGCGTGGGAAGTCTCCTCTCCAGGCTCAATGAAAGCAGGCTCAACGAAATTCAGCGGCGGCCGATATGAGCTTCCGGAACGATACGGCGGGCATCGCGACAACGAGAACCCGCACCCGGCATGATGACGGGCAGGTATCCGACAGGAAGTGACCATGTCCATTTCGGTACAAACAAATGTCGCGTCGCTGAACGCGCAGTTTTACATCAACCAGAACCAGCGGTTCCAGAACACCGCAATCCAGCAGTTGTCGTCGGGCTACAAGATCAATTCGTCATCGGACGATCCGGCTGGGCTGGCCGTGGCGAATCAGTATGCCGGGGAAGTGACGCAGTTGACGGCGGGCGTGCAGAATGCGACCGACGGCCTCAGCGCGCTGCAGATTGCGGACGGCGGTCTGAACAATATTTCGCAGATTCTGGGGCGGCTGCAGATTCTGGCGTCCGAGTCGGCGTCGGGGACCTTTCAGGGAAACCGGGCGACGGTGAATGCGGAGTATCAGGGGCTGCTGATTGAAATCGATCGTCAGGCCGCGAATATCGGCTTGAATGTGGGCGGCGCGAATAATACGAACCTGACCGTCTATACAGGCGGTGGGAGTTCGCAGGCGAATTCGCAGGTGACGGTGGAGCTGGCCGGTGCGAATTTCGCGGTGGATTCGGCGGCGCTCGGGATCTCAACGTCGAGTGTGGCAGGCGGAGGAACCGGGATCACCGGCAACACGGTGAACCTGAGTGACACAGCAGGCCTGTTCCTGACAGGCACGAGCCAGAACTTCACGTTCCACGTGAATACGGGATCGGGCAATCAGGATGTGACGATCTCGGTGGCGGGCGGCAGCGGCGGCATCAACGGGACGCAGGTGATCAGCAGCCTGAACAACCAGTTACAGGCATACGGGATCACGGCGTCGATCGGCAGCGATGGAACCGTGCAGTTTGGCGGCGGAACGGCATTCACTGTGACGACAACCGCAGCCGGAACGGGTCCAATTTCGGCGACGGGCACGGCGGTGAACAGCGCGAATTATTCGATCGATGCCGCGGCGCCGGCGGTTGCCACCGGCACCGAGAAATTCACAATTCAGAACGCGGGCGGGACGTACAATATTTCGCTCGATTCGACGACGGGCGCATCGCAGGCGACCGCGCTGACAGCAATCAATGCGGCACTGGCCGGGTCGGGAATTTATGCAGTCAAGAACGCGGCGGGCACGGCCATTACCCTGCAGAGTACGAGCGCGTTCAGCGTAAATGAAACGGCTCTCGCGACCACGGGTACGGGGGCGTTCAGCGCGCTGGGCGGCCAGGCGGTAACAGCGGCTTCGACGACGGCATCTTCGACGGGGAATGCGCTGGCGGCGCTGACTGCTCTGTCCGCCGCGATCAGTTCGCTTGGGCTCGTACAGGGCCAGGTAGGCGCAGGCGAGAACAAACTGCAGTATGCAACGAATCTGGCGCAGTCGCAGATCACGAACGTGTCGGCGGCGGAAGCCGGGATTCGGGATGCGGATGTGGCGGCGGCGGCGGCGAATCTGACGAAAGCGCAGGTGCTGCAGCAGACGTCGCTCGCGGCGCTGAGTCAGGCGAATTCGGCGCCCCAGGCGGTGCTTTCGCTGCTGAAGAACCTGTAAGGAGCAGATGAGGAGCGGACCGGCGCCCGGTGACGGCGCCGGTCCGGATTTGAAGAAATGTCGACGAATCTGACAACGCCGATTACATTCACAGGCCAGAGCAAATTCGCGGACAGTCTGCAGCAGGTCATCCAGCGGGCCGTGGGGATTGCCTCACTGCCGCTGGCAACGGATCAGGCGACGCTCACGTCGCTGAATGCGCGCCAATCGGCGCTGCAGAGTCTCGATAACGATTTTTCGGCGCTGCAGGGTTCGATTGGGCTGATTGAGACGGCGCTCCAGTCGAATTCGCTCACGACGTCCGTCTCGGATGGATCGGTGGTGAAAGCGACTCTCGGCGCCGATGCGGTGCCGGGAACGTATTCGATTCACGTCGACAGCCTGGGGGCGTATTCCACGGCGCTCAGTCAGGCGGTCAGCACCTCGGATACGTCGCTCACCCTCACTGTGGATGGCACGCCCGTAACGATTACGCCGGCGTCGGGATCGCTGAGCGATCTGGCGAGCGCCATCAATACGCAGTCGGGCGGGCTGGTGCAGGGGGCGGTGGTGAATGTGGGACCGAATGGGGCGCCGGATTACCGGCTTTCGCTCACGGCAGCGAAGCTGGGCGCGGTAACGATCGACCTTTCGGATTCGAGCGGAAGTCTGATTGCGGAGTCGCACGCGGGAGCAGCGGCAACCTATGAAGTGGAAGGCAGCGCGACGCCGCTTTCGAGCGATTCGCGGACGATTACGCTGGCGCCGGGACTGACAGTGGATCTGCTGGGCGCGAGTGCATCGAGCGATTTCGCGACGATTACCGTAAAGAACGATGCATCCTCACTGGCTTCGGCGTTCAGCGTGTTTGCACAGGCGTATAACCGCGCGGCGGGCGATCTGGCGCAGAATCACGGGCAGAGCGGAGGCTCGCTCGAAGGTGACAGTCTCATACGGACGCTGAACGGCGTGCTGCAGCGCCTTGCGGGATACAGCGGCGGAACGCCGGAGACATCGCTCGCGAACTTCGGGATATCAATGGACACAACCGGTCAGCTTTCGGTAGATACGGCGGCGTTCACGGCCGCGGCAAAAGCGAACTTTGCGGGGCTGGCATCGACACTCGGCGGGACGTCGACAGGTGGCTTTCTGCTGGCGGCGACGAACGCGCTCGGGAGCGTGAACGACCTGACGACGGGGTCGATACAGGTCGAAGAAAATACGCTCCAGGGTCAGATCACGTCGCAGAACGGGAAAATTGCCGATGAACAGTCGCGAATCGCGCTGCTGCAGTCGAACCTCACGGCGCAGATTGTGAAGGCGGACGCGGCGATTTCGGCGCTCGAAAGTCAGCTTTCCTATGTGAATGGGCTGTTCTATTCGATTACCGGAAATAACAATAACCCAAACGCGAGCAGTAGTTCTTTCTGATGGGAACGTTTGATTGGGACCGGTTGGCGGCGCTTGCGGAGATGGCTCCGCCGGAGTCAGTGGAGGCGCTCGCCGACTACCGCGGCGAGCTCGAAGCGCTGCTGAAGGTCGCGCGCGCGGAACGGCGCAAATTGGGAACCGCGCTGGCGCGTGTGCGGGCCGCGAACGATTTCACCCGCCAGGGTTTTGGCGCTTTGCCAGGATTCTGACGCCCCTCCTTTTCCCTTCCCTGCGATTTTTCAGTCAGTTGCCCGCGGGCCTTCAATTGCTCTTTCCGGCTGCGGCATGCACGTCGATCTGGGCGCTTACCTTTCTTATCTGACGAGGCGGCAGGAGGTGGTCGCGTCGAACATCGCGAATGCCGATACGCCCGGCTACAAGACCCGCGATGTGCCGATGCCGGGCGATTTTTCGACGGCGTTCGCGCAGTTCACGGCATTGCCGGAAGAGACGCCAGGGCTCGTCTCGCGCAACGACGGCAACAATGTGAGCATCGATCGCGAATCCCGGCTGCTGGCGGAGAACGACATCCGCTTCAATCTGGCGACGCAGCTTCTGCGGGGAGAGATCGGCATTTACAAGATGGCGATCGAGGAAGGGAGGGACTCGTGAGCCTGTTCAGTGCGATATCGGTGAGTGCATCGGGGATGGAGGCGCAGAGGGTTCGTGCGGAGCTCATCGCCGGGAACCTGGCGAACGCGGATACGACGCGCACGCCGGAGGGCGGTCCCTACCGCCGCCGGGATGCCGTGTTTACTACAGCTCCCGTGGAAGGGTCGTTTGCGGAGGGCTCGGTTGCAGACGGCTCGTTTGCAGAGAGTCTCGCGGCGGCGGGCGTGCGGGTGGCTTCGATTTCGGTGGACGCGGGGGAACCGGAAAGGCGGTATTTGCCGGGGCATCCGGATGCGGATAAGGACGGGTATGTGGCATTTCCGAAGATTCATCCGCCGGAAGAGATGGTGGATCTGATGGGGGCGTCGCGCGGGTATGAGGCGAATGTCGCGGCGATTGCCACGGTAAAGGACATGATTGGGCGGTCGCTCGATCTGTTTAAATAACCGATGCGGATTGAAGCAGGTTTTACAGCTATTCATCCGGTGACGGACTCGCCTCGCGCTTCCGGCGGTGGCTTTGCCGGCGCGATCCAGGAGGCAATGGAGCGGGTCGATGAGGCGCAGGGTAGTGCGCAGTCGGCTGCGGCGGAGTTGCTGGTGAATGGCCGGGGCGATGTTCACACGGTGGCGCTGGCGGCGCAGAGTGCGGAGTTGTCGTTCGAATTGTTTCAGCAGGTGCGGAATAAGTTCGTTTCGGCCTATCAGGAAATCATGAAAATGCCGATGTAGGGAGTGGCGCCGGCCGGAGGCCCGCCCCCCAAAATGCTCTGAAACATGGCGCAGATCATTCGGATATGGAATTCACTCAGCGTGTCGCAGCGTGTGTCGCTCGTGATTGCTCCGCTACTCGTGGCGGCGATCGCAGCCGGCGTGATTCGCTGGCGGCATGATGCCGCGTTTCGCACTCTCTATTCGTCGCTCGCCCCGGAGGACGCAGCGGCGGTCACGCAAAAAATCCGCGAGGCGGGTATTGAGTACAGGCTCGACGATACCGGGTCGACCATCTCAGTGCCGGAGGATCGTCTCGCGGAAGCGCGGCTGGCGCTGGCGGGCGCGGGGATGCCCCGCTCGGGGCGGATCGGGTTTGAGCTGTTCGACCGCACGAATCCCGCGGCCAGCGATTTCACGGAACAGGTGAACTATCAGCGGGCGCTCGAAGGCGAGCTGGAGCGCACCGTGGCGACGCTCGATGAGGTGGCGCAGGCGCGCATCCATATTACGGCTGGAAAAGATTCGGTGTTTCTCGATTCGCGCGAGCCAGGCAAGGCGACGGTGGTGCTGCGGCTGAAGCAGCCGATGCGGATTCGTCCGTCCAGTGTGACGGCGATCGCAAATCTGGTGGCGAGCGCGGTGGAAGGTCTGGCGCCCGATGCGGTTTCGATCATCGATGACAGCGGACGCCTGCTGAATCGCCCGCGAACGGGCGACGGTGAAGTGAATCTCGATTACCGGCAGCAGCTGGAATCGGAGATGCAGGCCAAGCTGAGCGCGGCACTCGAACCGCTGCTGGGGCCCGGCAAATTCCGGACCGGCGTGAATATTGACTGCGATTTCACGAGCGTAGACCAGAGCGATGAAATCTACGACTCGACCCAGGCCGCGACGATGTCCACGCAGACGACGGAGGAATCGAACAACGCGTCGCTCGCGGGCGGCACGCCGGGGACCGCGTCGAATCTGCCTTCACCGCCCCCGAAGGCTACTGGCGGGGTGTCCGGCATCGTGCGGCGGACAGAGAACGTTGCGTATCAGCCGAGCCGCACGGTTCGCCACACGGTATCGCCGAAGGGAACGATCCGGAAGATTTCGACAGTGGTGCTGGTGGACCATACGGCGCACTGGGAGGGCGCGGGCGCGAAGGCCCGGCGCGTGGTGACGCCCCCAGGCCCTGAAGTGTTGAAGGCGGTGCGCGAAGTGGTGGCAGGCGTGGTGGCCTACAACGAGCAGCGCGGCGACCAGATCACCGTAGAATCGTTGCCGTTCGAGACCCCGGTCGATATCGGGCCTCCTCCGGCCGCCGTTCCAGGTACGCAGCAGACGAAACCGGCGCTGAACAGGCAGCAGATGATCGTTTTCGGTGTCGCGGGAGTGGTTGTGTTGCTGGCGATCGCGGGGGCGCTGTTCCTGATGCGGAAGAAGAAGGCGCCGGTAGCGGTAGCGGCAGCGGTTGGCTCGGATGCGGCGGGCGAATTACCCGCGGCGGATGTTCCCGCGCAGAAAGCTTTGGATGAAGCAAACCTCGATCCGGCTCAGCTCGAAGCGGAAATCCTGAATCGCCTGAAGATTCCGGCGCCAAGCCGCGCGACAGAAGTGCTGATCCGGCATGTGCGGGAGAAATCCGGCAAAGATCCGGCGATCGCGGCCAATGTGCTGAAGGGATGGATCGCTGAAGGGCGGGGGAAGGTGACATGACCGCGGTTGCGGCGGAGGTCAGCGGGATTCGCAAGGCGGCGATTCTTCTCATCCTGCTGGGAGAGGAGAACAGCGCCGGGATTCTGCGTGAGCTGAGCGACATGGAAGTGCAGCAGGTGGCGCGGGAGATCGCGCGCGTGGATTCGTTCACCCCCGAGCAGACGCAGGGAACGCTCGAAGAGTTCTATCAGATGACGATGGGGCATGAGTTCGCGCAGCGCGGCGGGCTCGATTACGCGCGCAAGATGCTGCATAAAGCGTTCGGGCCGGAGAACGGGAAGAAGATTACGGACCGGTTGATCATGATGATCGGCGGAGAGTATGCGCATCTCGATGTGCTGCAGAAGGCTGATCCGCAGCAACTGGCGAGGTTTATTCACAATGAGCATCCGCAGACGATTGCGCTGGTGCTGTCGCATCTGAATGCGGCGTCGGCGGCGGGGCTGCTGTCGTCGCTGCCACCGGAGTTGAGGCCGGAGGTAGCGCTGCGGATGGCGAATCTCGATGAGATCACGCCGGAAATCGTGAACAAGATCGCGAAAGTGATTGGGGACAAACTGCAGGCGGTGGGCCAGTTCAGCCGCGAATCGTATGGCGGCGCGCGGGCAATCGCTGAGCTGTTCAATCAGCTTGACAGCGGGACGAGCGACGAGATTCTGAATGCGATTGAGGCGCAGAATCCGAACCTGGTGGAGACGATCAGGCAACTGATGTTTGTGTTTGAGGACATGTTGTCAATCGATACCACTCAGTTGAAGGAAATCCTGGCGCGGGTGGATCGCAAAGTCCTGACGCTGGCGCTGAAGGGGACGAGTGTGAAGCTGCGGGAGCATTTTTTCTCGACCATGTCGGCGCGCGGCGTGGACATGCTGAAAGACGACATCGAGTCGATGGGGCCGGCGAAAATCAAGGATGTGGAAGGAGCGCAGCAGCAGATTATTGCGACGGTGCGGCAGCTGGAATCGGAGGGTGTGATCTCGCTGAAGGGAGGGGCCACGGAGCAGTATGTTGTCTAAGGTGCTGAAGGGCGCCGAGGCGTTGCGGATTCAGCCGATGAGTTTTGCCGACGCGTCGGGGGCTGCCGCGCCGGCGCGGCGTTCGGTTCCGGCGGAAGCGAACGCCGAGGACGAGACGTATTTGATGGAGAAGATCCGGCGGCTGGAAGCAGAGGCGGCTGCGGCGGAGCAAGCTGCTGTCGAGCGCGGGCGTCGTGAAGGCGAGGTCGCGGCGCGCGCGGCGATGACTCCCGTGATCGAACGGCTGAATGCATCGCTGGCAGAGCTGGTTGGACTGCGTCCTGAACTGAGGCGGCGGGCCGAGAAAGACGCCGTGGAACTGGCGCTGAAAATTGCCCGGCGTGTTCTGCACCGCGAGCTCAGCGTGGATGCGAATGCGCTGAACGCTTTGGCCCGCGTGGTGTTCGATCGGCTGGCCAGGACGGAGTCCTGGGAGATGACGGTGCATCCGCGTTTTGCGGATTCCGTGCGTGGCGCGCTGCCTCCCGGCGCGCGAATCCAGACCGATGATGCTTGTGAGTACGGAACGTTGCGGGTGCGATACGAGGATGGAACGATTGACGCGTCGGTGGATGAGCAGCTCGCGGAGATCGGGCGTGGGATTGCGGACAGACTGAGATGACGGAACTGGATCTGCGCCCGTGGGCGGCGGTGGTGGAACGCGCGGATCCGATTCGCGCGTCGGGCGAAGTCGTGGAACTCGTCGGGCTGCTGGTGGAATCGCGCGGGCCGTCGGCTTCGATCGGAGATTTTTGCGAGATTCGCACGCACGCGGGGGGCGTGGTGCGAACGCAGGTGGTCGGCTTTCGAAATGGGCGCGTGCTTTCCATGCCGCTCGAAGAGACAGGCGGTCTGAGACTGGGCGATGAGATTGTGGCGCGCGGCGGCGAGAGCATGGTGGAGGTTTCGCCGGAACTGCGCGGGCGTGTGATTGACGGCTTCGGCGTCCCGATGGATGGCAGGGGCCGGATCATGTCGTCCGAACTGCGGCCGCTCTATGCCGAGGCGCCGAGTCCAATGGAGCGAGAGCATATCCGGGAAAAGCTGGAGACGGGTATTCGCGCGATCGACGGGCTGCTGCCGTGCGGCAAGGGCCAGCGGATCGGGATCTTCGGCGGGAGCGGCGTCGGGAAGAGCACGCTGCTGGGGTCGATGGCGCGGTCGAGTTCGGCGGACGTAAACGTGATCGCGCTGATCGGCGAGCGCAATCGCGAGGTCCGGGAGTTTATCGAGCACGACCTGGGCCCTCAGGGGATGCCGCGCACGGTGGTGGTGGTGGCGACTTCCGACCGGCCGGCCCCACTGCGGGTGCGCGCGTGCTTCGTGGCGCTGGCGGTGGCCGAGTATTTTCGCGATTGCGGCAAAGACGTGCTGCTGGTGATGGATTCAGTAACGCGGCTGGCGATGGCGCAGCGCGAAATTGGCCTCGCGGCCGGGGAACCGCCGAGCCAAAAGGGATATACGCCATCTGTATTCAGCCTGCTGCCAAGAGTGTGCGAGCGCGCGGGAAATTTTCGCGCGGGATCGATTACGGCATTCTTCACGGTGCTGGTGGAGGGCGATGATTTCAACGAGCCGGTGTGCGATGCGGTGCGGGCGATTCTCGACGGGCATATCACGCTCTCGCGTCAGTTGGGATCGGCGGGGCATTATCCGGCGATTCAGGTACTGGATTCGGTGAGCCGGCTGCAGTCGAAGCTGGCGACGCCGCGAGAATCGGAATCGGCGCGGCGCATTCGGGAGGCGCTGGCAATTTACCGGCAGTCGGAAGACCTGATCAATCTGGGCGCCTATGTGTCGGGATCGAACGCGCGGCTGGATTCGGCGATTCGGTCGCACGAGGAGATCCTGAAGTTTCTCCGGCAGACCCCGGTGGACCGGTCGACCGGTGAGGAGACGGCGCGCCGGCTCGAAGAATTGGCGGCGATGGTGTGAAGGCGTGGCAATTCCGGCTGGAGGCGGCGCTGCGATGGCGTGGCACGCAGTTTCGCGTGGCGCAGGAGTCGGCGGCCGCGGCGGCGCGGCGTCTGACGGCGATCGAGGAGGAGATCGGGGCGCTCTACGGGGCGCTGCGAAGAGGGGGAAGCGAATTAGTGCCGTCGGGGAGCGCGGCTTTCCACACGTGGGACGCATATGTGAATCGCGCGCGGCGGCGGATTGCATTTCTGGAGGGTGAATTGTGGAAGGCCCGCGGCGAAGTGTCGGCCGCGAAGCAGAAGGTGGTGGAAGCGCATCGCGGCGTCCGGACGCTGGAGAATCTGCGGGAGAGCCAGCGCGAGGAGTGGGTGCTCGCGTTCAACCGCGAGATAGATGCGTTCGCGGACGAGGCGTTTTCGGCACGGCTGGCGCGGGCGCGCGCTAGAATTGAAGGACGAACGGGCGCGTAGCTCATCTGGATAGAGCACCGGCCTTCTAAGCCGGGGGTAGCAGGTTCGAGTCCTGCCGCGCCTACCAATACAAATCAGTCCAGGGTGGTTTGCCCAAACTCCTGGCAATGCACGGAAGTCGATTTACCGTTTAACCGCCTGCTGTAGTTCGCGGGCCAGCTGCGTGGCTTCTTCACTCAATATCCATCGAAACACAGCGTATTCCCTCCCCCCGGCTTTTAAAATAACGCGGCCAAAACCGTCCCATGCCGCAGATGCAGAGACGCCCTGAACCCTGCTTAGTTCGCGCCGGCGCGTCCACCAGCGTGTTCTGAGCGCCCAGATAACTTTGCCGGAAACCACCGTCACTATCTGTTCTGCAAATTCCTTCTCCCGGAACCTGCGGAATATCCAGAGCAGCATGAATGCAAGGGCTATTTCCGGAGAGAACTTCAACAAATCGATAACTGATGTGATCTTGACGGGCACCGACAAAGCAAGGGAGGCCAGCCCGTAAAACAGGAACATAAAATGAGCAGCAAAACCACTCCCTCCCCGATCTCGGCGGACGGAAGTACGCTGATTTCAGTCGTGCGCCCCTCACGGCGAATGGTGCTTCGATGCGTAGTTCTTTTCTGGCGGAACATGTGTGAGCTGCCGAGCCTATCCAGGTTTGGAGTCGTCAGGCCGGGGCCCGTCGGAGGCGTGGGGAAGCCGCCCGCCAGTGCGCGGGCTCACATCCAGAATCCGGCGCATTACCGCCTGGAGCACGGGTCGCGCGGGGCTATCCGGGGGAAGTGATTCCATGGCTTCCCGCAGACGGGCGAGCACGTGCATTGTGCCATTCCGCTTTTCCGTGATGTCCGTCAGAGTGCCTTCGAAGTAGAGGATGTCGCCGTTCTCCTCACGAACAACGCGCGCGTTTTCACTGACCGTGATGATGCGGTTGTCGCGCGTCCGCAACTGAAATTCGACATTCGCGTAACTGCCGGCGCGCTCGAGCCGGTCGCGCAATGTGAGGTGCAGCTCGGGATCGACGAAGGTACCTTTCACGACACCCGGAACGTTCAGCTCGTCCTGATGGGTGAAGCCCAGCATGCGAAGCAGTTCAGGATTCGCCGCCAGAATGCGGCCGTCGAGCGAAGTCTGGTAGACGCCTTCGCGAACATTCTCGAACAGCTCGCGGAATTTTCGCTCGGAACGGCGCAGCGCCTGTTCCGCCTGCTTGCGCTCCGTGATATCGGTCATCATCGTCAGCACACCCGCATCCCGGCCGCGCGCGGAATACGGGCTGGAACAGGCGAGAGTCCAGAGCTCAGAGCCATCGGCCCGCCGCAGACGGCGGTCGTATTGTTCGCGAACACCGAGCCGGCGGTTTTGAAAGCGGATTCGCTCGGCGCGCACGTCATCGGGAAAGAAAAATTGCTCGACAGGACGACCCACCACTTCGCTGACGCTCGCGCCGAGCATTTCCGCGATGCGCGGATTGGCATTACGGACAATCCCTTCGGGATCGACTGTCCAGATACCTTCGCCCGCGGTCTCGACCAGGTGCCGCTGCCAGTCCGCGCTTTCCGCGGCGGCGTCACGCGCGGCGCGCAACTGACGTCCATAGAAGCAGAAGGCGGCGGCTTCCACGATGTAGAGGCCGTCGCGAATCCAGAATGCGGGGTTCGCCGTCCCTTCGTCGATGATGTACCAGGCGGAGGTCAGCGCGGCGGCGAGCAGGGACGGCCCGAGGCCGGCGATCCAAATCGAAGCGAAGACGGCGGCAATCCCGCAGAGCGTCAGTGAGATCGGCTGGCCCGCCAGCCGGCCGACTTCCTGACGGAACAGGAATGCCGCGAGAGTGAAAAGAAGCGCGACGGCGTAGGCCCGCCAGCCGGCCAGATCTTCAGGCCGTCCCATCCATCCGCTCCCGGCGATCGAACATCGAGAAGATCACGCCAAAAAGCACGACGACAACCGCACCGATGACGTTATACCAAAGAAACGCGACCTTTGTCAGCAGCGCACAGGCGACAATCGTGGCCTCGCCGACGAGGAGAGCCCAGAACGCCGCGCCGCCCCGCACGCGCTTAAAGAAAAAGCCCAGAATGAACGTTCCCAGCATCACGGGATAGAAGAATGAACCCACTTGATTGACGGCTTCAATGAGAGACCCGAGATGACGCGCGTATTGCGCGAATGCCACGGCCCAGCTCCCCCAGATTGCGGTGAAGATTCGCGATGCGATCAGGTAATGCCGGTCCGATGCGTCTGGTTTGAAGTGGCGCCGGTAGATATCCATGACGCTGACGGTAGCGAGCGAATTCAGCTCGCCGGAGCTGGAGGACATCGCCGCGGTGAAGATGACGGCGATCACGAGGCCGATAAAGCCGATGGGGAAATACTTTGTGACGAAAGATAAAAAAATGTAGTTCGTATCGCTGAATTCGCCCTGCCCGTTCTGACGCTGGTACAGGCGGATACCGGCGGCGCGCGCGGCATCGGCGTCATGCTGGGCGTCGCGGTAATCGCCGACCGCGGTGGTGAGCGCGGCGTCATCGCCAGACTGCCGCGCGGCGTTGATGGATTCGGCAGCGGCGCGGCGTTTGGCGAAGGCCGTATTGAATTTCGACTGGATCTGCGTGTAGCCAGGCCGATTCGCCAGATCCTGCATGGCCCCCTTCTGGAAGAGAAGTGGTGGCTGCACGAACAGATAAAACACAAACACCATGGCGCCGACGAAGAGGATAAAAAACTGCATCGGCACCTTGGCCATGGCGTTGAACAGCAGACTCAGGCGGCTCTGCGCGACGGATTTGCCGGTGAGGAAACGCTGCACCTGCGACTGATCGCAGCCGAAATAGCCGAGAAAAAGAAATGTACCGCCGATGAGGCCGCTCCAGATGTTGTAGCGGTTGTTCCAGTCGAGATGCAGATCCACGACGTTCAGTTTTCCGACCGCGCCGGCCAGATAAACGGCATCGCCGAAGCCGACGCCGGCTGGCATGAGATGGATCACGGTTGCGACGGCCATGAAGAGGCCGGAAAAGATGACGCTCATCTGGAGCACGTCTGTCCATGTGACCGCGGGGATACCGCCCGTAGTGGTGTAAATGACGCAGACAGCGCCGATGATGAGGGTAGTAACTCGGTCCTGCCATCCCAGAATGGAGCTCATCACGATAGCTGGCGCGTAAATCGCGATGCCCGCGGCCATCCCGCGCGAGACGAGAAAGACGATCGACGTAAGCGCGCGCGTCTTTGCATCGAAGCGGCGCTCGAGATATTCGTAAGCCGTGTAGACGCCGGATTTGTGGAAGATCGGAACGGCGGTGGCGGCCAGGATCACCATCGCGATGGGCAGTCCGAAATAGAACTGCACGAAGCGCATGCCATCGACATACGCCTGACCGGTGGTAGCGATAAAGGTAATAGCGCTGGCCTGCGTCGCCATGATGGAGAGGCCCATGGCGTACCACGGCATGCTCTTGCTGGCGAGCAGATAGTCGTTCACGTTCCGCCGGTTGCTGCGGCCGCGCCAGAGGCCGAACGATGGAATCGCCACCATGGCGAGGACCATCACCACCCAATCGAGATGGCTCATGAGAAATACCTGGTAAAGCCGTAAAAAAGGATGATCAGAAACGCGAGCCAGACGAGAGCCGCCGTATAGACGGCGCGCCAGGTGCCGAGGATCGGCGGCGGCTCGGGATCGTACGCCGCATCGGGCAGACGGAATTTCATTCGGCCGTCAACTCTCCGCGAAGAACGGTGACGGCCTGGCCGGAAAGGAAAACGCGGTCGCCCGCATGACGCACGCGGACCATGCCCCCGCGCGGTGACGCCTGGTATCCGGTCATTTCGTGCTTGCCGAGTTTCTCATGCCACCACGGGGCGAGCGCACAGTGCGCGGAGCCGGTCACAGGATCTTCGTCAATACCGGAACCGGGAGCGAAGAAACGCGAGATGAAATCGTAGTCGTGCGAGTTCGCGGCATCCGCCCGCGCGGTGACGATGATGCCGCGCACGGGGAGTTGCCGCAACAGATGATGATTGGGCTGAAGGGCGCGAACGGTTTGTTCGCTCTCGAGTTCCACCAGATAATCGAAGCGGCTGCGGCCAGTGAACTTCAGCTCAGCGCCGAGGGCTTCAGCGAGCTGAGGCGGAGGCGGCGCGGGCTCGATGAAGGTGGCCGGAAAATCCATTTCAATCCAGCGACCGGTTTTGACGCAGGTCAGAAGACCACTCTTCGTGTGGAAGCGCGCGGGCGCGTGGGGCGCAAGGCGTCCGTCTTCCCAGAGGACATGGGCACTGGCGAGCGTGGCGTGTCCACAGAGCGCGACCTCGACGGCGGGCGTGAACCAGCGGAGGTCGAAAGAGCCGCGGTCGTCGTGATGGGCAGTCAGGAACGCGGTCTCGGAGAGATTCATTTCGCGCGCGACCGAGGCCATCCAGGCGTCTTCACGCGGATGATCGAGAACGCAGACCGCCGCGGGGTTGCCGCGAAACGGCGTGGCGGTGAAAGCATCGACCTGCACGATGGGCAGGGGCATCCTTTTGATTATGGGGGATCGGGGGCGCGTGTTTGTCAGCGGGGCCCAGTCTGCAAAATCACTCGCCGATACGCGGTGAGTGCCGGCGTGCCTTTGTCTTCCACAGCGAGGATGACGTGGGCCGCGCCGGGCCTGCCCAGTGTCGCATGAACTACGGGACCGTCTTCGCGATCCAGTGTGACGCTCCCTCTGCCTGCTTCGGAGTAGAAGACCCAGTGGTACGTGACGGCGTCGCCATCGGGATCTTTCGTACCGGCGGCGTCGAGCGTGACCGGCTTGCCTGGGTCGGCATGGACGATCACCGGCGCTTTGCCAGCCTCGCCGTTGACGACGACCTGCGGGTTGTGATTGCCGTGTTCGGTCACGGTCCAGTCCATACGAGCGGCGAAGTCGTTCTGGAACGCGGTGCGCCAGCGCCAGATGGTGGCCTGGTCTGAGGTGTGCGGCTTACCGTCGATACCGGTGACGGTGTCGCGTGAGCTTTCTCTGCCAGGGAAGGAGTCGCCTCCCTGCGTCCAGAACGGGCGCGTTTCGCCGTAGGGCTGCCGCCAGATATAGCGTCCTCCCCAGCCTCCCCACGCGGGACTCATGAAGCTATCGAGACCGTTGTTGATGAGGCCGAGGAATGACGGCGTATCGCCTTCGTGAATGCAGCACGGCTTGATGTAGAGCTTCCCCAGCGGACCTTTCGCGCGGATGTTCGCGTCAACCCACGGCGTGGTGAAGGTAGTGAAATCGGCGCCCTCGCCATTGCGATAGTAAGTATCGCCGCTGATACCGGTCCAGGTCGCGCGATAGTATTCCTCTCCGTTCGGCGTAGAAGGGATCGCGATGTAGGAGAGCGACGGGAACGAGCGGCGAATCCACGGGCCGGCATCATCCTGATCGGAGATGGTGTAGACGCGCAGATGCGAGAGGAAGCTTTCGAGGTCGGCGGGCGAGCGCGTCTGCTGGACATGCAGCAGCGCCTGCGCGAGCGTGTTGGCGCCGCCCCAGACGGTGATCCAGAGCGGGCGCGGGTCGTTGCGGGCGACGCCATCATCGACCGCCTGGATGATGCGTTCGGCGCCCGGCGACATGTGGTCCGTGCCAACGGCGGCCATCCCGTAGGACGACTGGCCGGTGGTGACGGCCTTGCGGAGGAATTCGGTTGTCGGGTAATCCGTCGAATATTTGAGCAGGTTTGGCCGCACCTGATCGTATGCGTCGATGACCTTCAGGATCACGTCCGGGCGGGGACCATTCCGCAGCCACGTGGAGCTGGAGGCGACAAGACCTTCGACATCGAATTCGTTCGAGTAAACCAGGAAGCGAACCATGGACATCTGGTCGTCCGGTTCGTTCGCAATGTCGGTAATGACGAGGACGCGATTTTTCGCGACCCAGGGGTCGGGCGGCGGAGCAGGGCGGGTCGCGGCTGGTTGCGCGATGGAGGGGGCGCCGGTCACGGCGGCAAGCAGGAAGAGTGCCAACGAGGTCCGATTTGTCATCCTTATTACTGTTACACTGATTGGCGTTCTATGGAAGACCGTGTGATTCACCCGAGCGTGAAGGCGGTTTACGCCGGTTATCTGCTGGCGATTGTCATTGCGGGCGCGGCGATGTGGGCGATTCATCAGTACGCAACGGAACCGCCGGCGTGGTTATACGCAGTCCCACTCGTGGTGCTGAGTGGGCCGATCAAAGCGCATATTCAGAAGATGACCGTCACGCTGAAGTTTCATGACGATCACCTGACAATGGAGACCGGGTTATTCTCGCGAACGCGGCGCACGGTGGACACCGCGAAAATTCAGGATGTGACGGTACGCCAGAGCTTCGGACAGCGGCTGGTCGGCGTCGGCGATCTGGTGCTGGAGGACGCGGGCGAGACGGGCGGCATGCAGATGCCGGGAATCGATCGCCCGCGTCAGATTGCGGATGAGATTATCGCCAGTTCAAAGCGTGTGCGGAGCTGACGAGGGAACCCGCCCCGCTTAATTACCTCTACCGCGGCCACCCCGTCCTCCGCGACCTGCGTTGAGCTCGGGTTCGGTCCACGGGGTCTTGCGGTAGGAGTACATCAGGCGCGTTTCCTTCACTTCCGCGGGCTGCACGGCTGGCGCGTTGTTGCCGAAGCTGCCGCGAATGAAGGTCAGGATCGATGCGAGCTGTTCATCGGTCATCTGCGAGCCGGCGGGCGGCATCAGGCCGATGGAGCCTTCTTTACCGGCCGTCATGATGCGAACCAGAGTGGCGGCCTGGCCATTCACAAAACGCGAGCCCGCCAGTGATGCGCCCACGTGCCCGGCGCCCTGTCCGTTTTCCATGTGGCAGCCGATGCACTCGGTCGCGTAGATTTTCTGGCCCGCGGCGAAGCGCGCCTGCTGTTCAGGAGTGCGACTCTGCGTCACGACCGGCGGCGCCGGCTTGCCCGGCCAGGTGAGTCCGGCGACTATCTGCTTCGAGGAATCGGCCAGATCGCCCGAGGTCTTCGACATCGCGATGAGAGCTTCGGGCTCGGCGCCGACCGAGACCGGACCCACGGGACCACCCCGTCCCCGTCCACCGCCACCGAAGCCACCGCCGAAACCGCCACCACCGCCTCGGCCCGCCGTGGGCAGCGCGGAAGCGGCGCCGCGCAGAATGGCGAGGCGAAGAGCTTCGGGATGTCTTGTATCCGTCGCGAAGCCAAGAATGCGCTGCACGTTCTCGCCATTGCGGCTGCGCATGATTGTAGCGGCAAGATTCGAGATCGCATCGGCGCCAGGCTTCGCCATCGCGGCCGCCGCGCTCGGCGTGACCACCGGAGCTTCCACTTCCATACCGGGAACTACAGTGCCGGCGCGTCCGCCCGCCACACCGCCGCCACGATGCTGCACAACCACGGCACGGGCTGCGGTTCCAGGCGTTTGCAGCAGACTCAGCATGGCATCGGCTTCCTGACCATTGAGACCGCTGATTGCGGCGTCCACCGTCACATCGTCATTGCCGTACTTGCGAAGAATCGTTTCGATCGGCCCGAGCCGCGCCTCCTTCGGCATTTCGCCGAGCGAGGCCGCGAGCTGGCGGCGAACGGTCCAGGTGGGATCGTCCATCTTCTTCTGCACGGCGGCCTGCATCGGATTGCCGGCTTCCCGCAGCCAGCGTTCGGAGAGGCGAACGGCTTCGGCGCGCACTTCGGGCGCTTTGTCGCCGAGCGCCGTCGTGACGGTCGCTTCATCGATGGAATTCATGCCATCGAGAGTGGCGAGCGCCTGAATCCGGAAGCGCCAGTCGGGCGACCCGAGCGCGAGCGATTTCAGCGCGGGGACGACAGACTTGTCGTTGCGCTGGATGAGAAGCTGCTGCGACATATCGCGCCACCAGCCATTCGGACTGGAGAGGTGCGCCACAAGCTGCGCGGGGAGTTCTTCCAGCATGTGCGGCTTCCCATCGAACTTCGAGGTGTCATGCACCACGCGATAGATGCGGCCGTAGTGCACACCTTCCCACAGCTTGCGTTTCCTGATGTAGTCGCGGAGATAGTCGGTCTGGATGGGGCCATCCTGCGAAACGCCGCGATACATATCGACGATGTAGAGCGTACCATCCCAGCCGAGTGCGAGATCGACAGGGCGGAAGCGTTCGTCGGTCGAAGCGAGGAATTCGCCTTTCGGATAATAGTCCTTCGCGGAGAGGCGGCCGGTGCCGTCATCCGTCATCTTCAGCAGGTGGACGATGTTGGTGGGTCCATCCACAACGAACGGCTGGCCCTGCACTTCCTTCGGCAGCGCATCGCCGCGGAAGATCATCGGATTCGAGACACCCTGGTAGTAATAAGCCGAGCCATCGGGCCGGGGCACTTCCTGGCGGTAACCGCGATTCACGCCGAGCGTGGGCCGTACCGGCCAGATGAGCGTCTTTTCCTGATCCACAAGATTGAAATAAAGGCCGGTGGTGCGGGTCTCGTTCGGATTGCGCATGAAGTAGCGCGGCGGCGTGTAGTCCACGTAGAGCGGATCGGTGTTGACGTCACGGAACAGGCGGCCCGCATCATCCTGCGTCAGACCCCACTGGCCGCGGCTGAGCGACGGCACGACATTGAACTTGCCGTTCTCAGGATGCAGGTCCCAGTTGTGCTCCGAGACATAGATCCAGTTGTCCATGGCCCAGTAGAGGCCATTGGCGCCGTGCTCGACGACGCCCTGCGTCGCGAACGTGTTGCTGACCTCTTCTTTGGTATCGGCCTTCAGATCGCCGTTGGTGTCGCAGGCTTTCCAGAGATGCGGCGGCTCGCCCACGAGCGCGCAATTATGGTCCAGAATTTTGAACGCGCGCGGCAGGATCATCTTGTCCATGAAGACCGTCTTCTTGTCGTAGACGCCGTCGCCGTCGGTGTCTTCCAGAATGACGAGGTCATTGATGGGCTCGAATGAATTGCCCATCGCTTCGCCGCCGACCGATGCCCATCCCTGCATTTCAAGCACCCAGAGGCGGCCGTCGCCGTCGAATTCCATTTTGATCGGATCTTCGATGAGGGGATCGCTCGCAACGAGCTCAATGCGCCAGCCCGGTGGCATATAGAAGGTCTTGAGCGCATCGGCGGGAGACAGAACGGGCTGCTCCTCGGAAACCTTCTGAACGGCTGCGGGCCATGGGCGATTTTTGATGGAAGAGAGCGGGCCTTTCTTTGTAGCGGCGGTCTGCGCAACGACCGAGACCACGACAAACAACAGGGCCACCCCGCATGCGGCGAGGGTTTTTCGGTATTTCATTGGCTGAACCTTCCGGATAGCATATCGCAGATTTCGCCATACCCGCGTATGCTTTTCAGTGCCCGCTGTGCGATAAACGCGCGAGGAATTTGAACGAATAAAGCATGGCGCGATTGCGGAGGGCGCGGGTGTCGTGGGGCGCGGCGGGCAGATTGAACGCGGCCATGCGGCGGGATGTGGAATCGTCGCCATCCCCGGGGTGGAGCGCAATGAAGTAGAGAACTTTCGGGAGATCGTCCGTAGGTACGGCGCGCTGGATCTGATCGAAGACCGCGTAAGGCAGAAAGCGCTCGAGAGGATCCATGCGGTAGATGTCGGCCACGGCGGCGATGTAGAGGAGATTGCGAACGCGCTGGACCGGATCGCGCACCTGGCCGGGCTGCCAGTAGGGGAGGGCTGCGTAGACGCGGTCGAGCTGAGCGGCGGTTTCGTCGTCGGGTACGTCGGCGGGGGCGGCCATGGGGGCAATGACGCCGTTGTCTTTAGGAAGGCGATCGAAGGCGACGTTCGAAATGTCGTGCGGGGTGACGTCCCGCCAGGTAGTGGTGGGTGCGGGTGCGGCTTGCGCCGGTGGCGTAAATTCGACAGGCGCGGGAAGTTCTTCGCGGACGGCCGGTTCGGCGCGCGGCGGGGATTTCGGTTTCCAGGTCAGGCCGATGGCGAGCCATCCGATAAGTGCGACGGTAATCCACGGGCTGACTGGCTGCGCGTTGTCCCAGCGGAAAGCGAGGAAGGCCGCGAGCGCGCCCGCAAGAGTGATTGCGGCCAGAGCGATGAAGTCGAAGCGTGTGGAAGGGCCAGGGATCACAGCGGCCTGTATGGCTTCGACGGCATAGCGTCCGGGAAGAAATGAAGAGAGGCGCTGCGCCCAGTCCGGCAGGCTGTAAAGCGGGACGGCCACGCCGCCGATGACCAGCATCGGAAGAAAGACGCATTGTCCGAGCGCCTGCGCGGCTGGGACGGTAGACGCCAGCGTCGCAAGAACGACGCCGATCGCGAGGAAGGCGGCGGAGGCGGCGGTGAAGGCGATCCAGAGGTCAAAGGGGTGGTTCGGCGCAGGCATTCCGGCAGCGATGGCGAGCACGAGTTGCAGAATGCCGGCGGTGAGCAGGAGCAGGTAGCGGGTGATGAGGATGCCGCCCGGGACAGCGGCCTGCGAGCCCGGCAGCATGCGGTAACGCCGCCACACGCCCCGCTCGCGGTCCTCCACGATGCCGAGCGGAAGTCCGAAGCACGTGCCACCGAGGATGGCGATCGTCAGAAATTCGCCGGCGTGCAGCAGGAGTGGGATGCGTTCAGACCGGTAGAGTATGCGGAAGGCCAGCAGGAAAATCGCCGGGAACAGAAAGCTGTAGGCCAGCGCCATCCGGTTGCGGAGGTTGAGGCGGACGCCGATTGCGATCTGCTGGAGCAAGGCCCGCATGGCGCGGTAGATCTTTCAATGTTAGCTATAAAGTCCGCGCGCCTTTAATCCGATCACCCTCGTGTGGCCAGTGCGGTGTGCGGAATGATCGACGAGGAGGTGAGGGAGCTTCGCCAGGCGCTGTTTGAAAAGACGATGCTGCTCAAGGAAGTGCATCACCGGGTGAAGAATAACCTCCAGGTGATTTGCAGCCTGCTTTCGATGCAGATTGATCACGCGGCGGGCCCGTGCGTGGCCGCGCTGAACGATGCGCATGCGCGGGTGCAGGCCATGTCGCTGATCCATGAGCAGATCTATCAGTCGGAATCGCTTGCGGATCTGGATTTCGGCGAATATGTGGAGGCGCTTTCGCATCGGCTGTTTGCCACATACTGTGTGTATCCTGCCCGGATCGGGATTGAGTTGAACGTGGAGACGGTCCGGCTCGATATGCAGCGGGCGATTCCCTGCGGATTGATTTTGAGCGAGCTGTTTTCGAACGCCCTGAAGTATGCGTTTGCGGATGGTCGCACAGGCCTGATTCGCGTGATCCTGCGCCGGACTCCGGCGGGGCGTATGGAACTGGCCGTCGAAGACAACGGCTGCGGGTTGCCTTCGGATCTCGACTGGCAGACGACGCCGTCGCTCGGAATGCAGGTGGTGCGGACGCTGAGCCGTCAGCTCCGCGCCGAGGTATCGATACGGAGCGGTCCGGAAGGAACTTCGTTCCGGTTTATGGCTTGAGCGACGCTACGTAGGCGACGACGTTCAGCATGTCGTCCTCGCTCATCGGGGCCACAACCGGCTTCATCAGGCCAGTCCACGAGCCTTTGCGGGTGCCCTGTTGCATGTCGAAAAGCTGGCGCATCATGTAGCTGGGCGAACGGCCCGCAATGCTCGGCACCGGGCCTATGCCTTTGAGATCGGAGCCGTGGCAGAGCGTGCACTGGCCGGTCTTCGCGACGGCCTCGCCTTTCTTCACCGCTCCCACCGGCACGTAAGCGATGAAGCCGGAGCGCGGATTGCGATAGGTTTCGGTCTGTTCGGCGCTCACCGGAACTTCGATGATGCGGTCGCCAAGCGGTTCGGTCTCATTGCCTTCGAGCGCGAGAAAGAGGCCGACGTTGATGCGGGTTTTCGGCGCGGTAGTGGATTCCTTCACCTGTATCCACTGCTTGAACGGAATGGCGGCGTAGTAGTCGGCAGCAGCTTTCTTTTCTTCCGGCGTCATCGCTTTCGCGATGGCGATCATGGCGTTGGTGTTCCCCTTGCGCGTATCGGCGCTCTTGCGATCGCCATCGGCGAATTCCTTCAGTTGTTCCAGGAAGTATTCCGCCGGGAAGCCGTTGACGCCCGCGTTTTCGGCACGTCCCTGGCCGTTCGGATAGTGGCAGAGGGAGCACGCGCGAATTTCGGGACGGCGGCCGTGGGCAACGATATCGGGCATCGTCGGATGATCGCCGGGAAACCAGTCGGCGGGCCCGAAGCCGTCATTCACCTGCTGGCGCGTGAATTCGCCGGTACTGCCTTCGAGATGGAGAGGGGCGGCAGGGGGAGCCGGTGCTGCGCCGCGTCCGCCGCCGCGGCCCGATCCGCCACGTCCGGCGCCACCACCCGGCCCGCCGGCAGGCGCCGCCGCCGAGAGAGGAGTCGTAAATCCATAGGCCCAGGCCGGTGGATCGGCCGCGTAGATGCTCATGGATGCCGCAAGCAGGAAGGTGGTAACGAACAGGGTAAGTTTCATGGGTGGCAGTATTCTCCGAACCGACTGCCATTATATATAGTTCAGTTCGCGGATGGCTTTTCGGCGGAGTCGATTCGAGAACTTCGACCCGGCCTTTGCAAGAAATTTCGGCCGCGCGGGTGAATCTACGGAAACGCGCGCGATCAGGCGGCCGTGTTCACCGGCGCCGGGCCCCCCACAAATTTCTGGATCTGCCGCACCGCCTGCGACATCGGAGGCATGAGCGGAAAGATGAGGAAATCCGCGTGGATCGGGATCAAAACCGAACGGCCGTCGACCGTAAAGTTCTGTTCGAGACGACCGTCGAGAATGCGGCGAATCTGTGTCCGGACCTGTCCGACCGGTTCCGGGCGGTCCATCAGCGCGATAATCGCCGGGCCTTCCCAGCGGAAGAGTTTGTCTTTGCGCGAGAGATGGCGTTGCAGATTGTCTTTGAATGTAAGCAGCATGCGATCTCCGACTTCGAATCCGAAGCGCGTGTTGACGGACTGTACCCCCTTCACCACCATCGCAACGACATAGAGACGCATGCCGGTTTCGGCGGCGGCTTGCATCGCCTGGAGCGCCGAGGGCCTGCACGGCAGGCCGGTGATGGGGTCCGGGGGGTCGTTTGATGTCACCGGAATTTCCGCCGCAGTCTGCCCCACCTGCCGCTGTAGCGATTGAATGGCGCTGTCCGACTCGCGTTTCTGGCGCTCCACTTCCTCGCGGAAGCTGTTGAGGCATTCGCCCAGATGCGCCTTCAGAGCTTTCAGGTCGTCCAGCGAGCCGGCCTTTTCGAAATGGTTTCCGATTTCCTGGAGTCGCTGGGCGGAGCGCGTCGCTTCGCCGCCAATTTTGACGGCGGTTTCCGTCACCATGCCGATCACGCTCTGCAGTTCCGCTGCCTGCTTGCGAATCAGGGTGGACATCCGAAGATTGTAGTTCTCCATGGTCTGGACTGTGGACCCGGCCATGATGAGGAGGTTTTCGGATGAAACTTCGGCGGCCAGGCGGTCACGCAGGTCGTTCATTTCAATACAGAAATCAGCATGCTCCTTACCATCGGCTTTGACGGCGGCGGAACCAATCTTTTCAATTAAAAGGGACACGACCTTGCGCAGCGCCACTTCGCTTTCGCTGGCGTTGAGGAAATTTTTCAGGCTGAGCACTCCCGCTGTTGTTCGGCGGAACCGGCCTATTGCTTTAACGGGCAGAAACTGCCTCTTGACGATATTCGTTATAACACATAATATGAAATCGTGCCCGGGAAGTTGCAGCAGGAAATCGAGCAGACGCGGCCCTTCGATCTGGCCGAAGAGGAAGCGATGCTCAACATCGTACGAACGGCTGAGGTTTTCGGGCGAGCGATTTCAGGTTTCCTCGACGGTTTTGGGCTTTCACCGGTGCAGTACAACGTGCTGCGGATTCTGCGCGGGGCCGGTCCCAACGGCGCCACGTGTTCGCAGATCGGGAAACGAATGTTGACGCACGATCCCGATATCACGCGGCTGCTCGACCGGATGGAAGCGCGCGGACTGATTGCGCGGGCGCGGGACGGCGCGGACCGGCGGGCCGTCATCACGCGAATCACGGAGACGGGTCTGGCGCTGGCCGGCGAAATTGACCAGCCGCTGACAACGCTCTTTCAGACCCGTCTCGGGAAGATCGGCCGGGATGGGCTCGCGAGCCTGACAGCGCAGCTCGAAAAGGTGCGGGAGGCTTTCGGGCCGGAGACGGAGCAGTTTCAGAAAGGACAGCAATTATGAGTACAGCAACAACGCAAAATGTAGCGGCGCTCGATCAGGCGCTCAATCAGGCAATTCTTTCGGGCAAGGCGCTCGAGGCGTTCGAACAGTATTACGCCGAGGACGTGGTGATGCAGGAGAATTCTGACGAGCCACGCCGCGGCAAGGATGTCAACCGCAAGGCCGAACAGGAATTCTTCTCGTCGCTCGCGTCATTCAACGACGGCAAGCTGGTTTCGAGCGCGGTGAACGGCGATATC
>Ga0134125_10000537_pt1 | contig 50659 bp, 45 predicted proteins | sample KB31751_FD_96464 | JGI IMG/M metagenome (GOLD analysis project Ga0134125, IMG submission 96464) | Terrestrial soil microbial communities with excess Nitrogen fertilizer from Kellogg Biological Station, Michigan, USA - KB3-175-1 | ecosystem: Environmental > Terrestrial > Soil > Unclassified ... | reverse complement strand
GACGAAGAATCTGGACGCCTATATGAAAGACATCCAGGCGGCCGCGAGCCGCTAACGGCGATGGCGTACCGGGGCAGGCTGGAGTACGCGCATGAGCGCCACATCCGCGCGCGCAACACCTGGAACTATCGGCTGGCGCACTGGCCGCTGTGGATCTGGGTCTTCTTTCTCACGCCAGGGCCGCTGACGTTCTCGCTGTTCGCGCACGGCTTCGGACGGTGGAACTCGATATGGATGGGCGCCGTGCTGATCGGGACAGGGATCGCTGCGCTGCGCGGGAGCCTGCCGGGCGCGGAGCCTGCGCCCTATATTCTGCGCTTCGATGAGGACAAGCCGAACCCACTGTACCGGCGCGTCTGTTACACCTTCGCGTGGAACGCGGTGCTGAGTTTTGCGCTGCTGAATCTGGCGGGGCTCGTGATCGCGACGGCGACCGGCGTGTGGTATCTGCAACAGATTTACTGGTATGGGTACGCGCCGCTATGCGCGGTGATTCTGCTGCTGGGTGCGGCCGGTGAGCTGCCGCGTGTGGGACGGTCGACGAAGGGCGAAGGCACGGAACGGCGGTATTTCTACGGATCGGTGTGGGCGGCGACGATCGGGCAGACCGCGCTCCTGCTGGTTTGGAAGCTGCTGCCGAATACGCGCGAGGCCAGCGCGGCAAAGCTGGCGATCTTTGCGGGAACGCTGGCTGCCGTGGGGCTCGCCGCCCGGAATGGCAAGCTGCCGCGCACACGGCCGATCGTGCCTGGCGAATCGATGGTGGCGGATTAGGCAGGGCGGAGAAAAAATCCGCTGACGGCTTCTAAACTCTTTCCAAAATCTTCCGATAAGTCCGAGGGGAGCGTGGCGACGCCGTATAGCGGGGGCGATGACGTGCCCAATCTGGCCGTTGCTGCGCGGAAGTGCCCAAATCACCGGCGCGCGCCTGAAGAAGCTTCAAACTTTGACGAAAGAGACCACATGAAGCGCTTTCATCGATGCATGTCTATTGCGGTACTCGCCACTTTGGCATTTGCGAGTGCCAGTAGTGCCCAGGATTTCACGGTATTCAACCGGCCGGTGCAGGTGCACGGATTCGCGTCGCAGGGATTCGCGTATACGAACCACAACAATTTCCTGACCATGAACACGACCAACGGCAGCCCAGCGTTCACCGATGGCGTGCTGAATGTGTCGACTTCGATCACAGACAAGTTTCGCCTGAGCGCGCAGGGGTACACGCGCAAAGTTGGACAACTTGACGATTTCCGTCCTGAACTGGATTTTGCCTTTGGCGACTACCGGTTTACGACCTGGCTTGGGGTCCGCGCGGGCAGAGTGAAGACGGCGATTGGGCTGTACAACGACACGCAGGACGCGGAGTTCCTCTACACCTGGGCATTGTTGCCGCAGGGGGTCTACCCACTGGATCTGCGCAACGCGATGATCGCGCACGATGGAGTCGATGTATACGGGCGGATTTCGCTGAGGCAGATCGGCAAACTGAATTACACCGCGTACGCCGGGAAGCGCACGTTCGATGATCGTGGCGGGTATTACACCTTCGCGAGCGATCTGGGGATGCCGATTACTGCCGAGTCGGGACGCGCGGTGGGCTGGGACTTGCGCTGGTCGACGCCGCTGAAGGGCCTGACCCTTGGTTCTTCGTGGACGGATTTGACGCAGGACCGCAAAGGGGTCTTCACGGCGGCGGGGTTCGTTCCAGGCGCACCATACACCGGTCTCAGTTCTCCGCAGCGCACAGCGGTTGGATATGGCGACTTCCAGCGCGGCAGGTGGGACTTCAGCGGCGAATACCGCGCGTCGGACTACTGGCTCAACATCCTAGTCGATCTGCCGGGCGTGCCGCCGTTCCCATGGAATGGCAGCAACGAATGCTGGTTCCTGGCGTCGACCTATCAGGCGAGCAAGCGGATTTCGGTGGGCATCTACCACTCGAATCTGCATGTGGACGCTCCGTGGAACCCCGCCGATACCGCCTCCAATCACATTTATGACGAAGTGGGCGCGTTCCGGTACGACATCAATCGCTTCTGGACGGCAAAGGCCGAAGGGCACTTGATGGATGGGTATGGAGACATCTTCTCGACCCAAGGATTTTACCAGCGGTCCAACCCCGATGGATTCAAGCCGAAGACCAATATGCTGGTGCTGAGAACCAGCGTGACCTTCTAGCGCAAAGGCAGATGGCCTGAGGGAGAGAGAATGAAGCTTACAGTGCAATTTGTGGCGACCGCTGCGGTTCTGGTGCTGGCATCGCGAGGCGCCCACGGCGCCGATGTGAAAGTGATCGCAAATCCGAGCGTTGCGATGAAAGCAGTCTCTGCTGACGATCTGAAAGACATTTTTCTCGAGAACAAGGACCTGCTCGGAGGCGCCCATGTGGAGCCTGTTCTTCTGAAGAATGGAGCGGCGCACGAGGCGTTTCTCAGCGAGTATGTGGGCAAGAGCGACGCTGGACTGCGGGCGTACTATCGCAGCCTGATCTTCACAGGCAAAGGCGCGATCCCCAAAGATTTCGGATCGGATGCCGAGGTAGTGGCCTATGTGGCGAAGACGCGGGGAGCGATCGGCTACGTGAGAAGCACGACCGATACTGCTGGAGTGAATGTTCTCGCAGTGAAATAACGAACCGGGACAAGGTGGCAGCTTCTGCAGGATCGCCTTCGTAAACAAAGGTGATGCTCGCAGGAGCTGCCCATATTGTGTCTCGCTGAGGCCTTAGCGCAGGAATGCGCCGAGCTCCGCCGCGGCGGTGCGCAGGTGAGGCAGAAAGCGGCTCTGCATCTCGTAGACGGGCATGCGTGGCGAGCTGCCGCTGAGGTTCAGCGTGGCGGTGACTCGGCCGGTGGACGAGTAGATGGGCACGGCGAGCGAGCGCAGGCCGATCTCATACTCCTGATCCACGAGCGCATAGCCCTGGCGACGGACGTTGCGCAGCACGACGCGCAGTTTGTCTGTGCTGGAGACGGTGCGCGCCGTGTAGGAGACGAGCTTAACGCGCGCGAGATATTGTTCCAACTGCTCCGGGGGCAGGAATGAGAGCAGCACGCGGCCCATGCTGGTGCAGTAGGCAGGCAGGCGGCTGCCGATGTGAAGATCGTCGGACATGACACGCGAGGACGAGGAGCGCGCGATGTAAACGATGTCCTCGCCGTCCAGAGTGGCGACGGAAAAGCTCTCATGCAGCGCGGTGGTCATGCGCTCAAGAATCGGCTGTGCGGCCTTGGAGAGCGGGTTCGAGGCGGCGTAGGTGTTTGAGAGCTGCAGCATGCGCGGACGCAGCGCATAGCGGGAACCATCTTCCACGCCGGCAAAGCCGAGTTTGGAGAGCGTGTAGAGGCAACGGCGGACGGCGGCGCGAGAGAGCCCGGTCTTCGCGGCGAGCTGCGAGATCGTCATGTGCGGCGTCTGCGGGGTGAAGGCCTGGATGACGAGAAGGCCGCGGGCGAGCGACGTCATGAAGTTGGGGTCGCCGGCAAAGGCGTCAAGATCGGACGAAGCAATGGCTCCATTGGGTAGAAGACTCGTATCGGGAGCGGCTGGCGCCTGCGGGGCTGGAGGCGCGGCGGAAGTGCGCGGGGCATCTGAGTTCAAACCGGCTGGAAGGGCAGTTGCAACCGGACGGCGCAACCGAGGCAGTGGGGGGGCGGTCACCATGAGTCACTCCTGTGGACCGGGGGCGCACTGGTCGATAGTCGGTCCATTTATTACGATAACCGCACACAAAAACGGACGCAACATTTTTAGACCAATAAGAACGATTACCGCACACTCGTCTGCATGAAAGTTCGATGACGATGATGCGAATCGCAGCGTGAGAAAATTGACCCCTATGACGACGCCCGCTGTGATTCCTGCTATCGCTCCCCTCGATCAACGCCCAGCATGGAAGGCGCTTGGAGCGCATGCGCAGAAGATCCAGCAGCGCCATCTGCGCGAGTTGTTTGCGAAGGACGCTGCGCGCGGCACGCGGATGACGGCCGAGGCAGACGGTATCTTCCTGGACTACTCGAAGAACCGCGTTACGGACGAGACGCTGCAACTGCTGGTGCAGCTGGCGAAGGAATCAGGACTTCGCGAGCGGACAGAGGCCATGTTCACGGGCGAGAAGATCAACATCACAGAGAACCGCGCCGTGCTGCATGTGGCGCTGCGTGCGCCCAAGGACGAGCAGATCTTCGTCGATGGCGTGGACGTTGTGCCCGAGGTGCACGCCGTGCTGGACAAGATGGCTGCCTTCAGTGAGCGCGTCCGATCCGGGGCATGGAAGGGATACACCGGCAAGCGCATCCGCAACGTGATCAACATCGGCATCGGCGGGTCGGACCTGGGGCCGGTGATGGCGTACGAGGCGCTGAAGCATTACTCCGAGCGGGATATGAATTTCCGCTTCGTCTCGAATGTGGACGGGACAGATTTCGCTGAAGCCGTGCGCGATCTTGCGCCGGACGAGACGATGTTCCTGATCGCATCGAAGACGTTCACCACGCTCGAGACCATGACGAACGCGCACACCGCACGCGATTGGTTCCTTAAGTCCGGGGCGGCCGAGTCGGCGATTGCCAAACATTTTGTCGCGATCTCGACCAATGCGAAAGAGGTCGCGAAGTTCGGCATCGACACGGAGAACATGTTCGGGTTCTGGGACTGGGTCGGCGGGCGCTATTCGATGGATTCGGCGATCGGACTTTCGACGATGATCGCGATTGGACCGGAGAACTTCCGCGCGATGCTTGCGGGGTTTCATGCGATGGATGTTCACTTCCGGACTACGCCGCCGGAGACGAACCTGCCCGTGCTCATCGCTCTGCTGGGTCTCTGGTACACGGACTTCTTCGACGCGCAGACGGTCGCGGTGCTGCCGTATGAGCAGTACCTGAAGCGCTTCCCTGCTTACCTGCAGCAACTGACGATGGAGTCAAACGGCAAGCATGTGACGCTGGCGGGAACGCACGTTGAGACGAACACAGGCGCGATCTTCTGGGGCGAGCCGGGAACGAATGGCCAGCACTCGTTTTACCAGCTGATCCATCAGGGGACGCGGCTGATTCCGTGCGACTTTATCGGCTTTGCCAAGACGCTGAACCCGCTGGGGCGGCACCATGACATGCTGATGGCGAATGTCTTCGCACAGGCGGAGGCGCTGGCCTTCGGCAAGACCGCCGAGCAGGTGAAGGCCGAGGGCACGCCGGACTGGCTGGTGCCGCATCGTGTGTTCGAGGGCAACCGCCCGTCGAACGTGATCCTGGCGGAGGTGCTGACGCCGTTCGTGCTTGGCCAACTGGTCGCGCTGTATGAGCACGCGGTCTTCACACAGGGCGTGATCTGGAATATCGACTCGTTCGACCAGTGGGGCGTGGAGCTGGGCAAGGTGCTGGCGACGAAGATTCTTGGCGAGCTGGAAGCGCCGGGCGAACCGGGGATGAAGCACGATTCGTCAACGACGAATTTGATCCGGCGGTATAGGACGAGCAAGTGAACCTACACCCCACCCGTCCGCGAAAAGCGCGTACGGATGGGGCACCCATGCTGCTTTCGTAAAAGAAAATGGGGAGGTTCTGTTCGCTCCAGAATGACGCGGTCCATACATCATCTTCAGCGCTTTGTGATGCGCGAGAGTGCGGCGAGAACGTCGGCTGGTTCGGGGCGGACGCGGAAGTCGGCGTGGGCCTCGGCGAACGCGATGGAGCCGTCCTGTGCGACGACGAAGGTCGCGGGGAGCGGCAGGCGCCAGCTTGCTTCGCTTGCGTTCCTGTACGTTGCGCCGGAGTTCACGAAGGGAATATTGACCAGGATGCTCTCGTAGTAGCCGCGCTGTGCTTCGGTGACAGTGTAGGCGATGCCGTATTGCGCGGCGATCTCGGCTCCCGCATCCGAGAGCACTGGGAATGGAAGCGCATGCTGCTGGATGGTGAAGTCGTTATGGCGGCGGTTCTGGGGCGAGATGGCGACGAGCAGCGCGCCCATTCCGCGGACTTCGGCGTGCAGGTCGCGCCAGGCCTCAAGCTCGGTTACGCAGTAGGGACACCAGCGGCCGCGGAAGAACTTGATTACCAGCGGGCCGAGCGCAAGCAGATCGGCGGAGCGGACGGTCTTTCCGGTCAGCGCATCCGGCAGCGCGAACTCCGGCGCATGCGCTCCGACGGGGAGCACGCACGATTCGATTCCGCTGGCGAGCAGTTCCGCACTGGCACGCTCGGAGATGGCGAGCCGCTCGGGCTGAACGAGGGCGCGGGTCTGCTGGGTGATGCGGTCCAACTCTTCTTGAAGTGAAGGCAGAGACGTTGTGCGCGCAGAGGTCACATGGACATTAGAGCACTCCCACGTCTCAGAATCGAGACCCGTTCGGCAATGGCGTGGGTCAGTTTGAAGCAAAACCGACCTCAGGGGCTAAAGCCCCTTCACATAAGGCAACGATTTACGGCACGGCTGAAGCCGTGCCCTTAAGCAAAACATATCCGAACCGCATCGCCTGCACACCTTTGGTGGCTCGCGCAGTCCGCCGACAACGTTCACATTTGCATTGCGGCCATGTCCATACCCCCACTCGCGCTGCTCTTCCCGCTGGATTCCTTTGAGCTGGTGGCGGTCTTTGTATCCGTCCCCATGTCGTGGCAGTCCATCGCCTCGGAGTTCGACTTCGCGGAGACAGTCTTCACCAGAGCAGCGTGCGGCTTCGCGCTGCGCGCAGCCTTCGCTGCGACCGCGGTTCCATGCGCGGGACGCGCGAGCGATGCGGAGCCGCCGGCGTTGATGATGCCGGTCATCTTCTTGAAGCCTTCTTCCCATGCCCTCTTGTTGGCGTCGGTGGCGTCGGGCTGCTGGCCTGCGCGCATAAAGCCGTGGCCGGCGCCCTCGTAGATCACGGGATCGTACTTCTTGCCGTCGGCTTTCATCTTTTCCGTGGTTGCAGGGACCGTGGCGCTGATGCGCGCGTCATTGCCCGCGTAGAAGCCATACACCGGCGCGGTAATGGCGTTCAGTGCATCATCCGGCGGAGGAGGGCCGTAGAAGACGAAGGCCGCGCTGAGGTCGTGCCGATGCGTGGCGAAGGCGAACGACTTGCCGCCGCCCCAGCAGAAGCCTGCGACGTAAACCTTGCCGTTGGCCGCGGGGAGCTTCTTGCCGTAGTCGGCTGCGGCGTCGAGATCGGCGGTGACCTGGTCGGCGTTGAGGCCGGAGACGGCGCGCGTGACCTGGTCCGTGCCGGAGAAGGCGTCCGTGCCGCCGCCATTGGGACCCGCGCCGCTCAGCAGGTCGGGCGCGACGACGATGTAGCCTTTAGCGGCGAGCTCATCGGCCATCTCCTTGGCCCAGTCGCTGAGGCCGAATATCTCGTGGATCATGACGATCACGGGAGCCTTGCTGCTGACCTCCGGATAGACGACGAAGGCAGTGACGGTGCGGTCGCCATGCTTGATCGGCACGTATTCGCGATGGCGGGGAGACTTTTCGAGCATCGCCTTGGCCCAGTCCTGCGCGGGCAGCGAAGCGGTTGCGGTGGCAGCGAAAACAGAGGCGGCTAAGGCAGCGATGAGTTTCGGTTGACGGCGCATGGCAGGAAGTCTAGACCGTGGTGGGCGGGCACGGCAAGGCGGCTTGGCCCCGAAAACACCTGTAGTGTCAATTCGCCCGCGTAACGGTCGCGGCCAGCGGCTGCATGGAAGGATCCTCCACCGTGATGTGGACGGCGTCGCCTTGCTGCACGCGCCGGCCAGCCGGCGGAGTCTGCGCGGTAATGATGCTGCCGGGATGAACCACGATAGGAGGCGGCGCGGGAGCAGGCGGCTGCGCTGCCGGAGGCGCTTGTGGCGTTGCGGTCGCCGCGGCCGAACCCGCAGGTCCACCGGACCCGGGTGGAGCGGCTGTTGGTGCGGGAGCGGGCTGCGGAGCAGGTTGCGCGATTGCGAGATGGAGACCGGCAGCGGCGGCGCGGTCGCTGGCCACGGCGTAGGTGAGTCCGACCAGTTGCGGCATTACGTAGGCCTGCTGCTGCACACTGGCTGGGTCGCTCACGAGCAGGCTGACGCGGGGGCTGTCCGCACCGCCGGAGTTGGGGGCGGGCGTCTGCGCAATTACGACATCGGCGTCGCCGGGAACTGCCAGATGCGCGACCGCGCCGGGCTCGAGACCGAGACGCCGGGCAGAGACCATCGCGGCGCGTTCCGACTCGCCGGTCAGGTCCGGCACGCTCACGCGCTGCGGGCCAAGCGATTCGGTAACGCGGACGGCCCATTCACGGCGCACGCGGGAACCAGGAGCAGGATCCTGCGCAAGGATGCGACCGGCGGCCACTTCACCGGAGTAGAAACGGTTCTCGATGGTCAGACGGAGACCCACACGGTCCGCGGCGGCGGCTGCGTCCGTGACGAAGAGGCCGGTGAGCGGCGGCACGACCGCCTCGCGGCCATGGATCGCGACGCGCATGGTGATGAACATCGAGATCAGCGCGACGGCCGCCATGGCCAGCGCACCCAGCGCGAAGGTGAAAAAGCGTCTCAAGGCCGGTCCGCCTGTAAGCAGCTTATCGCACCGCCGGTTGACAAAGCGGACTGCTTCACTGTGGACGCAACAACAGGAATACGACGAAGGTGGCCGCAACAATTCCCACAATTACGAAGAAATAAATACGGCTGGACGTCGTAACGGAGTCTTCCGGGCCGGATTTGTGAAGCTCTTCGGCCTCGCGTTCCCAGCGTCCTGATTGCTGTTGCTGTAGAACGGGCTGGCGATTTCCCGGTTCTCCCGGCTGGGGGGCCATATCCCTTGGCGTGGTCGCGGGAATTGCCATAGACACCTAGATGCCGCAACCCCGATCGGCCGTGGCCCCGATGTCACCTGGGATAAGGAGGATTGGCCGGCCGTCGTTCCAATGGGACAATGACTCATGCCGCTACGGAGACTTACAGGGCGAGTACGATCCCGCTGGGCGAATGTTCGTTTGGCAGGACTGCTTGCCTTCGCCGCCGGACTGGTCGATGTCTCCGGTTATCTCGGGCTTCGGCAGTTCACTTCGCACATGTCCGGCATAACGGCGACACTGGCGTTCTCCCTTGCAGGGCATGGCCGTGCGATCTTTACGGACGCCGGTTTGATCCTGTCGAGCTTCCTTTGCGGGGCCGCCGTATGCGCGCTGCTGGTCAACTTCTCGCGACGCAGGAATGGCGAGAGCCAGTTTGCCCTGCCGCTGCTTCTGGAATCCGTACTGCTGGGCGCAGTGGCGCTGAGCATTCGTCACAACCCAGCGCCGATATGGCTTCTTGGAGTACTCGCCTTTGCCATGGGGCTGCAGAACGCAATCATTACGAAAATCTCCGACGCGGAAATCCGCACGACACACGTTACCGGAACGATTACAGATATCGGAATAGAACTTGGGCGGGCGATCTATTGGAATAGAAATGCAACGCAGCCGCCAGTGCGTGTGGACAGGGAGCGCCTTGGAATGCTGGTGCTTCTGGTCGTCGGATTCTTCATCGGCGGCATCCTCGCTGCTGCGGCGTACCCGCACTATGGATTCTGGATTCTGTTCCCGCTGGCACTCCTGCTGGCGATCCCAACAGTGTTACCGATCTATGCCGACGTGCGAAAGATTGGGGAGGCATAAGTCGCTGCTCCCGATCTACCTCGCAGCCCTCGTCAGCCGGTCGCGCAGCGCCTGGCCTATGCCGGCTGGCGGTGGAACAGGGCAGACGATCACCTTCACCGCGCGCTGGTCGAGGAACCGCAGCCCAAGATAGAGCAGGCGGGCGAGCGTGTCAGGCCGGTCCCATGGACCCCAGCGGAAGGCTTCGGCGGCATGACCAGGGTCCCAATCATCCGGAAGCATGACGCCGACCTCAGCAGCAGGGTGCTTCGCGACCTCCTCCTCAAAAGCCTTGCGATTATCGACGAGGACCAGCCGCGCAGCCGGAGCGTAGTGGCGCTGCCCCATGCCGGGCGAAGGTGAAGATTCCGGCGGCTCTTGCTCTTGCGCCGGGGACGACCGGGCAAGATGGACGGGCTCGCCGATGATCTCGATGAGATTTGCGGCCGTGACCGCTCCCGGGCGATAAATGGTGCGCGAGGCGACATCGAAGACCGTTGACTCGACACCTACTGTGGCCGCGCCGCCATCGAGCAGCGCGTCGATACGGCCGTCAAGGTCCTGGAGGACGTGCGCTGCAGTGGTGGGGCTTGTGCGTCCGAAGCGGTTGGCGCTGGGCGCGGCGACCGGCACTCCGGCGAGGCGGATCAGCTCGCGCGCAATGGGGTGCTGCGGGATGCGCACCCCGACCAGAGCGCGCCCCGCCGTGACAGCCTTAGGCAGCTCCGGTGCACGAGGCAGTAGAAGAGTCAGCGCGCCGGGCCAGAAGGCGAGCATCAGTTCATCGGCTACCGTGTCGACCATGCTGGAGTCGACCACCTGCTCCAGCATGGCCCTGTCGGCGACATGCACAATCAGTGGGTCCCACGCGGGCCGTTCCTTCGCGGCGAAGATCTTTGCGACGGCTTCGGCGTCCAGCGCGTTGGCGCCCAGACCGTAGACGGTTTCGGTGGGAAACGCGACTGTGGCGCCGGAGCGAAGCAACTCCGCAGCCCTGCGTGTTCCTGCCGCGCCGGTAACTCCTCCCGTCTCCAGCCGCTCGGTCTTGCCGCTCATCATGGCCCTCCTGTCAAACCTTTCCGTTCAGGGCCCGGTGATCTTTGAGACTCAGATGCGCCGCCCGGCGCCAGGTTGCCGTTCCGCGGTCTGCGTTTCGCGATCGCCTGCGGTCGTATACTTTCTGCATGCAAAGTGCCGAGATCGAGCTGAAAATTCCGATCGTCGATCTCCATCGCCTTCAACAACTGCTGCCCGCCGCCGGCTTCAAGCTCGATACGCCGCGCACGTTTGAGCAGAATACCTTGTACGACACGCCGCAGCGCAGTCTTCGCGGGCCCCGCCAGATACTGCGGATACGCAACTACGGCGGACTCTGGACCGTGACGCACAAACGGCCCGTCACGGCGTCACTGGATGCAGGCGAGGTCGTCGCGCCTGAATCGCGCTACAAGGTGCGCATCGAGACGGAAACCGTGGTGGATGACGGCCCGGCGATGGGCGCGATCTTTGAGCAGCTCGGCTACACACCGGTGTTCCGCTACGAAAAATTCCGCACAGAGTGGTCGCAGGTGACATCGACCATTGACGGACCACTGTTTGAAAAAGACGCAGGCCTGCCGGCCCCGCGCCTGCGCAGTCACCTGGTGGTGGACGAAACACCGATCGGCGACTTCGCGGAACTGGAAGGGCCGCCTGCGTGGATCGACGCAACGCTGGAGCGGCTGGGCATTGACCCTGGAGCCTGCATTACGGAGAGCTACGGGCGGCTGTTCCTCGCATGGAAGCAAAGGACGGGCAGTACGGCGGAGAACCTGACGTTCGAGGAGATCCAGGCTGCTGAGACGGTGCAGGCATAAGGCAAAACCTTAACCACGGATCAGCACGGATGAAGGACACGGATTTTTTTTGGGGTCATCAATCCGGGCTAAAGATCGCATGCATGAGGAACGACCAAAAACCATAGTAGTGAATGCCGTAAATAGCTAACGAGATAACGGCGATCGCAAGGGTCACGCGTGCCCAGACCGGCGATCCATCGATAGCTCTCGATATCACTCCCATTGCCAGCCATGCTCTCACGTTCCCGGACTGCGCAGCCATTCTCGCGATTGGTTGGTATCCTTAAGTCCAAATGCCACGACCCATTGTTCTTACCATTCTGGATGGCTGGGGATACCGGCCGGAGACGCACGGCAATGCCATTGCACTCGCCCGCAAGCCCGTCTATGACGGCCTGCTGCGCGATTTTCCAAACACACTATTGCGCGCGAGCGATCACTTCGTGGGCCTGCCCGACGGGCAGATGGGCAACAGCGAGGTAGGCCACCTGAACCTCGGCGCCGGCCGCATCGTGCGCATGGACGTGACGCGTATCGACGTGGCGATTGAAGACGGCAGCTTCTTCCAGGATGAAACGCTGCTGGGCGCGGTAAGCAAAGCGCAGGAGAAGAACTCCGCACTTCACATCATCGGCCTGGTTTCCGATGGCGGCGTGCACTCGCACCAGCGGCATCTGTATGCGCTGCTGAAGCTGGCCGCGCAAGAGAAGCTCTCGCGCGTCTTCGTGCACGCCTTCATGGATGGGCGCGACACCATGCCCACCAGCGGTCTGGGCTATCTGGAAGCGCTGCAGCAGCAGTTCCGCGCGAGCGGGGTGGGCAAACTCGCAAGCGTCAGCGGGCGCTACTACGCGATGGACCGCGACCTGCGCTGGGAGAAGGAGCGCCAGGCGTTCGATGCGATGGTGACGGGGCGTCCTGAAGGCGGAACGTACACGGACGCGCTGGCCCGGATGAAGGAGCTTTACAACTCCGGGACGACAGATGAGTTTATTCCCCCGTTCACGATGGTGGATGCAGCAGGCAATGCCGTCGGCCCGATCCGCGATAACGATGTGGTCATCAACTTCAACTACCGAGCGGACCGGGCGAGACAGATCACGCGCGTGCTGGCCCGCAACGTGGTGAACAACAAGGGTGGCCTTACCGCGAACGGCGGCCTCGATCTGCCGAAGGCGGCGGAGCTGGATGCGGAGATTCCGCGCGCGCAGGCGCCGAAGAACATCCACTACGTCTGCATGACGCAGTACGACAAGAATTTCGCGCTGCCGATCGTGATTCCGCCGGAGTCGATGGACAACCTGCTGGCGCACCTGATGGCGCAGGCCAACCTGCGCAACCTGCGCGTAGCGGAGACGGAGAAGTACGCGCACGTGACGTACTTCTTCAACGGCGGCATTGAGAAGCCGTTTGCCGGCGAGGACCGCGCGCTGGTTCCCTCGCAGAAGGTGAAGACGTATGACCTGGCGCCGGAGATGTCGGCCGCTGGCATTGCGGATGCGGTGGTGAAGGCGATCAACGACACGGCCTTCGACATCGTCATCGTGAATTTTGCGAATGCGGATATGGTGGGCCACTCGGGCAGGCTGGAGCCGACGGTGAAGGCGGTGGAAACCGTGGACCGCGAGCTGGGCCGCATCTATCGCGAGGTAAAGCAGAAAGGCGGCGCGCTGCTGGTGACGGCCGACCACGGCAACGCCGAGCTGATGATCGATCCCGCCACCGGCGGCCCGCACACCGCGCACACGACCAATCCGGTGCCGTTCATCCTGGTTACGGATGCGCCGAATGGGACGGTAAGCCTGCGGAACGGCGGGAGTTTGCGCGACATCTCGCCGACGATTCTTGGGCTGCTGAATTTGGGGCAGCCGAAGGACATGACGGGCGGAGATTTGCGGGTGATAGTGGGCTAGGGTAGCGTGACCGCGCCGTCCTTCGCCTTGGAGAAGGCGTGCAGCACGTTACCCTGCGCGTCGATGTGGCGGAAGGTGAGCTTCTTTGGCGTGGCCTCGAGGTGCGTGAAGCCGTAGACGCGATCGGCGAAGGGGCCGCGCTGGCTTTCGGGAATTTTGATCTCGTAGAGGTCCGCGCCGCCCGCGCCCGAGCAGACGAATGATGTGGGATGCCCGGCGAATTCGAGATGCTGGAGGTCGTGGTCGTGGCCGGCGAGATAGGCGTGGACGCCGTGGGCGCGCAGGCGCGGTTCCCAGTCGCGCACCAGCACCGCTGTATCGCCGTGGCGGCCATTGGAGAAGATGGGGTGGTGGCCCATGACGATCCGGAAGGGCGCCTTTGCAGGTTTGGCGAGTTCGCTGTCCATCCATTTCAGCTGCTCGTTGTACTGTTCCGCGGTAAGCGTAAAGGTGACTGGATCGAGCAGATGTGCGGGACTCGGTGCGTTGGAGTCGAGCGCGATGACGTGCAGCAGCGGGTTGTTTGCGCCAGCCGGCTTGAAGTCGAAGGTGTACCAAAGGCCCGGCTGGGTCCAGCGTGACTTGCCGCGTTTCGCGTAGTCCAGCTCGGCCTGGACCTTGTTCACGCCGATGGGAATGCGCTGATAATCATGGTTGCCCATGATGGAGTAGGCCGGGCCTGGAAAAAGAGGCGCCGGATACATCTGCTCAAACTGCGTCTGCCACCGCGGCGAATCTACGCCGCCTTCGAGCGCGCCGTACCAGGAATCGCCGAGCATGAAGAGCGCTTCCGGTTTGAGGGAATTCTGCCTGGTATACGCCGCCATGCCTTCGGCGACCTGACGCTGGCCTTCGGGTTTGGTGTAGCCCCAGTCGCCAATGATCAGGATGTGCGCGGCCTTCGGGTCGATATCGGGCGCAGATGCACGTGCAATGCCGGAAGTCGCGGCCATCGCGCTGAAGGCGACCGTCTGACGGAGGAAGGCGCGGCGGGAGAGAATGGTGCTGGTCATGCAATGATCGGCGGGTTCAACAGACATAATCGCAGCATTGGATGAACAGGGCGCAAAGAAAATCCCGCCCTGGAAAAGACTAAAATTCGCGGCGGCCTTCGAGCGCGCGGGACATGGTGACTTCGTCAGCGTACTCGATGTCAGAACCGGCGGGCACGCCCGTGGCAATTCGGGTGACACGCATATCGGGTGCGATGCGGCGCACCTCGTCAGCGATGTATGCGGCGGTGGCCTCGCCTTCGGTTGTCGGCGACGTGGCAAGGATGATCTCGCGGATCGCTTCGACGGGGTGACCATTCGGAGTCGCGGGCGTGATCCGCGTGAGCAGGTTCGCGATGCGAAGCTGTTCCGGACCGACGCCGCCGATGGGCGACAACGTGCCGTGCAGCACGTGGTAGACGCCGTTGTAGCTGCGTGTTTTTTCGATGGTCGCGATGTTGGTCGGCTCCTCCACCACACAGACAATATGCTGGTCGCGCACGGCGCTGGCGCAGTAGACGCAGGGATCGACGTCGGTGACGTTGTTGCAAACGGAGCAAAGACGCAGCTGCGCGCGAAGTTCGAGGATCGCGGCGGCGAGGGCGCGGGCATCGGCATCCGAGGAGCGGAGGACGTGGAAGGCGAGGCGCTGCGCGGATTTTGTGCCGACGCCGGGCAGCTTGCGCAGCTCGTCGATCAAGCGGGACATCGGCTCGGCAAATCGTGCCATCGCGCGCCTACTCCAGCCCCGGAATGTTTGGCAGGTTCATGCCGCCCAGCATTCCGCTGACCGATGACTTCATCGCCTCGTCCGCGCGGCGACCTGCTTCGTTTACCGCGGCGGCGATCAGGTCCTCGAGCAACTCGATGTCGCCGGTCGAGGCGCCGAGGGCTGTCGGCTCGATGGTGATACGCAGCACTTCCTTCTTTCCGTTCATGCGCACCTTCACCATACCGCCGCCCGTTTCGGCCTCAACAATGGTGGCCGCGAGCTTTTCCTCCATCTGCGCCTGCATCTCGCGCGCCTGGGTCATCATTTCTTTCATCTTGCCGAGATCGGAGAGGTTCATGGGTGGTCCCTTTGTTCCATCGTACGGAGTACAAATGCGGGGATTCTTCGCCTACGGCTCAGAATGACAGGGCGAAGATGGTCAGTCACTCTCGCGAAGGTCGATCACCGTCTGAATCTCCGCGTCGAACAGCTTCTGGGCGGCCTGCACCATGGGATGATCGAGCGCCCTGGCATGGGCGGAGCCGGAGCGTGCGGGCTTGGGCTTCTTTGCAGCGGGAGTAGTAGTGGCCGCACTATTTGTCCCCGCCAACAGCGTCAGTTTGTGGATGCCGGCGGCGCGCAGTGTGTTGCGCACGATCTTCTCTGCCTCGGCGTTCATCACCATGGGCAGCATAGTCTTTGAGAGCTCGGTCTGGATCGTCGCTGCGCCGTCCGCGATCGTCCACATGGCATCTGCCATGGCATCGGCGGCAGAGCCGTGCTTGGCTGCGGCGAGCGCGTCGGTGACAGCGCGCTGTGTGTCTTCCGCTGAAGGCGCGGCGATGGAGTGCACCGGGGGAATTTTCTCCGGCGGCGCAGCGGCCTGGGCCAGCGGCGCGGTCTCCTCGAGCTTTACGGCAACAGGCGCGGCAACTGGAGCGGTGTCGGAAACCGCGCGTATCGCCGGAGTCATGGAGACAACATTCGAGCCGCGAACTTCGGTGATGGGGTGCGCCGGCACCGCGGAGACATGAATGGGAGTGGCCGCTTCCGGACCGCGCCGCGTGTAGTCCTTTCTGCTGGAGTCCTGCTCAAACGGGGAAAAGGTGGGACGGGCGGCTTGCATTTGCGCCGGAGCCGCGGATTGCGACGAACGTGCCTGCGTGGAGGAAGCACTTGTACGCGGCGCAATCCCACCTGCAGGTGTGCGCCCCGATCCACCGGATGGCGCGGCTGGATTGATCCCGCTGAGCGCTTCTTCGATCGGCAGCAGCCGCCGCAAATGGACCAGCTTCAGGAGCCCCAGCTCAAAGTGAAAGCGCTGCTCCTGCCGGTAGCCAAGCTCGTCGAAGGTCCGCAGCATCACCTGCACAAATCGTGTCAGCTCCTCTTCGCTGAAGAGGGCGGCGGTTCGCGCGGCACGCTTCTGCTCGTCGGGCGAGACCTGCAGCAGCTCGCTGCCCTGCCCCTCGCCCGCACTCTCCGGAGTGACTCCGGCGATCTTTGCGACGAGCACGTTGCGCAGATAACGCACACCCTGACGGGCAAGCTGCGCGGGCGAGTTGCCGGCGTCGAGCAACTGGTTCGCGACGGTCATCACTTCGGCGGAGCGGTTGCCGTCCACGGCTTCGAAGATGCGCTCGAAGACCGCATTCGGCACAGTGCCCATCAGGTCGCGAATCTGCCCGGCCTCCAGGCGCGCTTTCCCATCGTCCACCGGCGCGCTGGCGATCGCCTGGTCCATTATGGATAGGGCGTCGCGCATGGAGCCGTCACCGGCTTCGGCGAGCAGCGAAAGCGCGGCATCGTCGGCCAGCACACCTTCGGCATCTGCGATCGCCCGCAACTGCGCGAGGATGTCCACCAGCTTCACGGCATGGAAGCTGAAGTGCTGGCAGCGCGAGCGCACGGTCTGCGGGATGTCCTCCGGCTGCGTGGTGGCCATCATGAAGACGATGTGCTCGGGCGGCTCCTCCAGCGTCTTCAGCAGCGCATTGAAGGCCGCGTCCGTAATCTGGTGCGCCTCGTCCAGGATGTAGATCTTGTAGCGGTCGCGCGCGGGGCGGTAGCGGGCGGCGTCGCGCAGTTCGCGAATCTCGTCGATGCCGCGGTTGGTGGCAGCATCTATCTCGATCACATCGACGGCGTTGCCTGCGCGGATCTCCGTACAGCTCTCGCAGACCTCGCAGGGCTCCGGCGTGGGACGTTCCTTCGATCCGATGGCATTGCGGCAGTTCAGTGCCATCGCGAGGATGCGGGCGATGGTCGTCTTCCCGATACCGCGGTGACCGGAAAAAATGTAGCCGTGGGCGATGCGGTTCTGCGCCAGCGCGTTCATGAGCGTGACCGTGACGTGGTCCTGGCCGACGACATCGGCAAAACGCTGGGGACGATATTTGCGGGCTAAAACCTGGTAGGGCATGCGGGAAGGATCGGTTCAGACGAATTTGATTGTACCGCCCGCGGAGCGATGAGGAACGGCGCCGGGTGACTGCTGCGGTGCGAAGCGCAACTGCCCGAACGATGCAGAATCGGCGTGCGGATTTTGATTGCGTGAACAGACCTTCGGCTGTACCTTGGGCGGCATGGACTCCAGAGCATTTCTCTTCCCCGCCCTTCTCTGGGCGGCAGGCGCCTTTGCGCAGAACGCTGCCCGCCCGATTGAGCCGAATGGTCCAGCACGTCCGGCAAACTCCGACAAGATCTACACTGAGCTGCGCGCGGACCGGCCGGGCGGCGAAAGCTTTACGGTCAAGGATTTCTCGCTGAAGCGAGAAGGCGCGGTGATCCATTTCGATGAAGGCAACTTCTACCTCTACTCACCGGTGGAAGGCCGGGTGACCGGCGCTGTGTTTGAGGGCAAAGGCGAATTCAAGCTGGCGCCGGAGCAGCACAGCGAGCAGAAATCGCTGGCGCTGCTGACCAAATCGCCGCAGATGTCGCAGGACTTCACCACTCTGGTATTGCGCTTTACCGACGGCACGGCGGACGAGATTCGCAAAGTACGCCGTCTGCGCCTACGGGTCACGTGACGAGCGCCGCGGACGACCTGGAGAAAGAATTCCGCAGAAGCCTGCATGAGAACCTCGACCTTCGCCTGCTGGCGGATGTGGACGGCCCCGCGAAGCAGGACCAGTTCTTCCTGGCCACGTTCCGCATGGGCAACCTGCTGACCGCGCAGAATGTGTTTTTCATTGTCGACCCGGAGGGCACGTTCCATGCGTCACCGGATGAGGTGGAGCTTTCCACCTGGGGCGATCTTCAGCTCCAGCCATGGGTTGCGTACCAGATGGATGATGCGGACAAAGGCTTGCGCGGTGACCGCATTCAGGTAACAGACCAGCAGCTGGACACGACCATCGAGCGCAACGGCATGCTGCGCGTCAAGGCAGACACCACTTTCAAGGTGCTGCATGACGGCGTGCGCGTGGTGCGCCTGGATCTCTATCCCACTCTGCGAGTGAGCGGAGTATTTACGGAGAGCGGCGCGCCGCTGGATTTCGTCCAGGAGAACAAGGACCTCGATCCGGATTTCGCGATCATCCTCCCCACGGCCGCCAAAGCCGGCGACACCGTGCGCGTGCATACCGTCTATGAAGGCAAGGACGCACTGCGGGCAGAGGGCAACGATACCTTTTACCTGCAGGAGGCTGCGCGCGAGACATGGTATCCGTCAGGCGCGACGCGCTTCGGCAATTTCGCGAACTTCCATCTGACCTTTCACATCCCGAAGCAGCTGACCATCGTGGCGACTGGCAAGCAGGTAAGCCTGACGCAGGAAGGCGGCATGGCGAAAGCCGTCTGGGACACGGATTCGCCGATCGCAGTGGCGGGCTTCAATATCGGCGGCTTCAAAACTGAGTCGGCCAAGACGCCGCAGGGTTTTGGCGTGGCGGCCTATGCGGACACCGGGCTGCCGGACGAGTATTCTCCGCTGCTGCAGATGTCGGACTCGCTGGGCGGCCTCTCGTCCGTGGGCGCGCTGAAGAATGAGGTCTCGCAGGGCAGCGCTGCCATCCAGATTTACTCGAATTATTTCGGCAAGCTGCCTTACGACCATGTCGCGCTGACCGAGCAGACGGCGTGCAACTATGGCCAGAGCTGGCCCATGCTGGTCTACCTGCCGATCTGCGGCTTCTGGGACGCCACTGTGCAGCACTCGCTGGGTCTTGATCCTGCGAACACCTACTGGAAGGTGGTAACGCCGCACGAGGTCGCGCACCAGTGGTGGGGCCAGCTTGTCGGCTTCAACAGCTATCGCGACCAGTGGATGAGCGAAGGCTTCGCGCATTTCTCCGCCAGCATCTTCCTGATGAACACGAGTCCCAACATGAGCTCGTACCACGCCTTCTGGAAGGAATTGTCAAAACAGCTTGTCGAGAAGAACGCGCAGGGCGTGCGGCCGATCGATGCGGGGCCGCTGACCATGGGCTACCGCGTGAGCAATTCCAAGGCCGGTGAGGACATCTACAACACGCTGATCTACAACAAAGGCGCGTACGTACTGCACATGCTGGAGATGGCTTACTGGACGCCGCAGGCCAAGGAGGAGCTGTTCAAGCAGGCGATGCAGCAGTTCGTGAAGGACTACTCCGGCAAGGCTGCCAGCACGGAGGACTGGAAGCGTTCGATGGAGAAGAACCTGCCCAAATGGATGGACCTGCGTGGTAATGGCAAGCTGGACTGGTTCTTTGACGAATGGGTATATGGCACCGAACTGCCGCATTACGTCATCACGTCGCAATTCACCGTGGGCGCCGACGGCACAACGACCGCACACCTGAAGCTGGCGCAGAGCGGTGTGTCGAAGGACTTTCTAATGCCCGTGCCGCTCTATCTGCAGATGGAGAACGGAGCGACGGCGCGCATCGCCAACGTTGTGATGCAGGGCAACTCCGACATCGATCACAACTTGCAGCTGGGCAAACTGCCCTCACCGGCCAAAGCGCTGCTGGTCAACGTGAACGAGGATGTGCTGAGCAACTAGCTGGCTGCTGAGAACCCGGGCTGCGTGGACTTTGTCTGCGCAGCCTTTCTCTTTGCCCTGCGCTCGCGGCGCCTGACCTCTTCCGGGCTGAACATGGTGCCGCGGCAGGCGGCGGCGCCGCAATAGCAGTCCGCGCCCTCCTCTTCGGAATCATGCAGGTTGTACTCGTAGGTCAGCTCTTCCCCGGCGGCGATGTTGCGAATCGCCATGATGAAGATGCGGCCTGTGTCCTCGTGTTGAACGGTTTCACAGTTGGGATCGCAGCTGTGGTTCAGGAACATCGCTGTCCCAAAGCCATCGATCACCAGGTTCGGCCCGCAGGTGAAGAGATAGGTGACGGGCCGGTCGGCGTAGCGCTTGTCAGCCAGCGCCTTCGGCAGACGCTTGCCGTCGTACTCGCAGACACGCGCACCCTTGCGAATGGGCTGGGTGGTGTAGCAACCGGCAGCGTGGATCGACGAGGAGCGGATGATGAGCGAGGAGAGATTCATCTCGCACAGCATAGCAGCTCGGTGTCGCACGCATTCGAAGACGGCTTTGCCGCTCGCCGTGAACCGGAATTTTTTACTCCATCGTATGCCGTTTCACTCCATCACCATGATTCTTCGCGGCTTGTAGACGATCTAAGCGACAGGATGTTAACTTTTTGTTCCTGCTCACGCAGGCACGCATTCCTTTCTTCAGGGGCAATCATGAAGTTGACTTCAAAAGATTCTGTTTCCGTTGCGAAGTATCGATTCAACTCAAAATCCTGTTCCAATTTTCTTGCCATTCTCGTTCTGGGAGCTTTCGCGGTTTGCGCCAAATCGGCGAAGGCGGACAACTATTCGTTTACCTTCAGCGGCGGCGGTATGAGCGGCTCCGGTGTGCTCACTACCTCAAACACTCCGGTCCCGGGGGTGCCCGGCGCACAGCAGGTCGTTGGAATCAGCGGCACATTCTCCGACTCCGTCAAAAATATCTCCGGCGCCATCACCGGACTTCAAACGACTTCACTGCCCTCCGGCATCAACTCGGAAGGTACCTTTGTTCCGCCCGGGTCACCCGCAAGCGGCTTCGGATTCTCCTGGGACAACCTGTTCTACCCCGCCGGAAACTCGCCGGCGGTCTGCCCTCCACCTGCTCCCGGCGATCCGAACGGGCCTTATCCGTTTGGAGGCGGCCTGCTGGATATCTACGGAGTGTTGTTCGATGTGCAGGGCGGGTACACCGTCGATCTGTGGAGCAACGGTGTGGTGCCGGGCTTTGGACTGACGTACGGTGTCGGCGACTCGAAGAACGGCACGGTGCTCAACACCTTCGGCGAGCCGTTCACCGGGACGAGTGCCGCGGTGAGCGCGTCACCAACGCCGGAACCTGGATCGCTGCTATTGCTGGGAACGGGAATGGCCGGTCTGCTTCTGGCTGGAGGAAGAAAGGTCCTTCCTGTGGCAACGAAGGCGTAAAAAGGGGCCGCGGGCGTCAGCGCAGGCTGGCGCCCCTGTTCTTCTAATTAACGCGGAATGTCGATGGGTCCGTTCTTTTCGTCGGATTGTTTGTTGGGCGGGTGCGCCTTGAACCATGCGTCCTGTTCAGAGGCTAGTTCCGTGGTGGATTCACGCAGGTCGCGAATGGATTCAAGCGCGAGCTTGCGCGCGACGGAGTAGGTCTCATCCTCGGGGGGCGCCTTCAATTCCGTCGACCAGCGGTCGGCGGAGGCCAGAATCTTCGGCAACGCCTTGCGCAGGTCGGCGTGGCGCGGGCCGTAGTCGTCGAGATTGTCGGAAAGCTCGTCAATGATGGAGGTGAATTGCTCCATCAGCTCGCGGGTGTCGGTTTCGCGGCCGGGCTGGCGCGGCCTGGCGTAGAGGTCATGGATCTTTTGCGCGCGGTCATCGAGGAATTTGGCGAAGAGCAGCACGCAGTTGGCGGGGACGTAGCGCGCATCGCGCACCTGCTCGATTTCGGCATCGGAGAGGGCCGAGGCCTGGATCTGGCCTTCGACGGGATGCGCGCGAAGAGGCACCGCAGCGGCGAGCGCCAGTGTGAGGAGGGCCGGAGCAGAAAATCGGATGCAGGCCAATTTCATGGAGAAAATATTACGCTCTTCCGGATTCAAGAGACGACGTTTGAAGACGCGACCGCAATCCATTTTCGCGGGAGAGGATGGCCGTCGATGAGGTCTGCTAGTGCTGGAAAACCTGGCTGAGCAACTGATCGTTCACCTGATCGAGTTGCTTGAGCGTGGCCTGCACCTGGGTGCGCTCGTCACCTGAGGCGAGATGCATATACTGCGCCAGCCGGAATGTGGTGTGCTGCATCAGCATCTCGGCGTTCTTGAGGCCCTTGGTGTTGCGCGCCAGCGAGGTTTGAATAAGGTGTGCGTAGTGATTGATCTGCTTGAGCGTGGCCTGGGCAGCGTTGTCGTCGCCCTCGGAGAGTTCCTTGCCGGCCTTCTCCGTCATTGAATGGACCAGTTCGGTGTAGAGCCACGCCTGTTCGCGCGGGCTGGCCTGGCTGGCGCGCTGTTCCAACTGAGTGATGACATCAGCCGTGGGAATGGAATCGTCGATAGCTGCAGCGCGGGCGGAAGGCGAAAGCGCGGTCGTGGTGAGCAGTGCGAGCGAAGCGGCGAGCAGGGATACCGGGAGGCGCGGTGCGGGCCGTGACGAGGTGTGGCAAACGGAACGAAGACTGGCTTTCATAAGTCACCTCAAGGTGGTGATCTATATGCTTCGTACGGCGGCGGAACGCTGGGCTGAACTCAGTGGATCGAGGTCATGGCCAGGTGTTGCAGCCAACCTGCTACTTCGCGTGTTGTAAAGCGGCGAGCCGTTGGCGCGCCTGAGACTCCTGGTCGGGATATTTTCCGGCAGAGGCTGCGAGAAATTTTTTGTAATTCTCGACAGCTTGGCTGCTTTGATGCAGTGCGTCATTCGCCGTTGCCTCAAGGAAAAGCGCAGGCGGCGAAGGTGGCTGCAATGTAGCACTTAATGCGAGGGCTTGCAACGTTGTTTTGGGATCATCGATATCCTGCGCGGCAAAAGCCAGATGCAGCGCCGCATCAGCTTCGTCGGCCGGCGTGGCGTAGGAGTGTGGGTTCGCAAGCGCCTGCTTCAGTAGCTTTTCCGCCTCGGCGGGCCGGTGCTGGCGGATCAGGAGGTCAGCATAGTCGGTGGCCAGGGTGGGGTCGGAGGGTTTGGGATCGCGAGCAATCAGTCCGGCGTAGAGCGGGTCAGCCTTTTCTTGCTGGCCGGTGGCCACGTAAACCCGGGCCAGCAGTCGCGTCACGGCGGCGTTGGAGGGATTGGCGGTATGCAGGGATTCGACCAGCGGGACGGCGCGAGCAATCTTCGACGGGTCGCCGGAATCGATCCACGCCTGGGCGAGCTGGGCAGTAAAAGCAGGGTTGTCAGGGTGGGCGGCGTGCGCGGGATCCAGCAGGGCCTCCGCGTCCGCAGGGTGGCGCTGGATGAGGAGGAGGTGGGCAAGTGCGGCTGTCGCCGCTGGTTCAGCGGCGTTGCCGGGGAGTGCGAGGTAACGGCGGTAGGCGCGCTCCGCGGCAGGAAGATCAGGTGTGGCTTCGGCGATCTGCGCAGAAAGAAGAATGTCTTCCGGCTGCTCCGGAACGAGTTTCAGGGCGGCGAGCAGGTCGGCGGAAGCCGCGGTGGGATCGGGCGGGAGGGAATGGGCGAGATCGCCGGAGAGTTCCAGCCGGGCCCGGGCGCGAAGGGCGCGGGCCTTCAGCGGAGCGGCGATGTTTGTCAGCGCGAGGGCAGCGTCGAACTCGGCGCGGGCGTCTGCTGAGTGGCCGTTGCGCGCAAGCAGCAGCCCAAGAGCGACATGCGGCGGCGCGAAGTTTGCGTCGGCTGCGATGGCTGCGCGGTAAGCAGCCTCGGCGGTCGTAGGCGGTGGTGCGCCATTGGAGGAAGAGGAGGATGCAGCCGGATCGGATGAAGCGGCGGTTGCCGCTCCATTTGCCGCGGAGGGCGACGAAGCCGCCGAGGACGCGGCATCGCTCAGCGCATCGAGCGCGAGACCAATGTCATAGAGGACCTGGGGGTTGTTGGGAAGCTGTCCGTTAACAGCACTGAGGAGTTTGAGAGCGCCGGTATAGTCGCCGTTGGCAAGGGCATCATTCGCCTGCTGGATGAGCGGGGCCTGCGCCGCGGGCTGGGCAGAGTCATGGGAGAAGTCCTGCGCCGGCAGAGATCGCGCACAGATCGGTATCAACACGAACAGGGCGGCAGGCAGGAGGTATGGGGCGGTGCGAGGCATCAGTGCAAGGTTAGACGAATGCCGAGCGGACGCGCCAACCCTGGGGCTTAGTGGTGGGGCAGCGAGCTGTCGAATTTTCCGTCGACGATGCTGAGGTAATTGGCGACAGAGGACGCCAGGCCATGGACTCCAGCGACAGTGCCGAGGCCGATGGTGGCCGCGACGAGCGCGTACTCAATCATGTCCTGGCCGGATTCATTCACCCACAGGTCAGCGACAAAGCGCGGGATAGAGGGCGCGCAAGAGATACCGGCAGACAGCGATGCAGCGAGCTGGGAGCACACGTATATGGTCATGTAGAAGCGATCGGTCGCGAGATATGGCTGTCCGCCCGCGATGCCCTTCGACCTCCATTCTCATTCAATGGGTGGGTCGCTGCGCTTCCACGAAAGTTGCGCAAGCCCTGGTTACCGATGGGGGACGGGATGTCCGGGGAGCCTACAACGAACTGAGGGACCGGCCTTGCGATAAAGTGGTTAGGCCACTTTTCAGGGAGAAGTCTCTGCGATGAAGAAGATGACGGCGGTATGTTTCGGATTGGCAATCGGCCTGTGCGCGACAGGCGCAGCCCGGGCCCAGGGTGCAAAGTGCGATATGAGCGGGTACAAGTCCATGGATGGCCTCAAGGCGGAGGCACTCCCCGGCGGAGTTGCCTTCACATGGGCCGGCGAGCGCGGCCAAGAGCTGCGGGCTTCGTTCGCCCTGCGCGATGGCCAGCCCGTGGTGACGGAACTTGCCGCGCGCAAAGGCGCCGGCGCCTGGGTGCCCCTCGGCAAGAACCTGGAGCCGGAGTTCCAGGTCACGACGGGCCGCCGCAGGATGTCGAAGACCGAGAAGGACATCCTCGTGCGCCTGCACCAGGACACGCCCGAAAACGAAGAACGCTACAAGTGGAACGTCTTCTGGGACGCGCCGCTCGCCGTGCCGGGTTACGATTCCAGCCATCTCGTCGGGCCGGGCCGCACCGAGGACGAGATCCATCGCGCGACGGTGAGTTACAAATCGTCCGCCTGTGCCGTGAAAACCGACGGTGATCGCGAATCGGTCAGCTTCGACGGTCTCGCGCTTGGTCTGTTCAACGGGAGCCTTGAGTTCACCGTCTACAAAGGCTCGAACCTGCTCCGGCAGGAAGCCATCGCCTCCACCGATGCAAAAGATGTCGCCTACATCTATAAGGCCGGGCTGAAGGACTTCCCGATCACCGATACCAGCAAGCTGGTCTGGGAGGATACAGCGCAGGTCTGGCAGGAGCAGCAGTTCGGCGGCGATGTGAACCAGCAGCCGGTGAACGTCGCCGCGCGCAACCGCCTGGAGATTCTGGACACCGGCGCCGGATCGCTCGGCGTTCTGCCGCCGCCGCACAAGTTCTTCTTCGCGCGCGAGAACGAGGTCAACCTCGGCTACGTCTACTACCGTAAAGACTCGAACGCGAACTTCTCCATCGGTGTCATGCAGCCGGAGCGCGGCGAAGGCTACAAGCCGTGGGGCGTCAGTGACGCAGTCTGGAACCGTCGCGAGGAGACCTCGCGCCATCAGGTGCTGAACTACGCGCTGTATAACGCGCCTCCCGGCACTGAGCAGCACATGCCCGTCTACTATTACCTCTCGGCGGAGCCGAGCCATGCGACCCAGCAGGCGATCCTCGCTTACACGCACGGCGACACCTACAAGCCTGTCCCGGGATTCAAGACTGTCACCGGCCACTTCCACCTGGAACTCAACGAGATGGTGCGTGACCGCGGCACCGCCGACTTCCAACCCAGTTGGGTGCCGGTCTTCAAAGGCCTCGGCATCAACGTCGTCTACCTCGGCGACTTCCACGACGACTCCGACCCGGGCGATCCCGGCCCGAAGCGGCTGCCCGAGCAGCAGGCGTACTTCGAGGGCGCGCGCAAGCTCTCCGACAAAAACTTCCTCGTCATGCCGGAGGAAGAGGTCAACTCCTTCTTCGACGGCCACTGGTATCTGATGACGCCGAAGCCTATCTACTTCACGCATCCGCGCCAGCTCGCAGCCGGCACGCCGTACAAAACCGAAGACCCGAAGTATGGCACGGTGTACAACATCGGCTCCGCTGAAGACATGCTGAAGTTCGTCAATGAGACGCAGTCCATCATGTGGACCGCGCATCCGCGCACCAAGAGCTCCGCGCTCTTTCCCGACATGTACAAGGACAAAGACTTCTTTCTCTCCGACCGCTTCATCGGCGCCTCATGGGAGTCACTACCGGTTGATCAGAGCCAGAAGCGGCTATGCGAGGTCCGCTGCTTTGGCCTGAACGACGAGATGAGCAACTGGGCGCCCAAGCCGAAATTCATGCTGGCCGAAGGCGACACCTACATGAAGCGCCCTGACGACGACACCTACCCTTTCCTCGCCATCAACTACGTCAAGATGGACAAGGTGCCGCTGTGGAATGAAAGCTGGGCGCCGGTTGTGGAAGGCCTGCACAACGGCAACTACTTCGGGACTACAGGAGAAATACTGTTTCACGGCTGGGGAGTCGAAGGCTCGGGTGCGAAGAGCGTCTACACCGCCAACATCGAGTACACCTTCCCGCTCGACTTCGCGGAACTGGTCTGGAGTGACGGCACGACCGTCGACCGCAAGATCATTCCGCTGACCGACACTCTGCCGTTCGGCACGAAGAGCTTCCGCGTTCCCTTCGACGCCACAGGCAAGAAGTGGGTGCGCTTCGCCGTCTGGGACGCGGCAGGCGATGGCGCATGGCTGCAGCCGGTGGCAGTGAAGTAGACTCGGAAGTCATTCGCGCATCCAACTTCCACGATGCCCGGCATCTTCTTTCTCGACTCGATTCGCCGCGCTGCACGCGAACGCGCGCGGCTGAAGCGTGTCGCCGCGGCTCAGAGCTGGCCGCAGACTGAAGGCGAGATCAACCACTGGAAGATCGTTCCCGCCGGCGAAGCGTCGGAATCATTCTCGCAGACCGACGTGATCGAAGCCGCATTTCACTTCACCCTCAACGGCGAATACTACGGCGGCTATGTGCGCAGCGTGCCCATGGGCCGCCGCGAAGCGGAGAAAGCCGCCACCGGCAGCCCGAAGATCACCGTCCGCTATGACCCGAAGAACCCGGACAACAATGTGGTGCTGGCGGAAGAGAATAAAGGACTGCCGTTTACCGTTATCTCTGGCTGAATAAAATGCGGGGATTCTTCGCCTACGGCTCAGAATGACAAATCAGCGCACAAGGCTGGTCGCCAGCTCGACGTAGAGATCCACGCAGTCCAGCAGTTCCTGCTTGCGGATGTGCTCGTGTGGCGTGTGCGCGACGTGGATCGATCCCGGCCCCAGCAGGAACGGCTCGCCCCAGTTGGTCAGCGACGGGATGTCCGTCGCGAACTTCGCCACCATGGTGGGCAGCGATCCCACGCGGCGCATGCGCACGCACGCAAGATCGAGCGAAAACGTCACATCGGCTCGCCCCGCCACCACGCGCTCAATCTCCGGCTTCAAATCTTCCGACGGCCCAACAGTGCGGATCAGCAGGTGCGCCTCCGCCTTGTCCGAGATCACATTGGGCGCGTAGCCGCCGGAGATCAGCCCGATATTCAGCGTCGCATGCCCAATCTCCGGCTCGACGGGCAGCGGCATCGCGAGCACATCGTGCAGCGCCTCTACCAGCTTCGCAATAGCCGACTCGCCCAGCTCCGGATACGCCGAGTGCGCCATCTTCCCCTTCGCGCGCAGTTCGACGCGCAGCGCGCCTTTGGTGGCGATGGCTAGGCGATTGTCGGTCGGCTCGCCGTTGATGAGGAACCGCGATCCGCGCGGATTCTCATTCGCAACCTTCGCGCCGGCGGAGTCGCGCTCTTCACCGACCACGAACAGCATGCCAACCTTCACGCCCGCACCGCGCAGCCGCTCCGCCGCGGCCACCTGCGCGGCGATAATTCCCTTGGCATCGCATGCGCCGCGACCATAGAGAAACTCATCGTCTTCCGTACACGGGAAAAACGGAGGCACTGTGTCCATGTGCGTGGAAAGCACCACATCCGGCGTCTCACCGGGCATGGCCGCGTAGACGTTGAAGCGCGGCGCGGTCCCTGTACTCGGGATCGGCTGCTCGCCGGTCTGCTTGACCGGCATCTGCTCGACCGCCCAGCGCTCGGAAGACAGCAAATCCGCGAGGAAAGCGCCCACCGCGCCCTCGTTGTAGCTGATGGACTCGATGTTGACGAGCTTCCGCGTCAGGTCGATAGGATCGATGGCCATGAAGCTACAGGATAACCCGGCGCACTAAACTCGAATCAGCATGACCTCGCCTTCCGAAATCCCAAAGCTCTCCGCGCCTTCGCGCGTTACCACCGTCGACGACCTGCGTGGCCCCGCGGGCAGGCTGGAAGCCCTTCTCAACACCGGGCGTGACGATGCTCCGTTCGCCGCGCTCGTCTGTCATCCCCACCCCGCCGGCGGCGGCACGATGCACAACAAGGTCGTCTACCACGCCATGAAGGCGCTGAATGCTGCCGGCGTTCCAGTGCTGCGCTTCAACTTTCGCGGCGTCGGCCTGAGCGAAGGCGAGCACGACCATGGCCGCGGCGAGAAGGACGACGTCCGCGCCGCCCTCGACTGGCTCACGGCACGCTTCGCGCGACCCATTCTGTTTGCGGGATTCTCTTTCGGGTCCGTCGTCGGCATGGATGCGTGCTGTGGGGATGCGCGCGTCGCAGGCCTGATCGGGCTCGGTCTGCCGGTGCGGGCCGTTGGCCGCGATTACAGCTTCGAGTTCCTCTCGCGCTGCACGCGCCCCAAGCTGTTCGTCTCCGGCAATCGCGATGAGTTCTCGCCAGTTGATTCACTGATGGCGGCCTGGCAATACGCCGCCGAGCCGAAGCGCAGTGTGCTGATCGCGGGCGCAGACCACTTCTTCCAGGGGACCCCGGACTCACCCGGCGCAAAGCTGGATGAGATGCAGGCGGCAATCCGCGACTGGCTGGCAGAAACCTTTGGTCTCTAAAAACGGAACGCGACAGTTTCTATTGTTCCGACCCGCTGTTCGCCGGAACCCGTGGACGCGTCTTCGGCTGCGGATACTGCTGGTCGCCTGTGTCCGGAACGTCCTCGACGCGGCCGGAGGGCCGAGCAGCGGGCTGTGTGACCAGAGGCGCGCCGCTTCCGCTGCTCGCGCGCCGCGCAGGCGGAGTCGTCTGCGGCGCATCAGCGTGAACGTGGGCCGTCTGTGCGGTCTGAGGAACCGGGGTTACAGCAGGTTTCACCACCGGCGTCGCCGCCCGTCGAGCAGAGGTCGCATTTACAGGCTCAGCGGGCGCAGGCAAATTGCGCGGTACGCTGCCGGCGGCAGGCACGCTGGCAACGGCTGGTGTCGTCCCAGGTGCAGGCTGAGCGACCTGCGGTGCAGGGGGCACATCGCTCGGCACAAAGGGCGCGTACGATGGCTGGCCGGCAGTGGCCTGTGCGGCACCGGCAGCCGGCGGCATCGCCATTGCAGTCAAGGTTTGCTGGAACCCCGGCGTTGCCTCCAGTTGCGCGCGCGCTGCTATCGGAATCACCTTTTCCTGCGCGAGCGCATCCGCATCGTGCCCCATCAGGTGCAGCGACGAGATCAGCCCGGACCACGCATCCACCCGCTGCGGATTGTCCTGCAACACCTGGAGAAAAATCGGATATGCGAGCTGCGGCTGGCTATTCGCAATATCCAGCTGCGCCAGCTGCATCTCCAGGTCCGCCGGCGGCTGTCCCGTAGCCGAGGCCTCACGCGCCACCGCGGCCGAGAGTGCGTCCTGCGCGTCGTTCAGCTTGTTCTCAAGTACCAGCACATTCACCAGCGCATCCACCGCCTGGCGCGCGTCTGGACGCAGTTCCAGCGCCTCGCGATATCGCTTCTCAGCATCTTCGGAGTCCTTGGCCTGTTGCGCATCGCGGCCTTCGCCCATGAGGAAGGAGAAGCGCGCCGAATCCAGCGCCGAAGAGATGGTTTCGTCATTCGGGCTGGCCTGCTTAGCCCGCTCCAGGAAACTGACGGCGCCGAGATAATTGCCTTGCAGCATGCGCACTTGGCCCATGCCAGCCAGTGCTCCTGCATCATTCGGCTGCGCGCTCAGGATGGCCTGAAAGGCCGTCGCGGCGTCGTCCACCTGACCGGAATTCAGTTTCTGATATGCGGCGGCCTCCTGGGAAGCCTGCGCGCTATTGGCCGCCGCACGAGCACGAGCCGGCGGCGCGGAAGGTCGTCCGGTCTGTGCGAGCAGGACGCCTCCGCAGGCAATTACCGCGACCGCAGCCGCAGCCGCTCTCCACCTCGGGATTCCCGTAAGCTCGCCCATTCGCACGTACGCCTCCCGGCATCAAGGCGTAGCCATGCCGGGGTTCTCCCGCCAGACTACAGCCTTCTGCGCTGGTTCCAATGCCTGGGAACGTACTGCAATCAAATGAGCTGAGGAAATCTTGTCTTTTATTCCCAGAATGGCTCTCGTGGGCCCCAGCTTCCAATGCAACGGACAATTCGACTCACCCTGCAACCTGCAATCGCTCGCGCGCGCGCCTGCGCAATCGCGCCTGTAACAGCACCGCCAACAGCAAACAGACAATCGCCACAACGATTGCCACAAACCACGGCGAATCTTCCAGCAGAAACTCCGCATGCCTCCACGGCGAGATCGCGCCGGTCCAGTATTCGTCGCCGCCCAGGCGGTAGGACGAGAACCGTCCGCTGCGCAGCACGCTGACGGACTGCGCCATCTGCGACTCCGCTCTGCTCTTGAACGCATCCCAAAATGCGGCGGCGGCCGCATCGTCGCGCATCGCAATCACTACTGCGGTCCGGCCCGACCTGCGCGGCCAGTCCACTTCCTCCACCGTCGCATCCGGTAGCTCGCCCGCAGTCTCGATTTCGCCAAAGCGCTGTGCGTCGGACCTGCCGCCGCGCCATCGCTGCAAACGCTGCAAGAATCCCCGCCCAAAACCGCCGAAGAGTCCTTCTGCGTCTCGTACGTGCAGACCGTTCACGCCGATGCCCACCGGCAGCGCCGAACCAAGTTTTGCGATTGCGGGCTGGTCCTCCGGCGTGCCAAGGATCAGCAAGTCCTTTCCCGCTCCGGCATCAACCGCCGACGCATCCGTCACGGTCACGTTCACCGCAGGGAGGCCGGTCTGCGCACCGAAGCCCGCCATCAGCCCGAGAAATGCCTCCAACTCATGCATGCTCGGCGCCTCCGGCAGCACCACTGCGGTGTCGGCCAGGTCCGCGCGGCGCGTGAATGGATATCCCGCGCGTGCAAAGAGACTCAGTTCCGGCAACTGGGTCCAGTGCGGGATGCCGCTGATGTCCAGATATGAATCCCTCAAGACCGCGCCGATCAGGTTGCTGCTGCCCGGCTTGTTATTGTTGATCGGCGCGTTCTGTGCGGTGCGGAACGCAAATCGGAACGTGAACTCGTTTTCACCGGGACGCAGAGCGACAACGGGCACAGGCACCACAGTCTCCAACACTTCAGACGCGCGGTCCGTGTGGGGCATCGGGGTCGAACTCACATAGGCGCCGTTCACGTACACCTGCAGCGTGCTTCCCTCGCCCAGCGGCACTGCGTTGTAACGATAGTCAAGATGCAGCGCGAGGTTTCTATCGCCGGCGTCATCTCGCTCTCGATAGTCGAGGTCCGGCGGCAGCCGCAGTGTTGCTGTCAGCGGCTGCGAGCCATCTCCCTGCAGCTCGCCGCCGGGGTTTTCGATCCGAGCCTGCGCAAACGTGGCCATACGGTCCGTGCCCAGCCACCGCGGAGCGTCATCCGGCGTGCGCGGCGCAGGACGCGCGAAGCCGGTGATCCATTGCTGCGAGCCCTGCCACGTTCCTGCGCCAAGCGCGAGTGCGCTCGCCGCCGCCAGCAGTTGGTCGGCATCGTTACCCGCAATCAACAGCGTGCTCGATGCGGAGTCGCTCGGATTGGCCCGCAGCGCAACCATCGGCCCGGAGATTCGGGCCGCCTGCATCGCAGGCGGAATTCCGGCCGCGTCCTCCACAAAAACTATCCCATGGCCGGCCGGAATCGTGCCGATCGAAACAACGAACCGAAGGCCGCTTTCGCCACTCTCCACCCCCAACCAGGACGCGACGATGGCCGCAGCCTGGATCGCCTTTCTCGATGGCGCGGACAAAAAGAAAAACTGGACGGGCTGGTGTTCCCTTGCGCTCGAATCGAAGAAGGGCCGCGGCAACAAGGCGAGGTCGTTCACCGCGGGCGCGACCTTGGGGTGCGGAGCCTTGGCTGCGGCACCTGTCTGTCTGGGCGGAGTGGGTGCTACACCGGCATTCATCCCAGCCTGCGCTGCGCGCGCATTCCCGCCCGAACCAACCAGCAGCAGCACAGCCAGCAGCGGTGCGATGTTGGTCAGCAAAGCCGCCGGTTCTTTCCGGCGTCCGCGGCCAACCATATGCAGGACTGCGCCGGTGGCAAGCCGCAGCAAGCGCCCGATTCCCCGCAGCGGCGAATCCGCCTCCTCCGCTTCACCCCATCCAAGCCACGCGTCCGCCCGGGAGTAGAGCAGGGTCGTCAGCGCATCCGCCTCTTTCAAGCCCAGCGTCCGGAAGCGCGCGCGCAGTTCTCCGCCTTCATAAGAAACCACCGTGGCCGGCAGCGTCACGGCTCCATCCAGCAGCGGCAGGATCACTTCGATCGCATCGCCTTCCCTGGCCTGCGCCTCTGCAACGCGGGCACGCAGGCCTCCGGAGGAAATGTCGCAGGTAACTCCCTGCATCATGGCTCCCCCGGCGAGAACCACATCGGCGGGAACGGCCACCGCTACGCGGACACTGCGCCTTCGCTGGGCGCTTTCCCGCGCCGCGCCCGCGGCCACACCAAGCACCGTCAGGTTGAACAACGCCCACGCCACATTGATCCACACCGCGCCCACACTGCCCCCCGCCTGCACCGAGGGCATCAACGCTGCAATGGCGCCGATCCATTTGAATCCCACAACTGCGGCGAGCCGCGCCGGAGCCAGCCGCACAACAGCGCAGACCAGTGCCGCACAATTCCAGGCGAGAAGGGCGAGATACGGCCACGCGGTCCGCCAGTCGTAAAACTCGCGTTCCAGCACGCCGCCTTTCGCCGTCACACGAAACTGGGCCTTCCGCGGATTGATTAATGCAATCAACGTGGGCAGCAGGATGTAAGGCGCCATCACGGTCTCGTAAATTTCGTTCCAGAAGGTGTGGCGCTGCCGTCCATAGACACGCGTATGCGTCAGGCTCGCCAGCAGCAGATGCGGCGTCACATAGGCGACGATCGCGGCCCACAACCCAGGCAGCGCCGTCCTGCCAAAGATCAGATACACCGCGGGAGCCATCAGAAAGATCAGTCGCGGCAAAGCGCTGAGGAAGTAGGCAGCCTCATTCAGGTAGCAGAGGCGTTGCTGCCACCGCAGAGCGCCGCCTACCAACGGATTCTCCAGCCGCAACGCCTGCATCATCCCGCGCGCCCAGCGCGCACGCTGCCGTACATGATCGCTCAGCCGTTCCGTCGCCAGGCCCGCCGCCTGCGGAATGTTGATGTAGGCCGTATTCCAGCCCCGCTTCTGCAGCCGCAACGACGTGTGCACATCTTCGGTAACGGTCTCCGTCGCCAGGCCGCCCACTTCATCGAGCGCGCTGCGCCGCAGCACGGCGCACGAGCCAGAGAAGCTCGCCGCGTTCCAGAGATCGTTGCCGTCCTGAATCGCGCCGTGAAATAGCTGTTCCTCGCCAGGCACGGCGCGAAGACCGCCCAGGTTCCGTTCAAACGGGCTCTCTGAGTAAAACCGGTGCGGCGTCTGCACGAGCGCCAGCTTTGGATCGCGGAGGAACCATCCGACTGCCATCTGCAGGAAGCTGCGCGTCGGCGCATGGTCGCAGTCGAACACCGTAACCAACGGCGCGCTTGTTTCCCGGAGCGCATGATTGATATTGCCAGCTTTGGCGCCCTGATGGTCCTCACGCGACAGATAGCCGATGCCTGCGGACTCAGCGAATGCGCGAAATTCCTCGCGATTCCCATCATCCAGCAGCAATACCTTCAGCTTCTCAACCGGCCAGTCCATCCCGAGGGCAGCCAGCGCCGTGTATCGGACCAGTTCAAGGGGCTCATCCAGCGTGGGGATCAGCACATCCACCGCAGGCCATTCGTCGGGATCGTCAGGCAGCGGAGCGGGCGGGCGCTCCAGCGGCCACGCCGTCTGCATGTATCCCAGCAGCAGCACCACGAATGCGTAGAACTCCGCCCCGAGCAGCGCCAGCGTGCAGAAGACATCCACCGGCGCAGCGTGCGTTCCCGGATCGCGAAAGAACGCGGTGACAGAAAACATGCGCCACACGGCATATCGCGCCGTTGAGAATACGGAAAGCAGCATGACTGCCAGCGTTGCCAGTCGCGATCCTGAGCTGCGATGTGCCCACAGCGCGACCAGCAGCACGGCCACCCCGAGCGCAGCTTGCGACGGCCATGCCATTGGCAGAAACACCGCGACGCACAGAAACGCTCCGCCGCCAGCGACGACTGCGCAGCGCAGCGCCCGCACCGGCGCGTTCCGTCCGGATTCAAACTCGCGCCAAACAGGGGAGCGCGTCAACCTTCACCTCTGCGCCCGCCTCGAGCTGCCTCTGCAATTCTCTCCGCCGAGGCCGCCGATACGCTGCGCAGCCATGCCGCCAGATCCGCATAGTCGGTCGAGATCGGTGCATCTGGGGCATAATCCGGGGCCGTCATTCCCTGGGCCATGGCCTCACTCACCGCCGCTGACCGCCGCACGCCGATGGAGACCAGACGTTCGCCCAGTTCGCGGCGCAGCACTTCGCGGATATCCAGATGGAGCGGGAGCGCGACATCCAAACGGTTCAGCACATAGAACGGCAGCAACGGCCTGCCTTCGCGATCTGCGATCGCCGCCAACATCTGTTCCATCGCGCGCATGCCGGCGACGGAGTTCATGTCCGGCGCCATCGCCGCCAGCACCATGGGACGGAGTATTGCAAGCCGCTCCACGATCCATGCCGCGTCGAGCGGCAGATCGAGAATCACCCGGTCAGAACCCTGCGCTCGCGCAAGCAGCGTCTCAATCACGTGCTCCTGTGCTCTGTTCTCGACTCGGGCGCCGGCGATATCAAGAGCAAGGAGGGATATCTCTCCCACGTCTCGCTCTCGCCGAGCCACCGTCCGCATGCTTCCCGGTGCAAGCCGATCGATCCCAAAATAGAGCGGCAGCAATCCATCCGCCGCCGCTTCCACCAGCAGCACGCGCTCGCCCTGAATTGCCAGCGTACGCGTCAGAGATGCTGCCAGGCTCGTTTTCCCGGTACCCCCGGCCGGCGAGACGATCGCTACCACCGGGCCTCGCGGCCAGCTCATCCGCACCTTCGCCGCGGAGCTTTCCGCCGCGGCTCCAATTAGGGCCTGCAATACGGGCCATCGCGACGCCACCTCTGCGCGCGAGTCGAGCAAGGTTGCGGCCACTGAGCCTGTCCGGGGCCTGTGCATCGTTGCCCTAATGGGCGGCACCACGATCTGCGGCTCTTCCGGTAGAGGCAAATCTGCCGCAGCCTCGAGCCATGCCGGACGAATCGCCGTGACGGGTGATAGCTCAGGGGCTTTGGGCGCGACGCCCGCTGCTTCGGCCGCCAACGCTTCCGGCTGAGTAAACTCAGCCGCGATCGAAGCTCTCGGGGCAGACAGCTTCGCAAGTCCGGGATCGCCTTCTAGCATCCCCGGCTGGGGCCCGGTGCGCTCGCGCCTGCGCTGCTCCGCTTCTTCAAACGCCAACTGCTTTCGTCGTGCGGACTCCTGCGCCTCAGCGATCTCCCGCTCCTCTTCGATGGCACGCAGCGCCGCCAATGCCGCTGCCTCTGACCGCCGCGCCTCCGCGACGCGCTCTCCGGCAACCTTCGCGCCTTCCGCGTTCGCCTTCGCGTGGGCTTCGAGTTCCTGTTCGAGGGAATGCTTCGCCGCGCGAAGCCGTAATCTTGCACGCTGCTCACGCCTGACTGCAGAAAAATCCCGGTATCGTGCCCCGGTCAGGTTCGCCCACGCGTACAGTGCCGCCACGTCCTCGGGTGTACTGTCATCCGTCTCTGTGTTGCGTGGGCTCATGGAAGGACTTGCTTTTCGAACGCCTGCCAGGTGCTGGTTCGGCACGGGACGGACAAACCCGGCGGAAGGGCCGAAGAATGCGCCGCAAATCGTTCGAAATGCTTGCTTTAAGCCTATTTAGGCAGACACACAGCGTCAATCCAATGGTTCTGCGACTTAAGTGTAACGACCTAAGTCACTCGTTCTCGCGCATCGGTCACTCGGGCGGCCAATCGGACGTAATCTGGCGAGAAAGGATGCTCCTCCGCCACCGTGCGGCACCGGCGCCCTCGCCTGGGATCAAATATGGGAGCAGATCAGACTCGCGGTTATCCGCACTGCTCCAGCACCTCATCGAGCATGTCGGACAATGTTCCCGCGCGCGATCGCATCGCAGTCTCCGCCGTACCGGCGTTGCCGGCCAGCGCGTCGTAACGCGCACGCAAGGCCAGCAGCTCGTCGGCAATGTTCAACGAAGCCAGTACCGCGACGCGCAGTGAGTCCACCGTGCTGCCGTGCGCGGCCACCGCGCGCATCTTCGTGTCGACCAGGGAGGCCAGCTTCTCGATGTGCTTCGGGTCGGTGCCGCGCAGATGATAGACCTGGTCGTAGATGTCCACGCTGACGGCGGTCGCCCCCCCCTGCGCGTTGGTTGCACTCTGCCGCGTCGTCGCTTCTTCACTTGCCGCATTGCGCGCCATGCCGACCTCCTGGTGGCTCACGTCTCCAACTTCAGAGACATGGGATGGATATTGCCTGCTACATCAACTCGTCCATTTGCTCCAGCATCTTCTCCACACGCTGCTTTACCGCCTCGCGCTCTTTCGCCAGGGCGGCAATCTGGCTCTCCGCCGCCTCGCGCTCGCGATGCGAATCCCGCGCCCGCTCTTCGGCTGCAGCTGTCTGCGCCTTCAACTGCTCGCGCAGGCCGGCGGCTTCGGCTTCGGCGGCCGCACGCGCCTCGCGCTCCTTCTTTACGATCTCCACGGCGCGAAGAACCTTCTGCTCCAGCGCCTGAAACTCATCCACACTCACTGCCATTGCGGTACTCATACCCGCAGTATAAGCGGGATTTGCGCGTAGAAACGCTCGGCAGCCGCATCATTACTGTGCAAAATGAGGTTCGCTTTTACGAACTGAATGAGGAGCTGATCGTCCCGGCGACGGGAACGCTTGCTGCTCCGCGCGGCTCCAGCAGAAACTGGGCCGTTCTTTGCCGGAGACGCAGTGGAATAGCATCCGGACCGAGCCGCAGCATTCGAGACATAAAAAACATGTATCGCTTTGGCTCCTCGACCTGAATCGCCGTCCACGGAATGAAAAGCGGCGGGTGCCCCATACGAAACGGGGTGATTACACCCATACAGAGTCCTTCTGAGTCCGACGCCAGTGTGAGGACGCTGTTGTACCCGATCGTGAACCGCATTTGTGCACTCTGCAGCCACCGTTTGTGTTGCGGGAACTCGCGCTCTGTCCGGTATCTCCCCGCCAATTGGCTCCAGCCGCCGACGAGAGCGATCAGAAAGCCAACCAAGACCCACATAGTGGGGAACACCAGACAGAAGAACAGGGCGGGATGTTGGTCAGCGAACTCTTGCATCGCCCGCTTCCTCGCTCAGATTCCCACTGGATACGGCTTCTCGTGCGCGGCCTCACTCGCGCTCTGCTTTGCACCGCGCTCGAACCGTCCCTGCAGCAGGCTGAGGAAGCCAGTACACCAGTAGCCGAAGACGAACAGCACCAGGAACGGCACCGTAAAGTAGTTTTCCGTCGAGATCGCATACCAGATGGTCCATAAAAAGTACGCGCCCACCGCGATCTCCAGCCACGGCATAAAACCCAGCCGCTTGCGGTACTTCTTCGCCTGGGCCTTCTCGCCCTTCTTGCTGACGCGGTACTTCGGAGTCCGCGCAAACGCCGACTTCTTCCCGATCAGCGCCTCAATCACGGCCAGCGCGTTGGAAAACGTCAGGCCCACGCCGCCAATCGCCATCAGCACCGGCACATACAGAAACGTCCGGTACCAGCTCTTCGGATAAAGCTCCTTCTGGCTGACCAGATAAAACGTCGATACGGACATCGTGCTCGCCACAAACAGCGGCAGGTCAATCAACGCCATCTGCAGGTAGCCCTGCCAACTGCGGATGATCATCGCCGGCATCAGCAGGACGCTCAGCACGATCATCAGCGGATAGCTGATGTTCGCCGTCAGGTGATACCACGCCTCCAGCTTGGTGTGCCATGGCGCATCGCTCTTCAACACGCGCGGCAGGACCTTGATCGCCGTCTGGATCAGGCCCTTCGCCCAGCGAGCCTGCTGCGTCTTGAAGGCCGTCATCTCGATCGGCAATTCCGCCGGACACTCCACGTCCTGCAGGTACTTGAACTTCCATCCCTTCAGTTGCGCGCGATAGCTCAGGTCGGTGTCCTCGGTCAGCGTGTCGTGCTGCCAGCCGCCCGCCTCGTCGATCGCAGTCCGCCGCCACATCCCCGCCGTGCCGTTGAAGTTGAAGAAGACACCCGCGCGAGAACGCCCGCCGTGCTCCAGCACAAAATGCCCGTCGAGAAGGATCGCCTCCACCTGCGTCATGAAGTTGTAGTTGCGGTTCAGGTGCGTCCATCGCGTCTGCACCATGCCGATCCCAGGCTCGGCAAAATGGTGGATCACCTTTTGCAACCAGTCCGGCGGCGGCACAAAGTCCGCATCGAAGATCGCGATCAGTTCGCCTTTCGCCGTGCGCAGCCCTTCATCGAGCGCGCCGGCTTTGTATCCATGCCGGTTGGTCCGGTGCAGATGCACCACCGGCTGCCCATCCAGCCCCGCAAATCCGCGCGCGTATCGTTCGACGACCTCGCGCGCCACATCCACAGTCTCATCGGTCGAGTCGTCCAGCAGCTGGATCTCGAACCGGTCACGGGGATACTCCAGCCGGCATACTGCATCGATCAACCGGTCCACCACAAACTGCTCGTTGAAAATGGGCAGCTGCACCGTGACGAAGGGCAGCTTCTCCTGGGCGAAGTGGCCGCCCGGTTCATTCCAGTGGGCTGCCTTTTTCTTGTTCCGGTAGTACAGCCACACCAACTGGTAACGATGAATCCCGTAAAACGCCAGGATCACCATCACGACGAAATAGGGCACCAGCATGCACAGATCGAAAGTGTTCCACCGATACATGTGTTGGAACACACTTGCTCGTTGATAGCGCGAATAGGTGCTCTGCCAGAACCCGGCTCTGGCCAGAAACATCGCCATTGGAGCATGCAGCCGCCCGAGGGACAGCATGGGCAGTCCGCTCAGCAGGCCCGAGCGCATATTTTCCGCAAAGTTGCGCAGGAATTGAGCTCCAGATGGTCGACCAGTCAACGTCTTCCGATTCTACGCGATGGGAGATTTAGCTCAACATCATCGCCCGGTATGCCGCATCGCGCTCCGCCGGACGCAGGCCCGCATCGCGGATGATCCTTCGCAGGTCCTCTTCGCTCCGACCTGCGTTCGCATTGACCGCGCCCAGATCGTTCGCCCCGAACCGCAGCGCAGTCTGCAATACTTTGAGCCCCTCGATGCCATCCGCCACGCCATCGGCCTGAAGGTTCTCGATGTTGTCCAGGAACATCCGCGACAGGGCGAGCATCTTCAGCCGCTCCACTGCAGTTATCGAGTCCAACTGCCGCCCATTCGCCAAACGCGCAGCTACGGGCACGAACGCCGCAAACCCACCGCTCTCTTGCTGTAACAAGCGCGCCGCTTCCAGGAAATCCACTCGCTGCTCCAGCGTCTCACCCGCACCGAAGAGCATGCGCGCTGTAGTCTGCTTTCCCTCCCCGTGGGCCGCGCGATGCGCTGCAATCCACTCACCAATCTTCTCCGACCCCGGTCCGTACTGCGCCTCGTTCTCCACGACATACGTCGCGACGCCCTCCGGATGCAACCGCCGCCGCACGGCATCGGCCTCCATCCCCAGGCCAACCAGGTCGTCGCTCATCAGGCACTCAAGCGCCTGTTGTCTGCTGATTCCCATGCTTCAATTCTATCGGTTGAGTTCACGCGTTGCGGAGTGCTCAGTTGAACCCACGCCGTGTGCGCGACCGCGTGTAGTCCTCGCGTTCCGCTTCACGCTCACGGATGCGTTCGGAGTAGCGCGCAGCTTCCTCGATGCGCTGCTTCCGCTCTCCAGCGGAAAAGCTGCGTTCCTCGCTGCGGCTCAACCGCTTGTGCGCATACATGCCCTCCAGAAGGAATTCCGCCGCGCTCACTGCCGTCTCCGGCCGGGACTTCGCATCGATACTCAGCGGCGCCAGCTTTTCAAACAGCCCCTGAATCTGCTTCAGTTCCGCGAGCGAAGCCGCGGAGGGCTGCGCGTCATTCAGCTGCACCGTGCCGCCGAGGTTGAACCACTGCTCGATCTGCTGCGTGTTCGTCTCCGCGAAATAAAGATCGAAGACATGCGCCACCGCGGTACGAATAATGTCGCGCACCACTGTATCCGCGCCGCGCACTTCCCCCTCGTACTCCAGCTCGATCTTGCCCGTGATGCCGGGCAGCGCCGCGTAGATGTCGCCCACGCGCGCAACGGCAAGCTCCTCGCCATGCAGCAGCGCGCGCCGCTCTGCGTTGGAGACGACAAGTTCCATGGTTGTGATTGGCAGCCGTTGGGAAACACCGGAGCGCTTGTCCACCTTTTTCTCTTCGCGGGCCGTGAAGGCGATCTGCTCCACAATCTGCCGTACGTACTGCGGAATCTCCAGCCCGCTCTTCGCCGCCTTCGGGGATTTCGTTCCCCGCTCCGTCCACGCCTCCTGCGCCGTAATGCGGATACCCTCTTCAATATTCTCCGGATAGTGCGTACGAATCTCGGAACCGATGCGGTCCTTTAAAGGCGTCACAATCTTGCCGCGCGCGGTATAGTCCTCCGGGTTCGCGGAAAACACAATCGCCAGGTCCAGGGGCAGGCGCACCGGATAGCCCTTAATCTGCACGTCGCCTTCCTGCATGATGTTGAACAGCGCGACCTGTATCTTGCCTGCGAGGTCCGGCAGTTCGTTGATGGCGAAGATGCCGCGGTTGGCGCGCGGCAGCAGTCCATAGTGCATGGTAAGTTCGCTGCCGAGGTCCTGATTGGACCGCGCGGCCTTGATGGGATCGACATCGCCGATCAGGTCCGCGACCGTCACATCCGGCGTCGCCAGCTTCTCGACATAGCGATCATTCGGCGTCAGCCACGCGATGGGCGTCTCGTCGCCGAGCTTCGCGATCAGGTCGCGTGAGAATTTCGAGATCGGAGCATAAGGATTGTCGCGCACCTCTGAGCCCGCCACCGCAGGAACTGCAGGATCGAGCAGCGTAGTCAGTGCGCGCAGGATCCGCGACTTCGCCTGCCCGCGCAGACCGAGCAAAATGAAGTTGTGACGCGAAAGCACTGCGTTGACCAGCTGCGGCACAACCGTGTCCTCGTAGCCAACGATGCCCGGGAACAGCGTGGCATCCTCATCCTTCGCTGCGGCCATCGCGCGCAGGCGGGCGATGAGGTTCTGGCGCAGTTCGTCCTTGACGGAACGGCCGACACGCGCCGGAGTGAATTCGCTGGCGCGCAGCGCGCCAAGTGTGGCGGGGAGTGCATGGGCCATATCTAAGTATAGATGCTGCGTGTTTGGCGGGATACGGATTGCCTGCACCGGCGATAGCGCAGGGTTTCCAAATCCCGCGGAAACAACATATTCTGTTTCATATGCCCAAGCTATCCATACGAGACCTCGATCTCGAGCACAAACGTGTGCTTATCCGCGTGGACTTCAACGTTCCCCTGAAGGACGGCGTCATCACCGACGACACGCGCATCCGCGAAACGCTCCCCACGATCGAGTACGCGTTACGCCACAAGGCCAAGGTCATTCTCTGTTCGCACCTCGGCCGCCCCAAGGGCAAACCAGTGGAATCCATGAGCCTCAAGCCGCTGGTCGCGCGCGTGCGTTCGCTGCTGGACCATGTGTTGAATCAAGGTGAAAACGTCGCCTTCTCGCCGGACTGCGTCGGCGAAGTGGCGCAGGAGATGGCCAACCAGTTGGAAAGCGGCCAGACACTGCTGCTGGAAAACCTGCGCTTTCATCCCGAGGAGGAGGCCAACGACCCCGCCTTCGCAAAGCAGCTCGCCTCTCTCTGCGATGTCTACGTGAACGACGCCTTCGGTAGTGCACACCGCGCCCATGCATCGACCGAGGGCGTAACGCACTACGTCAAGCAGTCCGCGGCAGGCTTCCTGATGGAGAAGGAACTCAACTTCCTGGGCAAAGTCCTTACCGAGCCCGACCGTCCGTTCGTCGCCATCATCGGCGGCTCCAAAATCTCCGGCAAGATCGACGTCATCGACAATCTGCTGGACAAGGCCGACACGCTGCTCATCGGCGGCGGAATGGCGTATACCTTTCTGCACGCGCTGGGGCAGACCACCGGCAAGTCACTCGTGGAGGCCGACAAGATCGACATCGCAAAGGCCGCGCTTGAGAAGGCGAAGAAGAAGGGCGTGAAGCTGATCCTGCCTGTCGATCACGTGCTCGCCGACAAGTTTGACGCCGGCGCAAAGACGCAGACCTTTGCAGGTGATGGCCCGTTCCCCGCCGAATGGATGGGGCTGGACATCGCGGGCGCAACCGTAGACCTGTTCGCGAAGGAGATCGCCGACGCGCGCACCATTTTGTGGAACGGCCCGATGGGTGTCTTCGAACTTGCGCCCTTCGCTGAAGGCACCAACGCCATCGCTACGTTAGTCGCGGCCAATGAGGAAGCTACCAGCGTCGTTGGCGGCGGAGATTCGGTGGCCGCCGTGCAGGCTGCCGGCGTCGCGGAACGCATCTCGCATATCTCGACGGGCGGCGGCGCAAGCCTTGAGTTCCTGGAAGGCAAGCTGCTGCCTGGTGTAGCGGCGCTTACGGAGAGATAAGCTCCGGCCCGTGGCGACAAGTGCGGTGCCTACATTTTTTTAGATAGACCAGAACTCGCGTGTATTTGCGCGACCAAATCAAAGGACTTTTTATGCGCAAGATGCTGATCGCCGCCAATTGGAAGATGTACAAGACGCCTGAGGAGGCGGCCGCCTTCATCAAGGCCTTCGTGCCACTCGTCGGCAAGCACAAAGAGACCGAGATCGTCGTGTGTCCGTCGCCTGTTCTGCTGCCCACCGTGCTTGAGGCCGTCCGCAATAGCTCGGTTCGCGTTGCCGCACAGAACATGCACTGGCTTGATCAGGGGGCCTACACCGGGGAAACCTCCGCGCCGCAGCTTAAGGCGCTCGGCGTGACGCATGTTCTCATCGGCCACTCCGAGCGCCGCCAATACTTCAACGAGACGGACGAGAGCGTGAACCTCAAACTCAAAAGCGCGCTCAGACACGGCCTCGTACCCATCGTCTGCGTTGGCGAGCACCTCGCCGAGCGCGAGGCCGGCCAGACGACTGAAGTCCTCGAACGCCAGACATCCATCGCGCTCAGCGGCATAAGCGCCGAAGAGGCGCAGCCGCTGGTCATCGCCTACGAACCTGTCTGGGCCATCGGCACCGGGAAAACTGCCACGCCCGAAATCGCCGACGATGCGCACCGTATCATCCGCGCGCAGATCGCAAAGTCGCTCTCGCCCACGCTCGCGGCGAGCACACGTATCCTCTACGGCGGATCCGTCAAGCCGGACAACACCTCTGCCCTTTGCTGCCTGGAGGACATTGACGGTGCCCTCGTCGGGGGGGCCAGCCTGGAGCCTGCATCCTTTTCTCAGATCGTCGCCAACTCAGCAGCATAAAACTAAAAGCACCCACGGATTTCACGGATCAACGCGGATACGGGGCGAAAGAGGGCGGGTTTGGTTTATTTATCCTGTAGTGGAAGTCTCGCGACGTTGGCCCTTCGCCACTTCTAAGCGGTGCCGTATGGGTGAAATCCGCCGTCCGATTTGGCCTTACCGCACCACGCCCACCTGCTCCATCGGCCAGTAGACAAACACGGCTTTGCCGTAGATGAGCGAGCGGTCCACGGGCCCGAAGTCCCGGCTGTCCGATGAAATGGAGCGGTGGTCGCCCATCATCCAGTACTCATGCGGCGGCAGCACCATCTCCGAAACCGAGCGGTCGTCTTCAAACCGCAGCGGCACATATGGCTCCTGCAACCGCTTGCCGTTGAGGTATACGCGACCATGATCGATGCGCAGCCGATCGCCCGGCAGCCCAATCACACGCTTGATGTAGCTCTTCGAGTGGTCGCCCGGATACTCAAAAACCACCACATCGCCCTCGTGTATCTCACCGACCTTGTACGCGATCTTGTCGATGAACAGGCGATCCTGGTCCTCCAACTGCGGCAGCATGCTCGTGCCTTCCACGCGGACCGGCTGATAGAGAAACAGAATAATAAACGTGGAAACGAGTACCGCGACTATGAGATCGAGGAAAAAGGCCGGCACCCCAACAGCGAGACCCAAACGCCACCGGCGAGAACGGGGGGCAACCGGCTGCGCAGTAGAAACAGCCGGGCTGGATTCATTCGCGACAGATGCAGCAACGTCGTTTCCCTGCTCTGCCGGATTCCTTTCGTCCATCCCGTTCCGTCCTTCCACACTCATTTAGACGCAGCCGCCTTCGCTTCAGGACTCAGCGGCCGCAATCCCAGCCCGGGCACCAGTATCTTGCCGTCGATCCCCGCGGGCGACCATGCGTCCACAATCGCCTTGGCCATCTTTGCGATCGTCAGTTCGCCCTCGTTGTCGGCCGTCCAGCCCGTATCTTGATTTTCGTATGTAAACGCGGAAATCACCAGCGGCCCGGATTTTCCTGCGACAATCGCTACGTCATTCCGCACCGCATTCAGGCTTCCCGTCTTACTCGCCGTTCCCGACCCCGTCTCGGTCGAGTCCAGCTTTTCCAGATATCGGGGAATGGTGTCCCGGTAGAACTGATTGCGCAGCATCTTCAGCGCGACGCCGCAGATCGCCGCATCCTGTCCTGAGACGGGAGTTGGGTTAAGGGCACTTAGCCGCCCCGGCCGCTCCAGTTCGCATAACCCAATCCGCTCCATCACCTCGGCCATCTCGCGCGGCGTCGTCTTGCCCAGCCCGAACTTCGGCTGATCCGCCGGCATCGGCTCCGTTGCAGGCTTGCCGATCTTCTTGTACAGGTGCGTATCCTTCAGCCCCATCCACGCGATGCGTGCGTTGATCGCATCCAGGCCCAGTTGGTCCATCGCGAGATTGGTCGCCACGTTGTCGCTCATCACTATCATGAGCGTCAGGTCATCCTTCAATGTGAGTGTTTGCGGCGCATCGAGGAACAGCAGCACACCCGATCCCGACACCGCATCGCCCGGCTGCAGCACAATCTTGTCGTCCCAGTGCGCCTTACCGGCACGCACCTGCTCCATCGCCTCGAAGAGAATCGTCAACTTGATTACTGACGCCGTCTGCACCGCCGTGTCTGCATCCAACGCCACCGTGCGCCCCGTGTTGAGCTGCGTCGCGTAAAGCGCCACTTTGCCATGGTGAGCGGCGGCGATCTCGCGCAGTCGCGATTGAAGCGCGGAGTCCGTGGCATTGACGATAGCCGCTGCAGATCCGCTAACCGACGCCTGTTGAGCATTAACAAACGCACACGAAAGAACGCCAAGCGCGGCAGCCAGGCCCGTAGCTCGCAGAATCCTTTGGATTTTCATCTCAAGCATGGTACATTCAGTATCGGCTGGTAATACACCCTCCCAACCTGAGCAGTCATTCGCAACGAGTACCCGTTGCCACGCCAAGCGCACGTCGCTGATCTTTGGAAAGATGCGTGACAGTCTTTTGACAAAGGGGATGCAGCGTTGCCGGTTGACCGAACGCCGAGTTGATGGCATCTAACCCGATCAAGCGTCTAAAATAATGTGATCCAGGCAAGGAATGTTTATGGCTACTCTTACCATGCTTGAACCGTCCGTCGCGTCCAGGCCTCTCTCGCATATGTCCGAGGTCAACCTCGATGTGACGACCGAGACCGCGAACACTGCCTCGGCCGGCCTCGACACCAAGTCCGCGCTGGAGATCGCGCGCATCATCAACCACGAAGACGCAAAAATCGCCGCCGCGGTCAAAAAGGCCCTACCCGAGATCGCCGTGGTCATCGACATCGTTGCGCGCGCCCTGCGCGATGGCGGCCGCCTGATTTACGTCGGGGCCGGCTCTTCGGGCCGTATTGCTGCGCTTGATGCCTCCGAGTGCCCGCCCAGCTACTCCACCCTGCCCGCGCAGGTGCAGTACATCATGGCCGGCGGCCCAAAGGCTCTCGCCTCCGCCAGCGACGTGAATGAAGACTCGCCCGAGATCGGCCAGCGCGACATCGCTCGCCGCCGTCCCACGCGCAAGGACATCGTCATCGGCGTCTCTGCCTCCGGCAGCACGCCCTATGTCGTTGGTGCCGTGGAATACGCGCGCGCCCGCGGCGCCATCACCGCCGCCATCACGTCGAACCAAGGCACGCCACTCTCCCGCGTGGCCGACACGACCATCGTCGTTGAGGTCGGCCCGGAGGTCGTCTCTGGTTCCACGCGGATGAAGGCCGCGACAGCGCAGAAGATGGTGCTCAACATGATCACCACCGGCGCCATGACGCGCCTCGGCTACGTGTACGACAACCTGATGGTGAACGTGCACATGAAGAATGCCAAGCTCGTCGAGCGCGGCATCCGCGTGCTGATGAAGGTCTGCAACATCGACCGCGACACCGCCATCCGCACCATCAAGTCCGCCGGCAAATCGATCCCCATCGCCGTCGTAATGCTGAAAGCCGGCGTCGATAAGATGGAGGCCGTGCGACGCCTCACCAAATCCGATGGCAACGTCCGCTTGGCCATTGAGGACTCCCGGCTGGAGCTGTGAGTCCTCTAGATAGCCGTCCCCAACGCGCATAGACGTGGCGCTGGCTGATACCACTCGCCTTTTCTTGCCTAGGGTCGCTTCAGCCGTTCCACCAGCTTGAGTGGATGGACCGGTTTCGCCATGAGTTCGAACCGGTAACCGCGCCTGTGGCCGTCCTCGAGGATCTCCGAGATTCCTGCCTGACCTGAGAAGAGCAGAATGTCGGTTTTAGGGTAGTTCTTCTGCACCGCGATGGCCAGCTCCACCCCGTTCATGCGTGGCATCAGGACATCGGAGAGCAACCAGTCAGGCCGGAAGCGGGCAGCCTGTTCCAGTGCCTCCCAGCCGTCATATGCTGCAACTGCCTCGAATCCCTCATTCGCCAGAATTTCGGCCAGCGTGTCCGCAATGAGCCTCTGGTCATCGACGACCAGAACGCGCCGCCGCTCACGCCGTGGCTCCGCGCCTTCCTCGGAGCTCACAGGAAACGGCGCATGTCCTTTGGGAAACTCTTCGGTGGCGTAGATGGCGTCCGCTCGCATACTCAAAACCATAGGATGTAGCCCGGCCCTTCAACGAAGCTGCGGTTCTGGAATTTCAGTAAGAGCAACAGGAAGTGCATAGGGAATGAAAATGGTTAACGTCGATCCGGACATCCTGGGCGCGGTACTGCTGGTCATGTCGATCGTCCCGCCGCGCTTTTCGATCAACTGGCGCGTGACCCACAAGCCGATACCGGTGCCAAGGCTTCCCTTCGTCGTAAAGAATGGCTCGAAGATTTTGGCGAGATTCTCCTGCTCGATGCCGCCGCCACTATCCTGGACAACGATTTCTATTCCATCGCCCGATGGCTGCGAAACTCCTACCGCAGACACGGCAAGCCGGCCGCCATGTGGCATAGCGTCAATGGCGTTCGCAATTATGTTGGAGAAGGCCTGCAGCATCTCTCCTTTGCTGACGACGATCTTTCTGGAATCATCGAACCGGCTATCCACGCTGATGCCGGCGGCGAGCATCTTGGAGTTGTAGACGGTCAGAACATTTTCCAGAAGGTCGTGAATGTGGAGCTCGTCCGGAATGGAGGTGTCCTTGTAGTAGCCGAGCGTCTGACGAGCGATATGGGCAACGCGCTCTACTTCTCCCTCTGCCGTGAGCAGCAACTGGTGGACTTTGCTGTCGTTCTGGCTGTAGATCCGCGCCAGGTAGATGATGTTCATCAACGATTCCAGCGGATTGTTGATCTCGTGGGCGATGGAAGCAGCCATGCGGCCGGTGGCGGCAAGCTTCTCCGCCTGCAGCACAAGGCTTGCGACGCGCTTCCTGTCCGAGATGTCGCGCGCGATCTTCGAGGCGCCAATCACGGCGCCCGACGAGTCCTTGATCGGCGAGATGGTGACGGAGACCTCAACCGCCTCACCTGACTTTTTCTGTCGGGTCGTCTCGTAGTGGTCGATGCGTTCGCCGGCGCGAATCTTGTTCAGGATCTCGTCTTCTTCGTGTTGAAGTTCTTTGGGAATCAGCTTGAGAATCGAGTGCCCGATCATCTCGTCCGCGGTGTACCCAAATATCTTGCGGGCGCCCTCATTCCAGCTGGTGACAACTCCATGGAGGTTCTTGCTGATGATGGCATCGTCAGCCGAATCGACGATGGCGGCGAGATGCACTCGCGGGTCAAAGGCCGGAAGGCCGTTCGGCGGCACGGACTTTCTTGTCAATTGCTGATCCATCATGATTGCGGATGCGTTTGAAGCGAGCGCTAAGGTCGAGCGACAAGCAGGCGGCGTTTACGCTGAGCCGGCCGTCGCAGGATTGCGACTGAACAAGGTCTGGATAGGACAGGCTCAAAGCGAAGCGCTTGTCTCCCGCATGCGGACATGACGCGAGCGCCAGCTCCCAGTGATGCTGCCACCGTCCTTATTGACCTATATCACACACCGCCGAAACCTTGCATCCGCCGGAATCCGGAGGGACGCTACTGCGTGTAATCGAATAGAGACTGCTTTTCGACGGTGGCGATGACCGACATCAGCGCCTGGTTCTGCGTTTCGGCGGAGGAGAGCTGGGTGGCGATCTGCGCCGGATCGGCCGAGACGAGGCTCACGGCCGTGGCGCTGCGATTGGTTGCGTCGGTCTGCGCGTAACTGCTTGCGGAGTTGATGCGGCTGAGTGCGGAGTCCAGTGCGCTGCGCTGCTGGGAGACATTGCCAAGGGCGTTCTGCAATGCAGCAAGGTCGCTGGTTGAGGTGGGACTCGGACTGCCAGAGGCGAAGTCTGCGATGAGATTGTTCAGCGCTACCATGACGTCTGCGCCAGGAGCCGTAAAAATGGCTGACCCTGCAATCCCAGTGGAAATTTGCTGCCCGGTTTCGGTGGTGACGGAGCCGGTCTGCGCATCGCCGTGGTAAGTAACAATCGCCGGTGAAGTGTTGCTGTCCAGCGTGAACGGCTGCGTAACCCCCTGGCTTCCCGCGAAGATGTAGGTGCCCTGATAACTGGTGTTGGCCAGCGACAGCACCTGGTCGCGAATCCCTGAGATGGACTGCGCCAGCGATTTCAGGTCGGCGGAACTTTCCGTGCCGTTGACGCCGCCGGTTGCGGCGGAGATTGCCGAGGTGAGCTGCGTTACGACACTGCCAAGCGCCGCATCGGTGACCTGCATCAGGCTCTGCGCGGTAGCCGCGGTTTGGATGAATGTGTCGTCCTGCGCGATGGAGGCATTGAGCATCGAAGCCTCGCCTGCGGCGACAGGATCGTCCGCGAGCGACGCGACACGAAGACCGGAAGAGAGTTCGGTCGTCAGCTTCTGCTCGGCGGCCGTCGAGCTTGAAAGCGACGCGACGAGACTGGTGACGTAGTGTGGATCGACTCGCATATCGGTATCCTTTCTGGGGGCGCCGGTTCGCTTTGGCGACTAGCTGACGGTGCTCTCCTCACCGAGGTTCAGCGCTACGGCCATCAATTGATCAACGATCGTAAATACCTTTGCTGCCGCATCGTACGACCGCTCATAAAGACTAAGGTTCGCCGCTTCCTGGTCCAGCGAAACGCTGGATTGTGCGCTCTGCTGCGTGGTGAGCTGTGTCAACGATGCCTGCCGGGTGGCGTTTTCCTGTTGTGCCTGCGCCACCTGGCTGCCCAGCTGCGTGAGGAATGAGGTGAAGAAGCCGCTGGCGGTCTGCCCATTGCCGAGGTTGGAATTCGCAAGCGCACCCAGAGCGCCCGCATTGGTGCTTCCGGTTGGGCCTTCGCCTGCGGCCGCCGCCGCGATCGCATTGGGACTATTCGTCGAGAGCGAAATTGCGGAGGCTGCGCCGGACACCGTCGCCGAGAGGTTGAAGATCGCCCCGCCCGGATTGCCATTCGCGTCGAGCCCGGCCTGGTTCTGCGTATTGATCGCCGAACCGATCGAATATGCCAGCGAATCGAG
>Ga0134125_10000536_pt1 | contig 50908 bp, 42 predicted proteins | sample KB31751_FD_96464 | JGI IMG/M metagenome (GOLD analysis project Ga0134125, IMG submission 96464) | Terrestrial soil microbial communities with excess Nitrogen fertilizer from Kellogg Biological Station, Michigan, USA - KB3-175-1 | ecosystem: Environmental > Terrestrial > Soil > Unclassified ... | reverse complement strand
CTTTCCGGCCCTCTGGAGGCCGGAATCGAGGGGTCCAGGACGCGCTGTCGACTTTGACCCTCCTATAGGAGGGTCAAACCCGGGTCACGTGTTCGTGACGTCCCAAGAAGACGGGAGGAAGAGTCACGTTCCCGGCGCCTTCGTGACGGGACCGGACCTCGGTGACGGATCCGGCACGCCCCCGTGACGATCCTCCGCTCCCCGCACCCCCGGCCGTCTCGGCCACGGCCACAGCCTGCCCGGGCCGTGGCCGAGACGGCCGCGTCCCTTGCCGTCCCTATCCCGGCCGCCGCGTCCCTCGGCCGTCCCTACCCCGAGACGGCCGCGTCCCCCGGCCGTCCCTTCCCCGGGCGCCGGCCTCCCCGGGCCGATCCCTTCCTCGGGCACCGGCTTCCGGCCGCATCCCTCCCGGGCGCGGCGGCTCGGTGGAATGTTCCCGACCCGCACGAGCCCGGGGGCACGGACCCGGCCACTGCTGCGCGTCGCACGCTTTGCGTCAGCGGATTTCGACCGGGGTGCCCGGTCGGGCCCGCGCTGCCAGCCAACGGACGATCCGGTTCTGCATCCGGATGCAGCCGTGCGAGCGGGCGGAGCCGAGCGGGTCGAGGAGCAGGGGGCCGGCGCGGCCGTGCAGCGCGACCCGGCCAGGGCCGCCGCCGTAGTTCATCAACGTGTTCGAGTGGGCGGTCAGCTGCAGCACCCAGGGGCCGAGTTCGGATCCCGCCGGCTGGCGCACCCGCTCGTAGACGGCGAAGAGGCCGCGCGGGGTGGGGGTCCCGGACTTGCCGACGACGACCCGCCAGCTGCGCACCCGGCGACCGGCGCGGAAGACGGCGGCGCGGCGGCGACCGCGGTCGATCACGATCCGCCACGGCGTCCTGCTCAACTTCGCGTAGTCGGCGTCGATCCAGCCGGCCCGACCGTTGGGGCGTTCGGGGAGCTGCACCCGCACCCAGAGGCGGCCGGCGCTGTCGTGGCGCGCGCCCAGGACCAACAGCCCGACCGGCCCGCCGTCCCAGGCGGCCGTCGTCGTCACCCGGGCGATGCGGCGGGCGTCTCGGCGCGGCGCCGAGCGTGCCGCGGTCGGGTAGGTCGGCGTCGCCGTCCACGCCGACTTCGCGGTAGGGCCTTCCACCCGCGGGGCGCCGAGCGCCCCGGGCGCGGCGAGCGAGGAGGTGGCGAGCGCGCCCGCCGCGATCAGCAGCGCGACGCGCCCGCGGACCCCACTAACCGGTGACACCGCCGCCACGGCCCGGCCCGGAGGGCTTCACCTTCACCGGAGCCGCCGCGCTGCGCGCGGGCGCGTTGGCGGCTTCCGCGGTGGCGACGTTGCGGAGGGTTCGGTCGCCGATGCCGCTGTCGATACGCGCCACGACGGTGAAGCTCCGCGACTTGCCCGGAGCCAGGCTCGGGATCGTCCAACAGGCATCGCCCTTGACGAACTTCGCCCCGGCGACCGAGACGAAGCTCATCGTCGCCGGCAGGCGGTCGCAGACGACCGTGTCCAAGGCACCGCTTCTGCCGCCGGCGCTGACCCGGATCCGGAACTTGACCGTCCGACCGGCTTCGACCGCGCCGTGGCCGAGCCGCTGCTTGGTCAGGCGCAGGACGGCTCCGGCCGAGCGGAGGTAGGCGGCCGCCGTGTCGTGGTTGTCGGACTGCTTGGCGTCGGCGTGGGCGGCGCTCACCGAGGCGGTGTTCTTCACCGTGCCGGTGCCCGCCGCGCGCGCCTTCAGCGTCGCCGTCTTCTTCACCCCGGCCGCCAGCGAGGCGAGCTTGCAGGTGACGACCGGTCCGGCCGCCGAGCATTTGCCCCCCGCCAGCGAGCTCGATACGTATTCGAGCCCCGCCGGCAGGGTGTCGACGATCTTCACCGCCTTTGCCGTCGCCGGGCCTTCGTTGCCGGCCGTCAGCGTGTAGGTGAGGACGTCGCCGAGCCGCGGCTTCGCCGGTCCGACCAGCGCCTTGACCAGGGTCAGGTTGAAATCGGTCGCCGGCGGGTCGTCGACCTGCGTCGTCACCCCGGAGCTGTTGTTCGCGGCGACCGGATCGGGCTGGTCGCCGCGGATCTTGGCCGTGTTCTCGATCTTCGTATGTTCGAGCGAGGCCGGCACGTGGGCGACGATCTGGATCTGCGCCGAGGCGCCCGAGGCAAGGGTGCCGAGCGAGCAGCTGACGGCACCGGCGCAGGAGCCCTGGCTCGGGGTCGCCGAGACCAGCGCGACGCCGCTCGGCAGGGCGTCGTCCACCTTCACCCCGGTCGCGGTCGAGGGGCCCTTGTTGACCGCGATCAAGGTCCAGGTGATGTCGCCGTCGGCGCTGACGTGCGCCGGGCCGGCCTTGGTCAGCCCCAGGTCGGCGGACGGCCCGACCGTCGTTTTCGCTTCCGAGTGGTTGTCTTCGGGTTCGAGGTCACCCTGGTCGCCGCCGACCGTCGCGGTGTTCAGCAGGGTCTGGTCGCCCAATGCCGGAGGCACGGTGACGGTGACGTGCACGGTGATCGATTCGCCCACCGGCAGATTGCCGAGCGCACATTCGACGGTGCCGCCCACATCCACGCAGCCCGGATCGGCGGCGACGAACGCCACCCCGGCGGGCAGCGGGTCGCTGACTTTGACCCCGGTCGCCGGGTCGGGGCCTTTGTTGGTCACCTGCAGCGCCCAGGTGAGCTGACCACCGGCCGCGACGGTCGCCGGAGCGGTCTTGACGATCGCCAGGTCGGTGACCGGACCGACCCCGACTTCGGCGGTGCTGTGGTTGTTTTCTTCAGCTTCGGGGCCGGGCGGTTCGGGCGTCGTCGTGCTGACCGTCGCCGTGTTCGCCCAGACGCCGTTGACGATGCCCTTGGCTTTCACCTGGACGGTTTCGGTCGCCCCCGGTTCCAGGTCGCCGAATTCACAGGTGACGATGCCGCCGGCCTCGGTGCAAGGCGGATCGGCGGAGAGGAATTCGAGCCCCGCGGTCGGCAGCGGGTCGACGACTTTCACCGCCCGCGCGGTCGAGGGGCCGGCGTTGGCGACCTCGATCGTGAACGTCGTTTCCTGGCTCTTCAGGATGAGTTCCGGCGCGGCCGTCTTTTTCACCGAGACGTCGGCCAGGGGACCGGGGGTCGGGCCGAAGGTCGACTGGTTGTTCGTTTCGTCCGGGTCGGTCGTTTCGGAGCCGACCGTCGCCGTGTTGCTGAGCGGCGATGCGGTCGCGTTCGGATCGACGTGGACGGTGACGTCGTAGGTGTGGTCGAAGCCGGGCGCGAGGGTGCCTAGCGCGCATTCGACTTCGCCGCCGCTCGGCGCGCAGGGCGCGTCGGCGGAGACGAAGGTCGTGCCGGCGGGCAGCGGGTCGGTGACTTCGACGCCCTGGGCGTCGGAAGGCCCGAGGTTTTTCACCCGCAGGTGCCAGGTGTAGTCGGTGCCCGCGGTGTAGCTCGCGGCGCCGCTCTTTTCGATCGACACGTCGGCTTCCGCCGCGACGACGAGCGAGCCTTCGTCGCCGACCGGCGTCGTCACCTCATCGGAGGTCACCGCGGCGGCGTTGTCGAGCGTTTCGCCGTTCGGCACGCTCGTCGCCACGGCGACCGGGACCGTGATCGTCTCGGTCGCGCCTTCCGCCAGCGAGACGAGGTGCCAGTGGATCGTCGTTTCGCCGGGGCCCGGGGTGTTTGGGGCGACGGTCTCGGAGCCGATCGCGCCCGGCGTTCCGGCGGCTTCCCCGGCGGTGTAGCCGAGGCCACTCGGCAGCACGTCTTTCAGGTCGAGGTTGCGGGCTACCGCGTTGCCGGTGTTTTTCACTTTGATCGTGAACGAGGAGGGTTTGCCCGCGGTCGCGGCGCCCCCGTCCGGCGTCTTTTCCAGCGTCAGCGCCGGGATCCCCAGCGTCGCGTTGGCGGTGTCGGGGGGCGTGCCGTAGGGGCCTTCTTCGGTGCCGCTGTTGCCGCCTTCGTCGGTCGCCGCGCTGATCAGCGCCGTGTTGACGTTGGCTTCGGCGCCGGTGCCCGGGTTGGTCTCCGCCGCCAGCAACGGCTTCGCCTCGTAGGCGATCGTCACGCTCGAGGCGGCCGCCAGCGAAGGCACCGTCCATTCGAGCTTGTCACCGCCGGCGTTCGCCGTGATCGTCGGGTCGGGCGCGGCGATGCCGTCGAATTCGGCCGTGCCTGCCGTGTAGGCCCAGTTCGGCGGCAGCGTGTCGGTGACCTTGACGTTGGTGGCGCCGGCCGTCGCCGAGGTGTCGGTGGCGACGATCCGCCAGGGGAAGTCCTGGCCGACTTCGGCTTTGCCGGTGTCCGGATTGCCGCTCAGGCCGGTCGTCTTCGCGAGCGTGAAGGTCGGGAAGTCGAGGATCGCTTCGGTGCTGTCGCTGCCGCCGCTGTATTCGCGGAATTCCCAGGTCGGGTGAGCCAGGCGTTCGGCCGCGGGCACGCCGAAGTAGAGCGGCACGGCGGCCGTGTTCTTGACCTGCTGGCCGTCGTGGAGTTCGCTCGCCGCGACGAATTCGGCGGTGTATTCGATCGTCGTGCTGCCGCCCGCCGGGATCGGCCCGGCGATCTCCAGCGTCATCGCGTGGGTCGCTTCCGACCACGGGGCGGTGACCGTGACGCCCGCCTGGGGCACGACCTGGACGCCGGTCACGGCCACGTCGGGCGTGTCCGTCACTTCGACGTCGTAGGCCGGCGAGTTGCCGGAGTTGGTGACGATCAGCTGGTAGGCGAGCGGTTCGTCGCTGTGGGCGACGGTCGGGCCGTTGCCGAAGGCTCCCGCGCCGACCTTGATCTTCTTGTCGATCGTCAGCTGCGGCTCGATCACCGTCGTCGTCGTTTTCCCTTCGGCTGACGTTTCGTCGAAGGTGGTCGGGATTTCGTTTTCGTCGAACGCCCCCTGTTTGTCGGTGAGGTCGCTGTTGATCGTCGCCGCGTTGACCTCGGTGTCGCCTTTGACGACGTTGCCGCCGACCACGCGGTTCGTCGCCCGCAGGTGCGCCGCATAGGTGAATTCGACGACCTGCGGTTCGCCCAGGGCCGGGATGTCGCCGAGGTCCCAGGCGATCGTCTCTTTGCCCGTCGCGCCGTCGACCGACGGTTTGTACTCGTGGGTTTCGTTCGCCAGCGGACAGCCGCTGAGGCAGGTGACGGCGCCGTAGCCGTCGAATTCGACGCCCGTCGGTAGCACGTCACGGACCGTCGTGTCGAAGAGTTCGATGCTGGACGGGATCGTCACTTTGAGGTGGTACGTGAGCGGGTCGCCGGGGGTCGCGGATCCGGGCGTCGTGCTCTTTTCGATCGAGGCGCCGCCGATCCGCACGGTGTCGGATTTCGAGGCGGCGTAGCCGTTGCCGCTGGTGCGTCGGCCCGTGGCGGCCGCGCCGAGGCTGGCGGTGGTGCTTTTCACCGTGTTCGTGAGCTGCGCGCCGCCGATGGCCGGGTTGTCGACTTCGGCCAGGTAGCTGAAGGCGGATTTGGCGCCAGGGGCGATCGTCGCGACGCTCTTGGTGATCGTGCGCGAGCCGGAGTGCCAGACGGCGCCTTCGCTGCCCGGCACTTCTTCGCCGTCGGCGAGCGGTTGGGCGGCGGCTTTGACCGGCGTCAGGCCGATCGGCACCGCGTCTTCGATCGTCACCTCGTGCGCGGTCGAGACGTTGGCCGCCCCCGAGTTCGCCGTCGTCACCGTGTAGTCGATGATTTCGCCCGGGGTGACCCGCGAGGGATTTTTGTCGTCTTTCTTTTCCTGCGAGATCAGCGGCTCGACCACGGTGGTGGTGAGGGTCGAGGAGCTGGTCGACTGGGGGCCGACGCTGGGGTCGGTCCAGCCGAGTTTCGCCTGGTCGGTGAGGGTGGCGCCGCGCACGTTGGCCGCGACGTTGGTGACCACCACGCTGAATTTGAGGACGACTTTGTCGACCCCGGATCCCGCCGCGTTGTCGTAGCCCGCCGGGAAGATGACTTTCGGCGTCGTCCCGCTGGTGTCGAGTTCGAAGCCCGCCGGCAGCGCGGCGCCGTTCAGCGTCGCTTCCGCCGACCCGGCCACGTAGCCCTGCCGTTCGGCGCTGTTCAGCGCGTCGGTAAGTTCGGCCTGGCCGCCGAGCGTCGTCCCTTCGGGCACTTCGGCGGTGAGCGTGTAGGTGATCGTCTCGCCGATCGTCGCCTGGGTGGCGGCGTTGTTGCCGCCCTCGTTGACGCTCGTGGTCTCGGTCTTGCCGACCGCGGCGCCGGCGGTGAAGACGTTGCTCGGGTCCTTGGCGGCCGGTGCGTTCGGTTCGGTCGTGTTTTCGGGATCGATGTTTTCGGCCGGCGTGTAAGTGAAGCTGCCGCCGGTGTTGGTCCCGCCCTGGAACCGGGCGACCCCGGCGGTGTTGACCAGGGTCCGGCCGGGGCCGACGTTCGCCGGCACCGTCACGGTGTAGGTCAGCTGCTTGTGGTTTCCCGCCCCTTCGAAGGGCAGGGTCGGGACGTGCCAGACGATGTGGTCGCCCGGTCCGGTGGTGAGGCATTCGCCGGCTTCGGCGATCGCGGTGACTTCGCTGCACGAGTACTCGGCCGGGAGGATGTCCCAGACTTCGAGGTTCAGGGCATCCTGGCCGCCGGTGTTGTGGAGGTCGACGCGATAGGTGACTTCGTCGCCCTCCTCGACCTCGACGTGGTCGACGTTTTCGCCGTTCGGCCCGGCCACGGTGGTGCCGCCGCGGACGACTTCTTCGACGCCCTTGACCAGCCCGATCATCGGGACCTGGATTTCGTAGTTCGCTTCGGCCCGCAGCGCTTCCGATTCGCCCGGCGTGTTGACCGAGGAGAACTTCAGCAGGTTGCCTTTGAGGTCGCCGTTCGCGATGTTGCCGACCGGGGCCACTTCGGTGGCGATGACCCGTTCGAAGATCTGGCCGCCTGCGGGGACCGTGGCGCTTTCCGCCGTCCAGGTCAGCACCCCGTCGGCGGCGGCCGATTCGTCGATCGTCGCGTTGACGTTGTTTTCGCCGTGCGGTGCGTCGCTGCCGGCGACGTATTTCGAGCCGGGCGGCAGGAAGTCGGCGATCGTCTGCGCATTCGTGTCGAGCGTGCCGGGGAAGGTGATCCGCAGTCTCCAACAGACGGTGTCGCCGGGATGGAAGGTCGGCACGGTCGGCGCTTTCACGTAGGTCGCCGTCGCGCATTCGGCGCTGCCGGTGCTGACGAACTTTTCCAGCGTCGGCGCTTCGGCTTCGATGGTCGCCGAGCTCGCGTCGACGATCGGGGTGCCGTCGGCCACCTGGTGGCTGATCTTCGCCGCCGGGTTTTCGCAGTTCGTCGCTTCCGGGGCGACGCAGCGGGCGAACTCTTCGGCTTCGGTGGTGACGGCGTTGGTGATCTTGTCGCGGGAGAGGATCGGCGTCGTCGGTTCGAAGTTCGCCTGGTAGTGGGTGCGCGTGTGGGTCCAGAACGTCAGGGCGAATTTGTCGTTGATCCCGGTGTGCTGGACCTGGGTGAACTGGGCGGCTTTCCAGGCCAGCGTCCAGGTGCCGTCGGCGTTCTCCACCGCCGAGCTGTACGGGGCGCTCGGTTCTTTGCCGGCGACCGGGTCGCATTCGGCGTCGGCGGCATCGTTTTCGGAGGTGAAGTTTTTCGGCCCGAGCGGGCAGAGGCCGTTCGGCAGCGTGTCGGTGACGACACCTTCGTCGACGTACTTGTACTCCGAGGTTTCGAAGGTCAGCGTCCATTTGACGTTCTGCCCCTGTTCGAGCCGCGAGGCTTCGACGCCCTTGTGCACGACCCAGTCCTCGGCCGTGCGGTCGAGGATCGTTTCGTCGGAGGTCGGCATCGGCGTCGACCCCTGATAGGTCCCGGCGGCGGTCGCGAAGGTCGCGAGCAGGGCCTCGTCGAGCACTTCGGGGCCGGTGTTGTTGTCGAGGTCGGCGGCCTGTTCGCCGGACGCTCCCGAGGGCTTGGCGCCGCCGGTGAATTCTTTCGCGTTGGCGCGGATCGGGATCGCGGCGCGGTACCGGAAGGTCTTGACTTCGCCCGCGGTCAGCGTGCCGACGGCCCAGCGGACGTGGGTGTAGACGCCGAACGGCGTCGGCCCCGCGCCGTCGGGGTCGACTTCTTCAGTTTCGACCAGTTCGGGAGTCGAGCATCCGGCCAGCGATTCGACTTCGATCGGACCGGAGCCGGGGTACTCTTCGGCGCTGCCGGGGTTGGTGGCGATCGCGTCGTGGGTGTGGTCGGTCCCGGCGCCGCCCGGCGCCCCGCAGCCGAGGTACTCGAGCCCGGCCGGCACGTAGGCGTCGAGGTTCGTCCCGGTGGTCGGGTTGATCCCGTTGTTCTGGACTTTCAGCGTGTAGACGGTCTGGTCTTCGTGGACCCCACGCAGGATCTCGCCCTCCGGCGAGGGCTCTTCGGCGGTCACCTTGATCGCCTTCAGCCGCTGTTCGGCGACCACTTCGGCGCTGAACCCGGTGTAGCTGGTCGACGAAGGCCCTTCCGGCTGCCCGGTCAGGCTGAACTTCGGCACGAAGCGCGGGTCGGTGTTGATGAAGGCCTGGGCCCGCACCGGGATCGTGTCGCCGGCGTGCCAGATCGACTGGTCGTAGGTGAGATCGAAGCCGAGTGCTTTGTGGGAGCCGGGCGAGAGGTCGGCCGTGTTGCCGAAGATCAGCGTCGTCTGTTCGAGCCCCGGCTGATCGGCGATCGCGGTCGGCGGGACCGGCGAGCCGCCCGCGTAGGTGACCCCTCTGGGCAGCACGACGCGATAGCTGAGGTTGTAGCCGTAGGGCTGGGTGGACGGGTTGGAGGTATCCAACGTCACGTGGACCGGTTCGCCGTAGAGCGGCGACGACGAGGACACGGAGGCGCTGATGTCAGGGGTTCCCGCGGCTCGCGCCATTGAGGTGAAGATGCAGGTTGCCAGCAAGCCGAGAAACAGGGCGATTCCAAGACGGTGGAGCCGTCTTTTCGCCAGGGGATATTCGCCCACGCCGGTGGTCCTTTCCAGAGGTCCGAAATCTGCTGAGTCAGGTGAGGGCGGTCGGTCCGAATCCCCTACCGCCCATCCTTCATTCGGCCACGTGGGAAGGAAACTTGATACCCACTACCAGAAAAATTTCCCTTGCCGGATCAGCCCGAGCGCCGCTACTTCAGTGCCGGGCCGGGCGGCAACTCCTTGCCGCCCAGCTTCAGCGCCACCACGCGGGCGCCGATTTCGCCGAGTTCTTCGGAGGCCGTCAGGGCGGCGCCGCCGACCGTCGCCAGCACGTATTGGGTGCCGTCGATCGAGTAGACGACCGGGGCGGTGCCGAAGGCGAGTTTGAGGTTGCCCTGCCAGAGGTTCTTGCCGCTCTCGGCGTCGAAGGCATAGAGGATGCCCTGCTGGTCGCCGGTGAAGACGAGGCCACCCGCGGTCGCGGTGGCGCCGCCGTCCATCGGCGTCGGCATGTTGTGCTTCCAGATCACTTCGCCGTTGATCGTCGAGACGGCGGTGAAGGTGCCGGTCTTTTCGGTGTCCTCCGGCACGACCCGGTCGCCGCCGAAGGCTTTCTCGCCGTTGTGGTCCTCGTAGGTCACTTTGAGGACCATGCAGATGTTGATCCCGGAGACGTAGACCGCCTGCGTTTCCGGGCTGTAGGCGAGCGGCGAGTACTGCGAGCCGCCGACCGCGCCGGGGCACTCGAGCTCCCCGTCCTCGTCCGGCGGCGTGTGGTCCCTCTTCACGAACGGCACCGAGGGGAAGAGGTTCTTGCCGGTCTTCGCGTCGAGCAGGAAGAGCAGCCCGTTCTTCCCCGCCTCGGCGACACCGCGCCGGCGCCGTCCTTCGATTTCGGCGTTGAAGAGGACGACGGGGGACTCGGCGTCGTAGTCCCAGAGGTCGTGCGCCTGCTCCTGGTGGTACCAGAGGAGTTCGCCGCTGTTCGCGTCGAGCGCGATGATCGAGTCGGTGTAGAGGTTCTTCCCCGGCCGTTTGTCGCCGACGATCACCGGCGCCGGATTACCGGTGCCCGCGTAGACGATTCCGGTCTTGGTGTCGACGGTCGGCGGCATGTAGATGGTGCCGCCACCGCCGCCTTTCGGCACCCAGCCCGTCCCCGCCTTGGGGACCGTGTAGAAGGTCCAGATCTCCTTGCCGGTCTTCTGGTCGTAGGCCGAGATCTTGCCGCGCACCCCGTCCTCGGAGCCGGACACGCCGACGAAGACCTTGCCGTCGTAGACGCTCGGGGCCATCGACTCGTAGGCCCCGGTGGAGGGATCTTCGACCTGGGAGGACCAGAGCCGCTCGCCGGTCTTCTGGCTGATCGCCTGCAGCTTGTTGTCGAAGGTGAGGACGAAGAGCTTGCCGTCTTCCGCCGCCACGCCGCGATTGACCGAGACGCCGTAGCCGCCGACCCCGGTCGACTGGGAGAAGTCGACTTCCGGCGTGTAGGTCCATTTCGTCTGCCCGGTCTTGCCGTCGAGCGCGATCACCTCGTCGGTCGAGGTGGTGACGAAGATCGTTTCGCCGATCACGATCGGGAACGACTCCATCAGGAACTGGTCCGGGCCGAGGTCGGTGCTCCAGGCTTCGCCCAGTTCGTCCACGTTCCCCGTGTCGATTTCGTCCTGGGTGGCGAAGCGGGTGTTGTCGGTGTCCCGGCCGAACAGCGGCCAGTCTTCGATTTCGGGCGGCTTGGCCGTGTATTCGCCGGTCGTGATCGTGCTGCTGCCGCCACCGCACGCAGCCGGCGTCACCGCTGCCGCAAGCACTCCGAGCGCCAAGAGCAGCGCTTTCACCCGAGCTGACACCGCTTCGATCCTAGGGAAGGACTTCCGTCGGCGGCCCGCCCGCCCCGGTCGGCGGCCCGCCCGACCGCGACTCGGGGTTCTTCGAATAGCGGATGAAGTTCGCTTCGACGTTGGCGAGGCCGCGCAGCGAGAGGCCGCCGAAGATCCGGTTGCCGCGCTTCACCCCGCCGAAGGAGCCGATCGCCGGGCCTTCGTAGGTGCCGCCGCGGACGGTCGCGTAGAGGACCCGCCCGTTGGAGGAGAGTTCGGAGAGGTAGACGACCAGGTTGTGGGTATGGCCGTTGAGGACGAGGACTCCGCCGGGGACGTGGGGGCGGTGCTCGAAGACTTCGCGCATGAACATCGTCAGCTGGCCTTCGCGGAAGCGCTCGCCGGCGAATTCGGCGTAGCCGTTCGACCGCGTCGGCCCGATGTTGCGGAGGAAGTGGACGTGGTACTGGCCGACGAAGCTCTCCGGTTCGCCCCAGCCGTTGGCGTTGCGTTCGACTTCCGGCGGCGGCCCCGGCCAGCGTTTCGGTTCCTTGATGTCGTCCTGGATCAGCCCGGCGGCGACGGCGACGATGAAGCAGCTGAGCGCGGCGACGGCCGCCCAGCCAAGGGCCTTCAGCCAAGGACGCCGACGCTTCCCGGCCGGCATGGATTTCGGGCGCCGCAGTTCGATCTCGCGGGCGAGTCTAGAGCGCTCGACAAACGGGGTCCGAAGGCGTTTTGAACCGGCTTCAGTGGTCGGTATAGTCCGTCCCAGCAGCACCCCATCGATGAGGAGGACCTGACATGAAGTGGACCAAGCCGGCGTTCAAGACGCTCGAGCTCGCTTCCGAGGTCACCGCCTACCGGTACACCCGCTAGACGGTTTTCGACTTCACATGCGGGCGGCGGGGATCGGAGATCTCTCCCCGCCGTCTTCATGTGGGTTGATCTTCGGGTCTCCCTTCTCGTCCAGCTCTGATGCGCGCCAGGATCATCGGTTCCGCCGCGGGCGGCGGCTTCCCCCAGTGGAACTGCGACTGCCCCGTCTGCGCGGGCGCGCGCGAAGGGCGGGCGACGCCGCGAACCCAGTCCTCGATCGTGATCCGCTCCGGCGAGGACCCCTGGTACCTGGTCAACGCCTCCCCCGACCTGCTGCGCCAGCTCGCCGAGCTGCCCACCGACCGCTCGGCCGGGATGCGCTCCAACCCGATCGCCGGCGTCGTCCTCACCGACGGCGAGATCGACCACACCGCGGGCCTGCTGCTGCTGCGCGAGTCGAGCGCCCCGCTGCGCGTCTACTCGACGGTCGAGGTGCGCGAGGCGCTGACCTCCGAGTACCCGCTGCTGACGATGCTGGAGCGCTACTGCGGGATCGACTGGCGCCCGCTCGAGCCGGGGGTTGCGACGCCGCTCGAGGGCACCACGCTGAGCGTCGAGACCTTCCCCACCGGCGGCGACGCGCCCCTATATATGGGGGGCGAGCCGGGCCCCGCGGCGATCGGGCTCACCGTGCGCGACTCGGCCACCGACGGGACGCTCGTCTACGTGCCCGCGATCGAGGCGCTCGACGAGACCGTCACCGCCCGCCTCGCCGCGGCCGACACGGTGCTCGCCGACGGTACCTTCTTCCGCCACGACGACCTCGTCGCCCTCGGCCTCGGCGAACGCGACTCCTGGGCGATGGGCCACGCGCCGCTGAGCGGCGAGGGCGGCACGTTGGAGGCCCTGGCGGCGCTCGAGGCCGAGGTCGCCCTGGTCCACATCAACAACACCAACCCGATCCTGCTCGAGGATTCGCCGGAGAGATCGATGGTCGAGGGTGCCGGCCTCGTAATCTCAGAGGACGGAATGGAATTCGAGCTATGACGACGACGCCGACCGGCCTGAAGCAGGACGCGGTCCCTTGGACCGAGGAGGAGTTCGTCGCCGCGCTGCGCGAGCAGGGCGAGCGCTATCACGACCAGCACCCCTTCCACGTGCGGATGAACGCCGGCGAGCTCTCCCGTGAGGAGCTTCAGCGCTGGGTGGCGAACCGCTACTACTACCAGCGCTCGATCCCGATCAAGGACGCGGCGATCCTCTCCAACTGCCCCGAGGTGGCGATCCGCCGCGAGTGGATCTCGCGGATCCTCGACCACGACGGCGCCGAGGGCGAGTCCTCGGGCGGGATCGAGTCCTGGCTGCGGCTGGGCGAATCGCTCGGGGTCGACCGCGACGAGATCCGCGGTGAGCGGCTCGTGCTTCCCGGCGTCCGCTACTCGGTCGACGCCTACGTCAACTTCTGCCGCTCCGAACCGTGGGTCTTCGCCGTCGCCTCCTCGCTCACCGAGCTGTTCGGGCCGGGGGCGATCAAGGTGCGGATCGCGGCGCTCGAGGAGCACTACCCGTGGATCGACCCGGCCGGGCTCGAGTACTTCCGCGCGCGGCTGACGCTCGCCCCCCGCGACGCCGAGTACGCGCTCGGGGTGACGCTGGAGCGCTGCCGCACCCGCGCCGACCAGGAGCGCGCGGTGGCGGCGCTCTCCTTCAAGTGCGACCTGCTCTGGGCGCAGCTCGACGCGATCGACCGCGGCGACACGCGGCCCTCGGCGTCGCCGGCCCCGGAGGGCTGATCGCGTGCCGTTCGAGCGCCCCAAGCTGGCCACCGGGGTCCGACTCCACCACGACCGCGTCCGCGAGCAGGACGTGTTGCTGTTCCCGGAGGGGGCGTTGGTGCTGAACGAGACCGCGGTCGAGGTGCTGGAGCTGTGCGACGGCGAACGCACCCTCGACGACATCGCCGGCCTGCTGGGCGAGCGCTACGAAGGGGCGGACGTGAAGGACGACGTCTCCGAGCTGCTCGACGGGATCGGCGAGCGGGGGCTGGTCGTCGATGCCTGAGGAGATCCTGATCGGCAACCCGCTGCTCTTGATCGCGGAGCTGACCTACCGCTGCCCGCTGCACTGTCCGTACTGCTCGAACCCGACCGACATCGGCGCCGAGCGCTACCAGGACGAGCTGCCGGGGGAGGACTGGCAGCGGGTCTTCCGCGAAGCGGCCGACCTCGGGGTGCTGCAGCTGGCGCTGACCGGGGGCGAGCCGATGGCCCGCAAGGAGATCGTCGACCTGGTCTCGACCTCGACCGAGTCGGGCCTCTACTCGACCCTCGTCACCTCGGCGATGCCGTTCCCGAAGCGGCGGGTGGAAGCGCTGCACGCGGCCGGGCTCGACCACGTCCAGATCAGCTTCCAGCACTCCGACCCGGTCGCCGCGGACGAGATCGGCGGCACGATCGCCTTCGAGCGCAAGGTGAAGGCGGCGGCGCTGGCAAAGGAGCTCGACTTCCCGCTGACCGTCAACTGCGTGCTGCACCGCCGCAACATCGACGAGGTCGGGTCGATCATCCGGATGGCGGAGGAGTTGGGCGCGCGCCGGCTCGAGCTGGCGAACACCCAGTACCACGGGTGGGCGCTGCTGAACCGGGACGCGCTGATGCCGACCCGGGCCCAGCTCGAGCGCGGTGAGGAGATCGTGTTGCGCGAACGCGAGCGCCTCGGGCCGAAGATGGAAATCCTCTGGGTGCTGCCCGACTACTACGAGGAGGTGCCGAAGCCGTGCATGGGCGGCTGGGCGCACGACGCGATCCTCGTGCAGCCGAACGGCGACGTCCTGCCCTGTCAGGCGGCGGCCTCGATCCCCGGCTTCGAGCCGGAGAACGTGCGCGAGCGTTCGCTGAAGGAGATCTGGTTCGAGTCGAAGCTCTTCAACGCCTTCCGCGGCACGGGATGGATGCAGGAGCCCTGCCGCACCTGCCCGATCAACCGCCAGCACGAGGACTTCGGCGGCTGCCGCTGCCAGGCATTGGCGCTGACCGGCGACGCGGCGGCGACCGACCCGGTCTGCCAGTTCTCCCCCCACCACCACCTGATCACCGACGCCCGTCGCGAGGAGGCGGAGCCGGCGCCCGCCGGGGCGGAGGCGGTCGCCGCGGAGCCGGCCTTCGTCTACCGCGACCTGATCCGGTCGTGAGCGCCGCGCCGGTGGTCCAGGCGTTCGGCCTCGGCAAGGACTACGGCAAGCTGCGCGCGGTCGAGGCGGTCGACATCAGCGTCGGCGACGGTGATTTCTTCGGCTTCCTCGGGCCCAACGGGGCGGGCAAGACGACGATGATCCACATGCTGACCACGCTGGTCAGCCCGACCCGTGGCCGGGCCGAGGTGGCCGGCCACGATGTCGTCGCACAACCTCTCGCGGTGCGCAAGAACATCGGCCTGGTCTTCCAGGAGACGACGCTCGACGGCGAGCTCTCGGCGGAGGAGAACCTGCAGTTGGCGGGCAAGCTCTACGGGCTCGGGCGCGCCGATCTGCGGGCGCGGATCGCGGAGGTGCTGGCGCTCTTCGAACTCACCGACCGCCGCCACGACTCGGTTCGCACCTTCTCCGGCGGGATGCGCCGGCAGGTCGACCTCGCCCGCGGCATCCTCCACCGGCCCGCGGTCCTCTTCCTCGACGAGCCGACGCTCGGCCTCGACCCGGTCAACCGGGCGCGGGTCTGGGAGTTCCTCGAGCGGCTGGCGCGGGAGGAAGGGATGACGCTCTTCCTCACCACCCATTACCTGGAGGAGGCCGAGCCCTGCGACCGGGTGATGATCGTCGACCGCGGCGCCGTGATCGCGCAGGGAACGCCGGACGAGCTGAAGCGCGATCTGGGCGGCAGCGAGTCGATCGAGCTGGTGATGAGCGATCCCGATCCGCGCCTGCTCGCCGAGATCGCCCGGCGAAGCGGCAGCGAGCCGCGGCGCACCGAGAACGGGGTGATCGTCGCCGTCGACTCGGCCGAAGCGATCCTGCCGATGCTGCTGCCGCTGATCGGCGAGCGGCTGGAGAGCCTCAGCGTCCGCAAGCCGACCCTCGACGACGTCTTCGTCGCCGCGACCACGCCGGGCGGAGCGGCGGGGGGGACCCCGGCCCCCGTATGACGCCGCGGATCCTCGCCGGGATCGTCGGCCGCGAGTTCAAGCGGGTGCTGCGCAACCGCGCCCGGCTCGCCAGCACCTTCGCCCGGCCGCTGATCTGGCTGATCATCATCGGCTCCGGCTTCTCGGCGCTGATCCCGGGGGGCAACTTCAGCTACCACAAGTATCTGCTGCCGGGGATCGTCGGCATGGTCGTCCTCTTCTCCTCGCTGCTGAGCGCCTTGGGGAGCGTGCAGGACCGCGAGTTCGGGTCGATGCGGATGCTCATGATCTCGCCGGTGCCGCGTGGGACGATCGTCCTCGGCAAGACCCTCGGCGCGACCCTGATGGGCGCCGCCTTCGCGGTCGTCCTCACCCCGCTCGCCTGGGTCTTCGACATCGACTTCAGCTTCGAGGACTGGCTGAAGTTCCTCGGCGCGACGCTGCTCTGCTCGCTGGCGCTGGCGAGCCTCGGGATGGTGGTCGCCTCGCGGATCCGCAAGCTGGAGAACTTCGCCGTGGCGATGAACTTCGTGATCTTCCCGATGTTCTTCCTCAGCGGCGCCCTCTACCCGACCGAAAAGCTGGCCGCCTGGCTGCAGCCGCTGGTGCGGCTGAACCCGCTCACCTACGGGGTCGACCTGATGCGCCACTACCTGCTGGCGGAGGAATTTCGGGCGGTCAGCCGGGTCGAGTTCGAACCGATCTTCGACATCGCCTACCTCGCCGTCTTCACCGTCGTCTGCCTGGCCTTCGCGACGAAGCTGTTCGGGCGCGAGGAGCACCTCTCGGCGATGTTCCTCGGCGGCGAAGCGCGCAAGAAACTGGTGCCGAAACAGGTGGGCGCCGGAAGACTGGGGCTGCCCGCCCCGAGCGGCCCGCTGACCGGGATCGTCGGCCGCGAGTTCAAGCGCGCGGTGCGCCAGCGGGGGCGGCTGGCCAGCACCTTCGCCCGGCCATTGCTGTGGTTGATCGCGGCCGGGACCGGGTTCGCCGCGCTGATCCCGGGCGGCGAATACGAGACCTACCTGCTGCCGGGGATCATCGGCATGGTCATCCTCTTCTCCTGCCTGCTGAGCGCGCTCGGCAGCGTCCACGACCGTCAGTTCGGGCCGATGCGGATGCTGCTGGTGGCGCCCGTCCCGCGCGGGCTGATCGTCTTCGGCAAGACGCTCAGCTCGACCCTGCTGGGGACGGCGTTCGCGATCGTCTTCTCGGTCGCGGTCGTCTTCTTCGGCATCGAGGTGAGCTTCGACGACTACCTCGGCTTCCTCGGCGCGACGCTGCTCTGCGCGCTGGCGCTGTCGAGCCTGGGGATGCTCGCGGCGGCGCGGATCCGCAAGCTGGAGGACTTCGCGGTGGCGATGAACTTCGTCATCTTCCCGCTCTTCTTCTTCAGCGGCGCGCTCTATCCGGCGAGCGAACTGCCGGGCTGGATGCAGCCGCTGGTGCGCCTCAATCCGCTCACCTACGGGGTCGACCTGATGCGCCAGACGCTGCTCCACTCGGAGCGCCACCTGCTCGCCCCGGCGCAGTTCGCCGCCTGGCTCGACGTCGCCTACCTCGGCGCCTTCTCGGTCGTCTGCCTGGCGCTGGCGGCGGCGTTCTTCGGCCGCGAAGAGCACCTGGCGCCGATGATGCTCGGCGGCGCCGCGCGCCGGCTGCCGCTCCTGAAAAGCTCCCCGCGATGGCGTTCTTCTTCGACGGCCACAACGACTCGCTGACCCGCGAGGACCACGCCCGCTTCGTGGCGGGGCGGGAGGGCGGCCACCTCGACCTGCCGCGGATGAAGGAGGCCGACATGCGCGGCGGGATCTTCGCCGTCTTCATCCGCAACCCGGAAACCGCGGACTACCAGCCGGCGAAGAGCAACCGGCCGGGCGGGGCGGGTCCGGCGCCGGAACTGGAGCACGGGTTCGCCGCCGGTGCCTCGGCGATCGCCGCCGGCCGACTCGCCGCGATCGAGGCGGCTAGGGAGATGCGGATCGGCCGGACGATCGCCGACATCGACGCGGCGGCGGCGGGCGGCCCGCCGGTCGCGGTGCTCCACCTGGAGGGCGCGGAGGCGATCGACGCCGACCTCGAGGCGCTCGACTTCTGGTACGCGGCGGGGCTGCGCTCGCTCGGGCCGGTCTGGAGCCGGCCGAACGCGTTCGGCCACGGGGTGCGGTTCCGCTACCCCTCGACCCCGGACATCGGCCCCGGGCTCACCGACGCGGGCAAGGAGCTGGCGCGGCGCTGCGCCGAGCTCGGCATCGTCTTCGACCTCGCCCACATGAACGAAGCGGGCTTCTGGGACACCGCCGAGCTGGGGGTCGCGCCGCTGGTCGTCAGCCACGCAGGGGCGCACGCGATCTGCCCCAACTCGCGCTGCATCACCGACGCCCAGATCGACGCGGTGGGGCAGACCGGCGGCCTGGTCGGGATCGTCTACGCGCCCGCCTTCCTACGACCCGACGGCAAGAATCAACCCGCGGGCACGCCGCTCGACCTGATCGTCCGCCACGCCCGCCACATCGCCGAACGGATCGGCGTCGAGCACGTCGCCCTCGGTTCCGACTTCGACGGCACCGAGGTGCCGGACGCGCTCGGCGACGTCACCGGCGTGCCGCGGCTGCTCGAGGAATTCGCCAAGCACGGCTTCTCCGAGGCGGAGATCGAGGCGATCGCCTGGGGCAACTGGCGGCGGACCCTGGCCCGCTGCTGGAACGAAGCCTGAGGCCCCGGTTATAGAAAAGTTCCCTGATTAACGTAAGGTGCCGGCGTGTCCTCGGCCCGGCGGCGACGCTCCTTCTTCCTGGCGGTACCGCCCGTCCTCTGGCTCTGGTCGAGACGCCCACGCCTCGGTGCCGGCTCGATCCGGCTCGAACTGATCACCGAAGGAGCGCCGCTCCCGGCCCCATCCTCGCCACCGGCATCGCCACCGCCTTCCCCGCCTGACCCCGACCCGGAGTCGGGGTCCAGGGAAGAAACGCCGAGCGCGGACGAGCCGCCCCGAACCGACATCTACGCGGTGCGGCTGGCCCTCAGCTTCTCCAGCTGGGTCAACCGCCGGGTCGAGCACTTCGACTTCATCGACGGCCGGACCGTGCGACGACAGATGAGCGTTGATTTCACCTTGCCCGAGGAACCTGGCTTCGAGGATGTCCAGGAGGTGATGGTTCCGGTCATGGTGCTGCGCAAGGAAGTCATGCGGGGCATCGACGTCACCGACGCCGGCGGTCGCAGCCTCAGCGTGGTCGAGAGCGGCCAGGCAAGGGACATCACGCTCAACGGCCTGGCCGGAATCGGCGAGCGACTGCCCAGGCTCAGAACGCCATTGCCGAGGACGACGCTAGACGAGATCCTCAAGGCGAAGCGCGCCACAGGTGCGGACCTTGCCGAGCAGGCTTTGGCGCAGGACGGTGATATCAGGGAAGCGTTGAGGCCGGTGCAACGCAGCCAGCGGGAAAGGCTGACCGCCCTGATCGGCGAACTCGGTGAAGGCTTCATGCTGTTGGTCAGCGTTCCCTATACCCCGGGGGAGTCGGGCCTGATCAAGGTCAGCTACGACGCTCGGCTGGAGAGCTCGTTGCGTCAATCGGCCAGTGAGTTCGGCCTCCGCGGGGCCGCCTACTTCCTGCTCAGCCGCTTTTTCTCGTCATTCGGCCTGGTCGGCCGCGCGGAGTATTTCAACGAGATTCCACTTCGGCTGGGAAGGAGTTACCACGCCGAGGTCGTGCCGGCCGCCGGCACGTACGCCGAAGAAGCGAGTCTCACGTTGGAAAAGCCCAAGAAGGGTTCGGTGCATCGCGCCCCGCGAGCACAGGTGACGAAAGACGTGCACCGAGATTTCAACCACTCGCGGCCGCACCTCCTCGACAATCCCGACGGCGGCACGACCGACAGGAGCGAACAGGGGTTCCTGGAAGTGATCCTCCACGCCAAGCGCGAAGGGCTGATCTTCCCGCTGCTCTTCTCGGCGGGCGTGATCGCGGGGGTGCTGGCGTTCGTCTCCAGGCAGGCGCAACTCGACCGACTCGACGGAATCACGCTCGGGGCGCTCCTGCTGGCCCCGGTGGCGCTGGCCGCGTACTACGCGCGCAGCGACGAGAACGGGTACCTGACGACGGCGATGCGCGGGGTCCGTTACGTGGGGACGACCGCCGTACTCGCCGGCGTCGTGGTGATCGGACTGCTCGCGCTCGGCTATGTCCAGCCGCACGGCGACGGCGTCGAGAGTGACCCGGACGCGATGGTGATCGTCCGCTGCGCGGGCCGGGTGTCGCTGGCCTGCACCGTCGCTCTGGCACTTGCCCTGATCGCGCCGTTCGTCAACGAATTCGCCCGCTGGGTGATCGTCGGAGTCGATTCGACTGCGCGCCGCGTAGATCCGGGAATCACCATTCGCGATCTGGCCCTACTGCTGGCGCCACCCGCGATCCTGATCACGGCGGGGGTAGGGGTGTACTTCGAGCTCATGCATCTGCTGCCGATCTAGCCATTCCCGACTTCGGTCCACCCCCTCATCTACACTCTCCACATGGCAATGCTTGAGCGTTTGACCAATTCTCCGCTCCACGGGCGAGCGACGGTGGAGAACGCGAGCGTCAGTCCGCATCAGGCGCGGGAAGACGATTTCGAAGCCTTCGACGACGGCTTGGTCGAAGCGCTCCATCCCGGGATCGTGGTCGTATCGCGGCCTGGTCGGCAGAAGGTCTACCGCCCGCGCAAAGCCCTTCACCCGCGCCCCTGAGCGGCCCGGCCGCGAGGCGCGGCGAGGCGCGGCGCCAGCTGGTCGACTCCACGCAAAGGGACGGCAGCGCGTCCGGACCCTTGAATCTCCCGCAGCCCCGTCCCTTTCCCGGGGTGCGGTGTCGTGGAATCAACCGATCTAGTCGGTGACGAGCGCGGCGGCCATTTCGCCGGCGGCGCGCATCGGCTCGGTGCTGCGGAAGGCGCGACAGAGGACGAAGGCACCCTCCAGCGCGGCGATCACGGCGAGCGCCTGGTCACGATCGCCGAGCCGCCCGGTGAGTGCCGCGGTCCACTGCTCGAAGACGTCGGCGGTCGCCTGACGCAGGCGCTCGTCGGTACTGGCCACCTCGAGCGCGACGGTGGCGATCGGGCAGGCGTCCTCGTAATCGGTCGCCTCCAAGGTTTCGCCGGCACCATTGAAGACGGCGCGCACCGCGTCCTCGGTCGAACCCTCCTCGTCGTAGACGGCGGTGACCAGCGCCTGGAAGAAGGCGCCCGCCTTGCGGATCACCTCGTCGCCGAGTTCGGCCTTGCCGCCGGGGAAGTGGTGGTAGAGCGAGCCGAAGGGGGCGTCGGCCTCGGTGACCACCTGTTTGAGGCCGGTGCCGTTGTAGCCCCGGCGGCGGAAGAGCTCGGCGGTGGCGAAGAGGATGCGGTCGCGGGTGGGAACCTTGGCGGCCGCGGCCGGGGAGGCGGTCTCGGTCATCGCAAAGAGTGTAGCCTTCGCCTCACTAGAGCGATCTACCTAGAAGGGATAACTCCGAGATGAAGCCGAAGCTCTCGAATCTCCTCGCCGGCGTGGCGCTCGCCCTTGGCGCCCGCGCCCTCTTTCCCCGCCTCCTGCTCCTCAAATTCAGGCCCGACGTCGCCAAGCTCAACACCGGTGATTACAAGCCGCTCCTCAGCGCCTACGCCGATGACTTCGTCCTCCACTTCAACGAAGGCCCGCACCGTTGGTCCGGTGACTGGGTCGGCAAGGACGCCTTCGACCGCTTCCTGCAGAACTTCACCGCCGCGGGACTGCAAGGGGAGATCAAATCGATCGCCACCAGCGGCCCCCTTTGGGCACTGACCATGTGGGTCCGCTTCGACGACCACGCCGACGCCCCCGATGGCACCCGCATCTACGAAAACCAGACCGTCCTCGTCCTCCGCACCCGCTGGGGCAAGGTGGTCGAGCAACACGACTTCTACGTCGACACCGGTGCGATCCTCGACATGGAGAAGGCCCTGGTGGAGCGCGGCGTTCCCGCCGTCGCCCGCTGATTCGGCCTGGCCGATCTGCTGCACCGCCCAGCGATTGCCGTCGGGGTCGGCGAAGAAGACGAAGCGCAGCTCGTCGCTGACCTGATCGTCCACCTGATCGCCGCCTTCCGCGACGCCGGCAACCTCGACGGGGCTTCGAAGAGGTTGCGGCCACCCGGCTCGGGATCGGCGCGGGGGACCTGCGCTGCCGGAACGCGATCGAGAACGCCGGCGGCCTCACCGCCGGGGAGCTCACCGCTACGATCGCGAGGGTGGAGCAGCGAGTCAGCCTGATCACCCTCGGCGTCGCCGACCTGGCGGCCGCCCGGCGCTTCTACGAAGCGCTCGGCTGGCGGTGCAAGGAGGTCGAGGAGACCGTCTTCGTGCAGACCGGCGGCTCGGCCGTCGTCCTCTGGGGTCGCGAGAAGCTCGCCGCCGACGCCGGGATCGAGGACACCGGAAGCGACGGCTTCGGCGGCGTCGCCCTCGCCCAGAACGTCCGCTCACGCGAGGAGGTCGACGCGGCCGTCGCCGCCGCCGAGGCCGCCGGCGCGACGATCACCAAACCCGCCGCCGAGACCTTCTACGGCGGCTACGCCGCCTACTTCGCCGACCTCGACGGTCACCTCTGGGAGATCGCCCACAACCCCGGCTTCACCCTCGCCGACGACAGCGCTCTCGTCCTCCCGGATTCGCTCAAGTAGCGCCCGGCCGCAGAGCCGGGCGATGCTGAAAATTCCTGTTTCAACTACTTAATTTGTGGTAGATATGCCCGCATGACGGGGGGAGCGGCAACTCTCAGAGTCCTGAGACAGGCGCGGCGCACGGTGGGATTGTCGGCGCTCGCGTTCGTCTTGCTGCTCCTGCTGCTGATGTCGGTCGGGGCGGGCGCCACGGGAGCGGCGCCCGCCTTCGACCCCCAAGGCAGCGTCGAACAGGTCTACGCGACCGGCGTCCCGGCGGGCGCCCAGGTCACCCTCTACGACGCGGGAGGGGCCGTCGTCGGCCAGAAGAACGCCGACAATCTCGGCGGGGTCCTCTTCCGCGAAGTGACGCCCGGCAACGGCTACCGGCTCGAAGTCGGCCCCGGCGGGCAGCGCTCCGAACCGCTGACCGTGCTGACCCAGCGCTCGGCGCCGCCGAACACCTCGATCTACGACCAGAAGATCGAACCACACGGCTACCAGTACCTGACCACCCGCGACGGGACGAAGCTGGCGATCGACGTCCACCCGCCCCAGGACGTGTTGAAGATCCTCACCGGCCTGGTCCCGAACCCGGGCGAAGGCGGCTCGGGCGGGACGCCTGAACTGCCCGAACCGCCGCTCGGCGAACTGGAAGAAAAACTGAAGGAGATCCCCGGGGTGGGGGAAGTCCTGAAAAAGCTCACCGCCATCGCCCAGAGGCGCTCGCTGAAGTCGGCGGCGCTCAGCAACGCCACCGAAACCACCAACGCCTCCTCCGAACCGAAGTCCTCCGCGGTCGAACTGCCCTACATCCCGACCGGCCCCACGCCGACCCTGATCGAGTACGGCGGTTACGGCTTCGCCAACCCGGCCGGCCCCGAAAACGGGATCTCGCTGATCGCCAACCTGCTCGGCTTCACCGTCGTCGACGTCAACATGCGCGGCACCGGCTGCAGCGGCGGCGCCTTCGACTTCTTCGAGCCGCTGCAGAACCTCGACGGCTACGACGTGGTCGAGACGATCGCCCATCAGCCCTGGGCGCTCCACCACGAAGTCGGGATGATGGGGATCTCCTACGGCGGCATCAGCCAGCTCTTCACCGCCGCGACCAAGCCGCCGAGCCTCGCCGCGATCACCCCGCTCTCGGTGATCGACAACACCCAGACGACGCTCTATCCGGGCGGCATCCTCAACACCGGCTTCGCACTCGAATGGGCGAAGGAGCGTGTCCACGACGCCGAAGCGGCAGGCCCCTCGAGCGGCCAGTCCTGGGCCTACAAGCAGGTCCAGGAAGGCGACGGGACCTGCAAGGAAAACCAGGCGCTCCACCCGGAAGCGGTCAACCTGCTGAAGAAGGTCGAAGAAAACAGCCACTACAGGCCGGCGGTTGCCGACCCGCTCTCGCCCGTCACCTTCGTGAAGAAGATCGCCGTGCCGACCTTCATGGCCTGCCAGTGGACCGACGAGCAGACCGGCGGCCACTGCCCCGACCTCGCCGAGCACATGACCGGCACGCGTCAGAAGTGGTTCACCTTCACCAACGGCGCCCACATCGACTCGCTCGACCCGGCCACCTTCAACCGCTGGGTCGATTTCCTCGAGCTCTACGTGGCGAGGCAGTCGCCGCTGGTCGCGGGAGTGGTCGCCCATGCGGCGGCGCCGCTGATCTTCGAAGAAGCGTTCGGGATCAAAGGCCTGACCCTGCCGCCCGACCCGGTGCAGCTGCTGCCGACCTACGCACTGGCGAAGTCCGCCTTCGAAAGGGAGCAGCAGATCCGCGTCCTCTTCGACAACGGCGCCGGCGGCACCTCGCCCGGGCAGCCCTACCCGGCCTTCGAAGAATCGTTCAACGAATTCCCGATCCCGGGGACGCAGGCGAAAGCCTGGTATCTGGCGCCGGGTGGGAATCTGAAGGCGCAGCCGCCGACCGGCGCGCACGCCGACGAATTCACCTGGGACGCCCGCGCGCTGCCGCTGCAGGACTTCACCGGCGACACCGGCTCGGCCGAAAACGGCCTCTGGACCGAGACGCCCGCCTATCACTGGGAACAGAGCCCGCCCGGTTCGGCCGTCTCCTACGTGACCGCGCCGCTGGGCGCGAACACGACCGCGATCGGCGCCGGGGCGGTGAACGTCTGGGTGCGCTCCTCGACCCCGAACGTCGACCTCCAGGCGACCGTCTCCGAGGTGCGCCCGGACGGCAAGGAGACCTTCGTGCAGAACGGCTGGGTGCGGGCGAACGAGCGCAAGCTCGACGCGGCGAAGTCGACCAGGCTCGAGCCGGTCCTCAGCCTGCGCGAATCCGACGTCGAACCGATGCCCGCGAACGAATTCGTCAAGGTCACGATCCCGCTCTACTACGAGGGCCACGCCTACCGCGCGGGCTCCCGCATCCGGGTCACGATCGCCGCCCCCAACGGCACCCAGCCGATCTGGGACTTCGAAGAGACCGAGCCGGCGGGCACGGCCGACGTCGCGATCGCCTACTCGCCGGAGGACCCCTCGAACCTGCTGCTCCCGGTCGTCCCCGGGGTGAACGTGCCGAGCGGCCTGCCCCCGTGCCCGGGACTGCGCGGCGAGCCCTGCCGCGACTACGTGCCGTTCACGAACCGCGGCGCGACGCCCTAGGCCCCCTCGAACGTCTCGGGCTCCGGGTCCTCGAGCGGCTTGATCGTGTACTTGGCGACGATCAGGGTCATCACCAGTCCGAAGGTGACGCCGTTGGCGAGGGCCACCGCGATGTCGGAGGTGAGGATCCCGTAGGTCAGCCAGAGCGCCGTGCCGAGACCGAAGATCAAGAGCCAGGCCGCGGAAAGGTCGCGGGCGTGACGGGTCCGCAGGGTGCGGATCACCTGCGGCAGGAAGCTGAGCGTGGTGCAGGTGCCGGCGATGAGTCCGAGGATCGTCATGGGTCGACCCTGCTTATACCTGCCGCGCCGGCCGCCTCGCGCCCGGTCGACCTGAGGCCCGGTAGACGGGCCAAAGGTCGACCGCGGGCGGAAGCTAGGCCAGGTCGAAGCGGTCCAGGTCCATGACCTTCGCCCAGGCGGCGACGAAGTCCTCGGCGAACTTCTCCTTCGCGTCGGCTGAGGCGTAGACCTCGGCCAGCGCCCGCAGCTCGGAGTTCGAGCCGAAGACGAGGTCGGACCGGCTGCCGGTCCACTTCAGGTCGCCGGAGGAGGTGCGGCCCTCGAACGTGGTCGCGTCCTGCGAGGTCGGCTTCCAGACCGTGTCCATGTCGAGCAGGTTGACGAAGAAGTCGTTGGTCAACGTCCCCGGCCGGTCGGTGAGGACCCCCACCCGGGAGCCGCCGCTGTTGGCGCCGAGCACCCGCAGGCCTCCGACCAGGACCGTCATCTCCGGCGCGGTCAGGGTCAGCAGGTTGGCCCGGTCGATCAGCAGGTACTCGCCCGGCAGCCGCTGATCGCCCCTCAGGTAGTTGCGGAAGCCGTCGGCCGCGGGCTCGAGGTGGGCGAAAGAGTCGACCTCGGTCTGCTCCTGGGAGGCGTCGGTGCGGCCCGGGTGGAACGGGACCTCGACCGCGAGCCCGGCCGCCCTGGCCGCCTGCTCGACCGCGGCGTTGCCGCCGAGCACGATCAGGTCGGCGAGCGAGACGTCGCCGTCGAAGTCGGCCTGGATCTGCTCCAGCACGGTGAGCACCTGGGCGAGCTCGGCCGGATCGTTGACGTCCCAGTCCTTCTGCGGCTCCAGCCGCACCCGCGCCCCGTTGGCGCCGCCGCGTTTGTCGCCGCCGCGGAAGGTCGAGGCCGAGGCCCAGGCCGCCGAGACCAGCTGCGAGACCGAGAGCCCCGAGCCGAGGATCCGCTCCTTCAGCGCCGCGATCTCGGTCGCGCCCAGCGGATCACCGCTCGGCTCCGGGACCGGGTCCTGCCAGATCAGCACCTCGTCCGGGACCTCCGGGCCGAGGTAGCGGACCCGTGGGCCCATGTCGCGGTGGGTGAGCTTGAACCAGGCGCGCGCGAAAGCGTCCTGGAGCTCGTCCGGGTTGTCCCGCCAGCGGCGGGCGATCGACTCGAACTCCGGGTCGAGGCGCATCGCCAGGTCGGTGGTGAGCATGCGCGGCTTGTGCCTCTTCGCCGGGTCGATCGCATCCGGGACGATCTCCGCGGCGTCCTTGGCGACCCACTGGTTGGCGCCCGCCGGGCTCTGCTCCAGCTCCCACTCGTGGTCGAAGAGGATCTCCAGGAACCGGTTGTCCCAGCGGGTGGGCGTGTCGGTCCAGGTGCCCTCGAGACCGCTGGTGATCGTCGCCGTGCCGTTGCCGCTCTCGTACGAGTTGGTCCAGCCGAGGCCCTGGGCCTCGAGCGGCGCGCCCTCGGGCTCCGGGCCGACGTACTTTTCCGGGTCGGCGGCGCCGTGGGTCTTGCCGAAGGCGTGGCCGCCGATGATCAGCGCCGCGGTCTCTTCGACGTTCATCGCCATCCGGCCGAAGGTCTCCTTGATGTCGACCGCCGCGGCGAGCGGGTCCGGGTTGCCCTGCGGGCCCTCCGGGTTGACGTAGATCAGCCCCATCTCGGTGGCGCCGAGCGGTTTCTCCAGCACCCGGTCGCCGGTGTGGCGCTCGTCGGTGAGCCAGACCCGCTCGGGGCCCCAGTAGACGTCCTCGTCGGGCTCCCACACGTCGACCCGGCCCCCGGCGAAGCCGAAGGTCTCGAAGCCCATCGACTCCAGCGCGACGTTGCCGGAGAGGATCAGCAGGTCGGCCCAGGAGAGCGCCTTGCCGTACTTCTGCTTGACCGGCCAGAGGAGGCGGCGGGCCTTGTCGAGGTTGCCGTTGTCGGGCCAGGAGTTGAGCGGCGCGAAGCGCTGCTGGCCGGACCCGGCGCCGCCGCGGCCGTCGCTCACCCGGTAGGTGCCGGCGCTATGCCAGGCCATGCGGACGATCAGCGGGCCGTAGTGGCCGAAGTCGGCGGGCCACCAGTCCTGCGAGGTGGTGAGGACCTCCTCGATGTCCTTCTTCACCGCGTCCAGGTCGAGCGATTCGAAGGCCGCGGCGTAGTCGAAGTCCGTGCCCATCGGGTTGGCCTCGGCCGGATTCTTGGCGAGGATCTTCAGGTTCAGCCGCTGCGGCCACCAGCCGCGGTTGCCGCCGCCCTCGACCGGCTCCGGGGCGCGGCCGTGAACGGGGCACTTCTCCGCCTCGTTGACCTGCGGCTCGTCCATTTTCCCGACTACGGCGTCGGGCGTCTCATGCGTGTCAGACACGGGGTTCCTTTCGGCAGTTGGGGCAGTTGCCCCAGTAGATGACCTCGGCCTCGTCGATCGTGAAGCCGTGGGATTCGGAAGCGGTCAGGCAGGGGGTCTCGCCGACGGCGCAGTCGACGTCGGCGATCGTCCCGCAACCGCGGCAGATGATGTGGTGATGGTTGTCGCCGACCCGGGACTCGTAGCGGGCGACCGAGCCGGCCGGCTCGATCCGCCGCACCAGGCGGGCGTCGGTGAGCGCCCGCAGGACGTCGTAGACGGCCTGCGGGGAGACCTCGCCGAGCTCCTCGCGGACCGCGTCGATCAGCGAGTGGGTGTCGGCGTGGGGGTGGTCGTAGACCGCGGTCAGGACCGCGAGGCGGGGCTTGGTGACGCGGAGGTCCGCATCGCGCAGCATCTGCTCGTAGTCGACGGTCGCCGGCACCGGGAGCAGTATGCCGCTTTTCTGGAATCGATCAAGTTAAGGACCTGAAAACCTGCAGGTGGGTCAATCGACGAACCGCCAGCCGTGCCGGAGCGCCGACTCGAGCGCCGCACCGCGGTCGACCAAGGCCGCCGGCGACGGGGCGCCCGCCTCGCGGAAGAACTCCTCCATCCCGGCCGGGCTGAAGACGAGGAGCCGCCTCCCTGAGCCGACGCCGACGTTGCCGCCCGCATGCACGACACCCGCCGGGATATGGAGGGTCTGTCCCGGCCCCATCCGCGTGGTCGTCCCCTCGACCGTCATCTCGAACTCCCCCTCGATCACGTGGATCGTCTCCGCCGGATCCGTGTGGACGTGCGGGGGCAGCGACCAGCCGGCCGGCGGCTCGTCGACCAGCAGGCAGAACGCCCCACCGGTGTCGGCGCCGGTGAGCTGGATCTCGGTGCGGACCCCGCCGGGCATCCAGACGACCTCGGGCTCCCTTGCCATGCGACGAGACTAATCGTGACGGCGTGCCGCACGCGGGCGGCGGGTCATATTCTTCGGGCCATGCCGATTCGCGACGATCGGCGCCGCGAGGTGCCGATGGCGATCGCGGTCCGTTGCCTTCCGGCGCTGCTCGTCCTGGCGGCCGTCTTCATCGCCATACCCAGACAGACCGTGCCCGCGGTGGGGCGACCCGTGGGGCCACTGCGATGAAGGCGCTCGACCTCTTCTGGTCGGTCATGGAGTTCGCCGTGCCGGTGGCGCTGGCCCTGGCCTACGAGGCGCGGGCGCGCAAGCTGGCCGGGGAAGGGCGGCCGGTGCCGGTCTGGCGGCAGGTGATGTTCGGAGCCGGGCTGGTCGTGGTGTGCGCGTCGCTGCTCGGGCCGATCGACGACCAGGCCGACAAGCTGTTGTGGGTCCACATGATCCAGCACCTGCTGCTCGCCGATGTCGCCTCGCTCTTCATCGTGCTCGGCTTCACCGGTCCGCTGCTGCAGCCGCTGCTCAGCTTCCGCGCCGGCCGGCCGCTGCGCGGGCTCACCCATCCGGTGGTCGCGATCTCGCTCTTCACCGCCAACCTCTACCTCTGGCACCTGCCGTTCCTCTACCAGGCGGTGCTCACCGACACCTCGCTGCACGTGCTCGAGCACCTGCTCTTCCTCACCACCGGGATCCTGCTGTGGATGCCGCTCTTCGGCCCGCTGCCGAAGCCGCAGTGGTTCGGCAAGGCCGCCCACGTCATCTACACGGTGGGGATCTGGCTGCCGGGGATGGTGCTCGCCAACGTCTTCATGTGGTCGGACGCGGTCTTCTACCCCGACTACTCGGCGACCGCGGAAGCGGCCGGGATCACGCCGATCGCCGACCAGTCGACCGCGGGGGCGATCCTGATGGGCGAGTGCACGATCCTCGCCCTGTCGATCTTCGCCTGGGTCTTCCTCCGCTGGGCGAAGGAGGACATCGAAAGACAGGATCTGCTCGACCTGGCGATCGACAATCACGTCGAGCTGACCTCGGCGCGGGCGGCGCGCGCCGTCGCCGCCGGCCGCGGCCCCGAACTGCGCGCCCGGATCGAAGCAGGCCGCCCACCGGGTCCACCGCCCGCGGGTTCTCGGTGAAGCCTCAGGGTCTCGCCGGCGAGCGCGGCTGCCTGACGTAGACGAGGCGGCCGTCGGGGAGGCGGTAGACCTGGCCGACGGGGGTGCCATGGCCACTGGCGCGAGGACCGCCGGCCGGGTCGGGGATCGTCCGTTCCTTGCCCGCGGAGGTCCCGGTCGTCGCGCCGGCGCGGGCCTCGAGCCTGTCGCCTTTCGCGTTCAGGGTGAGGCCGAGGCCGGCGATCAGGAAGGCGACGGCGAGGATCATGCCGACGTCGAAGAGGTTGACGAGCCCGTCGAGCGGGTCGCCGGCGTCGTCGTCGAGGGCCGCGTGGCGGCCGAGGCCGATCCGGCTCATCCGCCCGCCCGCCCCGCGGCACCCTGCTCGAGGTCGACCAGGTCTTCGCCGTAGGTCCGCGTACGGGCGAGGGTGAGGGCGAAGGCGACGGTGCCGACGAGGAGCCCGACGACGGTCGCCCCGAAGGCGTCGCGGAGGCTTTCGGCGAGCGTCGACACGTCACCCTGGCCGAGGGCGGCGAGTCCGGGCGCAAGCGGGATCAGCGTTCCCATCAGCCCCAGCGCGGGGCCGGCGCGGACGAGCAGGCGGGTGCGGTCGAGGCGACGCTGGACGCTCAGCTCGTAGCGGGCGAGGGCACGCTCGGTGCCGTCCCGAGGTGCCTCGGCGGCGAGGTCGACGAGCGCGGCGGCGGCGGCGGTGTCAGGGGCGAGCGCGGCGTAGTGGCCGGCGTGCATCGGTTCGGCGATCGCCCGGGCGGTGAGGTCGCCGAGATCGAAGCCGCGCATGCGGACCCGGCGGCGCCAGTATTCGGCGGCGAACCGGCCGACCTCGAGCGCGCAGAGGAGGAGGACGACGATCGCCGCGATCAGCACCGGGACCCGCAGCGCGGTGGCGATCTGCGCGAGCGCGTCGCCGAGGTCGATCGCGGCGCTCACGCCGGTCGCTCCGAGTTGCCGCGCAGCTCGCGGTGGGCGCCGACCCCGAGCAGGACGAGCGCGGCCGCCGCGATCGCCAGCGGCACCGACGGTTCTTCGGGCCCACCGCGCCCGGCGGTGCGCAGCCCCGGGGCGCCGAAGGCGAGCTTGCCCTTCCGGCCCGCGGGCGAACCGATGACGATGCCGCTCACCTCTTCGCCCGTGGTGGTCGAGACGGTCTTGGCGCCGGTGGCCGGGAGTGGGGCGCCCCGCTCGCCCGGTCCCTCCTCCTCGCCGCCGCCGCTGCCGGCTTCGCCTTCGGCCGTCGACGGGGCGGCGCCCGCGGTCACTTCTTCGACTTCCTGATCGGCTTCCGCGGCGCGTCTCGGTTCCTGCGTCTCCGTGCCCTCCGCCTGGTGGAGGTTCTCGCCGCGGCGGGTCCGCGAGTGGTCCCTCGCCCGTTCGCCCTTGGCGTGACGGCGGATCCGGGCGCCCCGTGGGGTCTTGCCCTTGCTTTCCGGCCGCGGCCCGCTGAAGTCGTCGGCACCTTCGCCGCCGCCCCCCGCGCCGACTCCGTCGGTGGAGCTCGGCTTGCTCCCGCCGACGACGTTTTCCGTCGGTGCCTCCGGCGTCGGCCCTGCTTCGCCGCAGTCCACCGTCGCGGCGGTCACGCCGGTCGAGGGGACTTCCGGATATGGCATCACCTGGCCGGAGAAGGCGGGCAGCACATACGCGGTCATCCAGATCCCGTTCAGGTCACTGCTCGCCCGCCAGCGAATGTGACCGTCGGCCTGCTGCATCGATTCCATGTAGTCGAGCGGTTCTTCGGTCGTCAGGCCGGACCCGGTCCGCCAGCTTTCCGGGTCGCCGGCCGCGGCCCAGATCCCCTGCACTCCCCAGGAGGTCGAGGCGACGTTCGATTCGCCTTCGGTCGAGGGGTACTCGGCGAAGCCACCGTCCGGCCGCTGCGCGCCGCGCAGGAAGGCGAGCGCTCGCGCTTCGGCTTCGGTGCCCTGGCGCCCCGCCGCGACCAACGCCTCGATCGCCGACCCGGTCAGGTCGACTTCGCTCGGCGACCCGGTCGAGCGCCAGTTGAAGCCGCCGTCGCTGTCCTGCCCCTCGGCGAGCAGCCATTCGGTCGCCTTCGAGACCGCCGCTTCCGCCGCCGGCTCCTTCACCGGGGCGAGCGCGAGGATCCCGAACACGGCGTCGTTCACCTGCGCTTCGCCGCCGGGTACGAAGGGAATGCCGCCATCGGCCTGTTGGCGGGAGACGATCTCGTCGACCAGGTCGTAGCCGGCGAAGTCGTGCGGGTCGGTGCCGGCGGTGTCGACGACGAGCAGTTCGCGCTCGAAGGCGGTCGTGCCCACCTGTGGCCAGGCGATTTCTTCGCCCAGGCTCGCGCTGAAGTTCGTCTCCAGGCGACGGAACGCGGACTGGCCACAGGGCACGCCATTCTCGGTGCGGAGCTGATCGCGCGGGTTGATCCCGGCGGCGGCGAGGGCCAGCGTCACCCAGGCGCTGATGCTCTGCGTCGGCTTCCTACCGGGATCCGCATAGCCGCCGCTTTCCGTTTGGTGTTCCTGTAGGAAGCGGACGATGTCGTCGATCGATTTCTGGTGCTGGGGCGCGGCGGCGCCCGCGAGCGCCGCCGCGCCCGCGAGCGCACACAAGACAGCGATCACGACCGCCGTCACCCTGCCCCGGTCAGCCCCGCGCCGCACGGGGCACGGTCACCTTGCCCAGCGCGAAGGTGGTGGTGTGGCCGGCGATGTCGGTGAGCGTGAAGCGCACCAGATAGCGGTGGCCGCGGGGGAGCCGAACACTCGCCCGGGTCCCATGCGTCCCGTGAGCGCGATTCACCCAGCCGTTCCCCTGGCCGAGCGTCTTCGTCGCGATCCGCCAGCCCTTGACCCCGGCGCCCGGGTCGAGCACCCGCCAGCTGACGATCAACTCGCCGTCGGCGATCCCGCCGAGCGCCAGCTTCGGCTTCGAGATCCGCGCCGCGGCGGGCTCGGGGACGGGGGCGGCGGTCGCTGCCGGCTTCGGGATCGTGCCCTCGATCGGCGCCGTCGGCGGCGTTTCGCCGCAGTCTCCGAACCCGGCCCGCACGCAGACTTCGAGCCCGTTCGACCGCACCACCGAGTTTTCTTCGCCGAGTGGACCGGTCGCCTTGATCCGGTGGATCCCCGGTTCGGTGAAGGTGAAGGTGGCCTTCCCGTCGGCGCCTGAGACGACCGCTTCCGGGCTCGCCGTGTCGACCCGCTGGAAGCCCTTCGCGTCGACGATCACCGGCGCCACCTCGGCCCCTGCGTAGGCCGAGGAACCTGCCCGCGAGGGCACTTCCGGCGTCGCTCCTTCACCGCCCGCGGGATAGGCGACCACTTCCACCGGCACCGGTTCACCGGGCGCGACGGTGATCCGGGTCGGTCGCGGCCCTTCGCTGTAATGCGCCGCTTCCGGGAACAGGGCCAGCAGCGGCCGATTCGAGAAGGCGTCGTAGATCCAGAGCGCTTCGTCGCCTTCGTTCATCCGGTACTGGCAGCCGCCGACGCTGGTGAGGGCGTTGTTGACGAGGATCCCCCACCAGGCGCCCGTCGCGTTGTCCTGTGCGTCCGGGCCCCAGCGGGTGATGAAGTAGTCGCCGAATGGGCCGATGCCCCCGAACCAGGTCGCGTCGAAGGTCTCGTCGACCGATTCCAACGCCTCGGCCGCAGCCAGCGTCGGAGTCGCGGCCGGTTGGGACACTTCTTCGCTCAGCCCGTCGCATTCGCGCGGTTCGGTGTCGGAGGACGCCTGGATCTGGTGGATCGCCACCGGCATCGTCCTTTCGACGAGGGTTTCTTCCTTCCCCTCGATCCGCACGTTGACGCTGGTTTCGGCCTGCGCACTCGGCGCGACCACGATGATCAGGAGGAGGGCGGCGCAGCACGCCGCGAACAGCTTCTTCATTGCCTTGGCCCCTTTCCGCGAGGGCGATCGACGTTCACGGATCGGAGGGAGGTCTCCTGACTTACGAGCCTCCTGTCGCGCCTTCCCGGCCGGGGCCAGTGGCTGTCGCATACGACGTGCGACGGAGTTCGAGCTCGATCACAGTGGCGGGTCCGTGCCGGTCTTTCACCGGACTTCCCTGTCCACCGATCCTCTTATGTGGGCGGGCAATATAGACGACGCTCGCGGATGCCTAGGATCGGGCGGGTGAGCGAGCCCCCGGATATCTGGTCGCCCGCGGCGATCCTCGCCGACCTCGACGGGACCCTGATCGACTCGGTCGCCTCGAGCCAGCGGGCCTGGGGAGCGCTGGCGCGGCGCCGCGGGCTCGACGAGGAGGAGACCCACCGCTTCGCGATGGGCCGGCCGACGCGGGAGACGATCGCGCTGCTCGTCCCGGCCGGCGAGCGGGTGGCCGAACAGGCCCAGGTCGATCGCGACGAGGTCGACGACGCGGGCTCGGTCGTCGCCTACCCGGGCGCCGCCGAGCTGCTCGCCGGGCCGATCCCGGTCGCGATCGTCACCAGCGGCTCGACCGAGCTGGCGACGGCGCGGCTGCGCGGCGCCGGGCTCGAGGTCCCGGAGGTCATGATCACCGCGGACCGGGTCACCAACGGCAAGCCGCATCCCGAACCATTCCTGCTCGGCGCCGAGGCGCTCGGGGTCGAGCCGAGGCGCTGTCTGGCGCTGGAGGACGCCCCGCCCGGGATCGAGTCGGCGCGCGCCGCCGGCATGCCGGTGGTCGCGGTGGCCACCACCCACCCGGGCGAACTGGACGGGGCGACCGTCGTCCTCGAGACCTTGGCCGAAGCCGTCGCCCGTCTGCGCTGACGCACCCTCGACTTTCTCCATGCCAGGGCATGGAGAAAGTCGAGGGTGCTGCGCGACGGCGCGAGCGCTAGGCGGCCGCGGCCGCGGCCCGCTCGCTGAGGCCCGCGGCCTGGGCGAGGATCTCGACCGAGCGGACCCGGTTCGCGACCGAGTCGGCGTAGTGCACGGTGATCAGCTCCTGCACGCCGGTCTTGCGCTGGAAGTCGGCGATGTAGGCGGCGGCTTCCTCGCCGGTCCCGACCGCGGAGTAGGTGAGCATCTCGTCGACCGCCCGGGCGCGCGGCGAGTCGAGGATCTGGTCGACCTCCTCCTCGGTCAGCTTCGCCCCGGAGGGCGACTTGAAGAGGCTTTTGACCCGCACCCGCCGGGTGATCTCGAGCTGGGCGTCGGCGCTCGCCTTGTCGGCAGCGGCGATCACGCCGATCCCCGCCATCGCGTAGGGCTCCGCCAGCTGCTCGGAGGGCTTGAAGTTGTCCCGGTACACCTGCAGCGCGTCGAACAGCGAGTGGGGCGCGAAGTGCGAGGCGAAGGCGTAGGGCAGCCCCAGCACCGCGGCGAGCTGGGCGCCGAAGAGCGAGGAGCCGAGAATGTAGAGGGGGACGTGGGTGCCTTTGCCGGGGATCGCGATGACCCCGGAGACGGGCGGGTTCTCGCCGAGCCAGCCCAGCAGCTCGACCACGGCCTGGGGGAAGCGTTCGCTGGAGAGCTCGTCGCGGCGCAGCGCCCGCATCGCCGCGGTGTCGGAGCCGGGGGCGCCGCCGAGGCCGAGGTCGATGCGGCCAGGGTGGAGAGTGGCGAGGGTGCCGAACTGCTCGGCGATCACCAGCGGCGAGTGGTTGGGCAGCATGATGCCGCCGGCGCCGAGCCGGATCGTCTCGGTGTGGGCGGCGATGTGGGCGATCAGGACCGAGGTCGCGGAGCTGGCGATCGAGCGGATGTTGTGGTGCTCGGCGTACCAGATGCGCTCGTAACCAAGGCGCTCCGCGGTCTGGGCGAGGGCGACCGAGCCGGCGAAGCTGTCGGCGATCGACTCGCCCGGCCCGACCGCGGCGAGATCGAGGATCGAAAGGGGGACGTCTGGGCGTGCCGCGGAGTCGGTCATCCCATAAGGATGGCGAACCGGGAGCGCCGGCTCAGATCCCGGCGCCGATCTTGCCCGACCGCGCGTCGGCCCACTCGTCGACGCCGGAGTCGAAGTCGACGATCCGGTCGATCTCGGCCAGTTCCTCGGCGGTGAAGTCGAGGTTGTCGAGCGCGTCGACGTTCTGCTCCACCTGCTGCGCCGAGGAGGCGCCGATCACCAGCGAGGTCATGCGCGGGTCGCGCAGGCTCCAGGCGAGCGCCATCTGCGGCAGCGACTGGCCCCGCTTCTCCGCCAGCCCGTTCAGTTCGCGGATCCGCCCGATCACCTCGTCGTTGATCCAGCTCGAGTCGAAGGCGCCGTAGTCGCTCTGCGTCGCCCGCGACCCCTCCGGGATCCCATCCAGATACCTGCCGGTGAGGAGGCCCTGGGCGAGGACGGTGAAGCCGATCACGCCGACGCCGAGCTCGTCGACCGCGTCGAGCAGCCCCTCGTCCTCGATCCAACGGTTCAGCATCGAGTAGCTCGGCTGGTGGATGAGGAGCGGGGTGCCGAGCTCTTCGAGGATCGCGGCGGCGCGCCGGGTGTGGTCGGCGTCGTAGGAGGAGATGCCGACGTAGAGCGCCTTGCCCTGGCGCACGGCGGTGTCGAGCGCGCCCATCGTCTCCTCCAGCGGGGTCGAGCCGTCGAGCCGATGGGAGTAGAAGATGTCGACGTAGTCGAGGTTCATCCGGGCGAGCGACTGGTCGAGCGAGGAGAGGACGTACTTGCGCCCACCGCCGCCCTGTCCGTAGGGGCCCGGCCACATGTCCCAGCCCGCCTTGGTCGAGATCACCATCTCGTCGCGGTAGGGGCGGAAGTCCTCCTTCATCAGCCGGCCGAAGTTGATCTCGGCGGCGCCGTAGGGAGGCCCGTAGTTGTTGGCGAGGTCGTGGTGGGTGATGCCGAGGTCGAAGGCCCGTCGGGCGATCTCCCGCTGGGTCTCGAATTTGCGGTCGTCGCCGAAGTTGTGCCAATAGCCGAGCGAGAGGACCGGCAGGTCGAGGCCGGAGCGCCCGGTGCGCCGGTAGGCCATCTTGCCGTCGTATCGGTTGGTGTCCGCGTCGTAGGTCATCGCCTCGATTTCTACCCACTAAGCGACCTCGGCACGCCGATTCGGGGCGGGGTGGGGACTTCCGGGGGGAGAGATCGGCGCCTCCGCCGGCTTGGGGCGGCATGGAGCGACGCCCCAAGGTGGACCGAGAGCTGACCGGCGAGCTGGTCGAGGAGGTGCTGCGCACGGCGCTGGCGCTCGAGGACGTGATCTCAGGACTGCTCGACGAGCTGCCCGCGGGCGCCTTCCCTGGCGAGGATCCGGCCCGCGTCCTGATGGAGATGATCGTCGGCAGCGTCCACCCGGCGGCGGCGGTCGCCGGGAACCGCGAGTGCCGCTCCGCGATCGCCCTCGTCGTCGCGATCCGCGAGCGCGTCCTCGCCGACCTTCGCACCGCCGCCGAGCTGGCCAAGGAGCACGACTAGCGTCCCGCCCCGCCGAGTGTTCAGTTGTCCCCACCCTGGTGTGGACAACTGAATACTCGAGACTGGGTAGTGCACTGATATGAAGCGGCAGTGCCCCACTTCACCGCGCAGCCCAGATGACCGCTCGCGACCGGGGAGAGCGCCTGCGACAGGTCGCGCACAGCGTGCGCGAAGGCGACGAGGCCGCGATCGCCCGCGCGGTCGAGGAGCTGAGCCGCCGCCACCGGCTGTTGGCCCCGCTGGCGCTCGCGGTCGGCGGCATCGCGCTGCTCTTCGGCGGCGTCCGGATCCTGCTCACCAACTGGCGCCTCACCCTGATCCAGATCCCGCCCGCGATGTGGATCTGGGCGGCGATGTACGACCTCCGCGCGCACGTCCTGCATGACCGAACCTGGCACGCGATCACCGGACCGATCGTGATCCCGCTCATCATCCTGGTCGCCGCGATCACCATCGGCTGCTTCTTCCTCAACGCGGTGTTCGGCTTCGCGATCACCCAGGAGGGGCGGCCCGAACTGCGTCCGGCGGTCGCCAGAGCGCGCCGCCATCTGCACGCGATCGTCGCCTCCGGGGGCGTCGTCGGCCTCGCCCTGGGAATCACCGTCACCGTGGTGACCCGCGCCGAGGCGCCCTGGTTCTCACTCTGCCTGAGCGTCGTGATCGGGGTGATGATGATCGCCTACGTCGCCGTCCCGGCGCGGCTGATCGGCGTGCGGCAGGGTGGATCGCGGCGGGACCGCCTCTCGGCGAGCATCGTCGGCAGTGCCCTCGGCGCGTTGGTCTCGACGCCCGCCTACCTGCTCGGTCGGATCGGCCTGCTGATGATCGGCTCGCCGCTCCTGCGCCTCCCCGGAATCCTCATCTTCCTGCTCGGCTTCACCCTGCAGGCGGGGGCGACGAGCGCGGTGAAAGCGGTGAAGATGGGGGCGAAGCTGGGGCGAGTGGACCCGGCGCCATTACCTCCGAGGTAATCGGCCGGGCGACGCCGACGCGGGTACGCTGGCGTTGATGCCGTCCCAGACCGCGAGTGCCGTGCCCAGGACCGGTGTCGGCCCGCTGCTGCGCGAGTGGCGGCGACGGCGCCGGCGCAGCCAGCTCGAGCTGGCCTTGGAGGCGGGCGTCTCGGCCCGCCACATCAGCTTCCTCGAGACCGGCCGCTCGAACCCGAGCCGGGAGATGGTCATCGACCTCGCCGCCAACCTGGAGCTGCCCTTGCGCGACCGCAACGAACTTCTGATCGCCGCCGGCTTCGCCCCGGAGTACCGTGAGCTCGCCTACGAGGACCCTGACCTGGAGCCGGTCCGCATGGCGATCGATCAGGTCCTGGCCGCCCACGATCCCTACCCGGCATTGGTCGTCGACCGCCACTGGGAGCTGATCACCGCCAACCGCGGGCTGGGCCTGCTCACGGACGGCGTCGCGCCGCACCTCCTCGAGCCGCCCGCCAACGCGCTCCGCCTCGCCCTCCACCCGGAAGGGCTGCCGCCGCGGATGCTGAACCTCGGCGAGTGGCGCCACCACATCCTCAGCCGGTTGGAGCGACACTGGCGGCTGAGTGGCGACCCGGCGCTGGCGGCGTTGCTCGAGGAGCTGCGCGGCTACCCGGGCGAGGAGGTCGACGAGGCGGCCGTGAGCGCCGACCACGATGTCTTCGTCCCGTTCCGGATGCAGGGGAGGGATGGCGAAGAGCTGACCTTCTTCGGCACGATCGCCACCTTCGGGACGGCGCTCGACGTGACCGTCGCCGAGCTCTCGATCGAGTCGTTCTTCCCCGCCGACGACGTCACCGCCGCCGCCTGCCGCGCCTTCGCGCCGCGCTGATCGCGGCCGGTCGGCGCTTACCTCCCAGGTAATCGACGCGGCTACCCGCGGCGAGCACGATGCTCGTCATGAGAACTCAAGCGAACAAAGCCCGATCCACCGCCCTGACGATGGCCGTGCTGATGGCCGGCACCTTCGTCTTCGTCCTCGACTTCTTCATCGTCAACGTCGCGATCCCCTCGACCCAGGCCGAGCTCGGCGCCACCGACTCGCAGATCCAGCTGGTGGTCGCCACCTACGCGATCGCGATCGCCTCGCTGCTGATCCTCGGCGGCCGGCTCGGCGACCTGCTCGGCCGCCGCCGCGTCTTCATGGCCGGGCTGGGGCTCTTCACCGCCTCCTCGGCCCTCTGTGGCGCGGCGCCCGGGATCGAGATCCTGCTCGTCGGCCGTGTCCTGCAGGGGATCGGCGCCGCGCTCTTCGCCCCGCAGGTGCTCTCGATCATCGGCGTCAGCTTCGACGGCGAGGAGCGGCGCCGCGCCGTCACCACCTACGGCCTGGTGATGGGCTTGGCGGCGGCGGGCGGCCAGCTGATCGGCGGCGCGTTGATCGCCCTCGACCTGCTCGGCCTCGACTGGCGCGCCTGTTACCTGGTCAACGTGCCGATCGGCCTCGGGGCGCTGGCGCTCGCCCCGCGTGCGCTCGTCGAGTCCCGCGCCGAGACGAGGGAGCGGCTTGACATCCCGGGCGCGGCCCTCGCCGGGGCCACCCTGGTGGCGATCGTCCTGCCCCTGGTCGAAGGCCGCCACCAGGGTTGGCCGCTCTGGACCTTCGCCTGTCTTGGCGCCGCCCTCCCGTTGGCCACCGCCTTCGCCCTGCGCCAGCGCCGACTCGCCGCGACCGGCGGCGCCCCACTCGTCCATCCGGAGCTCTTCCGCGAGCGCGCCTTCACCGTCGGCGTCCTCACCTCGGTCGTCTTCTACGCCGGGATGGCCTCGTTCTTCCTCGTCCTCGCGGTGTACCTGCAGGAGGGATGCGGGCTCTCGGCGCTCGACTCGGGACTCGTCTTCACCGCCCTCGCGGCCGGGTACCTGGTCGCCTCCGCGGGTGCCGAAACGCTGGCGCCCCGGTTCGGCCGCCAGGTCCTGGCGGCGGGCGGGATCGTCCGCGCGACGGCGCTCACCGGGCTGGCGCTGACGGTCGGGGCGATCGGCACCGGCGGCTCGCCGCTCCTCCTCGTCCCGGCGCTCGCCGTCGACGGGATCGGCATGGGGCTGCTGACCGCGCCGCTCGTCGCCACCGTGGTCGGCGGGATGGACGCGCGCCACGCGGGCGCCGCCTCGGGGGTGCTCTCGACCGCACAGCAGGTCGGCAACACGATCGGCGTCGCCGTGATCGGGGCGATCTTCTACGGGGCGATCGGACCGCGCGGCGACTACGCGGGTGCCTTCGAGCTCGCCCTGGTCGCGGTCGCCGCCGTCTGTCTCGCCGTCGCCGGCCTGGTGCAGTTGCTGCCGGGGCGGCCGACGGAAGACGCTCGACTGGGGGAGCCCGCGATGAGATGATCGCCGCCGATGAATCGGGGCGATCTGGGCACACGTTTGCGCACCTTGCGCACCGAGCGGGGACTTTCGCTCAGCCAGCTCGAACAGGCCACCGCCATCTCCAGCTCCTTTCTCTCGCTGGTCGAGAGCGGCAAATCCGACATCACGATCAGCCGGCTGGTGCGGCTCGCCGACTTCTTCGACGTCGATCTCGGCGATCTGGTCGAGGGCAGCCGCACCGATCGCCGCCCGCTGGAGGTGATCCGCGACGGCGAGGGCAGCGTCGTCGCCTCCCGCGCCGAGGGCGTCACCGCCCGTTTCCTCGGCCACCAGCGCTGGCAGCTCTCACCGCGGATCAGCGAGTTCGAGCCAGGCGGCGTCTTCGACGTCGGCGAGGGCGAGCGGGCCGCCCGCGAGATGTTCCACCACCGTGAGCTCTTCATCTACATCGTCGCCGGCACCTTCGAGATCACCGCCCACGCCCAGGCCCCGGTGAAGGTCACCCGTGGCGATGCCGTCCTCGTCCGCGACGGCGCCGATCGCGTCGCCAACGTCGGTCGCCGTCCCGGCCGCATCCTGGTCGTCGGCGTCGCCACCGGCGGATAGGAAACAATCATCAGAACCACTTGATTGAGCTTCCCCGAGGTGCTCCACTCGCTGCATGGGAGGGCACGGTGGCTCCAAGCGGTGGGCGGCGATGGCGACTCTGGCGCTCGTCGTGGGGGCGGTCTTGGCCCTGCTGAGCGCGGCAGCCTCGGGAGTCGAAACGCTGCCGGAAAACACCGTCGCACCGACGATCAGTCCGAGCACGCCGATCGAAGGGAAAACGGAGACCGCCACGCAGGGGACCTGGAACGGCAGCCCGACCGCTTACTCCTACGCCTGGTATCGCTGTACCGGAACGGAATCCTGTGTCTCGATCCCGTCGGCGACCAGCTCCACCTACGTGCCTACCGCCATCGATCTCACAAAGACTCTGCGCGTCTCGGTCACCGCCTCCAACACGGTTGGAAGTGCGTCGGCGATCAGTAGCGCAACCTCGATCGTCAAATTCCCCCCTGCTCCTTACTACTGGAGCTCGTGCAAGAAAACGGGAACCGGCATCTACACGAACGCGACCTGCTCGGTAGTCGGGGCGGGAGGCTTCGAATGGAGCAAAATCGCGGCGGCGACGCCTACTGCGTTCACGGCCGCCTCCTCGACCACCTTCACGATGGAACTCGTGATCTTCGGCACCCCCGTGGTGATCGGCTGCACCTCTCAGAGCTCTGAAGGGACGCTCGAAAATCCGAGCGAAGCCAAAACGGGCGTGGTGTCGAGCTCGTCTTTCAAACTCACGGGCTGCGCCATGTCGAAACCGGCCGAATGCAAACTCACCAGTACGAGCCAGACCTTTGAAACGATCCGGGGAAGCGCGGTCGAAGGCGGGGATGGCGCCGCGGTCAAATTCGAACCGGTGGGATCGTCCTTCTTCAAACTCAAAGTGATCAATTGCCCACTCGAAGGCACGTACACGATTGTGGGCAGCTTCGCCGGCATCTTCAATCCCACGTCCTCCTCGCTGGAATTCACCAAAGCGAGTTCAGCGGGTCATTCGGTCATCCTCGAAGGCACGACGAAACTCCAGACCACGGCTGGGGAATCGCTGAAGCTGGCGCCTTAGGTTGCTTGTGCGGAAGTCGCATGCGGCGGGGCGGTCGGTCACGTCGTCTACAAGCCGGACGCGCGACGCGTAACTAGGCTTAGGCGGGTGAGCTCCGCCGACCTTGCCAGGGCGGGCTCCGAAACGGAGCCTGTACTCAACTTCGGCTATTGGCCGGGGGTGCGTCGCGCTGCGCTCGCGCTCTACTTCGTCGGCTTCCTCGTCTGGAGTTACAACTACGGGATCCCGGTCCAGCGGGTGCTGGTGATCGCCTGGGTGTGCGGGGCGCTCGCGTGCGCCTGCCTTGGCCGCCATCCGCGCGAGATGCTGCAGCTGATCATCGACTGGGCGCCGATGGTGATCGTCCTCGGCGCCTACGACATCACCCGTGGGGCCGCCGACAAGCTCGGCATCGGGGTTCACTTCCACACGATGATCGACTTCGACAAAGCGGTGTTCTTCGGCCAGACCCCGACCGAATGGCTGCAGCACCATCTGTACAACCCGAACGAGGTGAGCGGCTGGAACGTCGCCTTCACGCTGATCTACACCAGCTACTTCCTCACCCCGTTCGCGCTCGCCGGCTGGCTCTGGGCACGCGACCGGGCCGCCTACCTGCGCTTCGCCAAGCGGCTCGTATCGCTGGCGATCGCGGGCGTCACCACCTACATCCTCTTCCCGGCCGCGCCGCCCTGGATGGCCGCCGACGAAGGCCTCCTCCACGACGTCGCCAGGACCACCGGGCAGGGGTGGAAGATCATCGGCGTCGGCACCTCGGTCCTCTTCTCCGAAGGCCAGCGCTCGGTCAACCTGGTCGCCGCGGTGCCCTCGCTGCACTCCGCCTTCACGATGTTGGTCGCCCTCTTCCTCTGGGACCGGGTGCGGTGGCGCCGGGCACGGCCGCTGTTGCTGCTCTACCCGGCGGCGATGGGCCTCACCTTGATGGCGACGGGTGAGCACTACTTCTTCGACGTGCTGCTCGGCTGGCTCTACGCCGGTGGGGTGATGGTCGCCTGGTCGGCCTGGGAACGGGCGCGCGCCACCCGATCGAGTCGGGTCGAGGCGGCCGATGGCGCTCAAGCCGCCGAGATTGCATAGTTTCCCTATATGACCTCGTCTTCTCCGCAGCGCGCCGAGGCCATCGACCTGGTCGCGTCGAATCTGCTCGGACGCGCCAACCGGCTCATCCGCGTGCTGATGCGGAGTGGCGAGCATGAGCTCTCGCGGACCGAGGCTGGCGTCCTCTCCACCCTCACCGACGGCCCCCGCCGGATCACCGAGCTCGCCGCCACCGAGGCGCTCGCCCAGCCGACCGTCACCCAGCTGATCGACAAACTCGAAGGTAGGGGTCTCGTCAACCGCGGCCGCTCCGGCGACGACGGCCGCGTCGTCCTGGTCGAGATCACCCCGCCGGGCCGGGAGGAGCTGGAGGCGCTCCGTGCCGATATCCGCGCGAATATGCGCGAGGCGCTCGCAGATCTTCCCGACGCCGAGCTGACAGAGCTGGTCCACGCCGCCGACACCCTCGGCGCCCTGATCGAGAAGCTGCAGCCGCCGCGCGAGGCATGAGCGCCGCCACCAGGACCCGGCTGATGCCGTGGGTCCTGCTCTTCGTGGTGATGGTCACCGGGATCATCTCCTCGCTCGGCGCCCCGCTGATCCCGAGCATCAGCGACGACCTCGGCGTCTCGCTCAGCGCCGCCCAGTGGTCGTTGACGGCGACGCTGCTCGTCGGCGTCGTCTCCTCACCGGTGATGGGCCGGCTCGGCGACGGCCCGCGCCGGCGCGAGGCGCTCCTCGGCGGCCTCGGCGTGGTGACGGCGGGCTGTGTGCTGGCCGCGCTCGCCCCGAGCCTCGCCGTGCTCGTCGCCGGGCGGGCGATGCAGGGGGTCGGCCTCGGCCTGGTGCCGCTGGGGATGGCGAGCGCCCGCGACGAGCTGGCGCCGGAGCGGGTCGCCCCGACGATCGGCCTGCTCTCGGTCGGTGGCGCAGCGGGCGTCGGCGCCGGCTATCCGATCTCCGGCCTGCTCGCCGGGATCGACCTCTCCGCCGCCTTCTGGTTCGGCGCCGTGGTCGCGACGATCGCCTTCGTCCTCTCCTGGATCTTCGTCTCCTCGACCGCGGGGCGCCCACCCGCGACGCTCGACCTCCCCGGCGCCGGCACCCTGACCGTCGGCCTCAGCGCCCTGCTGATCGCGATCGCCGAGGGCAGCCGCTGGGGCTGGGGCGCGACGCAGACGCTCGGCCTCTTCGCTCTGGCCGTCGTCTTCCTGGTGATCTGGGGCGCCCAGCAGCTGCGCACGGCGGAGCCGCTCGTCGACCTGCGCCTGGCCCGCATCCCCGCGGTCCTCAGCGCCGACGTCTGCGCGACCGTGCTCGGGATCGCGATGTACATGTACCTCTCCGGGGTCAGCGAGTTCGTCCAGGCGCCGAGCGCGCTCGGCTATGGCTTCGATTCGACGGTCGTCGTCGCCGGGCTCTGCCTGGTCCCGTTCTCGGTCGTCGGCATGATCGGCGCCCGGATGCTGCCGTTCTCGACCCGGCTGGTCGGCCCTCGCAACCTGCTCCCGGTCGGCTGTCTCACGGTGGCCACGGGCGGCCTCGTCTTCGCCCTCTTCGACCACCATCTCTGGGGAGCGTTCGCGATGATGGCCGTGCTCGGGCTCGGCTACGGGCTCACCTACGCGGCGATCCCGGGGATCATCGTCCGCGCCGTGCCGGAATCGGAGACCGGTTCCGCGACCGGCTTCTACCAGGTGGTCCGCTACATCGGCTTCTCGATCGGCAGCGCCCTGGCCGCCTCGGTGCTCGCCGCCGAGACGCCGGCGGGCAGCCGGCTCCCTGACCTCGCCGGATACACGACCGTGATCTGGATCGGGATCGCGATCTGTGTCGTCGCCGCGCTCATCGCCTGGGCGATGCCGGCCGGCTCCGACGACGGTCGTGAGCTCGACGCGGCCGAGCGCCGCCGCGAGGAGGAGGACGCCGAGCTGGCGAGCGCCGGGCTGCCCGGGGTGCCGCCCACCTAGTCAAATGGGCGCCTACCGCAAAGTCTTCGCCGCGCCGCGGGTGCGGCCGCTGCTCTTCGCCGCGCTGCTCGCGCGGATGCCGATCGGCATGGGCGCGGTCGGGCTGATCCTCTTCGTCCACGGCGAGACCGGCTCGTTCGGCAGCGCCGGCATCGTCACCGGTGCCTTCACGATCGGGATCGGCGTCACCGGGCCGATCCTCGCCCGCCTGATCGACCGCCGCGGCACCCGGCCGGTGATCATCCCGGCGGCACTGGTCACCGCCACCGGCCTGGTCGTCGTCGTCGCGCTGGGGGAGGCGGGCGCCGGGACCGTTCCGCTTGTCGTCGCGGCTTCGATCGCCGGCGCCGGGACGCCGCCGGTCGGTGGCGTGCTGCGCCAGCATTGGCCGCAGCTGGTGCCGGCGGGGGACCTGGAAACGGCCTACGCGCTCGACGCGGTCAGCGTGGAGCTGATCTTCGTCACCGGGCCGCTGCTGGCGGGGATCCTGGCGGCGACGGCGGGCCCCGCTGTCGGGCTGCTGGTCGCGGCCGGGCTCGGCGCGGCGGGGACGATCGCCTTCGACCGCCTGCTCACCCTCCCGCCCGGCGGCGATCCCGACGCCGAGCGCCACTGGCTCGGCGCGATGCGCTCGCCGACCCTTGCCGTGCTCGTCTTCGCCGGGCTGCCGCTCGGCGGCTGCTTCGGCGCCCTCGACGTGACCCTCCCTGCCTTCGGTGCCCACTACAGCACCTCGGCGCTGGGCGGCCCGCTGACCGCGGTCCTGGCCACCGGCTCGGCGCTCGGCGGGATCGCCTACGGCGCCCGCCCCGCCGTCTTCGGCCCGCCGCAGCGCGCGGTGGTGAAGCTCGGCGCCCTGATGGTCCTCACCTGCCTGCCGCTCGCCTTCGCCACCGCGGTGCCGGAGATGTTCGTCTTCGCCGCCCTCGCCGGGCTCTGCATCGCCCCGCAGATCACCGTCCGCAACAACCTGGCGAACGCCAGCCTCGCCGCGGGCACCGTCGCCGAGGCCTTCACCTGGCTCTCGCTCGCCTCGACGATCGGGGCGAGCGCCGGCGCCGCCGCGGTCGGCCCCCTGGTCGAGGCCCTGGGCTGGCGGGCGGGGGCGATCTGCGCGGCGCTCCTGCCGGGAGTGGCGACCGCGGTGCTCTTCCTGCGCCGCGACCTGCTCGCCTCGAATGCGACTTTGACCCTGCCAGGGCAAGGTCAACGTCGAGCGGACTAGCCCTCCACCGGTTCGCTGGCGAGGAAGTCCAGCACCCGGGTCCAGGCGTCGTTCGATGCTTCCGCGAACTCCTCCTGCTTGCGGTCGAAGAAGGAGTGGGGGGCGCCGGGATAGGTGACGATCTCGTGGTCGACGCCTGCCCGCTCGAGCCCGGCGTCGAAGGCGGCGACGTCGGCCAGCGGGATATTCGGGTCCTCGCCGCCGAAAAGTCCCAGCACCGGCAGCTTGATCTGGTCTGAGTTCTCGACCAGGTTCGGCCGGTTCGGCCGGTCCTTGTTGTCGAGGGCGCCGTAGAAGCCGACCACCGCGTCGAGCCCGAGGTTCTCGGCGGATCCGGCCCAGAACGCGTGGCCGCCACCGAAGCAGAAGCCGACCGCGGCGAACTGGCTCGCCCCGGTGCGCTCGCCGAGCGCCGCCCGCGCCGCGGCGAGGTCGGTCTGCACGCCCTCGACCGTGGTCGCGGCGACGTGCGGTTTCCAGTCGAAGCCCTCGTCGCGCTCCTCGGCCCCGGCGGTGCGGCCGAAGTAATCGAAGGCGATCGCGTGGTGCCCGGCCGCGGCGAAGCGCTCGGCCAGCTCGACGTAGAAGCGGTAGAGGCCGCGCACGTCGGGGAGGATCACGACCCCCGGGCCGCTCGGTTCAGGAGACTCGGCCAGCGCGGCGGCGAATCGGTTGCCGTCGCCCCCGGTGAGGATCAGCGGCTCGGCGGCGGCGCCGCCGCCGATCACGGTACGGCCGTCGGGCAGCTCAGGCGGTCGGGCATCGAACTCGAAGCACATGAGGTTCCTCTCGTTGACAGGCGGGGACGAGGCCGCGAGGATCGGTTCATGTCCGAGACTCTCAAAGTCGAACCGTCGGCCTCGCTGGGCTCCTCGTTCGCCGAGGCGCTGGCGAGGAAGGACTTCGACCGGATCGGTGATCTGCTGCACCCGGAGATCGACTTCCGCGGCCTCACCCCGCGGCGGAACTGGGTGGCAGGCGACCCCGATGCGGTGATCGGCTCGGTGCTCCGCCAATGGTTCGAGGACTCCGACGAGATCGAAGAGCTCGTGCGGGTTGAGACCGACGTCGTCGCCGATCGCGAACGGGTCGCCTACCGCTTTCGCGTGCGCAATCCGGAAGGCCTCTTCCTGGTCGAGCAGCAGGTCTACCTCAGCGAGCGCGACGGCCGAATCGGCTGGATGCGCACGCTCTGCTCCGGCTACCGGCCGATCGAGGAGGGCTGAGCCGATGGCCGACGTCGCCGCCGCCAACCAGGAGGCGACCGACGCCTGGAGCGGCCCGCTCTTCGAGCGCTTCGTCCGCTTCCGCCCCTACGTCGCCGAAGGGCTCGGCGCCCACGGCGAGGTCGCGATGGCGGCCCACCCGCCGCGACCCGGCGACCGCGTCCTCGACATCGGCTGCGGCTTCGGCGACACCACGCGCCGACTGGCCGAGCTGGTCGGCGACGGCGAGGTGGTCGGGATCGACGTCTCCGAGCCCTTCGTCGACCTCGCCCGCGAGGAGGCCGCGGCGGCGGGCGTCGCCAACGTCTCCTACCGGCTCGGCGACGTGCAGATCGCCGATCTCGGCGGCCCCTACGACTACGTCTTCTCGCGCATGGGGGTGATGTTCTTCGCCAACCCGGTGCAGGCGCTGCGCAACATGCGGGCGGCGATGCGGCCGGGCGGGCGGCTCTGCATGGTCGTCTGGCGGCGCAAGCTCGACAACCCCTGGGTCCTGGAGGCCGAGCAGGTGGTCGAACAGTACCTCGACCACCCCGAGGAGACCGACGAGCCGACCTGCGGGCCAGGGCCGTTCTCGATGGCCAACGCCGACACGATCTCCGAGCAGTTGGCGATCGCCGGGTTCGAGGCGATCGAGCTGCGCCGCAACGACCTACCGATGCCGATGGGGTCGCTCGACGAAGCGGTGGACATGACGATGGCGATCGGCCCCGCCGGCGAGGTGTTGCGGCTGTGGGGCGATCGGGCGGAGGAGATCCGCCCACGGATCGCCAGCGAGATCCGCGCCGCCCTCGAGCAGTTCGAGACCGCTGACGGCGTCCGTGCGCCGGCCTCGACCTGGATCATCTCGGCGACGGCCTGAGGGGGACGGGGTCGGGGGACCCCTTCTCTCACAACAGCGGGGAGGTTCGTTCAGGGGTCCCCCGACCCCGTCCTCACGCGGCGCTTTCAGTGGCTGCGAGTGCGTAAGCCGCACGCAGGCCGTCGGCGAAGGCGCGGACTGCATTCAGCTCACTCGGGTTCGCGGCCCCGCCGACGATTCGGTGAGGGATCTCGAGCCGCTCGAGCAGCAGGCGCAGGTCGTCGCGGCGTTCCTGCCCCGCGGCGATGACCACGCGGTCGGCGGCGATCGTCTCCACGGTCCCGTCCTCGAGCTCGATCTCGATCCCCTCGGGGATGATCCGGCGATACGAGAGCCCGGTGCGCGTCTCGACCCCGGCGTGCCTCAGCGCGTCGAGCCAGACCCAGCGGGTCGTGATCCCGATCCCGCTCCCGACCCGTCCCGAACGCCGCATGACCGTCACCTGGGGCGAGCCCCCATTGCTCAACTCCGTTGCGTGGTTCGAAACTTCGGCCATGGCGAAGTTTCGAACCCCGCTAGGGATCGCAACCTTGTACCGCGCGTAGAACCCTTGCCTGTCCTCAGCCGCATGCGTCAAGAAATGCGCCAGGTCGACGCCGATGCCGCCCGCCCCGACGATCGCGACCGACCCGGCATCGGCGAGGCCCGACTCGAAGGCGGTGGCGTAGTCGAGGACGTGGGGGAGGTCGGAGCCCGGGATGTCGACAGCCCGGGGGTGGACGCCGGTGGCGAGGACGACACCGACGCAACCGGCGATCGCCTCGGCGTCGTCCTCGCCAAGTTCGCGCCCGAGGTGAAGATGAACGCCGAGCCGACGGAGCTCGGACTCGAAGTAGGAGATCGTCGCCCCGTAGTCCTCCTTCCCGGGGACCAGGCGCGCCCAACGGAACTGGCCTCCGAGCTCCTCCCGCGCCTCATAGAGGTGAACCTCCCCGCCGAGCGTGGCGAGCACCCGCGCCGCCTCCAACCCCGCGGGCCCGCCACCGATCACGATGAACCGCCCCGAACCAGACCCGGGGGTGACGGGGAAATCGACCTCGTAGCCGGAGCGTGGGTTCACCAGGCACGACACGTGCCCACCGACCAGGGACCGATCGATGCACGCCTGGTCGCAGCTGATGCACACGTTCACCACGCCGCCGCCACGACCCTTCTCCACGATCCGAGGATCTGCCAGGAACGGCCGTGACATCGAGACCAGATCGACCCCGCCCCCCGCAAGTACCGCCTCCGCGTCCTCGAGCCGATTCACCCTGTTCCCCGCGATCACCGGCACCGCTGCCATAGCCGCCGTAGTGGCGGCGGTACCGGTGATCACCGTGCCATCCCCCGTCCCTTGCCGAGCGATCGCCCCCTTCAATCCTTCCGCCCACGGGACGAACGCCCCCGCGGGCACCGCCCCCTGCACGGTCGGCACCGGCGCTTCATGCCACCCGACCCCGATGTTCAACGCATCGACCCCGGCGCTCACGAGTCCACGCGCGAACGCCTCGACCTCCTCCCAGGGCCGCGACTCCGGCATCAACTCCGCCCCGGTCATCCGGAACAGGACCGGGAACCCGTCGCCGACCGCCTCCCGCACCGCGCTCGCGACCTCGATCCCGAAGCGCATCCGTCCCTCGGCGTCGCCACCCCAGGAGTCGTCGCGCTTGTTCGTCACGGGGGAGAGGAACTGGTCGACGAGGTAGCCCTCTGACCCCATCACCTCGACCGCCGCGAAGCCGAGCTCCCGCGCCAGCCGCGCCCCGGCCGCGAACTGCGCGACCACCTCCCAGACCTCGTCCTCGCCAAGCTCCCGCGGCTCGACCCGCGACACCCGGCTCGGCACCGCCGAGGGCGCGACGACCTCGCCCGGCGAGTCGCCCAGGGCGTAGCGCCCGGCGTGGAAGAGCTGCAGCGCGATCCGCGCCTCGGTTCCCTCGGTCGCGCCCGCGACTTCTGCCAGCGCCCGCTTCGCCGACCCTGCGGTCGACCTGGCGTCCGCTCCCTCCGGCGCGGTCGACCCTAGGTCCGGATACCGGGCCTTAGGTCGACCGCGCCCGGGGGGCTCGGCCAGGATCCCGTAGCTGCCGTCCGCCGCGCCGTCGGCGGATACCGCCCAACCCCCCGTCACGATCAGTCCGGCGCCGCCCAGTGCGCGCTCCCGGTAGAACGCCGCCAGCCGCTCGCCCGCGTCGTCGCGTCCCTCCAGCCCGAGGTGCATCGAGCCCATCACGATCCGGTGCGGGAGTCGCAGCCCGCCGATCTCGACCGGGGTGAAGACGTGGCCGAGCGTGGCGCCCGGCTCAGCCATCGGACGCGGCGCCCGCGTCCCGTTCCGGCAGCCGCAGCGCCTCACCGGCGTCGTCGAAGAACGGCGGCGCGATCACGGTCAGCCCGCCGTCGACGACCAGCGACTGGCCGGTGATGTACTCGGAGCGCGGTTCGAGCAGGAACTCGACCGTGTCGGCGACCTCCTTCACCGTGCCCATCCGCCCCTTCGGGACCTTCGGCAGCACCTTCTCGTGCAGGTCCGGCATCCCGTCGACGCCGTAGAAGTAGGCGCTCGAGTCGCTCTCGATGATGCCGCCATTGACTGCGTTGACGTTGATCCCGAGCGGCGCGAACTCGACCGCCATGTAGCGCACGTAGGCCTCCAGCGCCGCCTTCGCGGCGCCGAGGTTGGCGTAGGTCGGGTAGGCGCGGATCGAGCCGTAGCTCGACAGCGTCACGATCCGCCCGCCGTCG